>ERZ824473.485-NODE-485-length-71677-cov-11.330988_pt1 | contig 71677 bp, 75 predicted proteins | sample MGYA00519874_ERZ824473 | MGnify/ENA primary metagenome ERZ824473 (study PRJEB31778, sample SAMEA3449151) | human gut metagenome | biome: human gut; feature: human-associated habitat; material: faeces | place: United Kingdom | collected 2010/2012 ... | reverse complement strand
CTGGCGCACCCCTTTTGAGGTCTTTTTCGGTGTTGCACTTGCTTGACAATCTACCGCTGTCCCTTGACCCCTTTTCGCGATTGGGTTGGTCGCGCTTTCATGCTCCTTCCGCGTGCAGCTTTTTGGTGCTTCGCCTAAGTCCTTGTTTGCCCCCCCAACTTTCCGTGAAGAACCTCTTTTTTGATATGGATTTTTGCGCCTGCTCCCCTATTCCGCATTCCGAATTCCGCATTAAAAAAGCCGCCGCCCCCCGCAAAAAGGGGCAGCGACGGCGAAAAAATCAGGTTGTGGGTGTGGTAAAAGGATTCACCTGAACCGGGGTCGAAGGCTGCACGAGCGTCTCCACCGTGTGGGTTTCCTCCGGGTGAATGACAAACGGCGCGGGCTGCGGCGCTGCATCCGCCATCGTCAGGCGACCGACGGACACTTCGTACGCCGTCTTGCCGATGACCGTGCCGTCAGGCAGCTGCTTTTGGTACGCGCGAGACTGGAAGCGTCCCAGCAGCGTCACCTTGTCGCCCACCTTCAGGTGGCTGGCGAAGCGCGCGGTGCGTCCCCAGGTGATGCAAGGGATATAATCGCTCTTGCCATAAGCGCGGTTGACCGCCAGCATCAGGTCGGCGATTTCGCGGCCGAAGGGGGTCGTGCGGTAGGAGGGCAGCTTGCACAGCGCGCCAGTCAGCTGCACCTGATTCGGGTTCTCGTCGCTGTCCGGGTCAACCAGATGCTGCGCGAAGCCCGTGATGAGCAGGCGTCCCGCGCCCTCGATGACCTTGTTGTAGCTGCGGAGCTGACCGTCCAGCGCCAGCTTCGAGCCGATGGTCAGCGGCGTATCATCCATCAGGCGCTCAGACACCGTGATGGGCAGCAAATCCTCCGTCCCGGACAGACGCGGCACAGACAGGGTGGCATAGTAAAACTTCTCGCCAAACACTTCATGCCCGTAGACAGGATTGTCCGTCAGGACGCCGCTCAAATGCAGGAAATTTCCGTTCTCTTCCATAGCGATTCACCTTTCTTTTTGACGGCGGGGCTACTCCGCTTTTGCGGGATGCTGTCTGCCCTGCACGTCGATCGTTGTGTTTCCCTCCAGCAGAAGCTCGCCCACAGGAATAAGCGTGAACCCCTGCTGGTGGTAAGTCTTCAGAATGGTAGGCAAAGCGTCGAGAATGTATTTAGAATCGTTGTGGAAGAGCACAATGTCGCCCGGCGCAACGTTTGTTGTCGCGCGCCGAATCAAATCAGCAGCGCCCTTGTTCTTCCAATCCAGCGAATCTATGCTCCACTGTACCACCTCGTACCCCTCGCTGCGGGCGACGCTGACGACCGTGTTGTTGTAGTCCCCATACGGTGGACGGAACAGCGTCGGCTTTTCCCCGGTAATCGCTTCCAGCTTCTCCGCCATGTCGGACAGCTCCTGCCGCATTCGGCTTTCGCTGATTTTCGTCATGTGCGGATGTTTGCTGGAGTGATTGCCGATTTCGTGCCCGCGGTCGTGAATCTCCTTCACCAGCTCCGGGTATTTGTCAACCCAGATGCCCACGAGGAAGAACGTCGCCTTGGCATTGTACTCGTCCAGCAAATCGAGGATGCGCATGGTCTGATCGCCGCCCCACGAGGCGTCGAAGGAAATCGAGATCACGCGGTCGTCGCGCTCGACGGAGTAAACCGGCAGAATCCGCTTGGCAGCGAGTACGGTCGTCGCGTCCTGATGCAGCGGCCCGGCGTAGCAGAAAGTCAGTACGCTGAGCAGCAGACACAGCGCCGCGCGGGTGTACGCCGCCTTTTTCGGATGCGCAGGTGCAGTGGAATGGGTCATGGCTTGCCCTCCATCCTTTCATAGTCTACGCGTCGGCGCGGGGAAATAGAAGCCCCGCTCGCCCGCTTCGGCAAAAGCGCTTTTGACCCGACAAAACAAGTCAGGAAGCACTTTGTCCGCATGGATGGCAAACCTTATGCAGCAGCGCTGACAAATATACAGCGTTTTGCGGCGGCGCAAGCGCGATACTACTTGTCCGCCACTTTTATCATATCATACTATTATGACAGCTGCATGAACAAACTTGAAATTATTCGCGATATTCCGAATCCGAGGGGGCTTGGACTTGAACAACAGTTATGAACTCGTCATAATTTGCTGTTTTTCGGTAAAAAGCGCCCTGCCTGTTTCGAGTTGTTTTGTCAAGGGTGTTTTATCAGTTTTTCAAACAACAAGAATTACGGTGCTCGAAGTCTTTGCCGTTCCCTGCTTCCCACCTACCCCAAACAATATCAAAAGAAAAAGTAGAAGCGCACCATCGGTCGCTTCTACTTTTATTTCTTTACAGCCTGTTCTCTCGCACTCGCCGCTTATTGAATCATCCGGTCATACCAGATCATATCGCATCCGTTTTGAAGCTCGCCGGGGAAGAACGCTGTCTGGACAAAACCGCATTTGGCAAGCGAATCGCGCATCCACTGCTGCCGGAGATGCATATAGGGATAACGCAGCTTGGAGGCATACCCGCCAAAAAGCTTCGCGGCGTGATCCGTCAGCAGGCGCAGCTGCTCACACGCATCCTGCGCGTCAAGCTTCTCATGAAACACTGCTGTGGAGATGCTCAAAACCGTATTCCCGGATATATGGTTGGGCTGACTGATTTCCAGCAGTGCAATAAGCTCCCCATCCTGCTCGCTGAGGAGGTAGTGGGTTTGCCTCTCATAAAGCCTCGTATACACGCCGTAAGGACCATTGTAGCCCTCGCCCACTATGGTCGCGCAACTCTGTCCTTTTTGCGCATAGGCCGTCAGGAAGCGGGATATGTGCATATAGTCGCCCTGCTGAGCAAGACGGCAGCCTGTCCCTGCAGGTTGGGGGATCTCCTCCAACCTGGCCAGGCCGCAGGCGTGGAGCTTGTACAGGATTTCTTCGAAATATCTGCGCAGCTTTGCAGGGGTTGTGTTCACCGCCCCAAGGTCATGCAGGAATTCATCCAGCTCCACCCAGCGGTCGCACACATCAAAGATATGGCGTCCGGCACGGTTGAAGTGCAGGATCTGGTTGGTTTTGCAAACCATGATCGCCATGGTGCCCTGCTCTTCCTCTCGGGCGAAGAAATCCTCCCGGTTAATGCGATATCTCACGTAGTTCCCTCCAGCAGATCAAGTTGAATGCATTCCTCTCCGTAGGGCAAAGGATCAAGCAAGTCCCAGTCGTATACATTGTGAATGGCACAGACATAATCGCGCACCTGCGGAACACTGCGCGCGGCCGCAAATGCAGAGCGGAGATTGCCCATAGCACCATCGACAGTACAATCGCCCATGAGAATGGGCAGATAGCTGGTCAGTGCCAGCTGGCCGTCAGCGCGAATCTCCAGCATGGGTTCCTTTTCGTTTGTCCCCATACGCCCGGGCATACCAAGGATCACTTGGAGCGGATCATCCCACTCGATGCGGATCTGATTGCCGTATCGCTCAGACAGCCGCCACAGCTCCCGTCGGAAGCGGAAATAGCCCTCTTCGTCCAGCATCAGCGGACGGCCCATGCTGCGCCCCCGCCCCGATGGCAGGAAGGGCATGGCACGGATGATGTCCACCCCCAGCGAAAGGCAACGCTGCACATATTCCTCCAGCGAATCCACATTCAGTCGGTTGGGCAGGATGGCGCACACCACCTGCGCGATGCCCGCTGTTTTCAGCGCACATATGGCCTTTATGGCACGCTCAAAAGAACCTGCTGTGCCGCGCAGGCTGTCATGCTGCCAGGCATATGCACCGTCCAGGCTCACCTGCACAGCGCTAACCCCGTGGGCTGCAAGCCTCCTTGCCCAGGCTTCATCCAACGCAAAGCCGTTGGTCACCATGGAAATCTGCGGCACTCGTCCCTGTAAATGCTCCAGCAACAGCAACAGATCAGGGCAGCACAAGGGCTCCCCGCCGCACAGGCAGAGATTGAAGGGCTTGAGCGACAGCACCGCATCAGCAGCCCGCAGCAGCGTCGCTCTGTCCATATCCCGCCGCGAATCCTCCCCGCTGCCATTGTAGCAGTGCAGGCAGCGGAGATTGCAGCGGCTGGTGATGTTCAGCGCAACGCTGTTGTAATAGCAGGGTTGCTTTGCTGCATCAGTCAGTGACATTGGCATTCGTCAGCGCGTTGACATTGGCTGCTGCCATCGCATTGGCTGCAGCCACAGCATTAGCGGCTGCCATGGCGTTGGCTGCAACGTTCAGGTTAGCACCCGCATTGATATTGGCCACCAGATTCACATTGGCCGCAATAACAACAGGAACAAAGAAGTAACCTGCGCCGTCCTTATCCTCCAGTTCTTCAGTGGAAAGGCCCTCCAGATCGTCGTCAGAGAGCTCGCTGGCGTCGTAAAGTACAGCCTCTTCCTCCGGCTGCTTCTCATCAGGCTTCTTTGCAGGTTCGGTTTCGTCCGGCTGCAGAGGCTTCTTGGTTTCGGTCTCATCGGGGCTCATGATCTTCTTCTCGTCAGACATATTTTCCACCTCTTCTGTTTATTTGAGCAGACGCTTCAAAGCGCCAATGCTTTCCAGATTCATGCAGGTATCCAGCACCCGGCTCAGGAAGGCCGGATAGCCCTCCTTTTGATAACGGTGCTTGTCGGCGTACTGGCTCCACAGCGCTTCGGCAGTCTCGCGGATGGACTTGCCGGATTCCATTTGCGCCATAATATCCGTCTTTTCCCTGCTGAGAATACCCATATGGCGTTTCCCACGCCAGATGCTTTGCACATTCGGGTTGGGGCCCGTGGTGACCGACGGGTCAAGGCTTGCCCGATCCTCCATATCCCACTGGTTATACTGGCGGATGCGGCACAGCTGCCCATCTCCCTTGCCGCTGGCATAGATGCGGTAGAGAATGCTGTACAGATACGTCGCACCAAGATCGCGGTAAATTTCTTCCATCTGCCGGCGCAGCGCAGCCTTGTCCAGCTCCTCGTTGAACAGCGCGGTCAAATCCACCATTTTGCAGATCTGATGGCTTGCCTCCAGCCGGGCCGGAAGGAGCTGACTGGTCTGCCAGCCATGCTCGCGGCCAAGACGCTCGACGTCCGCATCGAAGAACACGCCATTGCGATCCCCCAGGCATTCGCAGAAGATGATCGCCTCGCCGCCGGGATTGAGGTGCTTCGGCAGACCCTCCACAATGCGGCGCAGCACCTGCAGACCATCCCGTCCGCCAGTGCCACAGATGGGATAGGTCACATCTTCTGTCATGGGGATAAAGGGCGGATTCGCGTAGATGCAGTCGAAGGTCTCTCCCTCTTTAAGAACATTATACAGGTCTCCCTCGCGTAATTCAACCCTGTCTTCGCAGTTGTTGAGGAGAATATTGAAGCGGGTCACCGGCACAGCCTTGGGATTCAGCTCCACCGACACCACCTTGCGGGCGAACCGGGCGCAAAGCAAGCCCTGTATGCTGCTGCCGCTGCACAGATCCAGCGCTGTCTCGCCCCGCTGGTAGCCAATGTTTTCCGCCAGACGGTAGCTGTCGCTGCCCAAGTAAACGTCAATATTGCGGTTGGTGCAGCTCGGGAACCAGGGATTTGTCTCCACCACAAGCAGCAGCCCCTGATAGGGGATCACCACATAGTTGTTGGTCTCGATGTTGTCGCCTTCCCTGTGCCACAGGCCAGCTTCGATCAGTTGGTTGATTGCCTCCTGCCCGATCTCGTCAGCCAGCACATTCTCCGCAACGCCAGCGCCCAGATGCAGAATGCGGAAGGCCACCTTGCAGGGATTCTCCATGTGGCTCAGGCAGCGCTCCATGGACGCATAATCAAACCACGGATCATGGAAGCCATATAGCCCGCGAAATGCCTTGATCGTAAAGGCATAGTCGATTTTTTCGCATACATCCCGAAGGATTTGTGTGAATTTCTTTTCAGCAAGGAGCATCGCTTATCCTCCAATCACCCGGTCGTAGATCGTCAGGTCGATGCCGCCCAGCAGCTCCCGTTCCAGCGTGCAGGTCTTTTGGAAGCCCTGCGCCGCCAATGCGGAGAGCATCCCATCCTGACAGGCATCGAAATACTGGAATCGCAGCCGGGCGTAATCCTGACGGAAGGCAGCCTCCACCTCGGTCAGCAGAGCCTCCAGCAAGGCTGTCTGTTCTCCTTCGGGAAGTTCCGCTGCATAGATCACGTGCTGGAGATACACCACACTGGAAACATCTCCAGCCGCCGGAGGACGTACGATCATCAATGCCACGATCTGTCCATCCCGCTCGGCCAGAAAATTGTATTCATGATTGTTGAATTGCCGCGCGCGGACGCTGTCCTCATTGTGCATCTCCGGGGAATACGCAAGACTTTGGTTGGGCCCCTTTCCCGCATGGCGCTCCAGGAATGCGCTGATGCGGCGGTAGTCGCGCTCGCCAGCCACACGACAGGGCTTGACCGGCTTTTCTTCCTCGATCTGCGCAATATCGAAACATTCCAGCAGCGTCAGTCCATCGCGAAGATCGCGCCGCTGCTGCTCGGAAACGCCACGGGTCACTTCCTCAAAGTCGATCCATTCGTCTGTTCTGTCCAGCAATGCCCCAGCGCTTTCCTTCAGGAACAGTGCGCGAAAGCCAGCCTTCATGGGGATCACGCCGCTTTGCGCATCCCGCCGGATAAAGGCGCTGCCGTTGATCAAGTATCGCATCTTACGCCTCCAGAATATCAATCATGATGGTTTCGCCGCTGTACGGGGCGGGCTCGAAGGTTTCCAGATCATAGATATTTCGGATCTGATCGGTATACCGCGTCAGCTGCTCATTACCCCACAGATTTTTGTAGCCGCCATCCCAGTATTCCCGCAGGGTGCGGCGGGTACAGTTGCCCACCAGCACAGGCAGGTAGGTGCTCAGCGTCAGGTCGGCGTTCGCCTTGATCTCCATGGAATAGGAATGCAGACCCAGGCTGGCGTTGAAGGGCATCCGGCGCATATGGTCAATGGGGTCGCCCCACTGGAAGGCGGGCCTGCCCTGATACCTCGCATCCAGTCGCTCCAAGCTGCGGCAGAATTGAAAATACTGCTTTTCATCCAGCATCAGGTTGCGCCCCACCGAGCGTCCCCGGCCTGAGGGCAGAAAGGGCATCAGGCGAATTTGATGCACGCCAAGGTCATAGCACAGCTCGGTATATTCCTCCAGGCTCTGCCAGTTCAGCCGGTTGGGCACCATCGACACATCCACCGAGGAGATCCCAGCAGCGATCAGGTTGCGCACCGCAGCGACAGCCCGGTCAAAGGAGCCCTGCACACCCCGGAAGCTGTCATGCTGCCAGGCGTTGGCGCCATCGATGCTGATCTGCGCCAGATCCAGCCCATGCTCGACCAGCCTGCGAGCCATTTCCGACGTCATCAGGAATCCGTTGCTGACCATGCTCAGCTTACCCACATGCGGGCGGAGGACGTCCATGATGTCGAACAGGTCGGAACAGCAAAGGCTTTCACCGCCGCACATACACACGTTGAAGGGGTGCATCTCGGCAATCTGCCTGGCAATATCCAGCCGCTGTTCACGGGGCAGGTCAGGATTGGGCGCCTGATCACCGCTGTTGTTAAAGCAATGGACACACCGCAGATTGCAAAGCTGCGTGGTATCGAAGGATACCATAATCGGCCCGTGGGTCAGCCGGTAATGGTTGAGATCCACAAAAATTTCGTGCTGCGCCATATCAGGGGTTGCTCCTTATGTGTTGATGGGGTGCCGAATTCCAAATCCTTGTTAGTTCCTTTTTATGGCTGTCTCGCTTTTCTTCTTTCCTCTTCTGCTTCCGTTGTAGTTATCATCAGTAAAGTCATTAGTTCATCTAATGACATATTCTCTATTCCTCCGCCCGCAGTTTTCTCCAGCTCCTCATCGGTGAGTTCTGCGCCGTCGATCTGTTTGAAATCGTCTTCCGTGAGCGTTATCCCCACTGCGGCGGCCAGCGCCGATATTTGCTCTCTCTGCTCTGCGAAGGGAAGTCTGTTTAAATCCTTCAGTGTTTCCAACGACTGCTCGTTCTTAACCGCCGCCTCAAAAAAACGCTTCATTCTTTCTGTCATTGCAAACAACCTCCATACATATCATAGTATTTCGTCGTCAGCCATTACGAATCCAGCCTTTGCCGCGCTACCAGATGGGCAAAGCGCCCGTTCAGGGCGATCAGTTCGTTGTAGGTACCGTCCTCCACGATCCGGCCGCCATCCAGCACCACAATGCGGCTGCAGTTCTGGATGGTGGAAAGGCGGTGGGCAATGACCACGCGGGTGCAGTTCAGCGCATCCAGCGAACGTACTGCATGGGCCTGCGCCACATTGTCCAGCGCAGAGGTGGCCTCGTCCATGAAGACAACTTTCGGACTGCCCACCAGCGACCGGGCGATCAGCAGCCGCTGGCGCTGTCCGCCGGAGATACCTGCGCCGTTTTCGCCCAACATGGTGTTAAGCTTCATGGGCATACGGCGGACGTCTTCGGCCAGACCCGCCTTTTCTAACGCGTCCCATGCATCGGCTTCCGTCATGTCCGGCTTGACGATGGACAGGTTGCTGAAAATGGAGCCCTGCATCAGCTGGCCGTTTTGCAGCACCGTGCCGATTCTGCGGCGCAAACCGCGCAGGTTCAGGGATTTCATGTCGTGGTCGTCATAATAGATAGCGCCCTGCTCCGGCTTTTCAAAGCCGAGCATCAGCCGCATCAGGGTGGACTTGCCGCATCCCGTCGCTCCCACGATGGCGAGGTATTCGCCGGGGGCAATGTCCAGCGTCACATCATCCAGCAGCATGGGGCCATCCTTGTTGTAGCGGAAGCTGACGTGGCTCACGCTGATCTTACCGGTCAGTTGTTCAGGGATCAGCTTGCCCGGTTCGATCTCCGGCTCCGTTTCCAAAATGGGCTTCATCATGTTCAGCATCGGGCCGAACTCCGTCAGGGTGGACACGATGCCGATCAGCGCCGTGAATGCGCCGGAAACCAGACCATAGGCTGAACTGAACGCCATGTAGTTGGCCGCTGAAACACCGCTGGAAGCCGCCGCATAGTAGATCACCACAAGGCCGATCAGGCTGATGAACCCCATCAGCGCCTGCCGGTAAAGGAGGATTCTCGGCTGCCGGTAGGTCAGGTCAGCTACGTCCTTGTATTCGTTGGCCCACTTGGCAAAAATGCGCTTCTCCGCGCCGGAAAGGCGGATCTTCTGGATGCCATTGATGATGGTCAGCATCCTGCCGGAAAGGCTGGCCTGCTTCTTCATGCGCACATTGGTGCGCTTCACGCCGATGACCACGCAGGCCAGGGACAGCGCTGTTTTCAGCACCAGCGCGATCACCGCAGGCACCGTCAGCGCCGGGGCAAAGGCAGAGATCTGCGCAATGTAGATCAGCGAAAACAGGCCTGTCAGGCCGGAGGAAAACACCGCCTTCACCGTGGCGGCCGTCAGATTGTCAATGGAGCTCAGCTGGGCAGCCACCTCACCGGAAGCGTGCTGCTTGAAGAAGCCCGCAGGCATGGACATGACTCTCGCCATTGCCGCCGATTGCAGCGACGCGCCTGCCCGGATATTCACCACGCCCACCGCCAGCGTCCGGAGCACATTCACCAGATGGGTGGAGGTGACGGAGAACGCCAGCAGGAACAGGATGGGCAGCACCAGATTCAGCTGTCCCGAGGGGATTAGCCCGGAAAACACCAGCTGCGTCATGGCAGGAAGCGTCATCGCCAGCACGCTGGCCAGCGCCGTTGCGCCGATGAGCTGGATGTAATCCCATGCCGTCAGAGATTTGAGCATATAGCGGTACAGATCGCGTAATGTGAGTTTCCCGGCAGGCAGGGGCAGGTAGAAATACTGTGCCTCTGCCTCCAGATTCTCCGCTGTCTGACGGTTGACACGCACGCACTTGCCTGCGTTTTTGTCGTAGTATTCATAGTGGTTCCGCCGGGGCAGGATGGCAACGGTTTGTCCGTCAGTCGTCCGTCCCAGATAAGGGCCGATGGCGTCGCGGTACCACTCGCCCTCCAGAAACACCGTCCGGCAGGAAATGTTCAGCGTTTCGATGACGTAGTCCACCGGGTTCACGCCCTCCGGGATCTCCGCCGTGCGGTGATAGAACGCCAGGATCTCGCTGACCGCTCCCGCCGTCTGCGTGCGCTCGGATTGCGCCGTTTGCAGCCCGGCCTTGCCCGTGACGGTGGAGGCAAGCTCACGGTAGGCCGCATCCAGCATCGCATCGTCAAGCTGGGCGCGCTGGATGCTCTTTTCGTTGATATTCATCCGTTGTGCCTCCTTCTTACGATGCGCTGACCAGGGCTGCATAATCGCCGTTCAGCGCCAGCAGCTCCTCATGGGTGCCGCGCTCGGTGACGACGCCGTTCTTCAGCACAAGGATCTCATCTGCGTCCCGGATGGTAGACAGCCGGTGCGCCACCAGCAGCATGGTCATGCCTCTGGCTTTGATGGCGTCCATCACCAGCGCCTCCGTCTGAGCATCCAGGGCGGAGGTAGCCTCATCCAGAATAAGGATGGACGGATTTCCCGCCAGCGCCCGGGCAATCTCCAGCTGCTGGCGCTGTCCGCCGGAGAAGTTGCTGCCGCCCTCGGCGATGCGTGCATCATAGCCGCCCTCGTGCTTGAGGATGGCCTCATGCACCTGCGCGTCGCGGGCCGCACGGATCATGTCCGCGTCGGTGATGGTGCCGTCGGCAAAGCGGAAATTGTCCTTCACGGTGCCGGAGAACAGGAAGATGTCCTGATCCACCACCGCCACGGAGGAGGTGAACGTCGCCCGGTCATAGGCGGACATGGGCCTGCCGTCAAAGAGAATCTCGCCCTCCCAAGGCTGATACAGCCCCGCCACCAGCCTCGCGATGGTGGATTTGCCGCAGCCAGAAGAACCCACCAGCGCCACCTTGCGGCCGGGGGTAAGCTCCAGCGAGAAGTCCTTCAAAACCGGCGCGGCCTGCCTGGAATAACCGAAGGTCACATTACGGATGCTGACCTTCCCCGTCATGGGAGCGGTGATCTTCTCGTCATCGCCCGCAGCAAAGACCACATCCTCCTCGTAATTGGTCACGTCTTCAATACGCTCCATACCGGAACGCATCTCCGTCATTTCCTGTCCCGCGGCGATCATCTGCGACGCCGGGGTCATGAAGGATTGCAGCAGGCTCTGCAGTGCCAGCAGCATACCGGTGGTCAGCTCGCCGTCAATGATCAGCAGCGCGCCCAGCGCCACCAGCACCACATTGGCGACGTTCAGCAGCAAACCGGGAATCGTGCCCAGATAGGTGTTGATCTTTGCAATTTTCGCCTGCCCCGCCATCACGGCGGCCTGCATACCCGTCCACTGGGCAAACACGCCTTCCTCCGCGCCGCTGGCCTTGATGGTCTCCATCACATTCAGGATGCCCGCAGTGGAGCCGGACAGCACGCCGCTGTCACGGGCAATGACCCTCGTGATCTCCACCCGCCTGCGGGAGATATACTGCGCCACGAACAGGTCGAGCACCAGCGCCGACACGCCAATGAGCGTCAGCACCGGGCTGATGGAGAGCATCATAATCAGGTACACCGCCATGGTGATCAACCCCACGCCCACAGGCGCGAGGGTGTTCATGAGGGTGCTTGCAACGGCAGCGTTATCCTGCTGACGGCCTGCAATGTCACCTGCCATTCGCTGGGAGAAAAACTGCATGGGCAGATGCAGCACATGAATCAGATACGAGCAGTTGGCCGACACAGCAAACCGCCCCTGCACGTAATTCTGATAGGAGGCCGTCACCGCCAGCAGCAGGAACTGCAGCACCGCCATGCCGATGAGGATCCCCAGCAGCGGCATGAGCCAGGCAGTGTTCGAACCGGTGAGGATCTTATCCACAAAGCTGGAAGACAGCGCAGGCTGGGTAATGCCGAAAACCGCCGCAGCCACCCCTGACAGCGACAGGAACGCCAATGCACCGCCTGCGCCCTTGAGCCGCTGCTTCACAAAGGGCCACACGCTGGCGGGCCGTCCGCTGGGCTCGAAATGCTCGCCGGGGACGATCTCCAGAGCGATGCCGCTGTATTGTTTTTCAAATTTGTCCATCGGCACAACCACCGCACCGCTGGCAGGGTCGTTGATGTACGCGCCCTTTTTGCCAAAGCCGGTCAACACCACGAAATGGCAGCTGTTCCAGAACAGAATGCAGGGCAGGGTGATCTTCGTTTGCAGGCTGTCCACGCCGTAGCGGAAGCCCTTTCCCTCCATGCCGAAGCTGCGCGCACCCCGGATGATGCTCATCGCGCTCACGCCATCGCGGGAAACGCCCAGCTCCGTGCGCACCCTGGGCAGGGGCAGCCACTTGCCGTAATACGCCAGGATCATGCTCAGGCTGGCAGCGCCGCATTCCAGCGCTTCCATCTGCATGACCACCGGCACCTTTTTCGGGGCAAAGCGCCCCGCCTTCGTTTTCTTCATCTGCCGCCACCTCAGTTCATCAGGAAATCGAAGGGGCGGGTTTCCGCCAGCACGATTTCCAGGGTGACGACGCCGTCCGGGCAGATGTTCGGATCAAGATCGATCCTGATATCCACATTGTAGGGATTCAGCACCAGCTGATCGCTGTAGTAGGCATTGTCAATCGACGCGACGATCTCTGCCGCGTCGATGCTGGCGGTGCCTCGGCTGACCAGCACGCCTGCTTTTTCCCCCTTGTAATCCACGCTCATGCCGCTTCGCAAGGAGAGGGAGTCCCTGGGCATCAGGTAGCCGGTGAAGTGCCCCCCTTCCTTGATGCCAGTCACAGCAATGGTGGTCTTCATCGTGCCAAGGAAGGACCATACCAGCGCCATCGCCACGATCAGCAGCGTCAGCGACAGGATCAGCCAGCTGCCAGGCCGGGCGGCCTTGAGGTAATGGGTCAATTCAGGCCCGCCGGGGTTTGTATTGCGGTTATTGGTCGTTGGCATGGTCATTCTCCTCTGTTTTTACATCATCAGGCAATCAACGTAATTTAGTGGATAGAATTTTCAGAATCGCCGCTGCCGCCCATAACACAGTAGCAGCGCTGTTCATCGTTATCGTGATAACCGGCACCCGCTGCAACACAGCCGCAAGCCTTACTGTCATCATCCTTCGTACCGCCGCCGGCCAACACGCACAGGCACTTTTCGCCGCCGGTCACAGTTGTCAGCTCCTGATCGCTCAGTGCTTCTTCCTGATGCGCAAAGTCCGCGTCGGTCAGTTCAAAGCCCAGTTCCTTTGCTGCGGCGATCAGTTCTTCCTTTTCCAGCTTGCTGATTTTCTCAGCCATCGCCTTGTCCTCGGATACCTTTTTGAGGAAGTTCTTCATGTTCTCAGTCATTTTCGTTTCTCCTTTCCTGTCTTGGGGTGTATTGTGTATATAGCGACAGCATGCGCTGTTATCGCCGCTCATGATACACTTTGCTGCTGGTATGTCAATCGTCGGTACCGCCGCCTCCGGCCATAGCGCACACGCAACGCTCGTGTCTTTCCGTAGATCGACCCCAACCGGCAAACACGCAGGCACAGGCAGAATCTTTTTCACCATCTGTGCCACCGCCGCCCGCAACGCAGTAGCAATTGCCGCCGCCGGTCACGCTGTTCAGTTCGCCTTCGGAGATATCGCTCTCCGTCTGTGCAAAGTCCGCCTCGGTCAGGTTAACACCCATCTCCTTCGCCAGGACAATCAGTTCATCTTTCTCCAGCTTGCTGGCCTTTTCTGCCAGCGCCTTATCCTCGGATACCTTTGCCAGGAAGCACTTCAAGTTTTCTGTCATAGGTGATCTCTCCCTTCTTTCAGTCAGCTATACGTTGTTCTTTGGGGTGCGTTTTGCTGCTCAGCCCTTGCCGTAGCCGCCAAGTGCACAAACGCAGCGGTCATAGTCGCCATTCCAGTCCCTGCCCACGCCCGCCAGCACGCAGCCGCAGGCGGGGTACTGGCCATACGTCGCCTTGGTTCCGCCACCGCCCAGATAACACTGGCACTCGTCACCGCCAGAAATAGTCTTCAGCTCGTTTTCAGCGATCTCGCCCTCGGGCTGTACGAAGTCAGCCTCGGTCAACTCAACACCCAGTTCCTTTGCCAGCGCGATCAGCTCGTCCTTCTCCAGCTTGCAGGCCTTTTCTGCCAGTGCCTTGTCCCCGGATATCTTTGCCAGGAAATTCTTCATGCTTTCAGTCATACTGCAGCCTCCTTGTTTTGATGGCTGACCATTACACATGTTTCCGCCGCACGGAAACACATGCGATCAGATATCATCATCTGCGCCCACACCGACCAGCGGGCAGATGCATTTCTGCCCTCCGCGGTAGCCCTGACCGTAACCCACGCAGGCGCATACATCGCCATTTTCGTCACGCTGCCCACCGCCGCCAGCTGCACAGAAGCAGTCCTGGGTGCCATTGGGGCCGGAGCAGTTGTTGAAATCCGCCCAATCCTGCTCTTCCTGCGTGCTGGTAGCTCCGCCGTGAATGACCGTCAGCTCATCCTCAGAGAGGGAGGCCTCCGGCTGTGCAAAGTCCGCTTCGGTCAGTTCAACGTCCACTTCCTTCGCCAGGGCGATCAGGGCTTCCTTGTCCAGCTTTGTGGCTTTCTCGGCCAATTCCTTGTTCGCGGACAACTTTTTGAGAAAGTCCTTCATTTTTTCAGTCATCGTACATTCCTCCTGGTATGTCTCTTTTTTGATTTGTGAGAGATTGCCGGCCTTGGTAATTCTGGCTTTCCCCGGGATGCTGATCATGCTTGCCGCATCTTTTTCATTCCTGCGGTTATTGCGTCCCGAGGGTCCACCATCCTCCATAACCGCCCACGGGACAAATGCAGGTTAAGCCATCTCCATCGTCACTGCCAAATCCCGCTACCACGCATGCACATGCCGGCAGGTCGCCTTCCGCCTTGCCGCCGCCGCCAAACGCACAGGAGCAGATCCGCTCGCCGCCAACAACAGCTTCCAGTTCTGTATTGTCCATCTCCTGCTTCGGAGATGCAAAATCATCTTCAGTGAGCTCAAAGCCAAGGTCCTTCGCCAAAGCGGTCAAATCAGCCTTGTCCATCTGCCCCACCTTCGCGATCAGCGTCTCGTCCTTGGATACCGCTTCCAGGAAGGATTTCATATTTTCAGTCATCCTGGAATTCTCCTTTCTGTGAACCATCCGCGCAAATCAGATAATATCATCCGGCATAACATCGATCACACCCTCGCCGCCAAGAGCGCAGAAACAGGTAAAATCGTCTTTGCTTCCGTCGCCGCCCTGACCATAGGCCACACAAGCGCAGCCGTAGACGTCATCCCGGCCATTCTTTCCGCCGCCGCCACCAGCCAGCACGCAGAAGCAGCCGCCGCTCTTTCCGCCGGAAACAACGTTCAGCTCTTCTTCGGAGAGCTCACTGTTTTCGGGTTCGATGTCCGCCAGCGTCAGCTCCACGCCGATCTCCTTTGCCAGCGCTATGATCTCGCCGTACTCCTTCGCCGCCTTCAGCCGTTCGATCAGCTGAGCGTCTGCCGAGACTTTTGCCAGAAACGCTTTCAGGTTCTCACTCATGCTTTTGCCTCCTTAATTCGACGCCGCTTCCGATTTTTCCTGCGGGAGGATATTCTTCATCAGCTCCGCAATTTTCTCCGTCCAGCCACCCTTGAAGATGCCGCAGATAGCCATATCCGGGGCGAGGATATCCGTGGGCGAAGTCTCCAGCGCGCTGGCGCGGCAGCCTGCAAGGCACTGCAGGGCGTATTTGCACTTGGCGCATTCCGGGTTGTGCGCAAGGACTTCTGTGGCACGGGTATCAATCAGGCGCATATAGCGTGATTCGGTGATGCACTGCGCCAATCCGATCTCCGGAATCAGCGGGAATTCCTCCTGGATGTCCATGCCGGAGAGCGCCATGCAGGGCAGCGCGCGTCCCTCGGCGGAGATATACATGACCATCCGGGCATGACCGCACACGCAGGTATTTTCCGGCTTGGAGCAGTGCTTCATGCAGGGGATGTCGTAGCGATCCGGCCTGCTGGGCGATGCCGAGAAGAATCCGCCCAGTTGGAGGGAAAGTGGCATGCCGTCTTCATAATAATGCGGGATGTAATCAAAGTAGATCTGATACAGCTCCTGCATGGAGATGCTTTCGCCGTAGCCGCCCTCCTTCCACGCGCCCACGTTGGAGATGGGGTTGGTTTTCAGGCTCCGGCAACCCAGCTCCGCCAGGCGGTTGATAGTCTCCCGTAGCAGATGCTTGTTCCCATGGTGGATGCACATCTCCGCACCCGTGGGGAAGCCCTTCTCCTTGCAGCGCAGGAACGCATCTTCCACGATCTTCCCTGCATTGGGAATGCCGCGAAGCCAGTCATGCCAGCCGTCCACGCCGTCGTAGCTCATGTTGAACTCCGGGTGAATACCGCGCTTGGCCAGCGCGTCCAGCAGCTCGTCAGTGACGAGCTTGCCGTTGGAATAGATGGTAGTAATGCGGATACCGCCCGCCAGCAGCGCATCCACGATTTCCATGAAATCCTTGCGGACAAGGGGCTCGCCGCCGGTAAGGGAGACCTCCATCACGCCGCAGTCGATCAACTGCTGGACGATGGACATGATCTCATCATGGCTGAGCTCACCAAACTTTGCATCTGGCGCAGACATATAGCAGTGCTTGCAGCGGTAGTTGCAGTGCCCGGTGATGGACCAATGGGCTGTGCGGATGTACCGGGCGGGATAGAGTTTATACTCTTGCTCGGGCGCAATGGCGTCGCCTGGTTCGCAGGCTCTGATGATGCCATTCTTCTCGATCTGCGGGATCATATCGCGGATCTCCTGCGGGATCAGCGGCAGGGACAGGTCGATCTGTCCGTTGCACAGTTCCAGCGCACGCATTTCCTTTGCGTTGATAAAGATGGGCCGCTGTCTGCGCTTGTCCACCACCGCGTAGGGCAGCTTCTGCCATCCGCGCAGGAGGTAATTCTCATTCAACTTGTAATACATCGTATCATTCCTCTAATTCATTGGTCGTACCACGGAAGCTCGCCCGACTTCATACACTCAGGATGATAGCCGTTGCCGGCGTAGGCACAGTAGCAGCGGTCTTCGCCGTCCCTTGTTTTGCCATAGCCCACCGCAACGCATCCGCACGCTTTTCCGTCCTCATCCTTCTTACCACCGCCGCCAAAGGCACAGAAGCATTCCGTCCAGCCGCCTGCCACTGCTTCCAGCTCGTTCTCATCCAGCTTATCATCGGGCTTTTCAAAATCAGCCTCGGTCAGTTCAATTCCCAATTCCTTGGCCAGGGCAAGCAGGTCTTCCTTGGTCATGGTGTTGATCTTCTTGGTCAGTTCTTCGTTCTTGGAAACAGCCTCCAGGAATTTCTTCATGTTTGCAGTCATTGTCGTCGGTCCTTTCCAAATTATTTGTCATTCTTTACGCTTCACTATCCCTCAGTGCGCGTCTGTAGCACCGCTGATGGATATCAGTCCGCGTACAATGGCTTGTCGCCACTACCAGCACCGATGCACCAGCAACGGTTTTCGCCATCCCTTGCTGAACCGCCGCCAAACGCAACGCAGGCGCAGGCCTTTCCATCTTCATCCGCTTTACCACCGCCGCCTGCAACGCAGAAGCAATCCTTCCAGCCACCGGTTACGGCTTCCAGCTCGTCCTTTTCCAACTCGCTCTCCTGGGCAAAGTCATCCTCGATCATCTCAATGCTCAGCTCCTTGGCCAGGGCAAGCAGGTCTTCCTTGGTCATGGTGTTGATCTTCTTGGCCAGTTCTTCGTTCTTGGAAACAGCCTCCAGGAATTTCTTCATGTTCTCAGTCATACAAACAAACCTTTCTTCTGCACAGAGAGTGAGATTTATATCTCACTCCCTGTAATGATGTTACTCGTTGTAGTCTTCAGGGTACGGAACCGAGTCAACAGCTTTGCCACCACCGCCGAGCACACAGACACAGCGGCATCCACCGCCCGCGAGATCGGATATTTCACCGCCGCCACCCGCAGTGCAAAAGCATGACTTTTCTGCGTTTGTATTTCCAATACCGCCGCCGACAAAGGGGCATGCGCACACGCCTCCGCCAGCCACGACGTCCAGCTCGTCGTCATTCAGCTCGTCTGCGGGCTTTTCAAAGTCTGTCTCGGTCAGCTCAACGCCCAGCTCCTTGGCCAGGGCAAGCAGGTCTTCCTTGGTCATGGTGTTGATCTTCTTGGTCAGTTCTTCGTTCTTGGAAACAGCCTCCAGGAATTTCTTCATGTTCTCCGTCATGGTCATACATCCTTTCTGTTGTTTGGGTTTATTCCTGCCGCGAATACTTATCTCAGCAGTTCGTACAGCTTGTAGACCCGCTCCTCGGTCAGCTTCGCCGCCTCGGTATTCACAATCAAGGGATACAGGGAGCCACCTTCAAACTCCTTGCCAGCAGCCTCAACAGCAGCTTCCGTGTCTGTTTTCCAGGTGTTCTGCTCGGCGATCAGCTTTTCCACTTCTGCTTCAGGCAGAGTCTTCTTTGCTTCATCCAGCAGCAGATTCAGCGCCTCGTCCCACAGGGCGCGCAGCTCTTCGGATTTCTGGTTCATGTCCGTCTGCGTCAAGGGCTCCTGCTCCAGAGAAGTTTTGATCGCATCAGACTGTTCCTTCACGAAGATCAGGTATTCTTCTGCGGTCATCCAAGTGGCAACAACCGCATGGTCGCTTGCCTCGCAGACAATTGCGGACAGCTCCTCAGTAGAAAGCAGCTCGTGGCAGACCGTATACTCGCGCAGCACCATATGGTAGTCATCGAACAGCTCGAAGCACAGTACGCCTTCTTCCTGCACGCAGGTTTCGGAGGTCTCCATGGTTTCTACGTTGTATTCATAGACCGTCCAGCCGACAAAGATCTTGCCTTCTGGAGCTACGACATCCATGGCATTCAGCTCCAGCACCTCGCCGAAGGTCTGGCCGGGCTCAACCGTCGCCACGCTCCAGTTCCCTTCTCCGCTCAGCAGGGTGATGCTGGGCATCACGATGGTTTCTTCCTCATAGGGGGCAAAGTATTCCTCAGCGGGAATGCCAGCCCACTTGGCCACATACGTCACATTGTGCTCGGGCACGGTCAGGGCCATCAGCTCTTCGGTGGTATAGCACTGATCGGGAATCAGGCTGTATTCATTCTCTTCGAAGCCGAATTCATCGATGGTGACAGTCACAGCGACCTCCATCCAGCCCTCGAATACGTCGCCTTCCAGCACGGGTTCCACAGAAAGAACGCCGTTGTTCTGCAGCATTTCGCCAATGGTTTGCCCCACCGTGCCGATCAGGCCGAGGCCGTCGAGTTCATCAGCTTTATCCGTCCAGGTAACATACAGTTTGCCGCTGGCATTCGAGTAGCCTTCAAACGATACATCAACCTGAACCTCCTCTTCGGCCAGACAAGCGGCAGCAAAGATCAGACAAAGCGCGGTCAAAAGGGCAAGCAGGTTCTTCTTCATGGTTCATTCCTCCTGTTTTTTCATTGCAGTTACTGATGCAGCCTTATCGTGGCGTTTATTTGCCAACCTCGATCCCATACTGTTCACAGAACAACCTGTCGAGCGTGAATTCAAAATCCGCACTCTCGCCGGCGATGACCAGTTCAAAGGAACCGTTCAGGTCGGACAGCTCGCAGGTGGCAAACATACCGGGCTCCACAGTGGCGATGATCTTTCCATCGTTGACGATGCACATCCTGAAGTTGCCGCTGTTGACCCAGAAGCCAGCCACGTCCATCAGGAAATCGGAGTCAAAGAAGAAGTTCGTCTGGAACACGCGGTACACGCCGGTGAACTTGTCAGACTTGAAGGTAACACCGTCGTTGAGCAGGCCGGTGGACTTGCTCACGTTCAGCGCGCCCATATCCTGCTTGATGATGTTCTCATCGGTGATGGTCGTCAGGGTGTAATCTTCCGGGCCGTTGGTATCCTCGATGTGCTTGAGGTCGCTGTTCAGGAAGGAATAGCCGCAAATAACGACCACTGCCACGGCAATCAGGATATACAGCAGGTTATTCTGTTTGGGACTGGTTTTCTTGTCAGTCATGCGAATCATTCCTTTGCTTTATCTACGGATTCTATTGTGGGATTTGGCTTAACGACAGCCTTACTCTTCCTCGTAATTCGTGATCAACTGATTGCATTGCGGACAGACAACCCTTCCATAGCGGCCGCTTTTGACAGTCTCCTGATATCCGCAGGCGCAGATGGCTTTATAAGTCGTCAATATCGGTCTCAGCAGGTCCCCATATTCGCCGCCGCTGGCCATTTCCAGCTCGTCCTCGTTCAGCTCGGCTGGGTTGTTTTTCTTTTCGAAGTTCGTCATGGTCACTGCTCCTTTCGTTTCTGTATACAGGTATCTGATCTCAGAAACCGCCGATCTGCTCCTGCCAGCTTGCACCGCAGCAGGGGCAGGGTTTGCCGGATTCCATATACTTGTAGGCGCAGCGGACGCAGGGAGGTATAACCGCGTAATAGTTGGGATCATGGTCATCGCAGCCGCCGGTCACTTCGTCCAGCTGAACTTCCGTCAGTTCGATCTTTTTCTTTTCGTCCATTGCGATGCCTCCTTTTTGTTTCTTCGCTTATATACGATTGAAAACAGCGGTTGGTATCATCTGACCGATCATCTTAGGGTTCAACAATATTGAAGGGCACGATCCCCTGCACGGGGAACTGGTTCATACTCTGAGCCAGCAGCGTGATCAGCTCCGCATTGCCTTGCATGGGAATAGCGGCCAGCCCCTGCTGATTGTTGGTCAGGATGTAGAACAATGCATTCTTCGGGCAAGTGAGGGAAACATCGGCATTCGTGCGCTGGGCGTCTTCATACACCAGCAGCACGCCATTCTTCACGTGCAGCACATGCTGCTCGTTCACATCCGTCAGCGTCACGTTGATGGTGAAGTCCTTATCTGCCAGCGCATCCTTGTCCATGAGGATGCCCATGTAGTCGAACATCATCTCCGCAGTCATCTGCAGGACGAACCCGCTGCTCTTTGTTTGCGCGGCGTTCATCGCCTGGTTGCCATAGCGCAGTTCCAGCGCGGCAGTCAGGTAGGCGTTGCGCCATGGGCCGGATTCCGCCTGATAGCCCAGCTGCTCCAGCGCATCGGCACACAGCAGGCGGGCGGCCTCGTTGGTCGGATCAGCGTAGACGATGGTGTTGGTGATCTCCGCCACCCACTGATATTCACCATTGTCGAAGTCCGCCTTGGCCATGCGCAGCACTGCATCCATGTCGCCCAGGTACTCCACCCACTTCTTTGCGCTCTCGCTGGGCATGAGCGGGTTGAGGTTCACGGGGTTCGCGTCGTACCAGCCCATGTACTTCTGGTACACAGCCTTCGAATTGTGCGCCACCGTGCCGTAATACTGGCGGGTGTACCAGTTCTGCGCCAGCGCTTCAGGCAGCTCGATCATGTTGGAGATCTCGTCGGAGGTATAGCCCTGGTTGATATAGGTCAGCGTCTGGTCGTTGATGAATTTGTACACAGCAGCGGTGTTGACCAGATACTCATTGACCACCTGATTGCCCCAGTGCGGCCAGTTGTGGGATTGGAAGGCAACCTCCACCTCCGCGCCGTAACGGGTAACGGCTTCGGTAATGTAGCCCGCCCAGGCCGCGCCGTCGCGCACCTGAGCGCCGCGCAGGGTGTACAGGTTGTGCAGCGTTCCGGTGCAGTTTTCCGCCACCCACAGCGCCTTGAACTGCGGGAACCAGGTGTTCATTTCGGCAGGAGCCTCTGTGCCGGGGGTCATCTGGAATTCCATTTTGATGCCGTCGATGACGAGGGTTTCTCCGGTGGTTTTGATCTCATAGGTGGGCGCAAGGTAGGACACCGTGCCGGTGGACTGGCCCATGCCGATGCCCTGCGCCATTTTGCCGGTCACGCCGGGAGTGAGCAGTACGCCATACTGATAGTTGGCGCGGCGGGTCATGGCCTTGCCAGCGTACACGTTTTCAGCGATAGCGTGCTCTGCAAAACCTTCCGGTACGATAACCGGGATCTTGCCGCTGGCCAGCTGTTCCTCAATGGACAGGGAAGCGTCCGCTGCGTCTTCTTCCTTCATCACGCCCAGAATGCCGCCGAAATGGTCGGCATGAGGATGGGAAATGATGACCGCTTTGACAGGATAACTGCCCAGATTCTTCTCGATCAGCTGCATGGCGGCCTGAGAGCATTCTATGCTCATCAGCGGGTCGAAGAGAATCCAGCCCGTATCGCCCTTCACCACCGTCAGGTTGGACATATCGTAGCCGCGCACCTGATAGATACCCTCGCACACCTCAAACAGACCATAGGCATGGTTGTTGCGGGTGTTCTCCCACAGGCTGGGATTTACCGTGTCGGGGGCTTTCTCGTAATCGTTCAGGAAGCTGTATGCCGCCTGACTCCACACTACCTTTCCGTCTGCGTCCTTCAGCTCAAGCACCTCCGGCGCATCGATCAGACCACGGACGGCGTTATCGTATTCACTGGTGTCCTCAAAATCCAGCAGGGAGTACACGGAAGAATTGACCTCAACAGTGTAGCCGCTGGCCGGCTTGGCGTCTGTGGTCAAACCCAGTTCATCGGTCGGTCCGTTCTCCTCCGCATACGCGCAGGAGAAAACCAGTATCGAGGTAAGGAGTGTCGCAAGAATACGCTTCATTTTTCCGTTCTCCTTCATCCAATCATATGCTTGTCAAGTGCTGCCAACAGATGCTCTATCACCTGCGGAGCAGCGGCTTCAAAATCGATCTGTGATACGAAGTTGATGGCTTCCTGAATCTTTGGCTCCGGCACCTTGTACACCAGAAAGGCTGTTTCCAGATAACGCTTTACCTTACGCTGCATGGTAAAGTACATATCACAAGGAACGGACATGAACCCACGGATGATACCGCCCGTGGCAATCTCCAGCTCGTAGAAATCCTTGAACTCGTACCCCGGATAATACGCCTTGAAGTATACCTGCATCTTCTCCGCGACGTACTGGTAGATCAGCGACGAAGACTTGCTATAGGAGTAGGCCGCCAGGTACAGCTCACGAATGTATTCGCTGCTTTCTGCAATGTACAGCTGCATCGTCGTCTCTGCCGCCCAGAACAGCAGCATATCCTCCGTTTTGCCTGCAAGCAGCCTTTCCGTCTCTGCAAACTGCCCGCCCATCACAAAGGACACCAGATCGCAAAGGATATTCTCCTTGCTCTCGTAGAGGTACATCACCGAGCCGATGTTTACCCCGGCCTCCTTGGCGATCTGCCGCAGCGCGGTGGCGGTGTAGCCCTTCTGCAGGAATAGCCTTGCCGCCGTATGCAGCACCAGCTGCTTGTTTTCCTCAGATGTTCGGTTGATCGTTTTCTGGTCCATCATCGTTCCTTTCTGTGCAGTTTTCCAACTCACACTGTTGCTCGCATTGTTCCGTGGACTATAATGTGTTACATCACGTGTATCATAACATACATTTTGGAATTTGTCAACTATCTTTACAAAAAAATGAGACGCCGCATCAGCAGCGTCCCCACGAGGTTGCCGGGATCAGAATTCAAAAATCAGACGGTTCGATCCATTGACCCGAATGCAGCTCTTGTTTTGCATACCAAATCGTATACAGGCACCAGGGGGGAATAGCAGTCGAGGATCCGCGATCTGTACGACAACAGCATCGTGACATACAAGACGGCTGCCAGTCAGACGGTCTACATCGTCCTGGATACGATTCACTTGGCGATACGTTGGGAAAAGAAGAAGGTCGCCGGAGAGTTGCAGCTCCACAGCGACCAAGGCTTTCAATACACCTCTCAAGCATACTCCAAGCTGACTCTCGCTTACAGGATTACTCTTTTCAGCCCAATGTTCAACCAAATCAGCAACATATTGCCGATCTGCCGCAACATCATCACAGACTGCGATTTTATAACTCATGCTTCCTGTACACCTCATTCGTTAGATTTGCCTGCCTCTTATTATATGATTCTCGGTGGTACATCTGTGGCTCTGATGATCGTTTCAGCCATTGCTATGCGTACATTCTCTTTTAACTTCACAGGAGGGTACCTTCCCACATGGAGTATGAAGCAAACGGTTCAACGATCAGTCGCTAAAGCTGACAATCCTCCGCATGGTGTATTTCATGCGGAGGGTTTATAGCAAGCACGAACATCATAGATGGGTGACGGTTCATCGTGCATACCTATCCGGCTTCGATTTCTTATTCTCCTGAATGAACTCCCGCTTCACGATTTCCAACCGACGCACTTCCTCCTTCATATCTTCCAGCTGGTAATCCAGCATGAACTGCTCCCTGTTCAGGTAGTCCAGCGCTTTCTTCCAACCTTTGTAGTCGATCTTCTCGCCGTCATCCTGGCAGCGACGCAAGACAGATGCCGCCTGTCTGTATTGGCGAAGTTCATACTCATACTTTCGTTCAAATCCACCGCGCTTTGCCTCTGGCAGCTTCTCCCATGCGCGGTAATGCTTCTGGTATTTCTTCCACTTTTCATAGGATTCGATCCGGACGCTCAACTCAAGAGAAAGATCATGATTCTCCTTCCGCTTGCTTCTCAGAGCGTAGAACTTCGTATTGACGGCCTGAATTGCTGCCAGACAGGACGCAGCATCCGTGATGTTGTACTCATGCATAATGGACAGCAGCCCCGTGCTGTCGCGCAGACGGTGATCCTTGCGGTTGGGCTGCACGCTGGATGCAAGGATGCTGGACGCGAGCTTGAACCGCAGACTCTCTCTGGACACGTCCTCGCCTTGGGCGGTCAGCAGTTCATCCTTCTTTTTCTCATACTGTGCCCATGCATTGAGCCGGGCCAGCCGCGCCTCCAGCTGACTGAGCAGCTTGTTCTGCTGACGGATCTCATGGTTCTTTTCGCCAACTTCCGTGGGGATACCGCGCTTCTCCATGGCACGGGCATCCGGGCCTTCGTGTACCATAGGGATGCGCTGTACACCCTGATCTGCATAACTCCGAGGATCGACAAAGCCCTGCGTGAATCCAGCTTCACGCAGGGCTTCATTGATGGCATCGGCAGCAGCAGCGCGCCAGCGTTCCGCATTGCCACGGTCGTCCCAGTCAGTTGTACAAACCTTTCGTGTTTTCCAGCGGCCTTTCTGCCTGGCGGGGATACGATTTCCGTCAGCGTCAAGGATGTACTCCAATCGGCTTTTGTCGCCCCACTTGCCATCTGGTGTCAGTGGGCGCATGGTCAGCAGGATGTGAGCGTGTGGGTTGCCATCCCCTTTGTCATGAAAGGCAACATCAGCACACATGCCCTTGTCTACAAAAAGCTTCTGCGCAAGTTTCTGAACAAGAGCGATGTTCTGCTCATGGCTCAGCTCGGCAGGCAACGCCAGTTCAATCGACCGGGCGAGCTGGGCGTTTGCTTTGGTTTCATTCCACTCAACGCTGTTCCAAAGAAGGCTGCGATCCTCATATTCCTGTGGAGCGTTGGGCGGCAGCATCACCTCTGTGTAGATGACATGCTTTTTGCGGGTGTAGTCGTGGGTGACGCCATCCCATGTGTTTTCCATTTTCGTGCCGCTGATATAGGCGGATGCGGCGACGGCAGATTTCCCTTTGTTTCGGGTAACAATTTTTGTTGTCCAATGAAAGAAGTCCATTCAATCCTCCTGTATAAGCTCCTCATGGGAGCATCGTTCTTGGGGTATGGGGCTTGCCCCATCGCGGCGAAGTCCGCAACAGGGCATCGCAGATCGCATGACATACGTTGGTCGGCAGACCATGGAGGTCATGCTTCAGCATGACGAGCGACAGCGATTGCTTGCAATCGCCGAGCGAAGCCCGGGGAAGCGCCAGCTTTCACGGGCCGACGTATGTATCAGTGCGCACTTCGTGGTTATTCTTGTTGGGGACGCCCCGAGGTTACCCCCGGAACGCCCCCTTGCATGGTCACCGGCCAGCAGCCAGCTCCTGCATAAAGGCAGAGAACTGGGCGCTGTCCATATGGATGGTCTGCGGAAAGCAGGCCTCCATGATGGCTCCGTGTTCGCAGAGCCGGTGAGTACGAGCCTTCCGCTGCTTCTCCTTTTCGCGGTTGTCGGTAATGATTTTCCTGTGTTGCTCCTGAACGGTTTTCAGTTCGTCAGGATCTTGGGGCATATTCGCCAGCAGTTCGTCGATGTTGATCTTCATATATGTCCTCCTGTGATGCATCAGAGTGATGCAAGTGTGCACCACTCTGGTGCAGATGTCGTTGTGTTCTTTGATGGGGTTGCATCATTTTGATGCAAATAACGTGAAACGTGCGGCAGATTGATGCACCGACTCAGCCGCCGATGAAGTCGAAATCCATGCAGCTGTCGCCAAAGTCGGGCATCGTGCCATCGGATTCAGGGGTGCAGGCTGGTGGCGCGTGGTGCAGCGGCTCGCTGATCATCGGCACGGCAGATGTTGCACTGGGAGCGTTCGCTCCAGCAGAGTATCCGGCGAGATACGCCGGAAGCATCTGCTGAAGCCTGCTTGTCACCGATTCTGTGATCTCCTGAACAAGCTCGATTTTCTCAGTACCAGACAGATGTACCCCCTCCGTGCCATGGGCATTGATTGCCTCTGCAACCAGCTGACTGAACGACTGATGCCGTTCTCCCCGCAGGGCATTGAGCTTTTCCCATGCCTGCTTTTCTGCTGGGTGCGACAGGTGAAACCGCACAGTGATTGCCTTCACGCACACTATCAATCACCGGCCTTTCGGGCCAGACGCTCATTGCGCCAGATCACGCCCTGCGCCACGTACTCATAGCCCTTGGCAGATGCGTGCAGGTCATCCACAAAAACAACCGCGCCGGGATCGTACTTGCCGAAGTTCTTCACCAGACAGCCGCCACCGCCCATCACAAAGAGCTTCATCAGGCGGGCGTCATAGCCATGAACACGCAGGGCATCAAACAGGCCGGTCACATAGCCACGCACAATATCGGTCAGGTTGTCGAGGAGTTCCCGCGCCAGGTTTGCCGTGCCGGTTCGCAAGAATTGTTCAATGACGCTTTCTGGCATGTCGATGCCATACTTATCCATCATCTGCTTGCGGGCAGTCAGCACACACTGATTCACACCCAGTACCTCCGTCCAGCAATGCTGGTCATTGGGCTTGCCGTTCACCAGACGCATGATGTTCATGGTGCCGTTGCCGATGTCAGCCATCATTACCGTGCCGGTGAACTGCCGGAACTCATTGAATCTCTTGTCGTTGTCCATCAGCGGCACCAGCGCTGCATAGCCTTGGGGGAACACGATGCAATCGGTCAGATGGATGCTGTACAGCACATCGTTGAAGGTAAACCGGACGTCCGGGTTGCGCATCATATAGCGGCGGTACTCCTCTCGCTGCCGCCCCGTCCAGGTCGTGGGCAGACCCAGCGCCAGATATACATTGGCCTCAGTGATCTGCTCCGTGCTCAGCTCGGCAGCAATGGAAGCCAGCGTCAGGATGTAGAAGTCCTCGTCAGCAGTCTTGTCGGGGTTGTAGGCCTTGTGGCCTTCGCCAATGCGATACCAGGTGCCGTTGTACTCAAGAATGTCGCCATCAAAAAAGGGCTTGGTGTCCATCGCCACCAGGCCCGTGGGGTAGATCGTGCGGGCAGTCTTCATGTTGCCGTAGCCTGCGTCCACACCAATAATGTAATAGTCGTTGTACTTTCTCATAGAATACCTCCTTCATTATGATCCGTGTTGGCTGTTGTGTTGATATTGCTTTCCCGGCTGCTGTCCATCTTGTCCGCTTCGTGCTGAATCAAGTGCAGCAGCCGGTCTTCGTAGGTACTGTTTGCTTCGGGATTTCCGAAAGCGGTAATCGTGTAAACGGTATGCCCGTATTGTCGGGTCATTTCCATCATAGGGGTGTTCTTCGTCATTGCTCCTCCTGTCAAAATCAGCAAAGAAAAAGGCAGCGCCGAGTCGCCTCATGCGCTGCCATCTGGGTGTTGGGCCGTTATTCATTTTCATTCTCCATTCCTTCCGTCGGGATAGGAAATTGTCCGATGTAGTTCATATGCACTTCGATCTGCCGGGTACTCTGTCCTTTGGCTGGGCGGATTGTCTTGTGGACGACGATCTTTTCCACAAACGCATGGATCATATCGTCTGTCAGTTCTGTGCAGTCCCTATATTTTCGGGCAAGGGCGAGATACTTGTCCGTCTGTTCGGTGACAGTCTGTGCTTGATTCAGCTGGTTTTGATCCTCTGTAAGTTCGGACTTCAAAGTGCTCTCTTCCTGCTCGTACTGCGCAGACAGCTTATCGAAGCGTTCCTCTGGGATATGCCCCAAAGCATAATCCTCGTACAGCTTCTTCAGCAGATGTTCCAGGCGGGCGATGCGCTTCTCTTTATCGCGGATGCGCTTTGCCAGTTGCTTTCGATCATCCGGCTGATAAGCTGCCGCTTTCCGAACAAGTCTGCGACGGAAGTCTTCCTCATCTGTGATGGCATAACGGTTGACCGCATGGAGCGTATCCCGCACGATTTCCCGGATGACGGTAACACGGATAGAATTGTGTGTGCAAAGCCTCGTTTCATAGGCAGCAGAATTGTTGTGAGTCCGGCATATGAAATCATTATATTCCTCATGTCCGGTCATACGGTGGAACTGCATTGGCACACCGCATTCTCCACAAACCATCAGGCCGTTGAATACACAAGGTTTGCCTGGAGCAGAAGACATTTCTGGATGAAATATCCGTTGCGCTGCCTGCCACAATTGTTCATCAACAATCGGGTCATGGGTGCCTGTAAAGACCAGCTGATCTTTCGCCGGTACGCTGATCTGTTTGCCCCTGTATTCTGACTGACAGGTTTTGAAGTTCACAGTATGCCCCAGATATTCCTGACGTCGCACAATCTTACATATCATTCGTCTTGCCCAGTTGTATGGCTGGCAGGAAGCATATTGCTTTCCGAACCCATCTGGTTCTCTTTGCGCAAGGTAGTACCCCGGTGTAACACGCTTTTCCTGTACTAATGTGCGGCAGATTTTCAGTTGTGATATACCTGATGCAGCCAGTTCGAAAATACGATGGACGGTATCTGCTGCTTCCGGATCAATCAACCAATGATTCTTGTCATCCGGATCTTTGACATACCCAAAGCAAGGATGCGTGGCTAATGGCTTCCCCGATTTACCCTTTTGCTGCGCTGCAGACCGGATTTTGCGGGATATGTCCCGCAAGTACCAGTCGTTCATGATGTTGAGGATGCCTGCAAACTCGGTGCTTTCCGGATTGGCATTGTCAATGTTGTTGTTGATGGCGATGAACCGCACACCCATCCGGGCGAAGTACACTTCTGTATAGAAGCCTGTTTCAACGTAGTTACGACCAACACGGCTCATGTCCTTGACCAGCACCGTCTTGACAATGCCAGCCTCAATGTCTGCCAACAGCTGCTGCCAGCCAGGACGGTCAAAGTTGCCGCCGCTGTAACCGTCATCCGTATAGTGCCGACAGTTGGTGAAGCCATTGTCCCGGGCGTATACTTCCAATAGATTCTTTTGATTGGTCACAGAGTTGGACTCCCCATCCAGTTCGTCCTCGCAGGAAAGGCGTTCATAAAGCGCCGTGATGGGTGCGTCAGAATGATTTGTTGTTCCTCCTGATTTTCCCTTCGGAGAGTTGCGTTTTTCAATCAGATCAAACATAGTGTTCCTCCTTCGTTAAGCTGCCGCCTGATCTTTGGGCAGCTTCTTGTTTCGTTCCTTTTTGCGCAGATACTTCTGGTGATTCCGTTCACGCTCCCTGGCTCGCTTTGCTTCTTCCTGCAGCTGTTCCTCCGTCAGAATGGTCGGTGCCACCGGAACAGAGAAACATCCAATGAAACGGAAGATGATATCAATCTGCACATGCCGCTGACCGTTCACCTTCTGCGGAGCGTGGATAATCACCCTGTCAATGAAGCTGTTGATGACTGATGCCGTCAGCTCCTCCGTGTCACGGTATTGGCGCGCAAGTGTCAAGAACGCTTCGATATTGGTGGTGTCAGCATGGTATGTAGCCAGCGCAGTTTCAGTCTGTGCCAGCTTGTCCTTCAGCTGTGCCTGTTCCTTTTCATAGGTAGAGGACAGCAGATTGAAGCGGTTCTCCGGCGTTTTCCCCAGCGCATAGGACTCGTACAGCTTCTGAATGATGGTGTCCAGCTCTGCAATGCGCTTCCGCGCCTTGGCTGCTTCGGCGGTCATGTCCTTCACCGCATCAGCATGGCGCACCTCGGACAATGCCCGCACCTGATCGGCAAAGGCGGCTTCATCCGATATGGCGTACTGGCTCACCGAACGGATCATTTGCAGCAGCACCGACCGGATGAACGCCGTAGTGACATAATGGCAGCAGCAGTCACCCTTGTTCTGGCTGTAAGTCGGACAATCGTAGTAATCGTCCGATTCTCGTCCTGTCTGCTTTGCTCGGCTGCGGTGGTTGTTGAGCTTCGCACCGCACTCTGCGCAGTAGAGCTTGCCGGTCAGTGGATTGGCCTCACCTGTGCTGTCTGTTCTGCGCCGGACAGCCAACACACATTGTGCCAGCTGCCATCTGTCCTCTGGAATGATCGCCTCATGTGTGTTCTCAAAGATCAGCCATTCCTCCTGGGGCTTGGTTTGCCGTTTTGCCTTCAGGCCATTCTTCGATGAACGGAAGTTCACTGTGTGTCCCATGTACTCTGGGCGTGTCAGAATGTTGCCGATGGTCACGCCGTTCCAAGCGTATGGCTTGCTCATGTCGGTGTTGGATCGCTTCATGCAGGTGTCGTGGGTCGCATTGTAGTAGGCGGGGCACTCCACCTTATCAGTCTCCAGGATGCGCGCGATCTCGTAGGGCCCATGGCAGTCAATGGCCAGCTGGTAGATTCTTCGGACAACTGCAGCTGCTTCATCATCCACCAGCCAATGGTTCTTGTCTGCCGGGTCTTTCCGGTAGCCGTACACGCACAGCGTATTTGTCGGCTTTCCGCTGTTGCCCCGCTGCCGGAAGAATGTGCGCATTTTCTTCGACTGTTCCCGCAGGTACATCTCGTTCAGCACATTCATGAATGGCGCGAACTCGCTGCTGATGGGGTTCACCGTGTCCACGCCATTGCCGATGGCGATGAACCGCACACCTTTTCGTCGAAAGTACACCTCTGTGTAGAAGCCAGTCTGGATGTAGTCACGCCCGACGCGGCTCAGGTCCTTCGCAATGACGGTTCCAACCAGACCGGCATCAATGTCCGCAATGAGCTGCTTCCATCCAGGGCGTTCGAAGGTTCCGCCGCTGAAGCCATCATCTGTGTAGTGTCGGCAGTGGGCGAGGCCATGGTCTGCCGCATACGAGGTCAGGTAGGCCTTCTGATTCACGATGGAATTGGAATCGCCTTGCTGGTCATCGTCGCGGCTCAGACGCTCATAGAGCGCCGTGATAAGGGGTTCGTTTTTCTGGGTCAATGGATTCTCCTTTCCTGTGGAAGTCTGATATTTCTGGTGACTCCCTCTATAAGTAGGACAAAACTGGCGTCGTTTTGGAACTGTTTTGGAAATTTCCCGAAAGAAAATTTGAGATCAGACAATTTTTCTTGTATAATGGGCTTTGAAGGGGGTGAGCAGGTGATTCCAGAAGATGATTGGTACGATGTGACGGATGATGATTCTGCCATCGAACCTGCTGTGCTCACCATGCCCCTGTACGATGAGGATGGCAACGAAATTCCAGAGGAAGAGTTGCCGTGGAACAACATGCCCGATGAACTCAGCAGTGATGATGCTGAGAACTGGTCAGCGGATGATGAACCAGAAGAATCACTGCCATCCACCAAACCAGACAAGCGCAGGAGCAATCCTGACAAAGCGCGATCCTCTGCCGAGCTAAGAAAGCGCATCGCGCAGAGTGTCCGCGAAGAAGCGCTTCGCCGACTGGAACTGTCTGCCCGAACCATATCCGAGTTTCAGGAACTGGTTGACTGGTATGACCGTGAAGAAGAAAGCCGTATGCGCCGGGAACGCCGTTATGAAACACTGCGTGGTGATGTCCCGCTGGAGAGCGGTGCACTCCCCGGTGGCCACATCCTGCCGCATAGCATGAGTCAGCCGACCTTCCGGCAGATTTGCCGGGGCGAGTTTGACGATTATCTCAACACTTGCCTGTTTATGATGCACGACTTGACCGAGCGGGCGCATCTACGAGAGATCGTGATGAACCTGAAGCTCGACCACAAGGAAATCCTGTTCTTCCTGGGTATCAGGCTGTACTCGACACAGAAACTGGCGGAGTTGCGCGGCCAGACGGAGCGAAACATCCGCAAGGTACGCGATACCGTCCAGCGGCGCATCCACCGGAAGCTGCATACGGCACTCATAGCTTTACAGGAAACCGGCGATGAGCTGATACATTTGGAACAGGATTTCCTGCGTGATTACACTCCACCGAAAAGGAGGCATTCTTCCGATGAAGAACCTGTTTGAACACACCAACGCATTCTGGGCGAAGTATGCCGCCTATGAATGGCGGGTGGCTGCTGACGGTAAGGAATATCTCCTGCCGACGAAAGACGCAGAAGCAGCTGTCTACAACATCATGAAGGTGGCTGATCAGCTGGTGCTGGATGCAGTCAACGTCGGTCGGTTGGTAATGAAGAAATCGCCTGAAAAGAAGATCAAGGACGCCATCCTCCGCTTCACCTGTAACTATGGCCTGCTGGGCATGATGACCGCCCTGCCCACCACGCCGAATTTCGTGGAGTACGAGAAGGTCTATCTGCTCAAAAACCAGTTCATCCGGCAGGAGACGATGGACACGCTGGCGTACATGAAGCTCTTTTTCCCGTTCAGGATGCCGGATTTCCACAAGCGCGGCATTGAATCTATCTGGAATGTATCCGGCGAAGATCGGGCGGAAGCTGCGCTGTCAATGACCTTCCGCAACGATCCGCGAGCCATGGCAATGTCTTTCATGCGCAACTATGGCGAACCCTATGAATGGCTGACGGAAGCGTTCCTCGATTGGGCATTCACCTTCATGTCAACATACTTGTATTACGAGGACCGGGATACAGCCGACGAGAATACGCTAAATATGTATCGTAAGAGTCTGGCTTGCTTCGAAGGCAACGCGCCCACTTACCATTTATCGTTGCAAGAGCGTCCGGTTATCGTGTGGGATTTCCATTCGCTGATGCTGACAGTGAAGTTCATGTTCTCTGTCAAACTGACCGACGCGAAGAATCCCATGAGTTTGTGCGAGCATTGCCGCATGGCGTTCTATGCTCCGCGGGCAGATTCGCGTTTCTGTTCTGCTGAGTGCCGGAACAAGGCGAGCAAGAAGTCCTGATACATCAGGCCCGCAAGAAATCCAGCAGACCGAGCGTAAGGTCTGTTACCTTTTCCAGCAACCATCCAGCGATGTGCGGAGCAAAGGCGAAGAAGATGCCAAGGCCCACAGTCTGGAAGATCAGGCCGCTGGGAGCGTTGGCGATCCATCCTGCAACGGAACCGATGAGGAATACCGTTGCAAGCAGGTTGGTTACGATGGAGGTCAATCCAACAATTAGGGATGAAATCAACTGGAACACCAGCAGTATCGCAATGAGAGGCAAGGCAGCTAACCGAAGGGGCAGCTTGAGCAGTTTCTTCATAAGTACCTCCATCTGATTCTTGGGGAGACAGGCACGGGCAGGTGGCTCGAGCCGGTTTGCTATGTGGCACAGTTTCTCAGTCATAGATAAGCTCGCTGAACAGCATTTCTTCAATCCGATTGTGAATACTGTTCATGCGGCGTACCCATTCCATCTGGTCGGCAGCTTTCAGCTCCTCGGTGACACCTTCGGCAGCTTTCATCTGAGGGATCAGCAGATCCAGGCGTTCCTGACAGGCATCGTCAATGCTGTGCAGGTGTTTCATGAGCTTGCCGGACAGCAGGAGCTGATTGAACAAGAGAGAACGATGCTCGCGTAGATAGCGCATGCGCATTCTGCCGTACTTGCCAAGAGGGCGCATGTCCTCAGCAGGGATGCCGATGTTGGGCAGGTAGTAGTCTCCGCAGCGGCGATAGGTCAATTTCATAGGGTATCCTCGCTTTCTGCTGCAACAAAAAAGCAGCTATGTACTTGAAGGTTTCCCTTCAAGCCATAACTGCTTGAATTACTTGTATTTCCCGCGACTCATGACGAGGAGGGGTAAACCTTCCTCTACATAATAACGCGTTTCGCCGAATCCCCTGCAAAGCAAGAATCAATCAGGATAAAATGATAGAGAAAGGGCTGCACCCCTTCCTCGTCGGAAAAGGCACAGCCCATCAAGCCAAAGGAAATTAGTACATGCCGCCCATGCCAGCGCCGCCAGCCGGAGCCGCGGGTTCGGGCGCGGGGATGTCCGCCACCAGCGATTCGGTGGTCAGCACCATCGCCGCAACAGACGCCGCGTTCTGCAGTGCCGAACGTGTGACCTTCGTCGGGTCAATGATGCCGCGCTCAATCATGTCGCAGTATTCGTCGTTCAGCGCGTCGTAGCCGTAGCCGGCAGCCTTCTTCGCGTTGCGCTTCTTCGTGGTCTTGATGTTCTCGACAATCACCGAGCCATCCACACCCGCGTTCGCCGCAATCTGGCGAATCGGCTCTTCCAGCGCGCGCAGGATAATCTGCACGCCAGTCTTGGCGTCGCCGCTGTACTTCGGCAGCAGGGCAGCCACGTTCTGCTGCACGCTCAGCAGGGCAATGCCGCCGCCAGGCACAATGCCTTCCTCCGCCGCCGCACGGGTCGCCGCCAGAGCGTCCTCAATGCGCAGCTTGCGTTCCTTCATTTCCACTTCAGTCGCCGCGCCAACCTGAATGACGGCCACGCCGCCAGCCAGCTTCGCCAGACGCTCCTGCAGCTTCTCGCGGTCGTAGTCGCTGGTCGTTTCGGCAATCTGCGCCTTAATCTGACCCACGCGCGCCGCGATTTGATCCTTGTCGCCCGCGCCGTCAACGATGGTGGTGTTCTCCTTGTTCACCTTCACCTGACGTGCATGACCGAGCATATCCAGCGTCGCTTCCTTCAGCTCCATGCCGGTTTCGGAGGAGATGACGGTGCCGCCGGTCAGGATGGCGATATCCTGCAGCATTTCCTTGCGGCGATCGCCGAAGCCCGGCGCCTTGACCGCAACGCAGGTGAACGTGCCGCGCAGCTTGTTGACAACCAGCGTGGACAGCGCCTCGCCCTCGACGTCCTCGGCGATGATGAGCAGCTTCTTGCCCATCTGCACCACCTGCTCCAGCAGGGGCAGGATTTCCTGAATGACGGAAATCTTCTTGTCGGTGATAAGAATCAGCGGATCATCAAGAACCGCTTCCATCTTTTCGGTATCGGTCACCATGTAGGCGGACGCATAGCCGCGGTCGAACTGCATCCCTTCGACGATGGTCATGCCCGTGGTCATGGTCTTGCTTTCTTCCACGGTGATAACGCCGTCCGCGCCGACGGTTTCCATAGCGTCGGAAATCAGCTTGCCGATGGTTTCATCCGCAGCGGAGTTCGCGGCGACGTTGGCAATCGCCTGCTTGCCGTTGATGGGCTGGGACAGCTCCTTCAAGCCTTCCACGGCGGCATCCGTCGCGGCGGCAATGCCCTTCTTCAGCACCATGGGGTTTGCGCCGGCGGCGAGGTTGCGCAGACCTTCGCGGATAATCGCCTGCGCGAGCAGGGTCGCGGTGGTCGTGCCGTCGCCAGCGACGTCGTTGGTCTTGGTGGAGACTTCCTTCACCAGCTGCGCGCCCATGTTTTCAAAGGGGTCTTCCAGCTCAATTTCCTTGGCGATGGTCACACCGTCGTTGGTGATGAGCGGCGCGCCGTACTTCTTGTCCAGCACCACGTTGCGACCCTTCGGGCCGAGGGTGATTTTGACGGTATCCGCCAGCGCGTTCACGCCCTTTTCAAGGCTCCGGCGAGCCTGTTCGCCATACTGAATCTGCTTAGCCATAAAACTTACTTCCTTTCAATAAATTGCGGAGTCAGCTTATTACTCCACCACAGCCAGAATGTCGCTCTGGCGCACAATAATCAGCTCTTCGCCGTCGATTTTGACTTCCGTGCCGGCGTACTTGCTGTAAATAACCTTCTGACCTTCCGTCACCTGCATCTTGATTTCCTTGCCATCCACATTGCCGCCGGGGCCGACAGCGAGAACAACCGCCATCTGCGGCTTCTCCTTCGCGGCGCTGGTCAGAATCAGACCAGACTTGGTGGTTTCCTCGGCTTCAACATTCTTGATGACAACGCGGTCACCCAAAGGCTTCACGGTCATAGTGTCATTTCCTCCTTGCTTCTCTTCAGGCTGTTAGCACTCACTTTGCATGAGTGCTAATCAACATGGAGTATTATGTACCAAAACGCGAACGAATGCAAGCGAACAAACGTTCTAAATGCAAAAAAATTTCTGCAAAACGGGAAAAATCAGCCGTGGGGTGGGCAAAAGTCTCCTTCTGTGGTACAATAGGACGATAAAGAGGGGGATTTTATCGAATGCGTGAGACGATTTCGGCGCTGCTGCTGGCTTGGTACGACCAGAACGCGCGGACGCTGCCTTGGCGCGGCATCCACGACCCGTACCGCACATGGGTGAGCGAGACGATGCTGCAGCAGACGCGCGTGGAGACGGTACGCGGGTACTACGAGCGCTTTTTGGCGCGCTTCCCGGATGTGGCGGCACTGGCGGCGGCGGACGAGGCGGACGTGCTCAAGCTCTGGGAGGGGCTGGGGTACTATTCGCGCGCGCGGAATCTGCATCAGGCGGCGCGGCAGGTGGTGCGCGACTTCGGGGGTGAAATGCCGCGCGAGGTGGCGCAATTGCGGCAATTGAAGGGCATCGGGGCATACACTGCCGGGGCAATTGCGAGCATCGCATTTGACCAGCGCGTTCCGGCGGTGGACGGCAACGTCATCCGCGTCGCCAGCCGGGTGATGGGCATCCGCGAGAACGTGGGCATCCCTTCCGTTCGGCGCGAACTGGAGGAAAAGGTGGATTCGCTTGTGCCGGCGGCGCGTCCGGGCGATTTCAATCAGGCGCTGATGGACTTGGGGGCGGCAGTGTGCGTCCCCGGCACGCCAAACTGCGACGTTTGCCCGCTCCGGGCGCATTGCGACGCGTACGACGCGGGCGACGCGGAGGATTTGCCCGTGCTGCCGCAGAAGAATCCGCCGAAGCCGTTCGATTGGGACGTGCTGCTGATTTTTTCCGGCGAGAAAGTCCTAATGCGCCAGCGCACGGAGACGATGCTGCACGGCTTGTGGGTGTTCCCGATGCTGCCGGGGCATACGGACAATCCCGCAGATTTCGGCGCGCAGATGCACATGAATCTGCGGAATGTCCGCCCTGCGGGGGACGCGAAGCACGTTTTCACGCACCAAATCTGGCGGATGAAGCTGTATCAGATGGACGCGCCCGACGCGGATGCGCCGAAGGGGTATCGGTTTGTTACGCTGGACGAGATGAACGCGCTGACGATTCCCACGGCAATGAAAGCGGCGGGGAAAGTGGCAAGGGCACGGCTGGAGGAAAATCCGAAATTCGGAATGAGGAATGCGGAATAAATAGACGCGAATCCGCAAAAATGACACGCAAAAAGCCGGGAGACGCACCATGCGGTGTACCTCCCGGTTTATTTTGTGATTCGTTTACAGCTTCTGTCCGCAGTTGGCGCAGAACTTCGCGCCGGGCTGCACCTTCTGACCGCACGCGGGGCAGACGTTCGCCGTTTCCTGCTTCTGACCGCAGTTCGGGCAGAATTTCGCACCGGGGGTCAATTGCTCACCGCAGTTGGCGCAGAAGCTCCCCTTCTGTGCCGTCGGCTGCTGCTGAACCGGCGCGGCGGGCTGCTGCGTCGCCTGCATCGCCTGCGCGAACGCCTGACCCATCGCCACGCCTGCGCCCATGCCGACGCCTGCGCCCGCCATGCCGCCGGGGTTGTTCGCCGCCTCGCGCATCGCTTCCGCCGCCTGATACTGCGTGTAGCGGTTCATGTCGCCCAGCACGCCCATGGACGTGCGCTTATCCATCGTCTTTTCGACTTCTTCGGGCAGGGAGATATTCTCGATGACGAACGACGCCAGCGTCAAGCCGAGCTTCTCAATGCGCGGGTTGATGGTCTTGAGCGCATAATCGCCGATTTCGTCGTAGTTCGCCGCCAAATCGAGCGCGGGCAGCTTGCTTTCCGCAATCGCGTCGGACAGGCCGGACACCAGCGTGCGCTTGAGCTGCCCTTCGACGTCCTGCACGGTGTATTCGCTGCTTGTGCCGAACACCTCGCGCAGGAAAACCTCCGGGTCAGCAACGCGGAAGGAATATGCGCCGAACGCGCGCAGGCGAATCATGCCGAACTCGGCGTCGCGCATCATGACGGGGTTCGTCGTCCCCCACTTGCAGTCAAGGAACTGCTTGGTGTTCACAAAGTACACGTCGGACTTGAACGGGCTGTTGAACCCGAACTTCCACGCCTTCAGCGCCGTCATCACCGGCATATTGGCGGTGGACAGCTCATAGCGGCCGGGCTGGAACACGTCCGCCAGCTTGCCTTCGTTGACGAAAATCGCCACTTGGCTCTCGCGGACGGTCAGCTGCGCGCCCATCATGATTTCCTTACCGTTCATGTCGTACTTGTGGACGATGGTGTTGTTCGTGCTGTCCGTCCACTCAATGACATCAATCAACTGTCCGCGGACGATGTTGCCGATGCTGTCAAAAATGCCCATAATTTGCCTCCTTGCTGTCTATCATAACTGTATGTTACGCCATCAGTCTTTATGCGCGAGCGCCGTCAGGCACGGCAGCACGCGAATCGATGCAATCCGCAGGTCAATGCCCATATACTCGTCCACATGCTCAATGCTGTCGCGGATGTGATCGGACAGGATGCCGGTAATCGACGCGTCCTCGTCCGGACCTTCGTGGAAGAGCATCGGGCAGCCGAGCAGCACAATGCGGTCGCCGGGCAGGACGCAGGCGAGAATGCGCAGTCCGTGCGCCTCGACGCCGAAAATATTGCGCAGCGCCACTTCCAGCCGGTCACTGCCGTACTGCCAGCGGCCGCGCAGAAAGTCGTTGTCCGCTGGGATTTCCAGTTCCGCGACCACGCACGGCTTTGTCGGATCCATCTTGCTGCGGATGAGCCGCAAATGGCGCAGCACATCCTCCTCCGACGTCGCCCTGCCGTCCATCAGCGCGCGGAAAAACTCATGCCGGCACTCTTTGAGCAAGTCCGCCGTGGAGAACGCATCGTTGCTCACATCGGCGTTGATGCGCCCCAGCAGTCGGCGCAGTTCCACGGCATAGCTTTCAATCACGCCGGGCTTCGTGCTGACCGCCATAATCGGCAGCATCGGATTTTTCTCCAGCAGCTGCTCAACCAGCAGGTCATCCTGCTCCTTCGGCAGCCCAATTGCCACCGCGTCCGCATGGTTGACGCGCAAGCTGCTCAGCGCTTCCTCCGCTGTGGAGACCACCCGCGGCTGCTTAAAGCCGAGTTCTTCCCACTTGACTGCGCTGAACGCTTCGACAACCGCCGGGTCATTCGTCGCCAGTAAGAGCTTGTACATCCTTCAAGCCTCCAAATTCATGTGTCGATCCTGCTCTATTATACCGCATTTTTTCGAGAAACACAATAATGCAATGATAATTTGGCGAATTATTTGCCACCGAGGGTATATTGGCGCAGAATGCGGTTCATGGCGCGTCCGGGCAGAACTTTGTGCAGCGCGGGGGCGAGCATCTGTGCCGGACTGCCGATTTTCTTGCGGAACGGCAGCTTCTCGCGCGTGAGAAGCTCCGCGACGCGCCGCCCCAGTTTCGCCGGGTCAGACCCGTTTTCCTCGTCGCGGCGGATGGCTTCCGTTCCCTTGCGGAAATCCGCCCAGTAGGGGGACGCGTCTGTCATCGCCGCGGAGGTCAATCGGCAGCGCGACGAGCCGCCGCGGTGGTCGCCCGGCTCTATCAGCATGACCTGAATGCCGAAGGGCGCCACCTCCTGCGCGAGGCACTCCGCGTAGCCCTCGATGGCGTGCTTGCTGGCGGTGTAGGCGCTCTGGAACGGCAGCCCCATCAGCCCGTTGATGGACGAAAACAGCACCACTTTGCCGCCGCCTTTTTCCCGCATCAGCGGCAGTACCTGCTGATTCACGCGCACCATGCCGAGGAAATTCGTCTCCATCACGCGGGCATAATCCGCCATCGCCGTCTCTTCGCACGAGCCGAAGCACAGCACCGCCGCGCAGTGAATCACCGCATCCGGCGCGCCGATTTGCTTCGCGCGTTCCATAAAATCGCGCACGCTGTCGTCCCGCGTCACGTCCAGTGGCAGACGTGTCATGCGCCCGTCGGTTTCCCCCGTGAACGAGCGCGCGCCCGCGACGACCGTCCAGTCCGTGTCCACCAGCGCTTGCGCCGTGTACGCGCCAAGCCCGCTTGACGCGCCCGTGATATAGGCGATCATGCGCGGAGCAGGTTTTCCACCACCTGCTGGGAGTGCGCCGCCGCCAGCGCCGTGAAGGTCGGGTAGTCCATGTCGCTGTGGCCATCCGCCTGATCGCTGATGGAGCGCAGTACGCCGCACTTGACCCCATTGAGCAGGCAGGCATGCGCCACCGCGCCGCCCTCCATCTCCACCACCAAGGCGTTAAAGAGATGATGAATGCGCGCGCGGGTTGCGCCGTCGTGTATAAACTGGTCGCCCGTGGCAATAATGCCTTCATGAACGGTCAGATTCGCCTTTTTCGCCGCCGCCACAAGGCGCGCGCGGAGTTCTTCGTCGCAGGGCAGCTCGACGAGGTTCACCTTGCTGACCATCCCCACCGGATCGCCCAGGGGGGACGTGTCCGCGTCGTGCTGCACGGCGGCGGTCGCCACCACGAGGTCGCCGATGCGCACGCCGTCCGTGCCCGCGCCCGCGACGCCCAGATTCAGCACCCAATCCGGCGAAAACGCCGTAATCATCTTCTGTGTGCAAACCGCCGCGTTCACCTTGCCCGGCCCGCACACCGCCAATACCGCGTCCTGCCCAAACAGCTTGCCGCTGACGAACGTATCCATGCCAATCGTCGTTTCCCTGCGCCCTTCGAGCTTCTTTTCGAGCGCCTCCACCTCAACCGCCATGGCGCCAATCAGACCAATCATCCTTGCAATCCCCCTGATTCATCAGAATAGTACCATTATACCCTGTTTTCGGTGCTTCGTCAATCATTTTCGCGGGAGGCGACTGCCCATGTGGATTTCCCTGTTGACGCTGCTTCTGCTGCTCGTGACCCCCATCTCCTGCCGCGCGGAAATTCGGCAGGAGCATGGCACGCGCTTCCGGATTCTCCTGCGCATCTGGGGCATTCCCCTGCGCTTTGACCATTCGCAAGCGCCGCTGCGCCCCAACCCCCCGTCCGCCCAGCAGCTTCAAAAAGGCAAGGCGCTGCTGCGCGCCCTGCCCAAACTCAAGCGCCCCGTGCGCCTGCTGATGCGCCAAACCGCGCTGGAGCAGCTGCTCGTCCACGTCTCCATCGCCCTGCGCGATCCGGCGACGACGGCGCTGACGACGGCGTTCCTGCGGCAGATTCGGCTGCTGATTCCGGCGAGCTGCCGTGAGAAAGTCCGCATCGCCATTGCGCCTGATTTCCTGCATGAACAGACGGTTTTGGCGGCGCGGTGCATAATCTTCCTGCATTTGGGGACAATCATCGTTGCGGCGGCGATGGCGCTGACCGCGTGGAAGGAGGCATCCTCATGGAACATCCCATCAGCGAACTGATGCAGACCGCCATGTCGTCGATGAAGGACATGGTGGACGTGAACACCGTCGTCGGGCATCCGGTGCAGGCATCTTCCGGCAGCACAATTATCCCCATCAGCCGCGTCACGTTCGGCTACATGACCGCGGGCGGCGATTTACTGGCCGACAAGCCTGCGAAAGACGCACCGGATTTCCCCTTCGCGGGTGGCAGCGGCGCGGGCGTATCCGTGCAGCCGGTTGGGTTTCTCGTCCTCTCCGGCGACACCGTGCGGATGCTCCCCGCGACCTGTTCAAGCGTCGCCGACCGCGTCGTCGACCTGATTCCGACGGTCGTCGAGGATGTGAAGTCTTTCCTGACGCATCAGTAAAAGAGGCAAAGCATGAAGCTGAAACGACTCCTTTTCCCCCTCTTGACGCTGCTGCTCGTCCTCCTGCTGATTCCACGCGCGCAGGCGGAGGAAGTCGCCACGAGCGCGAAGGCGTGCATCATCATCGACGAAGCGTCCGGGCGGGTGCTGCTTAGGCACAATGCGGAAACGCCCTTGCCGATGGCATCCACCACGAAGGTGATGACGGCGCTGCTGGCGATTGAGCGCGGGAATTTAGGCGACCCGGTGACGTGCAGCCGCAATGCCTTTGGTGTGCCGGGGACGAGCATCTACCTTTCGCAGGGGGAAACGCTGTCCCTGCGCGACATGCTCTATGGGCTGATGCTGGCGTCCGGCAACGACGCCGCTGTCGCGATTGCGGAACACATTGGCGGCACGGCGGAGGAATTCTGCCGGATGATGACGGCGCGCGCAGCGGAGCTTGGCTGCCAAAACACCGTCTTTCTGACCCCGCACGGCTTGCCCTGCGACGGGCATTACACCACCGCGCACGATTTGGCGCTGATTGCCCGTCAGGCCATGACGCAGCCGCTCTTCCGGGAGATTGTCTCCACGCGCCGCGCGACGATTCCGTGGGAGGGACGGCCGTACAGCCGTGTGCTGAGCAGCAAGAACAAGCTGTTGACCACCTACGAGGGCGCGACGGGCATCAAGACGGGCTATACACGCAAAGCGGGGCGGTGCCTGGTGTTCGGCGCGGAGCGGAACGGAATGCGCATCATCGGGGTGGTGCTGAACTGCCCGGACTGGTTCGACGAGGCGGCGCGGCTGATGGACAGGGCATTCCAGCGATACGAATCCGTGACGATGCTGAACGCGGGCGAATCGCTGCGGACGCTGCCTGTGGCGCATTCGGGCGGCGCGAGCGTCCACGCGGTGCTGGCGGCGGATTTGCGCGGCGTCGTCCTGCAGGGGGCGATTCCAAGCATCGAGATTGACTTGGGCAGCGAGGAACTCGACGCGCCGGTGATTCGCGGGACACCACTTGGCGTGGCGCGGCTCATCAGCGGCGGCGAGGTGATTGCGGAAGTGCCGCTTGTGGCGGACGCGGACGTGCCCCGCGATGATTTTCCCGCGCACTGGCGGCGGATTTGGGAAAACTGGCTGATGGTAGAAAACGCGCCTGTCACGAATGGAGTGTGACAGGCGCGTTTTTAGTGTGCGGCATTTCATCCGCGATTATGCTTCATTTTGCCCTTCGAGATACGCCCTCTGCCCCAGCGTGAACGCGTCCTGCCCGTAGCAGTCCGCGGCGACGACGAGGGGCAAATCCTTCAAGGTCAGGCGCTTGACCGATTCAGGGCCAAGGTCGTCCCAGCAGATGACCTCCAGCGACGTGACGCACTCCGCCATCAGCGCTGCCGCACCGCCGACCGCGGCGAAGTAAACCGCCGGGTATTCCTGCATCGCCGCCATGACTGCCGGGGAGCGGCTGCCCTTGCCAATCATGCCGCGCAGACCGTGCTGCAAAAGCGTCGGGGTGGAGGAATCCATGCGCGTCGAGGTGGTAGGTCCAATGGAACCAACAGGACGTCCGGGCGGCGTGGGCGTCGGACCGGCGTAGTAGATGACTTGACCCGCCAAGTCCACCGGAAGCGGCTTGCCGGCGCGAATCAAATCCATCATGCGCAGGTGCGCCGCGTCGCGCGCGGTGTAAACCACACCGGAGAGCAGGACGTGATCCCCCGCGTGGAGGGACTTCACGTCTTCTTCCGTCAAGGGGGTGGTCAGTTTTCGCATAGCATTCTCCCCTTTCTCACAGCACCGCCGTCGCGTGGCGCGTGACGTGGCAGCTGACGTTGACGGCGACGGGCAGACCCGCGATGTGCGTCGGCGCGGCGATAATGTGCAGCCCCAGGCACGTCGTGCGTCCGCCCAGCCCCTGCACGCCGATGCCGGTCTGGTTGACGGCTTCAAGCAGCTCTTCTTCCAGCTGTGCGTAGAACGGGTCGGGGTTGGGCGTGCCCAGCGGCAGCATCAGCGCGCGCTTGGCGTTCTCCGCCACCTGCTCGAAATCGCCGCCGATGCCGATGCCCAGCACCATCGGCGGGCAGGGGTTCGCGCCCGCCGCGCGCACGGTGTCCAGCACGAAGCGCTTCACGCCGTCAATCCCGCTGGCGGGCGTGAGCATCCGCAATTGGCTCATATTCTCGCTCCCGAAGCCCTTGGGCGCGACGGTCAGCGTCAGCGTATCGCCCGGCACAAGGCGCGTATGGAGGACGGCGGGGGTGTTATCGCCCGTGTTGACGCGCCGGAGCGGGTCGCCGACGACGCTCTTGCGCAGCAGCCCCTCCACATAGCCGCGGCGAACGCCCTCGTTGACCGCCTCGGCGAAATCCCCCGCAATATGCACGTCCTGCCCGACGTCGGCAAAGACGACCGCCATGCCGGTATCCTGGCAGATGGGCATCTGCGTCGTGCGGGCAATCTGCTCGTTTTTCGTCAGCAGAGAAAGCAAGTCCTTCGCGGGCGCGAAAGGCTCGGTCTCCTCCGCCTGATAGAGCGCCGCCGCCACGTCCTTGGGCAGATTGCGGTTCGCGTCGATGCACAAATGCGCAATCGTCTCCGTGATGGTCTGCGCGTTTACCGTCTTCATGCGTCGTCCTCCTCAAAGAGCTTTTTCAGCCGCAGCGCCGCCGCCTTGACCGCGTTCTTCTTTTCGCCGTCCAGCACGAGTTCGCTCTGCGCGTCCCGCAGCGTCAGACCGTTCCGCACCATTTCGTCAATCAGGCGCGCTTCAAGGCTTACATCCGCCGCGGGGGATTTTTCCTCTGGCAGGCGCACGTCATGAAAATCCAGAATCAGGCAATATTCACCCTTTTCCGCCTTCGGATTCTCCCGCAATTGGCGCAGCACGTCCGCCGCGTCGCCGCGAATCGTCTTTTCGTGCAGCTTCGTCAGGTCACAGGATGCGCTGATGCGGCAGCCCGGCAGCGTATCGCAAACCACTTCGACCAGCTCAACGACGCGGAACGGCGACTCATGCACCGCCGCAATCGGCACTTGGCGCGCCATTTGAAGGAGCTTCTCGCGCAAATCCTTCTTTTCGCGCGGCAGGAAGCCGTAGAACGCGAACTCGCGCGTGTCGAATCCGCTGACGGACAAGGCGGAAATGGACGCGCAGCAGCCCGGAATCGCCAGCACCTCAATGCCGCGGTCAACGCACGCATTCACCAGCGCGTAGCCGGGGTCGGAAATGCAGGGCGTGCCCGCGTCAGTCGTCAGGGCGATGTCGATATTGTCCGCCAGCATCTTGTCCGCCAGATACGCGCCCTTCGTGTCCTCGTTGTGCTGATGGCAAGCGGTCAGCGGCGTGTCAATGTCAAAAACGGTCAGCAGCTTCTTCGTCACGCGGGTATCCTCGGCGGCAATCAGCGCGACGCGGCGCAGGGTATCAATGGCGCGCGGGGTCATGTCCTGCAAATTGCCGATGGGCGTGCCCACCACATAAAGCGTCGGCATCACAGCACCTCCAGCTTCTGCGCCACGCGGAGCTTGGCGGAACGCGCGCGCGGGTTGCGGGCGACTTCCTCCTCCGTCGGGGCGACCGCGCCGTGCGCCAAAATCTTCACGACCGGCTTTTTGCCGCAGGTGCAAATCGGCGCTTTCGGCGGGCAGGTGCACGGGTTTTGCAGCCGCTGGAAGCAGCGCTTGACGAGTCGATCCTCCAGCGAATGGAAGGTGATGACGAGCATCCGCCCGCCGGGCTTCAGGCAGTCCACAAAGTCGCAAATTGCCTTGTCCAGCGGGTCAAGCTCATCGTTGACGGCAATGCGGATGGCTTGGAACGTGCGGCGCGCGGGGTGGCCGTCGTCCTTGCGGCGAACCGCCTTGGGAATCGCCGCGTCCACCGCGTGCACAAGGTCGAACGTCGTCTCCATCGGCTTCTTCGCGCGGTGCTCGCAAATCATCTGCGCAATGCGTGCCGCCCACTTCTCCTCGCCGTAATCGCGGATGATGCGGCACAGCTCCTGTTCGCTGGCGGAATTGAGCAAATCCGCCGCAGTTTGCCCTTGGCTGACGTCCATGCGCATATCCAGCGGCGCGTCCTCATGATAAGAGAACCCACGTTCGCCGCGGTCAAGCTGGGGGGACGACACGCCGAGGTCAAGCAGCACGCCGTCGAGCTTGGGCGCGCCCGCCGCCATGAGAAGCGCCTTGCCATCGTGGAAATTGCCGTGCAGGGCGTGGAAGCCGGGGAAGTCCCGCAGGCGCGCGGTCGCCGCCTCAATCGCGGTCATATCGCGGTCGATGCCGTAGAGCGTCGCCGTACCGCCGGAGAGACGCAGCATCGCGCCGCTGTGTCCGCCGCCGCCGAGCGTCCCGTCGCAGTACACGCCGTCGGGCTTCACGTCCATCCATTCGAGGACTTCCTGCAATAACACCGGTTCGTGGATAAATTCCATGTCGTTCTCCTTATTTTACCGCCAAGCCAGCCCCAGCGCCGTCCGCAGGCTGCCCGCAAAATACAGCGACCCCGCCGCGACAATCACCGCGTCGTTCCCGGCAAGCCGCTTTGCTTCCGTCAATCCTTCTTCCAGCGATTTTGCCGCCTGTGCGTGCGCGCCGTGCTGGCAGAGGGCATCGGCATACGTCTGCGCATCCAGCGCGCGCGGATTATCCGGCGTAACCGTCACAATGTCGTCCGCAATTGCGCAGAAATCGCGCAGCATGTCTTCCTGCAGCTTATCCGCCAGCACGCCCGTCAGCAGCACGCGCCGCTGATTCGGCAGCTGCTCCTCGACAAAGTTCCGCAGCGCCCGAACGCCCTGCGGGTTATGCGCGCCGTCAATCAGGATGCGCCCGCACCACTCCAGCCGCGCGGGCCACACAGTTGACGCAAGCCCCTCGTACACCGCCTGATCGGGAATCGTCCAGCCCTGACGGCGCAGTTCCTCGACCATCGCCAGCACGCTCATGGCGTTCTCGATTTGGTGCGCGCCGGGCAGATTCAGCCGCACGTCCTGCCACTCCTGCGACAGGCGGTAGCTGACCGTCGCCCCATGCGCGTCGCACGCGGCATAGAGAATCGTATCGTCGCTGAGCTGGCGCAGGGGCGCGTGATGCTTCTCCGCTGCCTCGGCGAACACGCGGCGCACACCCTCCTTCGCCGGATGGCAGACGACGGGCGTATTGTCCTTGATAATCCCTGCCTTTTCGCCCGCAATCGCTTCGAGCGTGTTGCCCAGATACGCCATGTGGTCAAGCCCGATGGCGGTAATCGCGCAGAGAATCGGGTGGACGATGTTCGTCGGGTCTTTGCGCCCGCCCATGCCGACCTCGACAATCGCGATGTCGCAATTTTCGCCGTCAAACGCAGCGAGCGCGAGCGCCGTCCCCATCTCGAACGGGGTCACAAACGCGCCCTCCGCCCGCATCTCCTCCGCCGCCTGCACAAGCGGATTGCCGTATTTCACCATCCGCGCGTCATCCAGCGGCAGCCCATCCAGCCGAATCCGCTCCTGATACGCCTGCAAAAACGGCGACGTATACAGCCCGGTGTGATACCCCGCGCGGCGCAGGACGCTTTCGAGCATCGCGCAGGTACTGCCCTTGCCGTTCGTTCCGGCGACGTGGACAATCGGCGTGCGCAGGGCGACGTGCATTTTATCCAGCAGCGTCAGCACATTCTGGAAGCCGTTTTTGCTGCCTGTGGCGTAACTGCCGTGGATGGCGGCGATGATTTCCTCACTGTTCAGCATTGAAAACACCTTCTTTTGCACCTTTTGGTGCTTGATTATTATAGCATACTGGCGGCGCGGTTGCAATCGGATGCGTGCAAAAAGGGTTTCCCCTCTGTTGATTTTCCCTGCTTTTGGGCATGGTGGGTTTGCTTTTTCTATCTTGATTTTTTTTCGCTGCTCCCGTCGCCTCTGCATAATCAGGCGGTAAAAGGGCAACCAAAATAAAAACTTCCGATAAGAATCAAGAAACATGGGAGTGTATGCGAAGCAGTCCAGAGGGCGACCGCAAACTTCGTTTGTTTTCATGCCCTCTGGTCGCGTCCGCAGACGCGAAATCCCCCTGCGCAATCCCAAAGAAAAGGGAGACTGCCCCCAAGCAGTCCCCCAGAAAAAATCCCCAATTACATAGATTCCTTGAGTTCCGCAATGCGCTTTTCGACCTGCTCCGCCTTCTGCTGATTCAGCGCCAGCTTGCCCTTCTCCTGCTCCACCAGCGCGGCGGGCGCCTTGCTCACAAAGCCCGGATTGTTCAGCTTGCCCTCAGCACGGGCGATTTCCTTGTGCAGGTTGTCGAGTTCCTTGCTCAGGCGCGCGATTTCCTTCTCGAAGTCCACCAAATCGCCCAGCGGGATGTACAGCGTGCACGCCTTCGTCACGGCGGAAACGGTCTTTTCCGTCACGGCGGCGCTGCTTTCAATGATTGCCGTTTCGCTTGCGCCTGCCAGACGCTGGAAATACTGCCCGGCGTGCGCCAGCGTCTCCGCCCAGCCATCCGCGGGAAGCAGCATCAGGTGCGTGCGCTTGCCCGCGGCGACGTTCATCTCCGCGCGCAGGTTGCGGATGGTGCGGATGACCTCCATCACGCCCTCCATCTTCGCTTCCTCGTCCGGGAAATCCAGCTCCGGCTTCACTTCCGGCCACGACTTGAGCATCAGGAAGCCCTCGCTGCCCGGCAGGAACTTGTACACCTGCTCGGTCAGGAACGGCATGAACGGGTGCAGCAGCTTCAGCAGCCCTTCCAGCACATAGAGCAGCACGCCCTGCACGGCTTTCTTTGCCACCGGGTCGTCGCCATTTAAGCGGCTCTTCGCCAGCTCGATGTACCAGTCGCAGAACTCGCTCCACGCAAAGTCGTAGATGCGATCCGCCGCCAGACCAAACTCGCCCTCTTCCATATTGGAAGAAATCGCGCGCGTCGCATCCTGGAAGCGGGACAGAATCCACTGATCCGCCGCAGTCAGATGCGCGGTGTCCAGCGGCGCTTTCTCCGTCACGTTCATCAGCACGAAGCGGCTGGCGTTCCAAATCTTGTTGGCGAAATTGCGGGCGGATTCCACGCGCGCCGGGATGTAGCGGGTGTCGTTGCCCGCGCTCACGCCCATCACCAGTGAGAAGCGCAGCGCGTCCGCGCCGTACTGGTCGATGACTTCCAGCGGATCAACGCCGTTGCCCAGCGACTTGGACATCTTGCGCCCCAGTTCGTCGCGCACCAGACCGTGAATCAGCACCGTCTGGAAGGGCGGAACCTGCATTTCCTCCAAGCCCATCGTAATCATGCGGCTAACCCAGAAGGTAATAATATCATAGCCCGTCACGAGCAGGTTCGTGGGATAGAAGTACTTCAAATCTTCGGTGTTGTCCGGCCAGCCGAGCGTGGAGAACGGCCACAGGGCAGACGAGAACCAAGTATCCAGCACGTCCTCATCCTGCTTAATGTGCGCAGAACCGCACTTGCAGCAGCAAGTCGGGTCCTCGCGGCTGACGGTCATCGCGCCGCAGTCGTCGCAGTACCACACTGGGATGCGGTGGCCCCACCACAGCTGACGGCTGATGCACCAGTCGCGGATATTTTCCATCCAGTTCATATACTGCTTCGTGAAGCGCTCCGGCACGAACTTCGTTTCGCCGCTCTTGACGCAGGCAATCGCCGGTTCCGCCAGCGGCTTCATCTTCACGAACCACTGCCGGGAGACCATCGGCTCAATCACCGTATGGCAGCGGTAGCAGGTGCCGACCTCGTGGGTCAGCGGCTCGATGCTCTTGAGCAGCCCCAATTCCTGCAAGTCCGCGACAATCGCCTTGCGCGCTTCCAGCGTCGTCATGCCGGCGTACTTGCCGCAGTCAATCGCCTGACCGTCGGCGTCCTTCGCGGCGTCCTCCGCGCCGGTCATGTGGCCGTCATAAGTGAACACGCGCACGACGGGCAGGTCGTGGCGCTGACCGACTTCGTTGTCGTTTGGGTCATGCGCGGGGGTGATTTTCACCACGCCTGTGCCCTTTTCCATGTCGGCGTGTTCGTCGCAGATAATCGGAATTTCGCGGTTCGCCAGCGGCAGCAGCACATGGCAGCCGTGCAGGTGGGCATAGCGCGGGTCGGCGGCGTTAATCGCCACGGCGGTGTCGCCGAGCATGGTTTCGGGGCGGGTGGTTGCCAGTTCCAGCATCTCGCCCGTCTCCTTCACAGGGTACAGCAGATGCCAGAAATTGCCTTCCTTCTCCTGATATTCCACTTCCGCGTCCGAAATCGCGCTCTCGCAGCACGGGCACCAGTTGACCAGCCGGTTGCCGCGGTAAATCAGCCCCTTTTCGTACAGGCGGACGAACACCTCACGCACTGCCTTGGAGCAGCCCTCGTCCATCGTGAAGCGCTCGCGGCTCCAGTCGCAGCTGATGCCCATGCGGCGCTGCTGGGTGACGATGCGTCCGCCGTACTCTTCCTTCCACTTCCACGCGCGGTCAAGGAAGCCCTTGCGACCGAGGGACTCCTTGGTCAGCCCCTCTTTGCGCATCGCATCGACGATTTTCACTTCCGTCGCGATGGCGGCGTGATCCGTGCCGGGCAGCCAGAGCGTCGGATCGCCCTTCATGCGGTGATAGCGGACGGCGAGATCCTGCAGGGTGCAGTCCAGCGCGTGGCCCATGTGCAGCTGACCGGTGATGTTGGGCGGCGGCATGACAATGGTGAAGGGCTTCTTGCCTTCCACGCGGTGCGCCTCAAACGCGCCGGAGGATTCCCAGTCGCGGTAAATTTCGCTTTCCACGGCTTGGGGATTGAATGTTTTCTCCATTTCCATGTGAATGTCCTCCTATATACGATTTACAGTTAGCACAGGTGAATCTGGAAAGAGTATCATGCAAAAATGAGAATTGCGCCGACGAGTGCGACGACGCAGCCGACGATTTTGGTGATGATATTGGCCTTTTCGCTGCCCGAAAACAGCTTTCGGGCGACGATGCCGGACGTATAGACGAGGATTGCGCCCAGCACGAGCAGGAATGTGCCCGGCTGGAGCAAGCGCTCCGCGATCTGCTGGAAGTAGTTCATACGGGTGTCCTTTCCGCGTGAAATGATTGCCAAAACGCAAAAACAGCCCCATCCCGAAGGACGGAGCTGTTTCCGTGGTACCACCTTGCTTCGCAGCGCAAACACTGCCTCAAGCGCACGGTCACGGGTGCGAACCGCATTCGGCTACTTTCCATGCGGAAAAAATCCTGCATCATCCTCACCGAACGCTCTGTGAAGCGACCTTCCCCTGACGGCTGTGCGAGCGGCCTCTCAGCCGGTGAACCACCCTCTCTGAGCCAGCAAAATCAGGGTACTCCTCATCACGTTGCGAGCATATGGAATTGCGGGGAATGTAGGAAATCAGGCAGAACAGGATGACCCCGCTGCTGCCTTCCTCCCCTCATTTGCCCCCGGATACCAATTAGGCGTTCTTTTCCTCGTTGACCGCAACGACCTGCACGCCCTTGTAGAAACCGCAGTGCTTGCACACGCGGTGAGCCAGCTTCATCTGATGGCACTGGGGGCACTCAACGATGCCGGGCACGGTGAGCTTCCAGTTCGCACGACGGCTGTGCTTGCGAGCCTTAGAGATTTTTCCCTTCGGAAGAGCCATGGTTACACCTCCTCGTTATTGGCAGCCAAATTGCTGACCGAATTATTCTTTGTTGTCGGACTTTTCAGCCAGCAACTGCTGCAATGCCGCAAAAGGACGCTGTACATTCGCATCGTCCCGGCAATGCTTGTGTTGGTTGACCTCCTCGTACTCCTCAAAGCCCTTGCAATCTTCCTTGCACAGGAAGCGCATCGGCAGATTGAGCAGCACATGTGTCAGGGTGAGTTTCGCAAAATCAAGCTGCGCGCCTTCATACGCGAAAATCTCATCATCCTCCGGGTCGCCCCCATGCAGGAACGTTTCCCGGAAATCCCCCGTAACGGGGCAGGACGCAGGAGACAGGCATTTGGCACAATGGGCATGAGCGGTTGTCGTCAGACTTCCTTCTACCACAACACTGCCATCTTCATTGGCAGTCAGATGCCCGGAGAGCTGCACGGGGTCAAACGCGACCTCCTCGCCGCTCACATCCTGCGGGGCAATGGTCTGCTCCACAGCGAATGCGTAAGCCGTTCCCGGATCACGCAGGGCATGAAGTACATCCAGCTTCAAATGCTCACCACCTCAAATTAGACCATTTCATATTATAGGTTTTTTCGCGGGTTTTGTCAACACCTTTTCGCGGAAAAAAGCGTCTTTTCCCCGAAAAAAGTTGCGTGCCCCCGCGAAAAAAGCCCTCGTCTGACTGAAACTTACTTGTTCGCGCCCTCGACCAGTTCCTTGGTGTCGCGCGCAATCATAATTTCCTCGTTCGTGGGGATGACGCAGATGGTCACCTTGGAGTCGTCGGTGGAGATGACGGCTTCCTTGCCGCGCACCTTGTTCTTCTCCACGTCCAGCTTCGCGCCCATCCACTCCATGTCCTTCATGACGGATTCGCGCAGTTCCGGGCCATTTTCGCCGATGCCCGCCGTGAACACGATAATGTCCACGCCGCCCATCGCCGCCGCGTAGGAGCCGATGTACTTCTTGATGCCGTAGTGCAGCATGTCACGCGCCAGCGCCGCGCGGTCGTTGCCCTCATCCGCCGCCTTGTCGATGTCGCGCATGTCGGAGGACAGGCCGGAAATGCCCATCAGGCCGGACTGCTTGTTCATCATCGTCAGCACTTCGTTGACGGTCATGTGGTCATTGTTGGCAATAAACTGCACCACCGCCGGATCGCAGGAGCCGGAACGCGTGCCCATGACAACGCCTTCCAGCGGGGTCAGACCCATCGACGTGTCAACGCACTTGCCGTCCACCACCGCGGACATGGACGAGCCGTTGCCCAGATGGCAGATGATAATCTTCTTGCCGATGGGGCTCACGCCGAGGAACTCGCACACGCGCTTGCTCACATAGCGGTGGGACGTGCCGTGGAAGCCGTAGCGGCGGACGCCCATTTCCTTATAATAGCGGTACGGAACGCCATACATGAACGCCTTCGGGGGCATGGTCTGATGGAACGCGGTGTCGAACACGGCCACCTGCGGCGTGTGCGGCATAACTTCCTCGCACGCCTCAATGCCCATCAGGTTCGCCGGATTGTGCAGCGGGCCCAGCGGGATGAACTTGCGGATGGCAGCCTTCACTTCGTCGGTGATGATGCAGCTGGCGGTGAACTCCTCGCCGCCGTGCAGCACGCGGTGACCCACCGCGCCGATTTCATCCACGGACTTGAGCACGCCCTTTTCCGGGTCAAGCAGCGCGCGCAGCATCAGCTTCGTCGCCACGACGTGGTCCGGAATCGGCTCATAGAGGTCGATGACCTTCGACATGTCAGGGGTCTTCTGGTTCAGGTGGGAGCCTTCAATCGCGATGCGCTCCACCTGCCCCTTGACGATCATTTGCTCGTTGTCCATGTCCACCAGCTGGTACTTCAGGGAGGAAGAACCCGCGTTGACAATCAGAACCTTCATGGATGGTTACACTCCTTCTATTTCTATCAACCAGATGTTTCGTTAATTTTCTTCGGGGGATTTTACCGTCGCGCCCGTTTCGACCGCCCAGTTCCATGCCGGGCAGCCCTCCGGCGTCACAATGACGTTGCGCTTGTAGGAAATGATGCCGGTGCGCCCTTCCAGCCCGTCCATCACGCCGATGTCCGTCACGCTTGCCGGAATGACGATTTCCGTCAGGTTCGGGCACATCGCGAATGCCATCGCGCCGATCGTTTCGACGCCTTCGGGCAGAACGATGCGCTCGACGTCGTAATCATAATGGAACGCGAACGGGTCAACAATTTTGACGCCCTCCGGGAGGATGATTTCTTCCGCCGGAACAATGTCGGAGAAACAGTGCAGCAATCTCGTGCCATCCGCCGTCATCAGCAGACCGTTCGTCTCGTCGAGTTTGAACGCTGCATTGTCCTCCGCAAGGGTCAGCGACTGCAAACCATACAGCCCGATGAAGTTCAGCTGCTCGATTTCGGTCAAACTGCTCGGCAGCGTTAGGTGCGTCAGGTAGTAATTATACTGCAGGGCGCTTCCGCTGATTTTCTTCAGCCCTTGCGGCAGGTCGAAATCCATCAGGCGGAAACAGCTTTCCAGCGAAGCGGGCGGCAGTTCCGCCAATTCGTCAGGCAGCGTCAAACTAACCAGATAGTTGTCGCCGGAAAAGCACGCCGCGCCGATTTCCGTCACGCTGTCCGGCACGACAACGGTCGTCACGTGCTTCTCATAGAACGCCTTGTCCGCCAGCGCCGTCACCGGCTGACCGTCGATTTCCGGCGGGATCAGCACATGTTCGCTTGTGCCGATGTAGTCGGTGATGGTGACCTCGCCGCCATCCGCCGTGTACGCAAAATCCGACGCGGGATTGACCTGCTCCCCCTTCCGGTGGAACACGCACAGCGACTGCGCGACGGCAATCATCTGCTGCACCAGCGCGTCGTCGTCGTTCGGGAAGAGGAAGAAGTACAGGTCGCCCGAATCCCCAATCCAGAGGATATCGAAGCCCTGCCCGTTCATGCTGACCAGCACGGCGGGCATGTCGTTGATGGTCATTTCCTGCAGGCGGGTGCTCTGCGGCGTGGTCAGCCCCAGCATCAGCGCCGTTCCCTCAACAATGAACGACTGGATGCCCAGCGCGTCGCTCGCGTCGGTCGCCTCCCAGTCGGCGGGCAGCTTCATCGCCATCACCATTTGGTTCTGGTCGGTCAGGAGGGAGGTCGTCGGCGGCACGTCGGTGTCCTCCAGCGTCTGGTAGCCCCATTCGTTCGGAATCTCGAAAATGGCATTATCGCCCAGCGGGACGGCGTACAGGTCAATGTAGGGCAGCAGGTACTCTTCGCTCTGTGATTCCTCCGCAAAAGCGCAGGACAGCAGCACAATCGCCGCTAAAATCAGGGAAATCAGCCGTTTTTTCATGCAGGGTTCTCCTCCTTAGCGCGTCTTTTGTGACGCTTCTGTGAACATTATAACGTTCCAGCAGAGGAAAACCCTGCATGAAATTTGGCATTACTTAACGATTTCGCCCATCTGCGCACGGCCGCAGCCAGCCGCGTTGGACTCGTCGGTGTCAATATGCATCGCCAGCGCGTACTTGTCGCTCACGCGGACAACCACGTCGCCGAAAATCAGGGAACGGCCGTCGGTATCCACCTTCACGGACACAACGTCCTTGTCCTTCACGCCGTATTCCTCAGCGTCCGCGGGGGTCATGTGGATGTGGCGCTTGGCGGCGATCACGCCCTCGGTCAGCTCCACTTCGCCCGCCGGGCCAACCAGCTTGCAGGCGCCCGAACCCGCGATATCGCCGGATTCACGCACAGGCGCGGTCACACCGATGGAACGCGCATCCGTCAGGGACAGCTCCACCTGCGTCGCGCTGCGAACCGGGCCGAGGATGCTCACGCCGGTCAGGGTCTTCTTCGGGCCGACAACGTCCACGCGCTCCGCGCTGGCATACTGACCGGGCTGGGACAGCATCTTCTTGACGGTCAGCTCATAGCCCTTGCCGAACAGGGTTTCCAGATCCTGCTGGGTGACATGAACGTGACGAGCGGAGGTTTCCACGATGAACTGCTTCATATGAATTACTTCCTTTTCATGGTCTTGTTTGGGGATGAGCCCAATCTATTATACCATCTTTCGGCGGTTCTGTAAAGGCAAAAACGGCGGCAAAATTGCATCATTCCACGTCATTTCGCGCGTTCGCTTGACGTTTCCGTTCTTTTTGTTATAATAGGAACGCACCTTTTCATTGCTCATTGCTCATTCCTCATTGCTCATTAAAAGGAGTTTTTCCATGCGCATTGTCGGCGTGATTGCCGAGTACAACCCCTTCCATTCGGGGCACGCGCACCAATTGCGTCAGGCGCGGGAAGCCGCCCATGCGGATGCGTTCGTCGCCGTCATGTCCGGCTGCTTCGTGCAGCGCGGCGACGCGGCGATTGTCTCCCCCGCCATCCGCGCAAAAATGGCGCTGCAAAACGGCGCGGATGCCGTGATTCTGCTGCCCGCGCTGTGGTCTGTCCGCGACGCGGAGCACTTCGCCTTAGGCGGCGTACATCTGCTGACCGGCTTGGGCTGCGACGCACTCTCCTTCGGCGCGGAAACGGCGGTTCTTCCCCTGCTGCAGGCGGCGGTGGATGCGCTCGAATCCCCCGATTTACCCGCAGCGATTCAGCCGCATCTGTCTGCCGGGCTGCCCTATCCCGCTGCGCTTTCCGCCGCGATGGCGGAGGTCGCCCCGGCTGCCGCGCGCGTCCTTCAATCCCCCAACAACACGCTCGGCGTGTGCTACCTGCGTGCGCTTCGGCGATTGGGTGCGTCCATCGACGTGTACCCGATTGCCCGCGCGTCGGATTATCACGCGTCCGCCATTGGGGACGGCTTTTCGTCCGCCACGGCGATTCGCTCCGCCATTCTGCGCGGCGACTGGGCATCCGCCTATTCCGCCATGCCGGGGAGTGCGGCGGACTTGCTGGAAAATCAGGCGCTGGAAAATCACCTGCACCGTCCGGAGGCGCTGGACACGCTGCTGCTGGCGCGGCTTCGGCTGATGGATGAGGTGGATTATGCCGCGCTGCCGGACATCAGCGAAGGCATCGAGCGCCGACTGCGCCGATTTGCCGACACTGCCCGCACGCGCGAGTCGCTCCTGCAAGCCGCCAAGACGCGGCGATACCCGTATGCGCGCTTGTCGCGGCTGGCGACGCACGCGCTGCTGGGCGTGACGCAGGCGGTCGTTGACAGCAATCCGCTGCCGCCCGCCGCGTTCCTGCTTGGCTTCCGGCGCGGGTGCGAACCGCTGCTGTCGCATTTGGCGCAGGGGGCGATTCCGCTGGTCAGCAGCGCGGCGCAGTGCGGGAAAGACGCGGCGTGGGCGCAGGTGGAGCGGCACGCGTGGGGACTGTGGGCGCTCGGCGCGGGGGTCGATGGCGATATGTGGCAGCGATATGGCGTGGTGCGGGCGTGAGCATCCCGAAGGGCGTTCCCCCGCATTCCAATCATCAACTGCAATTATTTATATAGGAGCAAATCATCATGAATAACAACAAAGAATACAACCTCTACGCCACCGCCGCGTTCGGGCTGGAGGGCATCGTCGGCGCGGAACTCAAGCGCCTGAAAATGCAGAATGTCCGCGCGGAACTCGGCGGCGCGCGCTTCACGGGCACGCTCACAGACGCGTTCCTGTGCAATCTGCGCTTGCGCAGCGCCGACCGCGTGCTCATCGTACTGGCGGAGGACGAATGCCGGACGTTCGAGGAGCTGTTCCAGCTGGTCAAGTCCATCGCGTGGGAGGACATCATGCCCGCCGACGCGAAAATCAACGTGTCCGGCAAGTGCGTCCGCAGTCAGTTGATGAGCGTCCGCGACTGTCAGGCGATTACCAAAAAAGCCATCATCGAGCGGCTGAAAGCGGCGACGCACCGCGCGGTTTTCCCGGAGACGGGCGCGGTGTACCCCATCGACGTCGCCATCCACTCAGACCGCGCGCGCATCACCCTTGACACCTCCGGCGAAGCCCTCAACCGCCGCGGATACCGCACTTGGAACGGCGAAGCACCCCTGCGCGAAACGCTCGCTGCGTCTTTGGTGGAGCTATCCCCGTGGCGGCCGGGGATGCGCCTCTACGACCCCTGCTGCGGCACCGGCACGCTGCTGATTGAAGCCGCTTTCCGGCAGGAGCACCGCGCGCCGGGGCTGACCCGCGCGTTCGCCATGGAGCAGTTTTCCATTTTCCCGGCGGAGGAGTGCCGTCAAATCCGCGAGACGTGCAAGGCGGACGTGCTGCCCGACCACGTTTTCGGCATTGCCGGATCGGACAAAGACCCCGAAGCGCTCGAACTGGCGCGGCGGCATGTGCGTCAAGCGGGGCTGGAGGGCAAAATCGAGCTGACGTGCCAGCCGCTGGAAAAGCTGAAGCTGGAGGGCGAACCGGGCGTATTCCTGTGCAATCCGCCCTACGGGGAGCGCCTTGAAGACCGCCGGACGTGCGAGGGCATCTACCGCGAACTGGGGCGGATGATGCGCCGCCACCCCGGCTGGAGCCTGTGCGCCATCACGTCCGACCCGACGTTCGAGCGGTCGTTCGGCCGCCGCGCGGACAAGAAGCGCCGCCTGTACAACGGACGGCTGGAGTGCGAATTCATGACGTTTCTTGACCCGAAATCCGCAAAGCGCAAGTAAGGAGGAAGTACCAGAATGAACATGCCCGTACCCGGTTTTTACACTCCCGCCGCTGACCGCTATGCGCACATGCCCTACGTCCGCTGCGGCCGCTCCGGGCTGAAACTCCCCCGCGTCTCCCTCGGTTTGTGGAACAATTTCGGCTCAGTCACGCCGCAGGACACCGCGCGCGACATGCTGCTGACGGCGTTCGACGCGGGCATCACCTACTTCGATTTGGCAAACAACTACGGCCCTCGCCCCGGCGCAGCAGAAGAAACGCTGGGGAAAATTATGGACAGCGACCTGCGCCCGCACCGCGACGAGCTGATTCTCGCCACCAAAGCGGGCTACACCATGCAGGACGGCCCGTATGGCGACGGCGGCAGCCGCAAGTACCTCATGAGCAGCCTCGACGCGAGCCTGCGCCGCATGAAGGTCGATTATGTGGACATTTTCTATCATCACCGCTTCGACCCGGACACGCCGCTGGAGGAGACCATGCGGACGCTGGCGGACATTGTGCATCAGGGCAAGGCGCTCTACGTCGGCATCAGCAACTACTCCGCCGAGCAGACGGCGCAGGCGGCGGACTTGCTGGCGACCTTCGGCGTGCCGCTGACCATTCACCAGCCGCGCTACAACATGCTTGACCGCTGGATTGAGCGCGGCACGCCCAGCCTGTGCGACGTGCTGCTGAATCGCGGCATCGGCGCGGCAGTGTTCTCCCCCCTCAATCAAGGCTTGCTGACTGACCGCTACTTGCACGGCATCCCGGCGGATTCGCGCGCGGCGTCCTCCTGCGTGTTCCTGAACGAAGGCAACGTGACGGCGGATATTCTGACGCGTGTGCGGGCGCTGAACGCGATGGCATCGGCGCGCGGCGAAACGATGGCGCAGTTAGCGCTTGCGTGGGTTTTGGAGAATCCGGCGATTACGACGGTGATTACCGGCGCAAGCCGCCCCGCGCAGATTCTTCAAAACGTGGAGACGGTGCGGAAGCATGTGCCGCTGACGGACGAGGAAAAAGCGGCGATTGAGAAGATTTTGGGGTAAAGGGAGACGAGGGGCTTTGCCCCTAACCCCCACCAGAGGCGCTGCCTCTGGACTCCGCAAGGGACTTCGTCCCTTGACCCTTTCGCGCGATGGAGTTGAGCGCGCTCTCATACTTCTTCCGCGTGTTGATTGAGGGAAACCAAGGGGCGTTGCCCCTTAGACCCCAGCAGGGCGCTGCCCTGCACCCGCGAAGGGTCTTCGACCCTCTCGACACCCATTTCGCGATTGAGTTGAGCGCACTTACATACTTCTTCCGCGTGTTGATTGGAGCACGAAAAAGGCGGTTCGGTGTTTATGCCGAATCGCCCTTTTTCGTTGGATTTTGCGGATGGCGCAGTGTCCCCCTCATTCCGCCCGTGCCAGCTTTTCCGTCGCCGAATTTGCGTCGGGCTGGAAGAAAATAACCCGTCCTTCGTTGCTTTCGCGGATGAAATCCTGCAGTGCTGCGCTCGTTTCATGCGTGAAATCGCCGTAAACCGCGAGTTTGAAGCTGTAATTCACGAACTTTTGCAGGATTTCGCCCGCAATGCCCGTCGAAAGCACGAAAAAATCCCCCGTGATGGCTTCGCGGTTGAGGGCGATGCGCTTGCAGCCCGTCTCCGCGCGCACCGTCATCATCAGGTCGAGCGCGGACTGCACGTCCGTCATCAGCGGCTTCTCGCTGCGAATCAGCGCAATGGACACGCCGTCTTGGTTGACTTGCTGGATGTACATATTCTTACTCCTTGTGATGCAGGCGTTTGCAGATGCTTTCGCACGCCGCGCAGCCGCCTTCGCCGGTTTCGCGCAGGGACGTCGGCAGCGCGTCGCCGACTTCCTTCATCGCCAGAATCACCTCGTCCGGCTCAATCGGGCAGCGAATGCCGCTGAGCGCCATGTCCGCCGCCGTAAACGCGATGCCGGACGCGCCCACATTGCGGTACACGCAAGGCACTTCCACCAGCCCGCCGACGGGGTCGCAGACCAGTCCCAGCAGGTTCATCAGCGCAAACGCCGCCGCGTCCGCGCACTGCTGCGGATTGCCGCCCTCCAGATACACCAGCGCCGCCGCCGCCATTGCCGCCGCCGAGCCGCATTCCGCCTGACAGCCACCCTCCGCGCCGGAGATGCTCGCCTGCGTTGCAATCGCCTGACCGACCGCCGCCGCGACGAACAGCGCGTCCACCGCCTGTTCCTCCGTCGCGCCTTTTTCTTCCATCATTGCCAGCACCGCGCCGGGCAGAATCCCGCACGCGCCCGCCGTCGGGGCAGCGACGATTTTGCCCATGCAGCCGTTGCACTCCGCCGTCGCCAGCGCGTACACTTCCGCCTTGCCCAGCAAATTCCCCGCCAGACACTTGCCCGCCTGCAGGCGCTTCATCATCAGCGCCGCCTGTCCGCCCGTCAGCCCGGTAACGCTGCGCAGGCGCTCATCCAGCCCCTGCTGCGCCGCCTCCTGCATCACGCGCAGGTGATGGCGCATTTTTTCGCGCACCGCCAGCGCGTCCAGCCCGGATTCCTCCGCCTGTTTTTCAATCGCGCACCGCGCAATCGACCCATGATGGCTCGCCATGCGCACCCATTCGTGCAGCGTATAGTCCATCAGTCATCCCTCCTTTTGAGGAACGTGCAGCTCCTGATATCGGGGATTTGGCGGATAATGTCCAAGTCCGCCTGGGAGGGCGCGCCGTCAAGCTCCAGCACCATCATGGCGTCTCCGCCGAGTTTGCGGCGATAGACCTGCATGTTCGCGATATTGACGCGGTGGCGCGCCAAGGTCGACGTGACCGCCGCAATCGCGCCGGGCATGTCGATGTGGTGGATAATCATCGTATCCGCCTTGCCGGTGAAATTGACGCTCAAACCGTTGATGCGGTGGATTTCGATGTTGCCGCCGCCGACGGACGCCGCTTCGAGGGTCAGCGCCGTGCCGCGCTCCCCCGTAACGTGCAGTCGGACGGTGTTCGGGTGCGCCCCACGGAGATTGACCTGCTCAAAGCGCACGTCCATGCCCTGTTGACGGGCGATTTCCAGCGAATCGCGCAGGCGGGGGTCATCGACGTGCATACCCAGCAATCCGCCGACGATGGCGCGGTCTGTGCCATGCCCGCGGTATGTTTTGGCGAACGAGCCATGCAGTCCGACATCCGCCTTGACCACCCTTTCGCCCAGCAGTGAATACGCGGTCAGCCCAATGCGCGCCGCGCCCGCGGTATGGGAGCTGCTTGGCCCAATCATCACGGGACCTATCAGGTCGAACAAATCCATGCGTTCCACGCCTTTCCGGGAAAACGGTTTTTTCCGTCTTCTTGCTCTATTGTACCTGTTTTCTGCTGATTTTGCAATGGATTTTTGCAAGAAAAAAGCCCTGCCACGCCATGTTCTTCGTGCGCAGCAGGGCTTTTTATGCTGTTTCTTGCATAATCTTGCGGATTTTATGACGTATAGGCATAGTTGACTTTGCTATCAATCTGGTAAAAAGAGTTACTTCCAGAGGGCATGAAAACAGGCGAAGTCTGCGATCGCCCTCTGGACTCCTTCGGTTACAAAGCCCACCCCTGCGCCCGGATGGTCTGCGCAATCTCCTCGCAGCACTGTGCGCACAGCGCCGCGTCCTGCGCTTCCACCATCACGCGCACCAGCGGTTCCGTGCCGCTCTCGCGCACCAGCACGCGCCCCGTGTCGCCCAGCTTTTCCTCCGCCGCGCGAATCGCTTCCTGCACCTTCGCGTCCGCCTGCGCCGCCTTCTTGTCCTTTACCCGCACGTTAATCAGCTTCTGCGGATAAATCGTCAGGTCGGAAGCCAATTGATGCAGCGTTTTCTTCGCCGCGCACATGACTTCCATCACCTTCAGGCTCGTCAGGATGCCGTCGCCGGTTGACGCGTACTTGCTGAAGATAATGTGCCCGGACTGCTCGCCGCCCAGGCGGCAGTTGTTCTTCGTCATGTACTCGTAGACGTACTTGTCGCCCACGGCGGTCTTGGCGGATGCAATGCCGAGGTCATCCAGCGCGCGGAACAGCCCCAGATTGCTCATCACCGTCGCGACGACCGTGTTGCCCAGCAGCTCACCCGTCTGCTTCATGTGCCGTCCGCAGATGAAGAGGATGTGGTCGCCGGTGATTTCCATGCCCGTTTCGTCCACGCACAGGCAGCGGTCCGCGTCGCCGTCGAAGGCAAAGCCCACGTCGCAGTGGTTTTCGACCACGAACTTCTGCAAGCCCCCGATGTGCGTCGAACCCGCGTCGCGGTTGATGTTCAGCCCGTTCGGTTCGGCGTTGATGACCAGCGTCGTCGCCCCCAGCGCGTCAAAAACCGCCTTGGCGATGTTCCAGCTGGAACCGTTGGCGCAGTCCAGCGCAATCCGCCGCCCGCGGAAGGAGTACAGCCCCAGCGAAATCAGGTAGCCGACATAGCGGTTGCGCCCGGACACATCGTCCACCGTGCAGCCAATCTGCTCCTGATGCGCGAAGGGAATTTCGTCCCACGTCTGCCCGAAGCATTCCAGATGCCCGTCCAGGTAGGCTTCGACAAGGGCAATCGTGTCCTCATCCATCTTTTCGCCCTGCCCGTTGATGAGCTTGATGCCGTTGTCGTAGTACGGGTTATGGCTGGCGGAAATCATGATGCCGCAGTCAAAGCCATCAAGCCGCGCGACGAACGCGACGGACGGGGTCGTGGTGACGTGGAGAAGGTACGCATCCGCGCCGGACGCGGTCAGCCCGCCGACGAGCGAATACTCGAACATATAGCTGGAACGGCGGGTATCCTTGCCGATGACGATGCGCGGGCGGGTGTGGTCGCCATTGCGGCGCTTGCACTCGCCGTAGTACCAGCCGAGAAAGCGTCCCACCCGGTAGGCATGGTCAGCGGTCAGCTCCTTGTTCGCTTCTCCGCGGAATCCGTCCGTTCCGAAATACTTGCCCATGGTGATTGTCTCCTTCGCATTGATTTTTTGGGGATAGGCATGGTTGACTTTTGTCCACTAACGAAATACCTTCCGATAGAAGTCAATAAACAGGAGTGTGTACCGAAGGTTTCCAAAGGGCGATCGCAGACGTTCGTCTGTTTTCATTGCCCTTTGGTCGCTCCCGCAGGAGCGAAACCCCTGCGCAGCAAAAACGCACAATGATGCAGGAGAAGCCCGCATCGGCTTCCCCTGCTTAGGGTCAGGGGGATACGCAAATCCCCCTTTTATTTCGCGTCATACCCCAGCGTGCGCAAATCCGATGCCCGGTTGCGCCAGTCGGGACGCACCTTCACCCACAGCTTCAAATTCACATGCAGTCCCAGTAGCTTCTCGATGTCCTCGCGCGCCTCCGAGCCGATGGTTTGCAGCATTGCGCCGTGCTTGCCGATGATGATGCCCTTGTGCGCGTCGCGTTCGCAGTAAATCGTCGCGTTGATTTCCATGAAGTTGTCGTTCATCTTCTCCATGCCCATCATTTCCACGCCGATGCCGTGCGGCACTTCGTCGCGCAAATGCTGGAGCGCCTTCTCGCGAATCAGCTCCGCGCAAATCAGCCGCTCCGGCTGGTCGGTCATCATGTCGTCCGGGAAATACTTCGGGCCTTCCGGCAGGTGCGTGGCAAGCTGCTTCGTCAGGTCATCCAGCCCGTCGCCGGTTTTGGCGCTGATGGGGATAATCGCGTCATAGCCAAGGTCAGCGAAGGACGCAATCAGCCCCAGCAGCTTTTCCGGCGGCAGCAGGTCAATCTTGTTGATTGCCAGCACCTTCGGCACTTTCTTGCCCGCCATATCACGGACGATGGCGCGGTCGTGTTCGCCCACCTGCGTCGCGTCCACCAGCACCAGCACGCCATCCATGCCGTCCATCGCGTCCTTGACGGACTGCATCATGCTTTCGCCCAGCTTCGTGCGGGGCGTGTGGATGCCGGGGGTGTCGAGGAACACAATCTGCCAATCAGGGCGCGTCATCACGCCCATGATGCGGTTGCGCGTCGTCTGCGGGCGGCTGGAGACAATCGCAATTTTCTCGCCAACCATCGCGTTCATCAAGGTGGATTTGCCCACATTCGGGCGGCCCACAATGGTAATAAATCCAGAATGGAATTTCGTATTTTCGCTCATTTATATTTACTCCTGTTTACTCCTTCGTCGTCAGCTGCTGCGGGCCGAAGCCGTGCGGCAGCAGTTCCGGCAGGGTCGCGCTTTCCGTGCCGCCCTGCCACGTCACCAGCACGCGGATATTCGGTGCAAATTCGTTGAGCACCTGCCGGCACGCGCCGCAGGGCCAAGGGGCGGCGTCGCGCGAGGCAATCGCAATCGCGGTGAACTCCCGCGCGCCCTCGCTGACCGCCTTGAACATCGCCGTGCGCTCGGCACAGTTCGTCAAGCCGAACGACGCGTTCTCGATGTTGCAGCCCTGAAACACGCGGCCATCCGCGCACAGCAGCGCCGCGCCGACCGGATAGCCGGAATAGGGTGAATAGCTCCGCAGCATCGCCTGCCGCGCCATTTCCAGCAGCGTCTCATCGGAAACGTCGGTCTGCATTTCGCCGTCGCGCGTCATGCCGATGGCGGACAGAATCTTCTCCTCCATCGCCCGCATCTTCTTTTTGTCTTCATCCTCAATGTGGTCATAGCCCATCAGGTGGCACAGCCCGTGGACGGTCAAATACGCTGCCTCCCGCTCCGGGGAATGCCCATACTCCGCCGCCTGCGCCAGCACATGCGGCATGGAGATGATGAGATCGCCGAGCATACAGGCGTCCACCTCGTCATCCAGCTCGCGCGCAAGCAGCTTGTCGCACTGCCCCGCCGTTTTGCCTGCTGGATAATTCACCGTCGGGAAGGACAGCACGTCCGTCGCGCGGTCAACGCCGCGGTACTCGCGGTTGATTTCGTGAATCGCGTCGTCGCCGCAAATGCGGATGTTCACCGCGCAGGGACGCGAAACGCCTTCCATCCACAGGGCGCAGTCCGCCGCCGTCTGCATCAGGGACAAATAGCGCGGGTCAACCTGCGTGTCAATCTGCCAAAGCAGTTTCATGTGTTCTCCTCGCTTTCCTCCACCGGCGCGGCGGACTTTTTCGGCACATCCTGCTTTTCCGCCTTCGCTTCCGGCTTCACTTCGGGTGTTTTTTCCGCTTCCGCCTGCTTCTCCGCCTTCGCTTCTGGCTTCACTTCGGGTGTTTTTTCCGCTTCCGCCTGTTTCTCCGCCTTGATTTCCGCCTGCATCTGCTTCGTTTCCTTCTCCGCTTCCTTTTCCGCCTTGACGAGCGGGCGCGCGGGGACGTTCACCGTCGGGTACTCAATGCGCTCGTGGAACACGCCATTCAAGACCTTGCAGAACGCTTCGCAAATCGCGTCAATATCGCGCAAGGTCAGCGGCGAATTGCTGAGCTGCCCGTCCTCCAGCTTGCCGCGGACAAGGCGCTCAATGAACTGCTCAATCGCCTTGGGCGTGGGGTCAGGGATGGAACGCACCGCCGCCTCGATGGTGTCCGCCAGCATGACGATGGCGCTCTCCTTCGTCGTCGGGCGCTGACCGTCATAGCGGAAATCAGCAATATCAACCGGCTTGCCGTCCGCCATCTGCAAGGCTTTGTGGTAGAAGTACATCACGGGGGTGTCGCCGTGATGCTCCATGATAATCGTCTGGATTTCAGGCGGCAGGTGGTATTTCTGTGCCAGCGCCAGACCATCGCGGGTATGCGCCGTAACAATCGCGGCGGATACATACGGGTCGGTGCGGTCGTGCGGGTTGTCGCCCATCTGGTTTTCCTTGAAATACAGCGGGCGCTTGAGTTTCCCGATGTCATGGAAATACGCGCCCGTGCGCGCCAGCAGCGGGTTCGCGCCGATTTTCTCCGCCGCCGCTTCCGCCAGATTCGCCACCACAATCGCGTGGTGATATGTGCCGGGCGCTTCCAGCAGCAGACGGCGCAGCAGCGGCTGATTCGGGTTCGCCAGTTCCAGCAGCTTCGCGGGCGTGGCGAGGTTGAACGCCGCCTCGAACACGGGCTGGAAGCCGACGGAAATCAGGCCGCTCAAAATGCCGCCCGCCATCGACCACATGGCGTTGGTCATCATGCCGGATATATTGTTGGAGGTCATCAGGCTCATGGCGAGGATGACGACCATATTCACCACCGCGACAATCACGCCCGCTATCACCATGCGGACACGCTGCGGCTTATCCTTCAAGTACTGCACGGCGACGATGCCGGAGACGACGCCCGTGAGTATCAAATGCACCATTTCCGCCGAGTAGGCGTTGGAACTGCCCGCGCTAAGCCCCGCCGCAATCAGCGCCATGGTGAACGTGGCGGAAATGCCGACGCGCGCACTCAGCAGCGTAGTCAGCAGCATTGCCGCCATCACGACCGGGGCAAGGTAGACATCCATCAGCTTGACGGCAATCACGCACAGTCCTTCGCACAGCACCAGCACCACCATGATGACGCTGGAGCGGCGCACGTCCCTCAAAACCTCCGGCGCAAGGATAACGAGCATCAAAATCAGCACCGACATGGAAATAGCGATGAGCAGCAGCGCGCCGAGGTAGATGTCATAATCATACGACGCGGTATCCAGCAGCCCCAGCGCCTCCAGCATGGCGAGCTGATTCGCCTGCACGCGCTCGCCCTCGCGGATGATGTTCTGCCCTTGCAGGTACACCACCGGCTCCACCTGCGCGGCGGCGTTCTCCTGCGCCTGCGCGGTCAATTCCTGGTCAATGACCATGTTCGGGCGGATGCAGTGGTTGAGCACGACGGGCACGATGTTCTGCATCAGCGACGTTTCGACGCGGTAGCCCGCAATCTGTTTAATCGCCGCGATGGACTGGCTGACCTGCCCTTCGCGGATGGTGGTGTTCAGCGCGCTTTCCACCGCGAGGCGCACCGTCACCGCCATGGTGTCGAAATTCTCCGTGCTGGCGCGCATGAGGACAGTCGCCTGATAGCGCGTGAGCGACACGGCTTCCACCTGCTGGAGGGCGTAGTCGATTTCCTCCGCGCTGAAGGTCGCCGCGAGGTTTGTTTCCGTCGCGGTTTCGCCGTCCTGCACGCGCAGGGTCAGCCCGTACTGCTGCACAATGCGCAGCTGGCGGAACGTCTCGTCGAGGTCGCTCAGCACGCTTTCGGTCACGCCCTCCTGAAAGTGGTAGGTCGCTTCCACACGGACGGAGGCTTCGCGGCGGCGGCTTTCGGTCGTCACCGTGTCCTCCACGTCCTTCGTGGCGGTAATCGTCTGGTGCGAAATCGCGCCGACGCTCAGGCTGTAGCGCTGCGGTGCGCACGCCGCGGCAAACAAGACCAGCAGCACCAGCGTGCCGACGGCGTAAATGAGCGCGCATTTCGCGCCCGCGCCGTGCAGCCAAGTGGTGAAGCGGCGCAAAATCGGGCGGTGGTTCTGCTTGTTTTCGCGTTTACGCATGTAGTTATCACTCCTTCTGCACCGGAGGGGGCGGATTTACGGGCGCTGCCCTTCCACTTCCCGATGGTAGTAGGCGTCATACGCCTTGACAATCGTCTGCACCAGCTCGTGGCGGACGACGTCCTTGTGCGTCAGGTGCACCATGCCGATTTCCGGAATGTCCTTCAAAATTTCGATTGCTTCCGCCAAGCCGGATTTCTTCCCGTAAGGCAAGTCCGTCTGGGTGATGTCGCCGGTAACGACGACTTTGCTGTGGAAGCCCAGACGCGTCAGGAACATCTTCATCTGTTCAGAAGTCGTGTTCTGCGCCTCGTCCAGAATGATGAAGGAATCCGACAGCGTGCGGCCGCGCATGTACGCCAGCGGGGCAACCTCCACCACGCCGCGCTCCAGCAGCTTCTGGTAGCTGTCCACGCCCATGAAGTCGTACAGCGCGTCGTAGAGCGGGCGCAGATAGGGGTCAACCTTCTGCGTCAGGTCGCCGGGCAGGAAGCCCAGCTTCTCCCCCGCCTCCACCGCCGGGCGTGTGAGCACAATGCGCTCAATCTCCTTGTTTTTCAGCGCCACGACAGCCAGCGCCATTGCCAGATACGTCTTGCCCGTACCCGCCGGGCCGACGGCGAACGTGAGGTCATGGTCGCGGATGGCCTGCACATACTCCTGCTGCCCCAGCGTCTTGCAGCGAATCTGCTTGCCGCGGTGGGTGATGGCGACGACGGAGCGCAGAATCTCGTCGATGCGATCCACGTCGCCCTCGCGCGCCAGGGCGATGGCGTAGCGGATGCGCGTGCGGTCAACCAGATCGCCGCGGCGGATCATCTCCAGCAGCTTCAGGATGACGCTTTCCGCCAGCCCCGCATCCTCCGCTTCGCCCGTGAGGAACAGCTCCGAACCGCGCAGGGAGACAGCGACGCCGCACTCCTGCTCCACCAGCGCAACATTCTGGTCGTTCAGCCCGAACAGAGCCATATAGGCATCCATCGAATCCAGCGTCAGGGGAATCTTTCTCGTTTCAGTCAAAAACGATGTCCTTCTTTCCATTTGAAACGGCGACAATCAAGTTCATACTAATTCGATTCCAAAACATGGCATCGAGCATAGCAGATTTTTCGTTCCGGCAAAGCTGAGTGAAGCGAGGCGTACTGGAGGTACGCGCGAGCGGAACGAAGCAAAGCCGGGGCGGAAAAGATGCTGGGCGAATGCCATGTTTTAGATGAGAATTAGTATCCCTTATCTGGCGCGCCGCTGGGTATCTGCTCGGCAATATCCACAAGCCTTTCGCCCGTTGCCACTGCCAACAGTACCTCATGATCTATCATACTACAATTTACCCACTTGTCAACCAAAGATTCGTTCGTACCGATGATTTCGCGCAGTTTTCGCAAAGCCGCTATGCTTGCTTCGGCAGTTATTTCCTCATTTGCCCGATTTTGTTTCGTAATTTCACATTCATACCGCTTTTCCCACACGCAGGTGAGCGGCAGGAAGAAGCCGCCCAGCGGGAGCGTGCGCCGGGACACATCCGCCTGATGGAACGCGCTCTCCGGCTCAAGCCACAGGGCGAACCACGGGCTGACGACCGACACGCTTTCCTCCGTGCGCCCGGAATACGATGTGTGCAGCTCTGTCAAGTCCATGCGAACCGCCGCCGCGTCCCACACGCGCGCCATCACCACCCCGCGCGCTGATACCGCCCGCACGCCACTGCCCGTGCGTTCCTCGCCGCGGATGAGGATTTGCCCCTTGCGCACCACGTCGCCGGGCTGAACAAGCGCCGTGCCCGCCTTCGTGCGGATGCTATCGACGATGCCGTCCCGCGCGGCGACCACGTCCCCCGCGCCCGTCTCGGACAAGGGCGTTCCCGCCGGCACGCCGTCCACCACGCGAATCAGCAGCGTCATCCCCCGCCAGCCGCATTCCACCCACGCCGTTTCCGGGTAGCGCCATTCCAGCAGGTCACGCAGCTGACCCGGATGAACGTCGCTTTTCCGCATCGGCGGGGTGATGCCCATCGCCTGCAGGTATTCGGGCAAATCCGCGGCGTAAATCCCGGCGTTTTCAATCTCCACGCGCCACATCACCTGCGACGCGCCGATGAGCGCGCCAATGCCCAGCATCAGCGCGGAAAGCAGCGCCAGCCGATGGCGAATCCACGTCATCAGCCGTCCCGTGCCCTGCCGATTGCCCACCGAGAAGCGCCAGCCGCCGTTTTCCGCCATCATCCGCAGCGTCATCACATCATCCTCGCGGGCAAAGGCACTGAGATGTTTGCCGCGGATGCGCACGCCGGTCAGCAGCATCCCCATTTCCCCCGCGCGGCGCAAAAACCGCGGCAGATTAACCCCATCCACCGTGACGGCGATAAGCCACGGCCGCCCGCTCATGTTCCGCCTCCCAGCACGCTGATGGCGTCAATTCGCCCGGTCACAATCGCGTCTGATGATGAATAGCGCAGGAAGCGCAGGTTCGCCCCGCTAATGCGCAGCGTACCCTCCTTCGTGCGAAAGAGCGCCTCCTCCGCCGTGTACCCCAGCAGACCCTGATGCTGCTCCACCCACGCGCTGCCGCGCCCCGTCAGCGTCACCTTGAACGCGCCGCCCGTCACCTCCGACGGGAAAAACGGCTCCTTCTCCATGATGCACAGCCCCCTTTCTCATCGAATTTTTATGTTCCAGCGCCCGAAAATAGCCATCCACCCGAAAAAACCTGTTTACGTTTTCCGTTTTTGATGGTATAATGGTATGTACGGCGCGAAAAGCGTGTCGGGAAATGGAGAGTATGCGATGGCGCAGCTGAACGATTTGGGCATTGACCTTGGAACCTCCAATGTATTGATTTACCAGCAGGGCAAGGGGCTTGTGCTCCGCAGACCGGCGGTAGTCGCCATTGAGCGCTCCACCAAGAAGGTGCTGGCCATCGGGGACGATGCCCAGCGCATGGTCGGTCGCACGCCCAGCAACATCATGGCGATTCGCCCGCTGAAGCAGGGCACCGTCGCGGATTTTGAGCTGACGAACACCATGCTCCGCTTCTTTCTGAACGGTGTGCTGTCCAAGCGCCTGTTCTCCGGGCCGCGCGTCGTCATGAGCGTCCCCTCCGGCGTGACCGAGACGGAGAAGCACTCCCTCATCAACATCCTGCTGGACGCGGGCGTGAAGCGTACCTATCTGCTTGATCGTCCGCTCGCGGCGGCGCTTGGCGTCGGCATGGATTTGCGCCAGCGCTACGGCCGCATGATTGTGGACATGGGCGCGGGCATCACCGATATTGCCGTTATTTCCGAGGGCGAAATCGTCCAGTCCTCCAGCGTCTATTACGCCGGCGACTATTTCGACGACGCGATTGTCCGCTACATCCGCAAGAAGTACTCTCTGCTGATTGGCGAGCGAACCGCCGAGCAGATTAAAATCAACATCGGCACGGCGATGAAGCCCGAAACCGACGAAGCGAACCTTGCCATGCCCGTCGTCGGCCGTAACCAGCTCTCCGGTCTGCCCCGCACGCAGGAGATTCACGCCGCTGAAATCTACGAGGCGCTGAAAGACCCCGTTGCCGCCCTCATCGGCAGCATTCAGGACGTGCTGGTGCGCACGCCCCCGCAGCTGGCGTCCGATATTTTTGATGACGGCATCGTCTTAAGCGGCGGCGCAGCGGGACTGGCGCGCCTGCCCGAAGCGATTTACACCGCCCTGCACATCCCCTGCGGCGTCGCCGACGACCCGCAGACCAGCGTCGTTCTCGGCTGCGGCATTGCCGTGGAAGACCCCGGCGCCTACGCCTCCCTGCTCGACGACGGCCGCAAGGGTTTCAAGCGCCTGTAAGCCATTGCAATCGAATGCACCCCGTGTTTTTTCCGGAATCGGAAACGCACGGGGCTTTTTGTTTTGGGGAAGTTTCATCATTCTCTGTAACGATAAAAACCAAGTAACGGGAGTGTGCACAGCGAAGGGGTCGAGGAGGCGACCGCAGACGTTCGTCTGTTTCCATTGCCCCCTCG
>ERZ824473.460-NODE-460-length-73688-cov-7.465009_pt1 | contig 73688 bp, 66 predicted proteins | sample MGYA00519874_ERZ824473 | MGnify/ENA primary metagenome ERZ824473 (study PRJEB31778, sample SAMEA3449151) | human gut metagenome | biome: human gut; feature: human-associated habitat; material: faeces | place: United Kingdom | collected 2010/2012 ... | reverse complement strand
TGGGCGCTGGCCTGCGCCAACGCCCAAAATCAGACACATTATTTGTCCTATAAGCTCCCGTTGTTCGTGCTGAATTAATCCTGCTTTACGACAAGGACGTCGCAGCGCAAATTACGAATGAGGTACGTGGAAACGCTGCCAACGAACACATACTTGATGTTGCTCAGGCCGCGCTCGCCGCAAATGACCAAATCGGGATCGAACGGCTGGATGAGCTCCTCGTTCAAGGTCTCGGTAATGCGACCGGCTTTCACGACGACGCCAACAGAGGGGATGTCGGGGTTGTTGCGGGCAGCTTCTAGCATATCGCCGAGCGAATCTTCGAGCTTTTCCTTCATGTCCATTGCCAGTGCGGCGAAGTCGGTGCCGGCTGCCTCATAGGGCACGGAATCGACCACGTGGCCAAACAGCAAATCGGCATGCTCGCTTGCAGCGAGCTCAATCGCGCGTTCAGCGACCATTTCCTGAGTTTTCGCACCATCGAGAGCAGCGAAAATACGCTTGTATTGCATTGACATAACGGCTCCAATCCCTTGAGTTTGCCGTGCATTGGTATGCGCGCCTTCGATGGCTCTATTGTAACACTGGGGTATTGGGCGAGGCTTTTAAAGTCCTTCAACGCGCCCGAGCGTCTCCGTTTCGGTCTTGTGGCAACCCTTCCGAAAAGGGTATAGGTTCCTATAAGAAACAAATATCCAAAACGGTATGCAGTTCCTTAAAATAAAGTTTCACAAAAAGACGAAAAACGCAGGTGAACGTTCTAAGGAGACGGGAAAAACGTGGTAATATGCACGACGTGCGACGCGAAGGCGCCATGGGTTGTGGTGTCCTCGTGAAAGCTTGCTCAATGTACGCGCGATTCTGCCTTACCTCTGGTATAGTATTCGGTCGCTGCGTTTGCAGTGCGCACAGCGTAATCGACAGAGTTTGGGAAGAGGAAGATTCTTGGCTAAAGAAGACGTCATCGAACTTGAGGGCACCGTTCTGGAGGCTCTCCCGAACGCAATGTTCAAAGTCGAGCTCGAGAACGGCCATGAGATTCTCGCTCATATCTCTGGCAAGATGCGCATGCATTACATCAAGATTCTGCCCGGCGACAAAGTCACGGTCGAGCTTTCGATCTATGACCTGAGCCGCGGCCGTATCACCTATCGCTTTAAATAAGCGGTACGTTGCACCCGCCATATCGCGCAAGTGAGCCGGCAGGGTGCTTTAGTGCGCTCTCGAGCGCATGCCCTTCGGGGCGCAAAAAGTGAAAACATCGCCTGCGGCTGGGCGTGTTTCATAGAGTGAAGAGTAAATGGTTCCCCAGAGGCAAATCCGTCAGCCGAAGGGAAGCCGCACATTCAAAGGAGACAAGCATGAAGGTCCGTCCTTCGGTCAAGAAGATGTGCGACAAGTGCAAGATCATTAGGCGTCATGGCAAGGTCCTCGTCATTTGCGAGAACCCTCGTCACAAGCAGCGCCAGGGCTAAAAAGAGAGAGGAAGATATACCATGGCTCGTCTTTTCGGCGTCGACCTCCCTCGCGAGAAGCGCATCGAGATCGGTTTGACCTACATTTACGGCATCGGCAACACGACCGCCAAGAAGATCATTGCAGAGACCGGCGTTAACCCTGACATCCGTGTCAAGGATATCTCCGAAGACGATCTGCAGAAGATCCGCGAATACATCGACAAGAACCTCACCGTCGAAGGTGACCTGCACCGCGAGGTTTCGCAGAACATCAAGCGCCTGATGGAGATTGGCTGCTACCGTGGCCTCCGTCACCGCAAGGGTCTGCCCGTTCGTGGCCAGCGCACCCACACCAATGCTCGCACCCGCAAGGGCCCGCGTAAGCAAATCGGCGGCAAGAAGAAGTAGGGGTTTGACTCATGGCTAAAAAGAACGTTCGCACCCGCATCAAGCGCTCCGAGCGCAAGAACATTGCGGTGGGACAGGCTCACATCAAGAGCACTTTCAACAACACCATCGTTTCCATCACCGACCCTCAGGGCAACGTGATTTCCTGGAATTCTGCTGGCACCGTGGGCTTCAAGGGCTCTCGTAAGTCCACCCCGTTTGCTGCGCAGATGGCTGCCGAGCAGGCTGCCAAGACTGCTATGGAGCATGGCCTGAAAAAGGTCGCCGTCTTCGTGAAGGGCCCCGGCTCTGGTCGCGAGACCGCTATCCGCTCCCTGCAGGCTGCTGGCCTCGAGGTCTCTAGCATTCAGGATTGCACGCCCATCCCGCACAACGGCTGCCGCCCCTGCAAGCGTCGCCGCTGCTAATTAAGAGAGGATCGAATCACTATGGCAATCAACAGAACTCCGGTTCTTAAGCGCTGCCGCCAGCTCGGTATTGATCCGGTCGTGCTCGGCTACAGCTCTAAGAAGGAATCCATTCGCCAGCCCAAGCGTCGCCGTAAGGAATCTGAGTACGGCATGCAGCTGCGCGAGAAGCAGAAGGCCAAGTTCATCTATGGCGTTCTGGAGAAGCAGTTCCGCGGCTACTTCAACAAGGCTAAGCGTCAGCCCGGCATCACCGGCGAGAACCTGATGCGCATCCTTGAGTCGCGTCTCGATAACGTCGTGTTCCGTCTGGGCTTTGCTCGCACCCGCAAGGAAGCCCGTCAGACCGTTTCCCATGGTCATATCACCGTTAACGGCAAGCGCGTCGACATTCCGTCTTACCGCGTTCGCCCCGGCGATGTCGTTGCTGTGGCCGACAAGGCCAAGGAGATGCTCGTTATCAAGAGCGCTCTCGTCTCCAACGAGCGTATGCAGGTTCCTGCATGGCTCGAGGTTGACATCGAGAAGCTTCAGGGCAACGTGCTGTCTCTCCCCAACCGCGACCAGATCGATTTGGACATCAACGAGCAGCTTATCGTCGAGCTCTACTCGAAGTAATTAACCGCGGCTTAAGGAGGCTTACAAACTATGGCAGAGTTCATGAGGCCAACCGTTACTACCGAAGAAGTGAACGACACCGTCGCCCGCTTCATCGTCGAGCCGCTTGAGCGTGGTTTCGGATACACGCTGGGTAACTGCATGCGTCGCGTTCTGCTGTCGTCGCTGGACGGAGCCAAAGCCACGGCTATCCAGATCGAAGGCGTTCAGCATGAGTTCACGACCGCTGAAGGCGTCATCGAAGACGTCACCGATATCGTCCTTAACGTGAAGGGCCTTGTTTTCTCGGCCCTCTCTGAGGACTATACGGAAGCCACGGCCACCATTTCGGTCGAGGGCCCGTGCACGGTGACCGGCGCCGATGTGAAGGTTCCCGCCGAGTTCACGCTCATTAATCCCGAGCACGTCATTTGCACCGTTGCCGATGGCGGCACGCTGAACATGAGCATCCGCATTGGCGTGGGCCGTGGGTACGTCTCGGCTGAGCGCAACAAGCGCACCGAGGACCCCATTGGCATCATCCACGTCGACAGCTTGTTCTCTCCCGTGCGTCGTTGCACTCTCGCAGTGAGCGACACCCGTGTGGGTCAGCGCACCGACTTCGACAAGCTGGTTCTCGAAGTTGAGACTGATGGCTCCATCGCTCCTAACGAAGCGGTGTGCCGTGCGTCGAACATCATCGACCAGTACATGGGTGCCTTCCTTTCGCTGGCTGATATTGTCGACGAGGAAGAGGGCGAGATTCCGTCCATCTTCGCACCGGAAGGCCAGGAGGCCAACGCCGAGCTCGACAAGCAGATTGAGGATTTGGACCTTTCCGTCCGCTCTTACAACTGCTTGAAGCGCGCAGGCATCCATTCGGTGCGTCAGCTGGTCGAGTTCTCCGAGAACGACCTGCTCAACATCCGCAACTTTGGCGCGAAGTCCATCGAAGAGGTCAAGGACAAGCTGATCTCTATGGACCTCAACTTGAAGCAATAACTAGGAGACTACACGATGAGGCATTACAAGAAGGGCCGCAAGCTGGGCACCGATGCCAGCCATACTAAGGCCATGAAGAAGTCCCTGGTGCAGGCGCTGTTCACCAATGATCGCATTAAGACCATTGAAGCCCGCGCTAAGGAGATTCGTCCCGACGTCGACCGCATCATCACCTGGGCCAAGCGTGGCGACCTACATTCTCGCCGTCTCGCTATCGCCGCTCTCGGCGACAAAGAGCTCGTTCGCGAGATCTTTGAGAAGGTTCAGCAGGGCATGTGGGCCGACCGTCAGGGTGGCTACACTCGCATCATGAAGCTTGGCACCCGCAAGGGCGACAACGCTAGCATGGTTATCATGGAGCTCGTGACCGAGCCCGTGAAGAAGGCTGAGAAGAAGGCCGAAGCTGTTAAGGCTGCTCCGAAGAAGGTTGAAGAGGCTAAGGCCGAAGAGACCGTCGAAGAGCCCAAGGCTGAAGAAGCCGTCGAGGCTGAAGCTGCTACCGAGGAAAAAGCCGAATAACTCGCTTTTCAACGGGAATATAGCAATACAAACGCCGTCCTTCGGGGCGGCGTTTTTGCGTTACCATATAAAGACGAGGGGAACCTATTGCAAGGAGGCATCTCATGTCTGAGTTTGGAAAAATCCTTAATAGCGCAATCGATGCCGCGCAGGAATTAGCGGGCGATATGAAAGCTGCGACCGACAAAATGATCGATACCGCTCAAGAGCAGGCCCCAAGCGTCGTTGCAAGCGCTCGCGAAAAGCGCCAGGCGCTGACCGACCAGGCACGCGAAAATATTCCGGGCCTTATCGACGAGGCGAAGAATGCGACCGAGAAGGCGATGGATGACGCGAAAGCCGTAAGCGATAAGCTCATGGACACCGCGAAAGAAGTTGGCGACAAAGCGGCTGAAATGGTCAAGGAAGTCTCGCAGCGCAATGCCAATAAGGCGGGGGAGTAGGTTCTCTCGATTCTTGCTTGGGCTTTCTCGGGGCGAAAACAATGGAATACACATTTCAAGAGGAGGGCTTCGGCCTTCCTCTTTTATACTTGCGGCATGCTCATGTCCGTACAACATAATTCGACTCCGCTTGACGCTCGCTTCGCGCTTGTGGGCTTATTTGCGTATTCGGTTTCGCTATTTTTCGTGGCAACGTGGCTGGGATTGGGCGTATTTGTTCTGCTCTTGCTCGCGGCGCTTCTGTATTTTCGTATTTCGTTGCGCAATATGGGCGCATGCATAGCTCCGCTTGCATTCATTCTCGCGTGTACCGTCGTCGCCCAAATTCCCCATGGCATTGGTGCTGGGCTTTTCTATGCAGCACGCATCATCGTTCTCGCTTTGGCTGCGCTTTCGGTCTCCCTCGCGTATGACAGCGCGCAGTTCACCCGCGCATTTTCGGGCTTGATGAGCCCTCTTCGGAATCTTGGGCTTCCTGTTGACGATATTTCGACGACGTTCTCGCTCGCTCTTCGTTTCATTCCGGCGTGTTTTGACGAATATGTAATTGTATGCCAGGCGCAACGTTCGCGGTGCGCGCATTTCGACGACGGCGGCCTTGTGAACAAGATAGTGCAGCGTGGCAGGGCTTTCGTTCCGATGCTCGTGGGATTGTTTCGCCATGCGAGCGTATTGGCATGTGCCATGGAGGCTCGATGTTATGGTGCGCCCGGAGCTCGTACATGCTTGCACGGCGAGCAGCGCGTGGGGCCGCGTTCGGTCGCTTTAGTCGCGGCATTTTCCGTCTTCTGCATTTTTGTGGGCGTTCTCTTGTAAAGCAGACTGCTTGCAAGGGGTCAAAAAGCACCTTTGAACGATGCTTCGTACGCCAGTCTCCGTCGCTCGAGCCCCTTTGCCGGCTAAGTTGCGCCGTTTGCCGCATCGCCCTTTCGTGTGTGGTATACAATTTCGCTGTTAGGGCGGGGCTTGTAGGCCCCGGTTCGTTCATCATAGGAGGAAACTTCATGAGCATCATCTTCGACGTCTACGGCCGAGAGGTTCTCGATTCCCGCGGCAACCCCACGGTTGAGGTCGAGGTTACCCTCGACGACGGTTCGTTCGCACGCGCGATCGTTCCGTCTGGCGCATCTACTGGCGCATTCGAGGCTGTTGAGCTGCGTGACGGCGATAAGGACCGCTACCTTGGCAAGGGCGTTCAGAAGGCCGTCGCCCATGTGAATGAGGAAATTGCTGAAGCGATTATCGGTATGGACGCTCGCGACCAGCGCGCTATCGATGCCGAAATGATTGACGTCGACGGTACTCCGAACAAGGGCAACCTGGGCGCGAACGCCGTTTTGGGTGCTTCTCTCGCTTGCGCACGTGCCGCTGCCCAGTCGAGCGAGCTGCCGCTGTATCGTTACGTTGGCGGTGCAAACGCCCATGTGCTGCCGACGCCCATGATGAACATTCTCAACGGCGGCGTGCATGCCGACAACAACGTTGACTTCCAGGAATTCATGATTATGCCCGTTGGCGCTGAGTCGTTCGCCGAGGGCCTGCGTTGGTGTGCCGAGATTTATCACACGTTGAAAAAGGTTTTGCATGAAGCTGGCCTCGGTGGCGGTGTGGGTGACGAGGGCGGTTTCGCTCCCAACCTGAAGACTAACGAAGAACCTCTGAAATACATCGTTCAGGCATGCGAGGCCGCGGGCTACAAGCCGGGCAGCGATATCATGTTCGCCATGGACCCCGCTTCCACGGAATACTACGACGCTGAGCGCGGCATGTATTGCCTCGCAGGCGAAGGCGTTGAGTACACGAGCGAGCAAATGGTCGATTACTGGGAGAAGCTCGTCGATAAGTACCCCATCATCTCCATCGAAGACGGCATGGCCGAGGAAGATTGGGACGGCTGGAAGCTTCTTACCGATCGCATTGGCGACCGCGTGCAGCTCGTCGGCGACGACCTGTTCGTCACGAACACCGAGCGTTTGAAGAAGGGCATCGAGATGGGCGTCGCCAACGCCATTTTGGTGAAGGTGAACCAGATTGGCAGCCTTACCGAGGCGCTCGAGGCTATCGAGATGGCCAAGGAAGCCGGTTACGCGTGCGTCATGAGCCACCGCTCTGGCGAGAGCGAAGATACCACGATCGCCGATTTGGCCGTTGCCATGAATACCGGCCAAATCAAGACGGGCGCTCCATGCCGCAGCGACCGCATCGCTAAATACAACCAGCTCATCCGAATCGAGGAAGAACTCGGCATGTCCGGCGCATATGCTGGCAAGGATGCGTTCTACAACATCAAGTAGTTTTGCGCCGAATCGACTTTGCGCAAGAGTGAATCGCGAAAGCCCCGGCAGTTGCTGGGGCTTTCTTGTTGCCGCGGGGAAACTTGGGACGAATTCGTCCGAAAACCCTGCACTATGTGGGGTATAGTGAATGAGTTATGTTGAAACGCTGTGCAGGGGTGTTCGGTGTTTCAACGAGTCGCTAAAGAAAGCAGGAATACTATGGCAAAGTCCAACGGGGGCTCGTCATCTCAGGTGAACGATCCCAATGGCCTGTCGCTGCCGCATCTTATTGCGGCCGTGATTACCGCCGTTATCGGCGGTGGCGTCTTCACCATGGCCGGCGATATGGCCGCGGCGGGCGCGAATACGGGTGCCGTGCTCATCGGCTGGGTCGTATGCGGCATCGGCGTTTTCTCGCTCATGATGTGCTTCTACGCACTGAGCAAATATAAATCTGAATTGGTGGGCGGCATCTATTCGTATGCTCGCGCAGGTTGGGGCGAGTTCATGGGCTTCATTTCGGCCTATGGCTACTGGATTTCGGCGCTGCTTGCCACCGTTTCCTACACCACGCTTCTGTTCGCGTCCATCTCGTACTTCGTTCCCCTGTTCGGCGAGGGCAATAACCTTCCTTCGGTCATCGGCGCATCCATCGTGGTTTGGATTTGCTGGCTTTTGGTGAGCCGCGGCGTGAAAGAGGCTGCGAGCGTCAACATCATCACGACTATCGCCAAGCTGGTTCCGCTGTTCGTCGCGATCGTCGCAATCCTGTTCAGCATGCACTTTGACCCGGAAATCTTCATGGACAACTTCTGGGGCGAGCCCGATGGACCGAGCTTGTGGGATCAGGTTGTTGGCACCGTGGGCGTGAGCATCTGGATCTTCTTGGGCATCGAGGGTGCTGTCGCCATTTCCGGTCGCGCGAAATACAGCAAAGACGTAGGCCGCGCAACCGTCACTGCATTCATTGGCATTCTGTGCATCTACCTGCTGGTTTCCATTCTGTCCATGGGCGTTATGCCTCGCGCTGAGCTTGCAGAGCTTCCCAACCCGTCGATGGCGGGCGTGCTCGAGGCCGTCGTTGGCCCGTGGGGCGCGGCGCTTGTGAATTTGGGCGTTGCTCTGTCTCTTCTGGGCGCCATGCTGGGCTACACCATCATCTCTTCCGAATGCCCGCACGAGGCCGCGAAGCAGGGTGTGTTCCCGAAGGTCTTCGCGAAGGAAAACCGCAAGGGCGCTCCTATCGTTACCCTTACGGTGACCTGCCTCATTGTTCAGGCGTTCCTCATCATTATTTTGTTCTCTGAGCAAACGTACCAGTTCTTCTATGGTGTGTCGGTTTCGATGATTTTGATTCCGTACTTCTTCAGTTCGATGTTCTTGCTCGTGTGTGCGTTTAAGAAGGACGGGTTCGAAGGCGTTACGGGCGGCAAACTGGCGTTCTACCGCGGTATTGGCATCGTCGGCTTCTTCTACTCGATCTTCCTGATTTACGCGGGCGGCCTTACGGGTCTCATGATCACGACCATTCTGTTTGCGCCGGGCATTGTTTTGTACTGGTATGGCCAGAAAGAGCGTAACGAGGCATTCCTGCCGAAAACGCTTGACAAGGTGGTTGCCGCCGCTATTGTCGCGTTCTTCGTGATCAGCATCGTGTGCATTGCGACGGGTACGATTTCGGTTATCTAACTCGAACGTTTTCGTTGCGCAGAAGTGATGTGCTAGGGCCAGGGGATTGCTCCCTGGCCCTTTTGCGTTGAGGGAGGATGCAGCGCGATAACCTGGGCTTGTTTTCTGTTCGTGAAAATAGGTGCGCGCGTGGTCGATTGGATGCCGCGCCTGCCGTCTGCGTGGTATCATGAACAGACAATAGCTCACAGCATTACATCCACTTCAAACACATCACGATGCAAGGGGCCTCATTTTTTATGTCGCGCAACAGCAGCAATATCATTTCATTTGACGGCTCGAGCCGCGCATCTTCGCGTGCGTCGCGAGATGTTGTTGAGTCGCGTGCTGCTCGATATGACGAAAGCGCATCCATGCGCGGTCGCGACGTCTATGCCTCATCGGGTCGTGTCAGCTCTCATGCTGTTGGCGAAACCTCTTCCGCTCGCGGGCTCGATTATTCCCAATCGCTCGATTCGTTTTCAAGCGACCGTTTCGCCCGCGGCGAACGTGCTCGATTCTCGAAAATCACGCGCTCTGGACGTATCCAGCCTATCGTTGAGCCGACTTCCTACGACGACCGCGAAGCATCGTTCGCGGCGAATTCGCGCGTGAGTTCGCGTCCGGCTCGCTCCTCGCGCTCGGCATCGGGCCGAAAGGCGTCGAGGCCGTCCGGTTTCGATTTGGGCGCTTTTTCGGCATTCGACGATCTTGACGAGCAGCTCTTCGGCGACGGTTCGGCCCGCTTGAATTCGCACCGCTCCTCTCGTTCGGACGAGTTGCGCAACTCGCGTGGCACATCGGCGCAGCCCCGTGCTGCGGTCGAGGTGTTCGATCCCGATGATATCGAGAATGACGAGGACGAGACGTCGTATGGCTCGCGCCTTTCGAAAAAGGAGCGCCGTCAGAAGTCGAAGGCCAAGGCTAAAGCTGAGAAGCTTTTCAATCGTCAATTTGGAGGCGACGCTGGCGCTCCTGCGCAAGCGGGCAGTCGGGCGGCGGTCTACAAGGGCGAGATGGGTCGTAATCATAAGCGAGCTTTCAACGACCTTGGCGGTTCGAGCGAGGGACGCAATGCCCGTGGCGGCCGAGGCGCGGCTGCCACAAGTCGTGCGTCGCAGACAAAAGCCCATTTGAGCGCACCGATTTGGGTCTATGCGCTCGGCATTTTGATTTGCATCGCCGCGGCTCTTTGGTTCTTGTATCCTATGGCGCAGCAGTATTACGTGGGGTTGCGCACGCAAGACAAGCTTGAGGCGGAATACGCCCTGCTCAGCGAGCGCAACGCAGCTATCCAAAGCGACATCGATCGGCTTTCGACCGACGAGGGCATCGAAGATGTCGCGCGCGAGCAGCTTGGTTGGGTGTCGAAGGGTGAGACCGCTGGTGTTGTGGTCGGCCTTTCTGAAGACGAAACGTCGTCGACGCCCGATACGGTGCATTCTCAAATCGATTCCGCGAGCGTGAAAACGCCCGACACATGGTACTCGGGCGTGCTCGATCCTCTTTTCGGGTATAGCGACGCTCAATAAAGCGCGATTCGAGCCGGGGATATTCCCCGGCTCTTTCTTTACAATGAAAGCAAGATGGAAGAGCGAGCGGAAAGGTGCGTCGCATGAGGGTTGCTGCAATCGATATCGGAACAGTAACGAGCCGTTTGCTCGTTGCGGACGTGGATGCTTCGGGCGCGCGGCAGGTGGCCCGCCAAAGCGCCATCACGAATTTGGGCGAAGGGGTCGATGCCTCAGGCGAACTTTTGCCTGAGGCAATCGATCGCACGGTTGCCCAGGTCGCTGAGTACCGCAAGGTTATTGATGCATGTGCGGCCGATTGCGCGGTCGATCGCGTGGTCGCTCTTGCCACGAGCGCGAGTCGCGATGCGCGCAATTCGGGAGTATTCGTGTCACGTCTGCGTGAAGTCGGCGTTGAACTGTCGGTGATTCCGGGCGAGCGTGAGGCGGCGCTGTCGTTTTTGGGTGCGTCGAATGATTTTCGCAATGAGGATTTGCTGTTTGCCGATATCGGTGGCGGTTCGACTGAGATGGTATTTGGTCGAGCGAATGGATCGGCTGGCGACCTTGTGCCCGATGTTGCGGTGCGAGCATCGCATTCTTTCAACATCGGTTGCCGTCGCATGACGGAGCGATTCTTGGCCGGCGACCCGCCGACGAAAGGCGAGCTTGCCGCGGCTTCGACATGGGCGCACGAGACTCTCGCGCCGTTTTTCGAAACGCGCAATTCGTGCGACCGTCTTGTTGCGGTTGCGGGGACGCCCACGAGTGTGGTGGCCGTGCGAGACGCTTTGGTGCCCTATGACTCATCGAAGGTTCATGGTACTCGTGTGACGCGCTCTGAATTCGACGAAGTGGCCAAGCGCATGTGGGAGCTGCCGATCGCCGAACGCATGAAGGTTGCAGGCATCCAGCCCAAGCGGGCGGGTATTTTTCCGGCGGGCCTTGTGATTCTGGGTGCGGTCATGGACCTTGCGAATCTTGACGGCTTCACGGTGAGCGAGAGTGATATTCTTATCGGCATTGTGCTCGACGCGGCAAGAAGCGCGCTTTAGGAAGCGCTGGTTAATTGCAAAGCCCCCCCATGTATTCAATGCTCAGAGCATAGAGCACGTTAACGGGGGTGCCGGCTTTTGGTTTTATGGAAGGACGCCCTAGGGCGTGAGCATGGAGCCGATTGCCGCGAGTCGGGCCCTGTGCGCGGCTTGGCGATTCTCAAACGCTTTGATCGCACAGGGGTCGGCGTTGCTCGGCGACTGGCGCAAAACAATGGTATTAGCGTGTCTTTCGTGGGCTTTTGCAGCGATTGTTGCTCATTTGCTATCATGGAAAACCGTGCAAATAGCACGATAAGCATCGTGGGAGCGTGGCGGAATTGGCATACGCAGCGGACTTAAAATCCGCCGCCGCAAGGCTTGTGGGTTCGAGTCCCACCGCTCCTACCAAGGAAGAGCGTGGCTTCCAGGCGGGTTTCGACCTATGGCGGCTTCGAGTCGGAAGGGACTCGAACCGATGAGGTGGAATTCCGTCAAGAAAACTGCCCAGTGGGCAGTTTTCAGGAATTCGCCCGAAGGCTTCAGCCTGAGGGGTCGGACTCGCGCGAGCGAGGCCGGAGTCCCACCGCTCCTACCAAGGAAGAGCGTGGCTTCCAGGCGGGTTTCGACCTATGGCGGCTTCGAGTCGGAAGGGACTCGAACCGATGAGGTGGAATTCCGTCAAGAAAACTGCCCAGTGGGCAGTTTTCAGGAATTCGCCCGAAGGCTTCAGCCTGAGGGGTCGGGCTCGCGCGAGCGAGGCCGGAGTCCTGCTACTCCTACCAAGGAAGAGCGTGGCTTCCAGATGCGTTGTTTTGCATGAACCCTTTGTGGTGAACCTACGATCGGAAAGTCCGGTATGAATCCAGCTGAAGTGAGAAACGAAAGCATGAACGAACTCCTTACGGCAGCGGCGAATCCGCCCGCGTCGTTCGAGGAGTACCTCATTCAGAATGCCAAGGTCGTAGGCGACTTAGTGAACTCGTATATCCCGTCGGGCGATCATCCCGATATGGATACGTATCTCTATGGGCCCCTTATGAAATACAGCGAAAACGGCGGCAAGCGCCATCGCCCGCTGATTTGCTTTGCGGCGTGCGTTGCTGTGGGCGGCGATATTCGCCATGCTGCATCTGCCGCTTCGGCCATCGAACACTTCCATACGGCGGCTCTTATTCACGACGATATCGCCGACGAGGCGACTACCCGTCGCGGTGTGCCCTGCATGCACCTCACCGAAGGCCTGGGCATCGCCATTAACACGGGCGACCTTGCGCTTTCCATGGTGAATGGTGCCGTTATGAGGGATCCGTATCTTACCGATGCCCAAAAAGTGCGCGTGGTTACCGAGCTTATCGAAATGACCCGCCGCACCATCGAGGGCCAGGCCCTCGATTTGGGCTGGGCGCGCGACAAGCGTTACGACATCACTCCCGACGATTATCTGTGCATGGCAATTCATAAAACCGCGCATTATTCTGGTGCGGTTCCGTTGGCTGTCGGTGCCATCGTTGGTGGCGGCACCGAAGAACAGATTGCCGCGCTGCGCGAATATGGCTTGGCTACGGGTTTGGCTTTCCAAATTCAAGACGACCTGCTCAATATCGAGGGCGACCCCGAAATCGTGGGCAAAGATTACGCGAGCGATATCACCGAAGGCAAGCGCACGCTCATGGTCGTGCATGCGCTGAAGCATTCCGACAAACGCGATCGCCTCGTTGAGATTCTCTCTTCGAAAACGACCGATATCGCTGAGCTTGCCGAGGCTGTGTCGATTATGCGCGAGGCCGGTTCTCTTGATTATGCGCGTGATTACGCGAGCTCGCTTACCGATAAGGCAAAGGAAAAGCTCCTTCAGGAAATCGACGAGAGCAATGCTCGTGCGCTACTCATTTCTATGGCCGATTATTTCATCAATCGCATGAAATAATGCGATGCTAAGGACAAAGCTATGATTCCTCAAGCAATTCATAGGGAAGGCGAAGCCGACGAGGGCTTTGAGCTGGGCGAACGTCTGCTGTATTTGCGCACGCCGTATTTTTCGGGCAAAGACGTCGAGCAGCTGCAAACGGCTCTCGGTGCGCTTGGTTTTGCATGCGGCGGCGTAAGCGGCACGTTTGGCGCCTATACCGAAGGCGCCCTGCGCAAGTTTCAGCTGAATATGGGCCTTGTGCCCGACGGCATCGCTGGCGTGAAAACGTATGCGACGCTGCGCCATTTGCACAATGCATGGCAAGACAAGCCTCAAATCGAAGATCGCGCATACATGGGATTCGCGCGTGCCGCCGATGTGCTTGAAAACCATGCTGTGTGTCTGTTCGGCACGGAAGAATACACGCGCAGCGTGGCATCGAACATGTCGAACTTGGCTATGGCGACGAATCCGCGCTCCAAAATGGTGAGCGCCGAAACGTTGCTCGTGCCTCCCGATGCGAATATGCTGCTTGCGCATATTGTGCGTTCGGGCCAGCCTTATGAAACGAACGTGCCACGCGTTGTGTGCGACGACCCTCAGGTGCTTGGTCGCCGCATTGCGAATGCGGTTGATGCGGCAAATGAGGCTGCCGAAGCCGGTCGTCCTCGCCGTATCGTTCTTGAAATCGTCGGTCCCGGCGTTGACGAAAGTGTGGCGGCTATCGAGCGAGCTGCTCACCACGATGCGATTACGCTTTTGGACGCATTCTGCAACGCGTTTTAAATTCAAAACTGTTTTCTTTTCAGGTTTCTGAAAGCCCGCCGTGTGCGGGCTTTTGTTTTTTGCGATGAGGGCTGGTAAAGTATCTTTCATATGATTTCAACCAGGCGATGGGGGCCGGGCTTATGAATAAACACATGAATCTTTCGCGCCGTGCATTTGTGGGTGGCGCCGCCGCATTCGGCGTTGCCGTTGCGGCGCCGAAATTCGCTTTCGCTGAGCCTTCGGCGGCTGAAAAACAAGCGGAGGCCGATGCTGCGCTTCAGAAATTGCTGAAGCTCAATTCCGATTTGGACCAGAAGGTCAAAGATTACGCCGCCGCGGTCGACGCTCACGATGCCGCCACGGCGAAGATGGACGAGTGCCAGGCGAAAATCGACGACAACAACGAGCGCATTGAAGACCTTCAGGGCAAGCTCGGCAATCGTGCGAACAATATGTATCGCGACGGCCAGACCACGTTCCTCGACGTCATTCTGGGTTCCAATTCGTTCGATGACTTCATGAAGAACTGGGATATGCTTACCAGGATGAACGAAAACGACGCGAAGATGGTTGCCGAAACCAAGGAGCTGCGTGCCGATAACGAAGCGCAGCGCGATGAATACAGCAAACAGGAACGCGAAGCGGCCTATCAAATGGAAGAGGCCGACAAGGCAGTGAAGGAAGGCACGGCGCTCGCCGAGCAATTCCAGGCCTCTTACGATGCGCTTTCCTCCGAGGCTCAGGCGCTGTACGATCAGGAACGTCAGGCTGCGCTTGCTGCCGAAGCCCAGGCGGCTATCGAGCAGATTCAGCAGGAATCCGAACCTGAACCTTCGAACAATAATGGTGCGAGCAACAACAATGGCGGCAACAGCGGCGGCGGGAATAATGGTGGTGGCGGCACCTCGCCGAGCTACAGCACGAATAATTACATTCCGCCTTCGGGCTCGGTCGTCGATTTTGCGCGCAGCCAAATTGGTGTCCCGTATGAATGGGGCGGCAGCACTCCCAACGTCGGCCTCGACTGCTCTGGCCTTACGTCGTGGTGTTGGCAGCAGGCAACGGGTATCTGGATTGGCCGTACCGATGGCGCTCAGTACTCTTCCGCCCGTTGGCGTGGGCCGCTTTCCGAGGCACAGCCCGGTGATGTTTTGTGGACGAGCGGCCATGTGGGCATTTGCACGTCTGCGGGTGGCGGTTCCTACATTCATGCTCCGCAGCCAGGTCAAACGGTATGCGAGTCGAGCTGGCCGCAATTCGTCTGCGCGCTTCGTTGGTAGCAAGTAAATACGTATGTATATGCTTCAGGCCTGTCCGCACGGACAGGCCTTTTATTTTTTATTCAGGTTGCTGAAATTTCACGTTTTGCGATTACATCGTAATAGGAGCGTGCACGTGAATCTAGAGCGCGTCATCAAAGCACAATATGATGTGCTGGCTTTTGAATAACCCCTCATCATGCTGTCGAAATATCTTTAACGTTAACAGTATTAAAAGAAGCAAAGTATATAAAAGATACCTGGTTTCATCTGCGACATTCGATTCTAGGTTTGTGAAAGCCATGTGCCGCTTTGGTTACATGGGGTGTAATTAACGCCGCGGCTTTGCTATCCTCATTCGTCGGAAGTCTCCATTTCGACTTCCCGATACCATATGAAGGGGTTCGTTTATGACTACTTTAAACGCACGCTTGACGAGACGAGCCTTCCTCGGTGGAGCCGCCGCCTTTGGCGCCGCGGCCATGGTTTCTCCGAAGAATGCCTTCGCCAATCCTACGTCTGCCGATGTGCAGGCTCAGGCCGACGAAGCTCGTCAAAAGCTGAATTCTATGCGCGAGCAGCTCGGTGCTGCATCCGCGAATTACAACCAAGCCGTGCAAGAGCACGACGAGGCAGTCTCCAAGATGGACGAGTGCCAAACTAAAATTGACGATAACAACGCGCAAATCGACAAGCTGCAAGATAAGCTTTCCAAGCGCGCTCGCAACATGTATCGCGACGGTCAGACCACGTTCCTCGACGTTATTCTAGGTTCGAATTCTTTCGACGATTTCGCGAAGAACTGGGATACGCTCACCTCGCTGAATGAAAAAGATTCCGAGATGGTCGAGCAGACTAAGAATCTTCGCGCCGACAACGAGGCCCAAAAGCAGGAATATGCCAACCAAGCCGATATCGCCCAGCAGAAGGTCGAAGAGGCCGATGCGGCGCAGAAGCAGGCTGAAGAGCTTGTGCAGCAATACCAAAACGAGGTCGATTCGCTCGATTCTCAAGTTGCCGAGCTGCTTGCCGAGGAAGAGGCTGCTGCTCAGAAGGCGGCGGAAGAGGCTGCTGCCGCCGCCGCGCAGGCTGAAGCTGCTTCGTCGACCAATAACGCCTCGAGCGATAATGGCGGCTCGAATAACTCTGCATCCAACGGTGGTGGATCGAGCGATAACACCTCTAGCAACGGCGGCGGATCGAACAACAACGATTCCAACAACGGCGGCGGCTCGTCGTCGAGCAGCAATTCTTCTTCGGGCGGCGGTTCGAACAATTACGGCGGCTCGGTCGTGGCCGCTGCGCAAAGCCAGCTCGGCGTGCCCTACGTATGGGGCGGCACGGCATGGGGTTCGGGCCTTGACTGCTCCGGCCTGACGTCTGGCTGCTGGAAGCGTGCCGCGGGCATTTGGATTGGCCGTACGACATGGGATCAGATCGCCTCCGCCCAGTGGACGGGCTCGGTTTCTGAGGCTCAGGCGGGCGACGTGTACGCATGCGGCAGCCATGTGGCAATTGCTACGGGCGGCGGCGGATACATTCATGCCCCCCAGCCGGGCGAAGTGGTGTGCTACAGCTCGCTTTCGTGGTACAACCCCTTCTACTGCGCCTTGCGCTGGTACTAAGCGGGAATTGAAAGGCATCGACCCAGGTCGGTGCCTTTTTTCGCTAAGAGCGTGCATGAAGTCGGAAAAAGTGCTTGCATTGTTCGGCGCGTGTGTTAACATATAGCCCGCTGTTTGCGAGAAGTCGGGACGTGGCTCAGTTTGGTAGAGCGCTGCGTTCGGGACGCAGAGGCCGCAGGTTCAAATCCTGTCGTCCCGACCATTTAATCGCACCAGCTTTTTTGTTTTCCGGCCATATTGGTCGGGCCCCACAACTTGGAGGCTTGCATGAAAATCTTTGGTCTTGGAGTTCCTGAACTCCTCATCATTCTGGCCGTTGCTCTGCTTATCTTTGGCCCCAAGAACCTTCCGAAGCTTGGTTCCGCGCTTGGCCGCACGGTGAAAAACCTGCGCGATGGCATGGGAAGCGCCAAGAAGGAAATGGACGCGTCTGAGGAAGAAGCTCCTGCCGAGAAGCCCCGTAAAAAGAAGGCTGCTGCTGCAAAGAAGCAGGCTGCCGAAAAGGCCGAAGCGGAAGATGCGACCGAAGCTGCTGAGCCTGCTGCAAAGGCTGAAGAAGAGTAGCACATCTCCCTTAAGGTAATATGCGGCGTGTCGGCTAGCCCGACATGCCGTTTTCTTATACGAGCACGCATTGCGTGCCCGTTTTAGTAAAAGGGCGGCGTTTTGCCGCCGAATCGATTTTGAAATTAGGTGTCACGAAATGGGTAGCGATTACATCCTTACTCCCGAGGGCCGCGAGAAGCTCGAGCAGGAGCTGCATTACCTCGAAACCGAGAAGCGCGCCGAGGTTGGCGAGCGCATCAAGGTTGCTCGCGAATTCGGCGACATTTCCGAGAACTCCGAATATGACGATGCGAAAAACGAGCAGGGCATGGTCGAGGCTCGTATCGCCGAGATCAACCAGATTCTCTCTGAGGCCACGATCGTCGATACGCCGAAGAAGTCGAACAAAGTTACTGTTGGCGCTATTGTCACGGTGAACATGGGCGGAAAAGAGCGCGTATTCACCATCGTTGGTGGCGCCGAGGCCGACGTCGCTGCGGGCAAGATTTCCAACGAAAGCCCCGTTGGCGCCGCTCTTCTCGGCCACAAGAAAGATGACGAAGTAACCGCCATCGGTCCCACCGGCCGTGAAATCAAGATGACGATTCTCAAGATTGAGCACTAAAAGTACGCTGGCCTTCCGGCCAGCGTACTTTGCTGCCGCTGCTAAGCCACACGGCGGGCATTTTCGCTTTCAGGCTTCGTAGGGATTTCGCCGTTCTGCCGAACGGCGAATGAAGCCTCCGCTGCGAGCCAACCGGGCACCCCATCTTGGCATTCAGGCTTCGGCTTGCGTACCGAAGTACGCGGCGCCTCGCCTTCAGGCCAATATGGGGCACCCGGCCGGCTCTCGCTGTCGTGAGCACGAATGCGGCATCTCCCAGGCTTGAGCGCCTCGCTATCAAACGAATCTGCCTCGCTGAGCCGCGGGCGCGAATGCGATTATTCCAACTCGCCATCGAAAGGGGCAGGGGGATTGTCCTCTGCCCCTTTTATATTTGGTGCGAAAGCGACGTATAATCTGCGACCTTTCGCACTTGTCGCTTGACCTGCGATAGAATGCTTTTGTTCATCACCACATCTGGAAACGAAGAGGTTTTCAAATGACCGATACCGAAAACACCATTGCCCCCGAGCTGCTCAACGACGAGCGTGCGCTGCGTCTTTCCAAGCGCGAAGACTACATCGCTCGTGGCGTGAACCCGTACCCCGAGCACTCCGAAGTGACCGACTACGTGCGCGACATCGTCGCGAAGTATGCCGACCTCGCGACCGGCGAAGACACCGAGGACGTCGTGAAAATCGGCGGCCGCATTGTGGCAAAGCGCGGCCAGGGCAAAATCATGTTCCTCGTGGTGCGCGACACCACGGCCGATATCCAGCTTTTCTGCCGCATCAACGACATGTCTGAGGCCGATTGGGAGCTTCTGCGCAATCTCGACCTGGGCGATATCGTGAACGTCGAAGGCGTTGTCGTGCGCACGAAGCGCGGCGAGCTCTCCATCGCTCCGCGCGCCCTTACGCTGCTTTCCAAAGCTGTGCGTCCGCTTCCCGAGAAGTTCCACGGTCTCTCTGACAAAGAGACCCGCTATCGCCAGCGCTACGTTGACCTCATTGTGAACGAAGACGTGCGCGACACCTTCCGCAAGCGTTCCACCATCCTTTCCACGTTCCGTCGTTACATGGAATCTGACGGCTACATGGAAGTCGAAACGCCGATTCTGCAAACCATCCAGGGCGGCGCTACGGCCAAGCCGTTCATCACGCACTTCAACGCGCTTGACCAGGAATGCTACTTGCGCATTGCCACTGAGCTGCATTTGAAGCGCTGCCTGGTTGGCGGCTTCGAGAGCGTGTTCGAGATCGGTCGCATTTTCCGCAACGAAGGCATGGACCTTACGCATAACCCCGAGTTCACTACCATGGAGGCTTACCGCGCCTACAGCGACCTCGATGGCATGAAGGCGCTCGCTCAGGGCGTTATCAAGGCGGCCAATGCCGCGGTGGGCAACCCCGAGGTCATTGAATACCAGGGCCAGCAGATCGATTTGTCGGGCGAGTGGGCGAGCCGTCCTATGACCGATATCGTTTCCGAGGTTTTGGGCTTCGAGGTCACCATCGACACGCCGGCTGACGTTCTGGTCGAAGCCGCGCGCAGCAAGGGTCTGGAAGTGAAGCCCGAGTGGACCGCAGGCAAGCTCATTGCTGAAATCTACGACGAGCTCGGCGAAGACACTATCGTGAACCCCACGTTCGTGTGCGATTACCCCATCGAGGTTTCGCCTCTTGCCAAGCGCTATGAAGACGATCCCCGTCTTACGCATCGCTTTGAGCTCGTTATTGCTGGCCACGAATACGCCAACGCGTTCTCCGAGCTTAACGACCCGGTTGACCAGGCCGAGCGCTTTGCCGCCCAAATGGTCGAAAAGGCCGGCGGCGACGATGAGGCCATGGAATATGACGAAGACTATGTGCGCGCCCTGGAATATGGCATGCCTCCTGCGGGCGGCATTGGCATTGGCATCGACCGCGTGGTCATGCTGCTCACCAACTCCGCGAGCATTCGCGACGTGCTGCTGTTCCCGCACATGAAGCCTGAGGCAGGTGCGAAGAGCGGCGCAAAGGCCGCCAAAGAGGCGCAGGATGCCGCTACGGCAAGCCCGTTTGTCAGCTCGATGATTCCGACCATCGACTACTCGAAGGTTACCGTCGAGCCCTTGTTTGAGGAATTCGTCGATTTCGAAACCTTCAGCAAGAACGATTTCCGCGTGGTGAAGGTGAAGGTGTGCGAGGCCGTGAAGAAGTCGAAGAAGCTTCTGGCGTTCAAGCTCGATGACGGCACCGATGTCGAACGTACCATTCTTTCGGGCATTCATGCCGACTATGAACCCGAAGACCTGGTGGGCAAGACGCTCGTGGCTATCACGAACCTGCCTCCGCGCAAGATGATGGGTATCGATTCGTGCGGCATGCTGCTTTCTGCCATCCATGAAGAGAATGGCGAGGAGCGCTTGAATCTGCTGCAGCTCGACAGCGCGATTCCCGCTGGCGCAAAGCTCTACTAACAATCAAAGGCCGTCCGCGAGGGCGGCCTTTTTCATCTCTGGTTTCAGTAGATTCCGCACGAGCAGAACAGCACCTAATGTGCTGTTCGTCGCGAACAGGATTTGGCCGAGCTGGAACCAGGGACGGAACCGCCGAGCCAGACGAGGTAAAGCGAAAGATTTGTTGGTGATGCTTGCTGGAATTTCTTCCTGAATGAAGGGTAGAACCGTCAAACTAGAAGCCCAATTGGTTGTCAACAAGAAGGTATCGCGCATGTGAAGCTTTGGCACTCATTGTGAATGAGTGCTAGCATACATTCAGCAACCTCTACAGAAATGGACCGTATATGGCATTCGATAAATTTACCGACAAGGCGCGACACGTCCTTGTGCTTGCCAGGGAAGAAGCCGCTGCGCTCAAACGCCCGCATGTGGGCACTGAGCATTTGCTGCTTGGTCTGGCGAAAGAGCCTGACGGCATTGCTGCGCAGGCTCTCGAACGTGTGGGCATAACGTACGAGAAGGCTCTTGAGGTCGTCGCCGGCATGGCCGAAGGCGAGCAAGAGGCCGAAGCGGGCGCGAACATCTCGTTCACGCCGCGCACCAAGCGCGTGCTGGAAAATGCGCTGCGCGAAGCTATGCAAATGGGCCAAAGCTATATTTCCACCGAACATTTGCTGCTCGGCATTGTGCGTGAAGGCGAGGGCGGTGCTATCGATGCGATGGCGAAGCTCGGCGTCGAAATCGACGCAGTTCGTTCCGCACTCAACGACTTGGTCGATCAGCCGACGCCCGTGGCTGCGGGCATGCCGTTTTTCGGCGGCGAGCCCCATGGCGAGAAGAGCATGCTCGAGCAGTTCGGCACCGACCTTACTGCGAAGGCCAAGGCGGGCAAACTCGACCCCGTTATCGGTCGTGCGGCCGAAATCGAACGCGTGATGCAGGTGCTCTCGCGCCGCCAGAAGAACAACCCACTGCTCATCGGCGAGCCTGGCGTGGGCAAAACCGCCGTTGTCGAAGGCCTGGCTCAGCTCATTGTGGCCGATCAGGTGCCCGATATCATTTCAGGCAAGCGCGTGATCACCCTCGATGTGTCTGCGCTGGTCGCAGGCAGCAAATACCGCGGCGAGTTCGAAGAGCGTCTGAAGAAGGTCATTAAGGAAGTCGTCAAAGACGGCAACATCATTTTGTTCATCGACGAAATGCATACCATCATTGGCGCGGGTTCTGCCGAAGGTTCCATCGACGCTGCCGCCATCCTGAAACCACCGCTGTCTCGCGGTGAGCTGCAGGTAATTGGCGCCACCACTACCGAGGAATACCGCAAGCATCTTGAGAAAGATTCCGCACTCGCCCGTCGCTTCCAAACGGTGAATGTGAAAGAGCCGAGCGAGGAGCAAGCCCTGCGCATTCTCGACGGCCTTCGCGCCCGCTACGAGGCACATCATCACGTGCGCTATTCCGACGAGGCGCTGCAGGCCGCCGTCTCTATGTCGTCGCGCTATATCCAAGACCGTTTCTTGCCCGACAAGGCGATTGACGTGCTCGACGAGGCTGGTGCGCGCATGCGCATTCGCAATCGCACGCTGCCCGATGAGATTCGCAAGTTCGACGACGAGCTTCGCCGCGTTCGCCTTGACAAGGAAGAGGCGGCGTCGGCGCAAGAATTCGAGCGCGCCGCGCAGCTTCGCGACGAGGAAAAGCAGCTTGAGGAGCAGCGCGCCGAAGCTGAAAAGCGTTTTTCCGAGGAAAGCGACAAAGAACTCGCCAACATCACCGAGGTCGAAATCGCCGACGTGGTGAGCATGTCGACCGGCGTGCCCGTAAGCAACCTCACTGAAGCCGAAGCCGACAAGCTTTTGCGCATGGAAGGCGTGCTGCACGAGCGCATCATCGGCCAGGAAGAGGCTGTAACGGCCCTGTCGAAGGCCATTCGTCGCAGCCGTTCTGGCTTGAAAGATCCGAAGCGCCCCAGCGGTTCGTTCATTTTCCTTGGTCCTTCGGGCGTGGGCAAAACCGAGCTTTCCAAGGCGCTCGCTGAGTTCCTGTTTGGTACCGAAGACGCGCTTATCACGTATGACATGTCGGAATACATGGAGAAGCACAGCGTGAGCCGCCTGGTCGGTTCGCCTCCGGGCTATGTGGGCTTCGACGAAGGCGGCCAGCTTACCAAGGCCGTTCGCCAGCGTCCTTATTCGGTCGTGCTGTTCGACGAAATCGAGAAGGCGCATCCCGATGTGTTCAACATCTTGCTGCAGATTCTCGAGGAAGGCCGCCTTACCGATTCGCAGGGCCGCTCGGTCGACTTCCGCAACACGGTTATCATCATGACCTCGAACGTGGGCGCTCGCCAAATCGCTGAAACCGCGCCGCTTGGCTTCACGTCCGATTCGCAGAAGGGCCTTTCCGATAAGGAAATCAAGAGCCGCGTGATGAGCGAGATGAAGAAGCTCTTCAGGCCCGAGTTCTTGAATCGCCTCGACGAGATTATCGTGTTCAAGAGCCTTACCGAAGAGCAGATTGCCCAAATCGTCGACCTTATGGTTGCCGATTTGCGCGATCGCCTCATCGCCATGGATATGACCATCAATCTTACGCCGGAGGCCCGTGCGCTTGTGGCTAAGGAAGGCACCGATACCACGATGGGCGCTCGTCCGTTGCGTCGAGCGATTCAGCGTCTGCTCGAAGATCCTATTTCCGAGCAGCTGCTTGCCGGCACGTGGCATGCAGGCTCGGTTATTGATGTCGATGTGAAAGATGGCGAGCTAACTTTCACGCCTGGCACAGGAGAGATTCCCGCGCCGCGAAAACGTGATAGCATTGCACACGAAGCAGAATCGTTGCTGCCGCAGTTCGATTTGTCGCATGCCGGGGCGCCAAACCACGGTGGCGGCGTGTCGAGCGACGGCGCGGCTGATTAACGAACCATAGGCGCGGCCTTCGCGGTGGCGCCATGCGAGGGGGCGTCTGTGGGCGCCCCTTTGTTGTTGAGGCCATGAAAGGGGAGCCCATGAGCGCACCGGAGAATGTGAGAACCGTGGGAGGTGCAGCCGAGTTTGGAGTTATCGACCCGGTGTTTGTGCCTACGGCGCTTGTTGAAGTCGCCGAAGATGCGGCGGCGCGTCTCGATTTGAGCGAAACGGGCGCGAGAACGGTGCATTTTTCGGGCAAGGTGTCGAAGAGCCCGAAGACGGCTGCCATTATTTTGGCGGGCGGCTCGGGTGAGCGTTTCGGCCACGAGGGTGGCAAGCAGCTTGTTGAGATTTCTGGACGTCCCATGCTCACCTGGTCGATTGCGGCGTTCGATGCGGTTGAAGATGTGGGCGAAATCGTGGTGGTGTGCCCTGAAGAACGCATTGCCGAATATCGCAGTTGCGCCATTGACCCGTACCCGTTTGTGACGCCTATCACGATGGCCCCGGCGGGCGCCACGCGTCAGGAAAGCGCGTTCTCGGGTCTGGAATACGCGTCGGAGGAATATGAGTACGTGGTGCTGCATGATGGCGCCCGCCCGCTCATCGCCCCAGAGCTTATCGCGCATACCATCAACACGCTCAAAGGCACGCTCGACGCCGATGGCGCGATTGTCGCCACGCCTTCGATTGACACGCTCAAAGTGGTCGAAAACGGTTGCATTGTAGGAACCCCCGACCGCCGCGTGTTCTGGAACGCGCAAACGCCGCAGGTGTTCCGTGCGGGCGTGTATCGTCGTGCGCACGCGTCGGCGCTCTCGGAGGGCTTCGTAGGCACCGATGACTCGTCGCTCATCGAACGATTGGGCGGCAAGGTGCTCGTGGTGGAAGGCAAGCGCAGCAACATCAAGCTTACCGTTCCAGAAGATTACGCCATGTTGAACATGAGCCTGGGAGTTCAGCCCGACTAGTGAATCAGCTGAAATGGGGCAGGGGCAAGTTCCCTGCCCCATTTTTTTATAGGGACATGGCTCTTGAAGGGATAAGCTTTTCGCTCCAAGCGCCACATGGGGCGCGAGCAGAGAAGCCCAAGACGCTTTCATTCTACTAAGCTGCCTCATCTTGTGCTCATCGGAAGGGGTTTTCCTTCTTGCGCCTGCCGCAAACTTCGTTGCGTTGAAGTGGGCTATAATCGTTCGGAACATTACGATTTCGTCTAAGACGAAGGGATTACTCGTGACGAACGCTATGAATATGCGCGTGGGCCTCGGCTTCGATGTGCACGCATTCGCGCAAGGCCGCAAGCTTATTCTGGGTGGTGTCGACATTCCGCATCATCAGGGGCTTTTGGGGCATTCCGATGCCGACGTGCTTGCGCATGCCATCTCCGACGCGCTGCTCGGCGCTGCGCGTGCGGGCGATATCGGCAAACTGTTCCCCGATACCGACCCGGCGTATGCGGGCGCCGATTCCATGGTGCTGTTGTCGTGCGTTGCGAACCACGTGCGCGAACTTGGTTTCGATATCGTCGATGTCGATAGCGTTATTTCGGCGCAGGCCCCCAAGCTCTCGCCTTTCCGCGATCAAATGCGCGAGAACTTGGCCCATGCTATGGGCATCGACGTCGACCAGGTGGGCGTAAAGGCCACCACCACTGAGCATTTGGGCTTCGAGGGCCGCGAGGAGGGCATTTCGGCTCAGGCCGTGGCCTTGCTTTCGAAACGATGTTGCTAGGGGCACTTCCGTAATCGTATTTGCTCCCAACATCGAAGGAACCTATCGTGAATATCTTTAAAACCATCGCCGAAGACGTGAACAACGTTAAGCGTCTCGACCCTGCCGCGCAAAGTAAATTCATCATTTGGCTCACGTATCCGGGTCTGCATGCTCGTTGGAGCCATGTTGTTGAGCATTGGCTGTGGAACCATGGCCTGAAAAGTTTGGCGCGCATTTCGAGCCAGTTCACCCGTTTTATGACGGGCGTGGAAATTCACCCCGCCGCGAAAATCGGCCGTCGTTTCTTCATCGACCACGCCATGGGCGTGATTATCGGCGAAACGTGTGAAATCGGCGATGACGTCACGCTGTATCAGGGCGTCACGCTCGGCGGCACGGGCAAAGAAAGCGGCAAGCGCCATCCCACGCTCGGCAATAACGTCATGGTGGGCGTGAACGCGGCGGTTCTTGGCAGTATCACCATTCACGACAATTCGAAGGTCGGCGGCGGCGCGGTTGTCGTCGAGGACGTGCCTGAGAATTGCACCGTGGTCGGCGTTCCCGCGCGCGTTGTGGTGCGCAACGGCAAACTCGTGCAGCAGGAAGAGAAAGACGCCGCCGCTCGTCGCGAATGCCTGCCCGACCCCACGACTGCCGACGTCGTCGAACTCCAGGCGCGTGTTGCTCGCCTGGAAACGCTGCTTGCGGCCCAGGCGCAAGGCAAAACTATCGGAGGCCCCGCGAAAACCACTCCCGACGTTGCGTCGGATTCAGAATAACCAGGAGGAATCGTGCAAATCTATAGCTCCCAAACCCATAAAAAGGCAGAATTCGAGCCTATCGAGCCGGGCAAGGTGCGCATGTATGTGTGCGGCCCCACGGTGTATGACAATATCCACATCGGCAATGCCCGCACGTTTATCAGTTTCGACGTTATTCGCCGCTGGCTTATCGCGAGCGGTTACGAAGTGACGTTTGCCCAGAATCTGACCGACGTTGATGACAAGATTATCAATCGAGCCAATGAGCAGGGTCGCACGGCTGCCGAGGTGGCCACGGAATTCTCGAACAAGTTCATCGACGTCATGCGTCGCGCGAACGTGATCGACCCCGATGTGCGCCCGCGCGCTACCAAAGAAATTGGTCCCATGATTGCCATGATCAAAACGCTCATTGAGCAGGGCCATGCCTATGCGGTCGAGAACGGAGACGTGTATTTCTCGGTGCGCAGCGACGAGACCTATGGTGAAGTGTCTGGCCGCAATATCGACGACCTTATGGTGGGCGCGCGCATTGAGGAAAACGAAATCAAGCGCGATCCGCTCGACTTCGCCTTGTGGAAGGCCGCTAAACCGGGTGAACCCAGCTGGAAAAGCCCCTGGGGCGAAGGCCGCCCTGGCTGGCATACCGAATGCGCTGCCATGGTGCATCGCTACCTGGGTGTGCCCATCGATATTCATGGCGGCGGCAGCGACCTTGCGTTCCCTCACCACGAAAACGAATGCGCGCAGGCAACGTGCGCATGGCACCAGGGCTTTTCGAATACGTGGATGCATACGGGCATGCTGTTGGTGAACGGCGAGAAGATGTCGAAGTCGCTCGGCAATTTCTTCACGCTCGAAGAAGTGCTCGAGAAGCACTCGGCGGCAGCGCTGCGTCTGCTCATGCTGCAAACGCACTATCGCAGCCCGCTCGATTTCAGCTTCGAGCGCCTGGAAGGCGCGGAAAGCTCGCTGGCCCGTATTGCGGGCACGGCTCAGAACCTGCGTTGGGCTGCGGCCCACGCGACGGGCGAGCCCGATGCTGCATTGGCTCAAAAACTCGCCGACGCTGTTGCGGCTGCCGATGCCGAGTTCAAGGCCTGCATGGATGACGACTTCAACACCGCAGGTGCCCTGGGCGCATTTTTCGGCTTCATCACCGAAGCGAACTCGTACCTCGATGCCGCCGACGGTGCGGTTAATGCCGAGGTGGTAGTTGCGGCTGCCGAGTTCATCGAGCGCTCCATGGACGTTTTGGGTATCGAACTCCCCGAGCAGGAGGCGGAGCTGCCTGTCGAAATCATTGCGCTTGCTGCTGAGCGCGCTGGTTACGCCGGCGACGACACGGCCGAGGCTGCCGAAGCCCTTATTGCTGCTCGTGCTGAAGCGCGCGTCGCGAAAGACTGGGCCGTGGCCGATGCCATTCGTGATGCTTTGGGCGAGCTTGGCCTGGTGGTGGAAGACACCGCCGCCGGCGCTCGCGTCAAGGCGAAATAACCAAGGGTTGGGTCGCTTCGTCGTTTTCGCTCCGGCGGCGCGGCCCTGTTTGTGACCGTCTGCGTTCATATGGGCTTCTTCTCAATATGAAATGCGGCCAGGCGGGCGCATAGTGAGCGAAGCGAACGGAAGCCCGGCGTGGTTATGGACAGGACCGCACCGCCGGAGCGAAAACGACTGAGTGCTTAATGCACATGAAAAGGAGCCCACGTGGCAGACTATATTGAAGGAAAACGCCCGGTCATTGAGGCATTGCGTGCGCAAATGCCGCTCATTTCCGTGCTTATGGCCGACAACGTTCAGCAAGATAGCCAAATCAAAGACATTTTGCGCAAGGCAAAGCAGTACGACGTGCCCGTGAAAACCGTGCCTCGCAAGGTGCTCGACGAGCGCAGCGAGCGCGGCAGCCATCAGGGCGTTATGGCGCATGCGAAGCCGTACCAGTACTCCAGCGTCACCGACATTCTGAAAATTGCCGAGCGTGATGCCGAAAAGAACAACGGCGCCGCGCTCGTGGTGCTGCTCGATCACATTACCGATGCGGGCAATCTTGGCGCCATCGCGCGTTCGGTTGACGTGATTGGCGCGAGCGGCCTCATTATTCCGGGCAAACGCTCGGCGAGCGTGACCGCGGCTACCTATAAAAGCTCGGCGGGCGCCATTAACCATGTGCGCTGCGCCCAGGCGACCAACCTTGCTTCGGCGATTGACCGCCTGAAGAAAGCTGGCTTCTGGGTTGCTGGCGCGAGTGAGAAAGCTCGGCATACGGTATGGGAAGCCCCGCTCTATGGCAAAATCGCGCTTGTAATGGGCAATGAGGCCGAAGGTCTTGCCCGTCTCACGCTCGAGAAGTGCGACTTCCTGGTGAAGCTGCCGCAGGCGGGCCATGTTGGCTCCCTCAACGTTGCTCAGGCGTGCACGGCGGTCATGTATGAGTGGATGCGCCAGACCACCGTTCGCGCCGCCGAAGGCGAATAGCGGGGCGCCTGTTCGCAATGGCAAAGCAACGCAGGAAATTATTGCTCGTCGATGGCTATAACGTGCTGCGCAGCGGTTCGCGTTATCGCGACATGCGCAACCCCGGCCCGAACCCCGATTACGATACCGATTCGTTCAATCGCGCTCGCGAAGCGCTCATTGACGATGTGGTGATGTACGCTGGCCGCGACTTCGAAGCGATTATCGTGTTCGATGGGGCTGACAACGAATATTCCGATGGCAGCTTTGAAAAAATCGCTGGTGTACGCATTATGTTCTCGCGTGCGGGCGATTCCGCTGACAAGGTAATCGAGAAGCTCGCGTGGGATGCGCGCGCCCGAGGTATTGAGACCATGGTGGTGTCGAGCGACGCGGCCATTCAAAACACCGTATTCGGCGGCGGTGTCGATCGCATGAGCGCGAACGGCTTCAGTCGAGCGGTGGCGGTGAATGCCCACGAGTTTCATTTGGACGAGTCACCGAAAACGGCTGTGAAGAACACGGTCGCTGAGCGTTTGGGCGGCGATACGGTCGCGAAACTGAAGGCACTTCGCGATTCGCTGTAGTGGGTGAATAAACGAAGCTTCCGACTCTCGGCTTGGCGCAAAGAGTCCCCAAGGGTTGCGCTGCCGTTTTTTTCGTGCATTGTGGCTCGGCAAAGCTGGTCTCGGAGTTTCTCTTCGAGATGCCGTTTGCGGCCGGAAATGCGCCGTTGAGAAGCGCTCGGGCTTTCGCTACAATCAAATTAACGAATCCGCTTAGGCGTCGCCGTTGTGGTGGCGCCTAAATCGTATTAAGGGAAAGGAGTGGGCCAATGAAAATCCAGGTCGTTGCGGTAGGGAAGTTGAAAGAGCGATTCTGGAAGGAGGCATGCGACGAGTACCTGAAGCGCCTTAAGGGCTATGCGAAGGTGCGCGTCGATGAGGTGCCCGATTGCGATCCGGCGAAAGTCGGTGGGGAAGAGGGCGCGCGCACGAAGGAGGGCCGTTTTATTCTGGAGAAGCTGCCCGAGCATTCGCATGTCATTCTGCTCGATGTGGGCGGAAGACAGCTTTCGAGCGAGGGTATTGCGGCGCGCGTCGATGCGTTGGCGCTTTCTGGCGTGAGCGAGATTTCGTTCATCGTGGGCGGCTCCGGCGGCATGAGCCAAGGCGTGCACGACGTTGCCGACGAAAGCATGTCTTTCGGCAAAATCACGCTTCCCCATAATCTGGCACGCGTGGTGCTGCTCGAGCAAATCTATCGGGCATTCAAAATCTCGCGTGGCGAGCCATATCATAAATAATTGGTTGCGCCGTTCTGCCGAACGGCGCAACTGCTCGACGCTGCGCCGGGTTTTATGCGGCATCTTGGCTTTCAGGCTTCGCTTTGCGTAGCGCTGCTACGCGGCAGCTCGCCTTCAAGCCAATCTGCTCGCCTAAAACCCTTGCTCGCTGACCTTGGTGCGAATAGGGTTTCTTCGGTGTTGAAAGAAGGGGGTTGCGTGTCACAGCTTCTTGTTGGCGTGCTTTCTGATACGCATGGACGACTTCCAGAAGACGCGTATGCGGAACTGGCCGACTGCGACTTCATTATTCATGCGGGCGACATTTGCGGTCCGGGAATAATGCTCGAGCTTGGTGAGCTTGCGCCGGTGTGTGCTGTGCTGGGCAATAACGACTATCCCGAATATGGCGAATCGGTCGGAACGGTGGCGACTCCCCGTATTGGCGGAGTGCGTTTTCTCGTGACGCATACGCCAACGGATTTGCGCGCGATTCTGTCGGGCCGCACAAATGTATTGAAGCCTGGTGACCCCGTGCCGCAGGTGGCGATTCATGGGCATACCCATGTGCCCGAATTGCTGCGCGGTTTGGCCGCTTCTCCCGCCGATGTGGTGCTGTGTCCCGGCTCGGTAACGCGTCCGCGCGGTGGCTCGAAACGGCAGCTTGCGAAAATCGCCATCGAGAATGGCGCCGTGAAAGAAATTCGTTTCGTAGAACTTGGGTAATCTTCATAATATTCGAACGTGTGTTCGATGATACAATATGATGCGGTAGTGCTCGCCGATTCCTGCGGGTGATGCTCCCTTCGATTTTGATAGGAGTTACCGCCATGGATATTGTGATGGCCGTTGCGGCATGGTGCTCAATTATTGGATTTATTTTCGATAGTGCTGAGCGAATCCAAAGCAGGAAGAAACGAGAAAAGAAAATGGTGCCTAGGAAATGAAAAAGCCGGTCGTAAGACCGGCCCAACATAAACGAAAGCATCACCCGTAGCTAACTCCCCTGGAAAGTGTGTTAGTTCGGCGGGCGCTGCCATCTGGCCGTATTATAACACGGCCCAGGCCGTGAAAACAATTTATAACGAAGGGCTTGCTATGGAACTTGATCACGCGGAACTGCAGGAAATGCTTGCCAACGACCCGTATATGCTGTTGGTCGACGTGCGCGACGAAGAGGAATTCGATGCGGGCCACATTCCTGGTGCTGGCAATATGTCGGTTGACGATATCGTCGATTGCTTGTTCGATGAGGCGCTCGGCGAGCGAGGCCTCGACGCTATCGCGAATGGTAAAGGCATGGAGCTTTCCGACGACGCTTCGGTCATCGTGCTCTATTCGAATGCTGGCGAGCGATCGGCTCGTGCGTGCGAGCATATGGAATCGCTCGGCTATGTGAATGTTTACAACACCCCCGGTTTGTCCTCGTGGCCTTATGAGGTTGTAACGACGGCGGAAGAGGCCGCCGTGGCTGCAGCGCTTGCGCAGAATGGCGCCGTTGCGACGCAAGAGGTTGGCCAGAGCCACGATTGCGGTTGTGGGCATGATCATCATGGGGAACATGGCCATGCGCATGACCATGATTGCGGATGTAATCACTAAATGGTTGCAGGTTTCATTTAATACATTATACGTAAAATAAAAATTAGGTTTCTATTAAATACCAAGCATATGTTTAGTAATCTAATATCAAAATAGCATCTGGTATTAAAAAGAAACTATTACCGTGAAAATAATGGGCGTCCGTTAGGGCGCCCATTGTGTTGCTTAGGCTTTCTTTGGTGGCAAATAAGCCTTGGTGTTGTTGAGGCTGAACAAAATCGTTGAAGCATTGTGCAAAAGCGACGAAGTTTGCGGTGTGATGATGCCAGCGATGCCGAGCGCTAGCAAGGCGGAATTGGTAATCATGACCTTGCTGTATGACCCGTTGAGCCTGCTGACCAGGCCTTGGCTCATTGTGCGCAGGCGAACGACGGCTTGCAGATCGGTATCGGACAAAATGATGTCGGCAACTTCCTTGGCGATATCGCTGCCGCCACCCATGGCAAGACCTACGTCGGCACGGCCAAGCGCCGGCGAATCGTTTACGCCGTCTCCGACCATGGCGACGCAACGCCCTTCGCTCTTGATGCGGTCGACGTAGGCGAACTTATCTTCAGGTAGCAAGTCGGCTTGGAATTCGTCGATACCTGCCTCAGAAGCGATGCGCGCGGCGGTGCGTGCGGAATCGCCCGTGAGCATGACGATATGTTTGAATCCTAAATTGCGAAGCTCAGCAACGGACTCTTTCACGCCGGGTTTTAAGGGATCTTCAATTCCCAGCACGCCCACAACCTCGCCATCGACGGCCAAAAACAAAGGCGAAAGGCCTTCCATTTCAGCCTCGACGCGAGAAAGAGTTTCGGGGTCCAAATGCGCGTGTTCGTCTTCGAATACGAAGTGCGCCGATCCGATAACGGCACGTTTGCCGTCGAGTGCCGAAGCGATGCCGTGCGCCACGATATACTCCACGGCCGCGTGGCGCTCGCGATGCTCAAGCCCTCGTTCTTGGGCGGCGGCAACCACGGCGCGGGCGACGGGGTGGGGGAAGTGCTCCTCCAAGCATGCCGCAAAGCGCAGGACTTCATCTTCGCTCCACCCGTCGGTGGGAATGACGCGCGCGAGTTTCGGCTGTGCCTCGGTGAGCGTGCCCGTCTTATCGAATATGATGGTGTCCGCTTTGGCGAATGCTTCGAAGTATTTCGCGCCTTTGACCATGACGCCGGCTTTGGCAGCATTGCTCATGGCAGTCATTACGGCGATAGAGCCAGTGAGCTTCAGCGCGCATGAGTAGTCAACCATGAGTGCGGCGGACGTTTTCACAAGGCTGCGCGTAGTGAGTGCTACAAGGCCTGCGAGCAGGAAGTTCCAAGGCACAATCTTGTTCGCCAGGTTTTCCATGCGCGATTGGCCTTCCGATTTCAGTGAATCGGCGGCTTCGACGAGCGAAACGATCGATCGAAGCTTGGTTTGCGACGTATTGGCGCGCACGCGCACTAAGATTTCGCCATCTTCAACGACGGTGCCAGCGAACACATCATCGCCAACGGTGCGCTCGACCGCGAGTGGCTCTCCTGTCAGGGTGGCTTGGTTTACCATGGCGCAGCCATGTTCCACCACGCCATCGATGCAAATAGACATGCCCGTGCGCACGGCTACCAAATCGCCAGGCATAAGCTCGCTTGCCGGAACGCTGGTTTCGGTGTCGCCAATCACTTTTTGCGCCTTGTCGGGCACATCGAGAAGTGAATTGATGAGCTCGTTTTCGCTCATGGTGCGCGTGTAATCTTCGAGCAGCTCGCCCACGTTCAACAGGAACATGGTTTGCGACGCTGTGTCAAAATCGCGTTTCACGAACGAAATGCCAATTGCCGATGCGTCAAGCACGGGTACGGTAAGGCGCGAGCGCGACAGCTCGAACAGCGCGGCGCGCAAGAACGGCAGGAAGCTGACTACCGTGCACACGGCGCGAATGGGCGCGGGCAAGAACCATTTGCGCGCATAGCGGGCGCCAATAAGAACAGCCAGGTTCATGAACAGCGCATGCGTTCGCGGCTCGAATTGCACGGAATAGCCGTTTTTTGCATCGGCGATTTTCTCGGCGTTGATTTCGCAGAGCGCATCGAGCACGTTTGTGCGTTTGGGTGCCTCGAAGTCGACCGACATCTGACCGATGCGTCCGTAAAGCTGCACGCGGCGCACGCCGTCGATTTCTTTGGTGAGTTTGATAAGCGCATCGAGGTCCTCTTCAGGCACAGGGCCCGCCAATTTCAGGCGGGCCCTGCCAGGGATCTCTTTGATTATCGAGAACTTCATGACGAATGCCGTAAGGCTTTATTCGGCGGAAGGCTCGGAATCGGCCTTGGCGGCTTTGGCGTCGCTCGTGAGGTACGTGGCCTCGGCGACCAGATCATCGACCTCGGCTTTTGCCTGTTCAACCATATCCTGATAGCAGTTCTTTGCACGCAGGCCGCATGCGATGCCATGCACATAGGCCTTCTTTGCGGGCGCGCTCGTAAGCGCCTTGATACCTGCGGTGCCCAGCAGGAAGCCGCCGCCGACGAGTAGGGTGTTGAATGTAGCCTTCTTCATGTTTGTCCTCCTTCGAATCGCGACGAATCGCGAATGCGTTTATGCATGAACGATGTTCGCTCATGCATACTTTTTGTAAAAGTAAGAGTAGTGTTACACTTTGCGAAAGTCAATGAAAGTAAACTCGATGTTAAGGAAGATTTACATATGGAAGGCATGAACGTTCAGACGGCAGTTTTGCTGGCGGTCATCGTCGTGGGCATAGTCTTCGCCGCGCGACGCATGTATCGCGTGTTTTCGTTGAAGGACGATTGTTGCGGCGGCGGTGCGAAAGACTCGTCGAAGAAATTCAAGGCGCAGCGCGTGAGCGATACGAACGAGGCGAACTACAAGCATGCGCTCGATTTGAAGATTGGTGGAATGACCTGCGAGAAATGCGTCGAGAACGTGCAGAATGCCATCAATTCCGTTGATGCGGGCAACGTGTGGGCTCGTGTCGATTTGGGCTCGAAGACGGCGCATATTCTTTCGAAGAACGCCCTTGACCAGGCTTCTGTTGAGGAAGCGGTTGAAGCGGCGGGGTATTTCGTAAGTCGTCGATAGGGTGGCGCCAATCGAGCTTCGCTTCGGCCTTCGCGCATTCCGCAATGCGGCGCGATCGCCGTATGCGGCCGGGATTGACGGCTGCCAGCATTTCGCTTGAGCGGTTTCAAGCGAGTTTTGAAGTCGCTGCGCGCTTGTTGCGCTTAGATAAAACGAAGGCGCCGGCTCCTCGGAAAATGAACTGCGCCCCAAATCTTGGACGCATTAATTAAAACTCGCGGCTATGCCGCCATCAAGGACTGATTCCGGAACTCCTCCGGGGTCAGTCCTTTCAGTCTCTTCTGCCTGCGGCGCGTGTTCCAATGGACGATGTAGGCCTCCAAATCCGCCTTGAACGACTCGAAGTCGCCCCAGTCGCGGCCCCGGAAGAATTCATCCTCCATGTGTCCGAACAGCCCCTCGGTGCAGGCGTTGTCCAGGCAGTTTCCCTTGCGCGACATGCTCTGCACGAAGCCCGCGCCGCGCAGCCTTTCCACGTACCTGGCGCTCTGGTATTGCCAGCCCATGTCGGACTGCATCACCGGATGCGCGCCGGCGGGCACCAGGGGGACGAGCATGTCGAGCATCTCGTCCTGCTGCGCCATGTTCGGCGACTCGGATATCGACCAGGCGGCGATCTCCCCGCTGCCGAAGTCGTAGGCCGGCGCGAGGTAGGCCTTGCCGAACGAGCACTTGAACTCGGTGACGTCGGTGCCCATCTTCTGCCACGGGCCGTCGGCGGCGAAGTCGCGGCCGATCACGTTCTCGAAGGTCTCGCCGACCACCCCCTTGTACGAGTTGTACCTGTGGTAGTCGGTCTCTCGCCGTATGCCGCAGCGCAGGCCCATCTCGCCCATCATCTTGAGCACGGCCTTGTCGGCGACGACGGCGCCGCGCTCGGCGCGCAGGCACATCGCGATCTGGCGGTGCCCGCACCCGTTGGGCGTGCGGGAGAATATCTCCCTGGCGGCGTCCCACAGCTCGGGCCTGGTGGGATTCTTCGGATGCGCCAGCGCGTAGTAGTAGGTCGAGCGCGCCAGCCCGGCGCATTCCAGCAGGTCGGAAAGCGCGAATCGCCCCGAAAGCTCGCTCACGGCCTCGGCCCGCGCCCGGGCAGCAAGCCCAGCTCCGCCTTCAGGGCTATCGATTTTTTTAGGTACGCCACCTGGGCCTCGAGCCTTCTCACCTCGCGCTCGAGCTGCTGCTCGCGCGTCGCCGGGGCGGCTTCGGCCCCCTTCGGCCTGCCCTTGGGCTTGGGCCTGAGCGCCTCGGCCCCGCATTCGCGGTACTTGCGGCACCAGGAGTCCAGCGGCGATTTCGACGCTATCCCGAATTCCCTCATGACCTCGGGCTTCGCCCGCCCTGAATCGACCACGGCGCTCGCCGCGGCCACCTTGGTCTCCCAGTCGTATGACCTCGCCTTTCCCATATCAAGCAGGACCTCCCGTCCGACGGCGCGAAACGTCTCGTGCCATTTTCTCACGGCGCAAGACGGGATTCCAAGCGCGCAGGCAACGGCATCGCGGCCGAGCCCCCTCTCGAACATGTCGGCGGCAGCAGACCTGACGCCTTGACCGTATACGGTCATAAGAAAGCCTCCCATTCCTCGGACTTTTATTTCCTTGTCCAAGAAATGGGAGGCAGTTCAAAAACGAGGGCCGGCGCCTTTTTGAAGCGTGCGTGCCTAGTTTTCGCACATAAGCAGCCAGGCATTGTTCGGCGCCATGGCATGCTCGCAGAAGCTGCAGGGCTTATCGGCGCACAGCGGCGCGCTGCGCCACAGGGTGGCGTCTTCCCATTCGCTGAGTAGTTCGGCGGGCAGCATGCTTTGCGGAACCGTGGCAAGTTCGCGCACACCGCGCCCAAGGGCGGCGTCAATTTCCGTTTCATGTTCCATCGACCAGGCGAACATGCCGGCGAGTTGGCGCATGCCTCGTGCGGTGGGGTGCGTACCTTCAATTGCTTCGTAGTCCATGCCGCAGGCGAAGGCGTCGGCCACATGAGCGCCGGATTCATGGGCGGCTGCGCGAATGGCGTCGTTGTATTCGGCGAAGGGAACGCCGCGGAAATCGTAAGCGAACTGCGGTTTTACATGGTCCGCAATGCGCCCGGGAACGAGTGTGACGCACCAGATTTCAGTTTCGGGGCAGCGTGCGCGAAGGCGTGCGAGCATCGAAGCATAGGCGGTTTTGAAACGGTCGATTTGACCGGGTGCTGCAAGTTCGGCAAGAACCTTCTCGACGGGTGCTTGTGCGGAAAGCTCAGCAGGGCAGGCTGATCCATGGCCGTCAGCATTCATTTTCGCGCCGCCCCAGCCGTAGTCGTTGATGCCGATGAAGCATACGATGGCGTCGGGAGCTTCGCCATCATCGCCCAGAATCGCGTCTGCGCGCGCATCGGAATCGCCGGCAGGGAAGAACCCACCTTCCACGAGGCTTCCCGAAAACGAGTCGTTTTTCAAAAGCGAACCGCCAAAATGGTCGATGAGCAGGTGCCACCATGTTTGTTCGACATGCGTAACGCCTGTTTTCTCCAATCGCTCGTCGGAGTAGAACACGTCGAAGCCCGGCGGGTTCCACCCGTCGAATGTGGAGATGGAATCGCCGAGGATCGAAAACGTTTTTGCCACCAGATTGCTCCTTGGGTCGGTTGCTTGGTCGTGCGTGCAAACGCACACGACCCACGCGGCGGGCGCGCGGGTCGATTTGTGCTCATATAAAAGGGGCGCGAAACGACGGATTAAGCCGAGCGTTTCGCGCGTGTAGCGCTAAGCGTATTTCAGGAATGCGCGGTAGGCTTTCAGCGCTTCATACATGTCGGCCTTATCGACCACTTCCCACGGCGCATGCATCGAGAGCACCGGCACGCCACAGTCGATGACATTCATGCCGTATTCGGCCAGAATGTAGGCGATAGTTCCACCGCCGCCCACGTCGACGCGGCCGAGCTCGGCGGTTTGGAACGCGGCGTTGCCCTTGTCCATGATGGAGCGAATCTTGGCCATGTATTCAGCGTTCGCGTCGTTCGATCCGCTTTTGCCGCGCGCGCCGGTGAACTTGTTGAACACCACGCCGCGACCCAGATAGGCGGCATTTTTCGTTTCGAAGGCGCTCGCATAGCTGGGGTCGAAGCCCGCAGACACGTCGCTCGAAAGCATGGAGGAATTCGCGAGGCAGCGGCGCAGCGGCAAATCGCCTGCCTGGCCAGCAAGATCCATGAGTTCGGCGATGGTGTTTTCGAAGAACATCGACGTCATGCCCGTAGCGCCCACGCTGCCGATTTCTTCCTTGTCGACCAGAATGCAGATGCCCGTTTTCTCAAGGTCGCTCGCCTCAAGCTGCGCGACCAAGCTGGGGAAGGCGCATACGCGATCGTCGTGGCCGTAGCCGAGCACCATGGAGCGGTCGAAGCCCAGCTCGCGTGCGCGGCCGGCGGGAACGACCTCGAGCTCGCTCGAAAGGAAGTCCTCTTCTTCCATGCCGTATTTCTCGGCGAGCAGCGCGAGCATGGTCGCTTTCACGGGTTCTTTTTCCGCGAGCTTCTCGAGTTCGGTTTTCTCGGCGTTTTCCTTATCTTCCGCCTTCGCGGCAGGGCGGCCACCTGCGAGCACGTCGAGGTTTTCGCCCTCGACAACCTCGGAGGCCTTCTTCTGCATTTGGTCGTTGGCGAGATGAATGAGCAGGTCAGTGATGCAGAAAACGGGGTCGCCCGCGTCTTCGCCCACGTTCACGCGCTCAACGCTGCCGTCTTTTTTCGCGATAACGCCGTGAATGGCGAGCGGCAGCGTGACCCATTGGTACTTCTTGATGCCGCCGTAGTAATGCGTGTCGAGCAGCGCCAAATCGCCCGATTCGTAGAGCGGGTTTTGCTTGATGTCCAAACGCGGGCTGTCGACGTGCGCGCCCAGAATGTTTAGGCCGTCTTGCATGGGACGGCTGCCGATGTGCGCCAAGATGATGGTTTTGCCGTACAGCTCGGCGTAGACCTTATCGCCCGCAACGAGCTGCTTGCCCGCGGCACGCGCTTCGTCGAGCGAAACGTAACCCGCCTCGCGCGCCTGCTCGATGGCGGTCGCCACGCATTCGCGCTCGGTTTTGTTGGCGCTGATGAAATCGATGTAGTCGGTCGCGAGCTTCTCGAGCTCGGCCAGCTGCGGCTCGTCGTATGCGAGCCATGCGTTCTTGTGCTCCAAAGCAGTTCCTTTCGCTTGGGAATTCTCACAAGCGCATTATAGAAGGGAATGGGCGCGGCGGCGTGTCGGTAGCGAAACGAAACAGAATGGTCTTAACCGAAAGCCTTCTTCGGTGTGTACACCACAAGGGACACTCATCTTCTTTTTCGGAATATAATTGTTTCGAGCAAAGCATGGGCGTTGGCGATTGGAGCGAACATGGCCGAAGTTGTCGCAAGCAAATTGAAGCTGTTGCATTTGGCTCGCATTTTCGAGCGCGAGACCGACGACGATCACGGCCTTACCGCGCCGCAAATCATCGGAAAGCTCGCCGAGCTCGGCGTGAATGTCGAACGTAAAACCCTGTATCGTGATATCGATTGTCTGCGTGCATTTGGCTACAACATTCTGAAGTACAATCGCGCGCCCGTCGAATACGGCTTGGCCACGCGCGATTTCCAAGAGCAAGAGCTGCTGCTTCTGGCCGATGCCGTGCAGTCGTCGAAATTCCTTACCGAAAGCAAGAGTCGCTCCCTCGTCGAAGGCATCGGAAAGCTCGGCAGCAAATATATGGACGAAAACCTGCGAAAGCAGGTGCACGTCGAGGGTCGCATCAAGAGCCAAAACGAGTCGGTGTTCTACAACATCGACGCCATTCAGCGCGCGATATCGCTTCGCCGCAAAATCGAATTCCGCTATTTCAAATACGACGAGCATAAGAAGCGCGTTACGAGCAAGCATGGGGATGGAAGTGAGATATATAAAGAAACCCCTGTTCAGCTTGCATATATGGACGATGAATACTATCTCATTGTATGGAATGACAAATACGCCGGTTTCACCCATTACCGCGTCGATAGAATGCAGAACCTCGAGGTGTCGAGTGAAACGGCCACACGCAACGATGAGATATCGTCATTTGACGTGGCCAAGCATCAGCAGCGTGTATTCGGCATGTTCCATGGCGAATCGGTTGGCGTCACGCTGCTTGTGCGCGGGTCTGTGATGAGTGCGATTGTCGACCGTTTCGGTAAAGATGTCGAAGTGCTGCCTGCGGAAGACGGTTGGGCGCGCGTGTGCGTGACGGTTGTGGCCGCGCCCACGTTTTACGGGTGGCTCGCGACATTCGGGTCGAGCGTGCAAATCGAAGAGCCGCAGTCGTTGCGTCAGGCATATGTGGGATACCTATCGGCAATCCTGGAGAATTACCAGTAAGGGTCCACGCCGAAAGCGTGGCTGAGTTGTAGTGTGAGGGGGTTTCGTGGCTGAATGCTGTAGGTGTCACCGTCGACTCGGCGTGCTGTCGGCGAAAATCGACGAGATCATTTGGGCGGAATTCGATGAATAACCGCTCATGGGCGTTTTCTTGCCTTTCGCCCTTGGCCAGTGTCGTTTCGTCGCCTTATTGCTGCATCTCGCCCTTCAGTTTCGTGCGTCCTTTGAATTTGTTTGGAGCTATGGCATTCGCGCGTTGGGGGCGCATATAATATTCTGTTAACGTTCCGGAAAACACACAAACCGAAGGAGACATCAGATGGCGTTCTACTACGAGGAACCCTCGCGTACGTTCAATGAGTATTTGCTGGTCCCGGGCCACACCCCGGCGTCCTGCATCCCTGCGAAGGTTGACTTGAAAACGCCGCTGGTGCGTTACCGCAAGGGTCAGGAAGAGTGCCCCATTTCGCTGAACATCCCCATGGTGTCGGCAATTATGGCCGCTGTTTCTGACGACCACATGGCTGTTGCCCTCGCCACTGAAGGTGGCATTTCGTTTATTTACGGCAACCAGACCATCGAGAGCGAAGCGGCCATGGTCGCTCGCGTGAAGGCGTACAAGGCCGGCTTCGTCGTTTCCGACACCAACCTTTCGCCCGACACCACGCTCGAGGAAGTCGTCGCCCTGAAGGAGCAAACCGGCCATTCCACCATGCCCGTCACCGATAACGGCCAGGCTGGCGGCAAGCTGCTCGGCGTCGTTACCGAGCGCGATTATCGCCTTTCGCGCATGTCGCTCGACACCAAGGTTTCCGAGTTCATGACTCCCCGCGAGAATCTCGTGGTTGCTACCGAAGGCACCTCGCTCAAGGAAGCCAACGACATCATTTGGGATCACAAGCTCAACAGCCTGCCTATCGTCGACGCGAACGATAACCTGTGCTACCTCGTGTTCCGTCAAGACTACGACACCCATAAGGAAAACCCGCTCGAGCTGCTCGACAACGAGAAGCGCTACCTGGTTGGCGCGGGCATCAACTCCCGTGACTACGCCGAGCGTGTTCCCGCTCTGGTCGAGGCTGGCGCCGACGTGCTGTGCATCGACTCTTCCGAGGGCTATTCTGACTGGCAGAAGATGACCATCGAATGGGTGCGCGAGCACTACGGCAACGATGTGAAAATCGGTGCCGGCAACGTTGTCGACCGCGAAGGCTTCCGCTTCCTCGCCGAGGCTGGCGCCGACTTCATCAAGGTCGGTATCGGCGGCGGTTCCATCTGCATCACCCGCGAGACCAAGGGCATCGGCCGTGGCCAGGCTACCGCGACCATCGAAGTCGCCAAGGCTCGTGACGAGTACTTCGAAGAGACCGGTATCTACGTGCCCATCTGCTCCGATGGCGGCATCGTGTACGATCACCACATCTCGCTCGCACTCGCCATGGGCGCCGACTTCGTGATGCTCGGCCGCTACTTCGCACGTTTCGACGAGTCCCCGTCGGCCAAGGTCATGGTCAACGGCACCTACATGAAGGAATACTGGGGCGAGGGTTCTGCCCGCGCTCGCAACTGGGGCCGTTACGACCTCGGCGGCAAGAAGAGCCTTTCCTTCGAAGAGGGCGTCGACTCGTACGTGCCTTACGCTGGCAGTCTGAAGGACAACATTGCCGTTACGCTGCTCAAGATCAAGTCCACGATGTGCAACTGCGGCGCGCTCACGATTCCTGAGTTCCGCGACAAGGCGAAGCTCACCACCGTGTCTTCGACCTCCATCGTCGAGGGCGGTGCTCACGACGTTTTGCTGAAAGACAAGACGCCGTACGCTTCTCGCGTCCGCTAAAAGCTGCGTTTTGAACAAATAACAGCACGGAAAGCGACCCCTCGGGGTCGCTTTTTACATGGGCAAACGTTACTAATGTGGGGTGTGAACTACTCGCATTGACTTTACCAGGGAGTTTGTTCAAAATAGGCGGTTGTGTTTCTTTCCCACACGATTCGTGGGTATAGGAAGGCGGGTTTCCGCCACTGCTAATGGCGCATTGAGCGCGGTTGGCGGCGTAGAGAAAAACGACGAAAGCGGTTTATATCAAAACCTTTTCCAACATAACGGCGTTGCTGCTCGCGGGCGTTCTGTCCGCTGGCTCGCTGACCTTCGCGTGCGCCGCACCCGCCTATGCCGACGAGGTAAGCGACGCCCAGAACGCGCTCAGCGCCGCCGAAGCTCGCATGTCTCAAATTGCTTCGGAGCACGAAGCTCTTGTTAAGCAGGCAGAGGAATTGCAGCAGCAAATCGATGAGGCCACCCAAGGCGTGATGGACGCGCAGGCGGCTGCTCAGACCGGTCGAAGCAAGCTTGGCATCTATGCTGCTCAGGAGTACAAAACAGGCGGCATCTCACTTATTAAAGTATTGCTCGAGTCGCAAAGCATCTCTGATCTCGTGAATAACATGCAATACTTCGATGCGATTCAGGAAGACCAAGCTCGTCAAATCGCAGAGCAGAAGCAGCTCGAAGCTACGCTTAACGACGCCCTCGACGATTTGAACAAGAAAAAAGACGAACAGGTCAAGGCCATTTCCGATGCCGAAGCCAAGCAAACCGAAGCTCAGCAGGTTGTGGCTCAGGCCACCGCGCACTTAAGCGATGCCCAGGCTGCTGCCGAAGCCGCTCGTTTGGCCGAGCTGCAAAAGCAGGCTGAAGCGCTGAAGGCCCAGCAGGAAGCCCAATCTCAAACCGAGCAAGCCCCTGCGGAGGAATCGAAGGGCGCCGCCGAAAAAGCGGAGGAATCTGGCAACGGCGCTGCGTCGAATTCCGGCAACCAATCTTCAAGCGGCTCGTCGAGCGAATCGAGCAACTCGAATGGTTCAAGCTCGAACAATTCCAATTCCTCGAATACGAGCACCTCGGGTTGGCAGTCTGGCGTTGTTTCCGCCTACGGCTCAACGAGCGATGGCACGCTGGGCGCTCGCACCGCGACGGGCGCAATCGTCAGCGAAAGCTCCATGGGCGTGGCTGTTCCTATGTCTATGCCCAACTACCGATCCTATTTTGGGCGCTCGGTCGAAATCAGCTATGGTGGTCGCACGGTTGTCGCCGTGGTGAACGACTGCGGTGGCCTGGGCGGTGGCTCCCGTGCGCTCGATTTGCAGCCTGGTGTATGGAAGGCCCTTGGCGCGAGCAGCTGTTTCGATTGGGGCGTGCGCACCGTTTCCTACCGTTTCCTGTAGGGGCAAGTGCCCGCATCGTTAGGGGCTACGCCGCCCGCTTCTTTACGTAATGGAACACTATGTAAAGAAAGGGCGGTCTCGATCGATGCGTTTCCCAATGCGTATCGCACGGCGGGCTGGCGAGCGGTTCCATATTCAATCCAAGCCGGAGCTCGTTGAATTTCATTTGAATATTTTCTATTGAGCTGAATTAGCGTCCGCGTTTGCGGACGTTTTTTTGTATAGAGCGCAAAGGCGCGTTACAATAGGCAAATTATCGTTGCGCATGCGTATGCGCTGAAGTTCCGGATTAGCAGGAGCACACATGAAGGAATACAACCCTCTCGAGATCGAGCCGCGTTGGCAAGCGGCTTGGGAAGAAAGCGGCATCAACAAGGTGCATGAAGAAGACGGGCGTCCCAAGAAGTACATCTTGGAAATGTTCCCGTATCCCTCGGGCGACATTCACATGGGCCACGCCCGCAACTATTCGATTGGCGACGTTATTGCTCGCTACTATCGTATGAAGGGCTTCGACGTTTTGCACCCCATGGGTTGGGACGCCTTTGGCCTGCCTGCAGAAAATGCTGCCATCAAACACCATAGCCATCCTGCCAAATGGACGTATGCCAACATCGAAACTCAGAAGGCCAGCTTTAAGCGCATGGGCTTTTCCTACGATTGGGACCGCACCGTTGTTGCGTGCGACCCCGAGTACTATCGCTGGGGCCAGTGGATTTTCGAGAAGTTCTGGGAGCGCGGCCTCGTCGAGCGCCGCAACTCTCCTGTGAATTGGTGCCCGGGCTGCCAGACTGTTCTGGCGAACGAACAGGTTATCGAGGGCCGTTGCTGGCGCTGCGATTCTGAAATCGAGAAGCGCGACCTCACGCAGTGGTACCTGAAGATCACCGACTATGCGCAGGAATTGCTTGACGACCTTGACCAGCTCGAAGGCTGGCCTGAGCGCGTGAAGCAGCAGCAGTCCAACTGGATTGGCCGCTCCGAGGGCGCCGAGGTCGACTTCGTGCTGTGCGATAAAGACGGCAACGTGCCCGCCGAGCCCGCTGAAGACGACATCATCACCGTGTTCACCACGCGTGCCGACACGCTGTTTGGCGCGAGCTTCTTCGTGCTTGCTCCTGAATACAAGGGTCTTGCGGCGCTTGTCGAGGGCACCGAATACGAGAAGCCGGTTATGGATCTCGTCGAGGCCTCCAAGAAGATCACCGCGGTGCAACGCGCCCAGGGTGACCACGAAAAGCACGGAGAGTTCACCGGCCGTTACGCGGTCAATCCCATCAATGGCGAAAAGCTGCCCATTTGGGTTGCCGACTATGTCGTTGCCGATTACGGTACGGGTGCCGTTATGGCTGTTCCGTGCGGTGACCAGCGCGACTTTGAATTCGCTCGCAAATATGATTTGCCCATCATTCCCATCATCTTGGGCGATGACGACCCGCTGTTCGAGCAGCTGAAAGACGAGCAGAATCGCGTGGTTACTTCGGTCGATTGGCCCGAGGCCTACGCCGCTGAAGGCACGCTTGTGCAGTCGGGCAAATACACCGGCATGACCGGCGGCAAGCATTCCGAGGGCGAGGCGGCCATCGTCGCCGAGCTCGAGGCTATGGGCCGCGGCCGTCGCAAGGTGGAATTCCGCCTGCGCGACTGGCTTATTTCTCGTCAGCGCTATTGGGGCAATCCCATTCCGGCAATTCATTGCCCGAAATGCGGCGTTGTGCCTGTTCCCGAGGAAGATTTGCCCGTGCGCCTTCCCGAGGATATCGACCTTTCCGCTGGTGAGACGCTTGCCACGCATGAGGAATTCGCGAAGTGCACGTGCCCGAAGTGCGGTGGCGAAGCTCGCCGCGAGACCGATACCATGGACACGTTTACGTGCTCGAGCTGGTATTACATGCGCTATACCGACCCCCATAACACCGAGCGCCCGTTCGATTCCGATAAGGCGAACTCGTGGCTGCCCGTCGACCAATACATTGGCGGCATTGAGCACGCTATTCTGCACCTGCTCTACAGCCGCTTCTTCACGAAGGTGCTGCGCGACGAGGGCATGCTGAACTTCGATGAGCCGTTCACGAATCTGCTGTGCCAGGGCATGGTGCTCGACGAGCACGGCGACGTTATGTCGAAGTCGAAGGGCAACGTTATTTCGCCTGAAGACATGATTGCCGCCTACGGCGCCGATGCCGTGCGTTGCTACATTCTGTTCATGGCTCCGCCCGACAAGGAGCTGCTGTGGAATGAAGACGGCCTTGCGGGCCTGTACAAGTTCCTGAACCGCGTGTGGCGCGCTGTGTACGACCTGAAGCGCGAGGCGGGCGAGGATACGCTGTTTAACGGCGGCTCCAAGCTGAATGCCGCCGACGCCTTCAAGACGCTGATGCGCGAGCGTCATCGTGTGGTGGGCAAAGTGTCCGATGATATCGACCGCAACAACTTCAACACCGCGATTGCTGCCATCATGGAGCTCGTGAACAGCACGAACGACTTCCTGCGTGCTGCCAGCGCCGAAGAGCGCGCTGCCAACGCCGAGTGGGCTGCTGGTTGCGACGAGGTTGCCGAAGTCATTGTGAAGCTGCTTGCTCCGTTTGCTCCGCACTGGGCCGAAGAGCTGTGGACTACGGTGCTTGGCAACGAGCCCAGCATCCATAACCAGCCGTGGCCCGAGTTCGACCCCGAGAAGGCCAAGGCCGATGAGGTTGAGCTTGCTGTGCAAATCAACGGCAAGGTGAAGGCCCGCATCACGGTTGCTGCCGATGCTGCAGAGGAAGACATCATCGCCAAGGCGTTTGAGGCTGCCGCCAATGCCGTTGAGGGCAAGACGGTTATCAAGAAGATTGTTATTCCCGGCCGTCTGGTGAATATCGTTGTGAAGTAAGAATACGTCGGCCTAACGGCCGACGTATTGCGCCGACGCTGCGCGGCAATCTGGCGGCGCATTTTGGGTTCAGCCTTCGGCTCGCGTACCGAAGTACGCTGAGCCCAGCTGAGCTGGGCGCGCCCGCTCGGGCGCATAGGCAGGAATTGAAAATGCCACAGGCATTTTCAACGCCCGAACTGCACTCGCCAGTTTGCCGCTCGCTGACTTCTAGTGCGAATGTATCTTTTATAAGCCGCTCCTGTGGGGGCGGCTTGCTTGTTTTTGGGAGACTTCACGCGGCCGCGAAAAGGCGGCTTATTATGGGACGCTCAGGAAACGAAAGAGGTCTGCGTGCTTAAAGGTTTGTTCAAATTCGTGTTGGCAATTGCGGTTGCGGCGATTGTCGCCGTGGGCGGCATTAATGCGTGCGTTGTGCTGTCGGCGAATCCGGCCATTACGACGTTGGACAAATACGAGCAGTCCCGGGTCGCGTCATGCGACGCTATCGTCGTACTTGGGGCGAGCGTGCTGCCCGATGGCTCGCTTTCGCCTATTCTGCAAAAACGCGTCGACGCAGCAATCGATTTGTATTTCAGAGGCGTGGCTCCCATTGTCGTTATGTCTGGCGACGGCCGCGAATCAAATTACGACGAACCAAACGCGATGAAGGCCTATGCCATTGCGCAGGGTGTTCCTGAATCGGCGATTTATTGCGACGGGGGCGGCTATCACACGTATGACACCATGTGGCGCGTCGCGAATGTATATGGCGCGCAAAGCGTGGCCATTGTCACGCAGAAATACCACCAGTATCGTGCGGTGTTCGATGCTCAAGGCGTGGGCATGTCGGCCGTTGGGGTTGTGAGCGATACGGGCACCTATGACGATCAGGCCTATTACGATATTCGCGAGTGGCCCGCGCGCGTGCAGGATGCTATTTCGGTATGGACAGGCGCCGAACCCGACAATCCAGGCGAGGCTATAACGTTGTAAGGCTCTTTCGGTCTTTTACGGAAGCTATACCTTGACAAATTTCTCGAAATAAAGAAACCTATATCCCTAGTTAATATGTGGGTTTCAGAGGGGGCGCATTTTGGAGACCGATCGCCTTGCTACGAATTCCATGCATCATCAGGGAGTGCGCGCGGTGGCGCCCATGCTCGACCCTGTTGCATATGGCCCTGATGGGCTGGTGGAGGCGGTTGAGGTGCGTGACAGGTCGTTCATCATGGGAGTTCAGTGGCACCCTGAATTCTTTGCGGGCACGCGGAAAATGGGGTGTTTGTTCGCCTCGCTTGCGCAGGAGGCCATTCGCTCACATGCTGTGACGTTCGATGCGCGTGGGCGTTGCCGTCTGAATATCAAGAAGGCCCCTGACGCAAGGTCGTGGCCGACAATGGAATATGCCGATGGTATTTAAAAGATGTTCGCATATATTTAGGATGTAGGTACCTAAAAGAAACTAGAAGCAAATTAACTTTAAGTATCAAAGAGATACCGATATAAAAATAATGCCTAGTATCTTAATAATGTAAGGTTTCGAAAAGTAACTATGATATATCTCGATAACGCCGCAACAACTGCATTGCACGAAAGCGTGTTTGAGCGAATGCTGCCGTATTTCAGTGCCGACTTCGGCAATCCGGGGAGCGTGCACGCGGCGGGGCGTACGGCGCTGCATGCCGTGATGAATGCTCGCGCAACGGTTGCGGAATGCCTCGGTTGCACGCCGCGCCAAATCGTTTTTACTTCTGGCGGTACCGAAGCCGACAATCAGGCATTGGCAACGGGAGCTGAATTCGGTCGTAGGGCCCATCGAATGCGCATGGTTGCCTCGGCCATCGAGCATCCTGCAGTGCTCAGGGCGCTTGATTATTGGGAGACCCAGGGCTTTGTGATTACGCTCGTCAATCCCGATGAGACAGGCGTCGTGAGCGCTCGAGCTATCGAGGCCGTTCTCGATGGTGATGTGTGCCTCGTGAGCGTCATGTCGGCGAACAATGAAACAGGCGTTTTGCAGCCCGTTGCCGAAATTGCGCAGGTGACGCATGGTGCAGGTGCGCTTTTCCATACCGATGCCGTGCAGGCGGCTGGGCACGTGCGCCTCGATGCCGAAGCGTTGGGGGTCGATATGCTGTCGATTTCGGCGCACAAGTTCCATGGCCCCAAGGGGGTCGGCGCGTTGGTATGCCGTACGCGCGAGGGCGCCGAGCCTATCGTGTACGGGGGCGGTCAAGAGCGTGGCCGTCGTTCGGGCACGGAAAACGTGCCGGGCATCGTAGGCTTGGCTGTGGCGCTCGAAGAAGCGTGCGAAACCGTGGAAGAGAATGCAACTCGCGTGCGTAGTTTGCGCGATTGCCTCGAAGAACAGCTTGGGCAAATCGAAGGCGCGTACGTTGTGGGGAAAGCGGCCCCACGCGTACCGGGTATTTCGAATGTGTGTTTCGAAGGGCTCGACCACCAGGCCCTTATTCCGCTGCTTGATGCACGAGGCGTGTGCGCGTCGGCGGGGTCGGCCTGTTCTGCGGGCGCGGTGAAAACCAGCCATGTGTTGCGCGCTATGGGCGTTTCAGAATCGCTCGCGAAAGGTGCCGTGCGCTTCTCGTTTTCTGTGGATACCACGCAAGAAGATGGAGACGCCGCGGCCGCTGCAATGCACGAAATCGCCGTGTCGCTCAAGCGGTAAAATATCTGCGCCTGCCGTGAGCCGAAAACGGCGGAATGGAACCGATGAAGAAGGATAAACATGGCGAAATCTAAGGGGCGCGTGCTTGTTGCGATGAGCGGCGGCGTCGATTCGAGCGTAACGGCGTATCTGCTGCAGAGCCAAGGCTACGAATGCATCGGCGCTACCATGAAGCTGTATAACAACGATGCCATTAACAACGATGGCCATACCTGTTGCAGCCTCGATGACGTCGAAGATGCGCGCGACGTTGCGTTCCGCCTGGGAATTCCGCATTACGTATTCGATTATTCTGCGGAGTTCGAAGACGAAGTCATGCGTCCTTTTGTGGAAGAGTACGAAGCGGGACATACTCCCAATCCGTGCATCGAATGCAATCGCCGCATGAAATTCAGCAGGCTTTTGCAGTGTGCCGAGGAGCTGGGCTGTGATTTCATTGCTACCGGTCATTACGCTCGAATTGAGCGTGCGGGGCAAGATGTGTCGAGCGCTGCGAGCGTTGACGATGGTTCCGATTCGTGGGCGCGCGTTTATGCGCCTGCAAGCGATGACGTTCGTTTCGAGCTGCGGCGCGGCCTTGATGCTACGAAGGACCAAAGCTACGTGCTCTCCTTCATGACACAAGACCAATTGGCGCACACGCTTCTGCCTCTTGGCGGTTTCACGAAGGCCCACGTGCGAGAAATCGCCGAACAGCAAGGTTTCATCAATGCGCAAAAACACGACAGCCAAGATATATGCTTCGTGCCCGATGGCGACTATCTGGGCTTTTTGGAACGCTACCGCGGCTCGTCGTACGAGCCGGGTGAGATCGTCGATGCTCAAGGCAAGGTGCTTGGCCAGCATAAGGGCGCCGTTGCTTACACCATTGGGCAGCGCAAGGGGCTCTGCATTGGAGGCGCTCCCGAGCCTTATTTTGTGCTGGGCAAGAACATGGCCGCCAACCAGGTAGTAGTGGGCCCGCGCGCGGAACTCTCGTCGCAAGGCTGCGTGGCCATGAATTGGAACTGGGTTATGCCGCCCCTTTCGGCTGGTGAGACTATGAACGTGCAGGTGAAGGCCCATTATCGCCAATCTCCTATTCCTGCCGAACTTTCTATCGATTCTGATGGCTCGGTGCGCGCGGCGTACCTCGAACCTCGCCAGGCGGCCGCTCCTGGCCAGGCGCTCGTTGCCTACGTGGGCGATTCGGTGGTTGGCGGCGGCACCATTGTTGAAGCCTTCTAGGCGTTTTGCCGTGGCGCCATTCGATTTCGATTGTGCTTTGAAAAATGCCCGATCTGCGCAGGTTTTCGGAGCGGGCACGAGTACGCCAGTATTTTGAGAAGATCTGACCTGGTGTTTGCTGCAATTGTCAATCGGCGAAGTCGAGCAACGAAGAAGAACCTGCGCAAATCGAGCTTTTTTTGATGTCGCTTGCGTCGCATGCACCCTGCGATGGGGCGTGTATTGCGTTACCATACATATGGTTCGCGTATGCGAATAATTTTGGCTGCGAATAAGGGGGATTCATGGCTCTTGTCGATAATGTTGCACTTTACGCGCTGGGCTATGCTGCCCACGAGAGCCATCCTATGCGCCTTGACCAGCATTGCTTGAATACGGTGCAGCGCAAATATCCCTGTTCCGATTGCGCCGATGCATGCCCGAAAAACATCGATATCGCCGCAAAGGAAATCAGCTGGCGCGGTTGCACGAATTGCAATCTGTGCGTTACGGCGTGTCCTACGCAGGCAATCCATGAATCGTCGGCGAGCCTCGATACGGCTCTTGCGAACGCCGGCAGCGCAGGCGACGTTGTGGTGGTGGCGTGCGATCAGCATAAAGGCCAGGCCAACGTTCGCGCGCATTGCTTGGCATCGATTCCGTGGGAGCTTGTGGCAGCGCTTGCGCTGAAAAAGCCCGTGGTGCTGAAGGTGAAGGCATGCCGCGAATGCCAGAACGATGATCTTCGCGAAGGCGTGCATGACCTGATCAGCAGCTTGAAACGCTTTTTTGGCCCGGAGGAATTCAAGAAACGTATTCATTCCCGTGTACCCGAAGGGGCGCATGCGGGTTCGGGCGCATCGAAGCGCACGGCGTTCGAGGGTGCGATGTCTACCGTGAAGCGAGGCGCCGAGGAACTACTGTCCGATATAGACGAGCAGGGCCGCGTGTCGCACTACCGCGCCATTTTGCTTGAAACGTTGCGCGAAATTCCCGAGGAAGAACGCCCCGAAGTCACGTGGCTCACGCTTACCGAAGACGGCAATTGCCGCGGATGCGAGATTTGCTCGAAAATGTGTCCCCATGGCGTGATTGAGCTGCGTATTCCCGAATATGCTGCGGAGCAAAAGCGCCGCGAGGTCGAGCGTGAAGTGAAACGCCGTAAAATTCCCGTGATTGTCGAGCCTTCCGGGAGTGATTCGAGCGACGAGGTTTCGTTTACCTACCAAGCTGCTCCTGCCGGAACTTCGACTCAGGCGCTGAACGAGGCGAAAGAGGCGGCTCTTGCCGCCATCGACGAAGAGCTCGCGCGCAATATATCGCTTGGCCAGGCGTTCGTGCATGACGCGTCGCGCTGCACCCAGTGCGGTTTGTGCTATATGAGTTGCCCCGAAGAAAACATTGGCGGCTGGGCTGAAATAACCACGCGCGAGCTTCCTGCGAAAGTCGAGCATGGCCTTGTGGTTCAACTATGCGAGAAGTGCGGCCGCCCCTTCAAGCCGAAGGCCGACGAAACCAAGTGTACCGCCTGTTCAAGGGTGAGCTTCCTGTAATCGCCTCGCTTGCGACGAACCTGCTCAATGCTCGTAGCGTTTAGCAGGTTTGTTGAAGCGGCCGGTTGGGGCGATGGAATGCGCGAGGCGCAGCGTTGGATTTGCTGCTTCTCCGACGCGGCATTCTCGCGGGCGTGTTTTGTCTGCGTGGTTAAAGCGTGGGATCAACCGTGCTCAACAGTTCGCCAAGTTCTTGGCGCGAGTGGATATCGAGCTTTGTGTAGATGTGTTTGCTATGCGTGCGCACGGTATTCTCGGAAACGAAAAGTTCTTCGGCAATCGCGGCAACGCTGCGTCCACGAGCGATAAGTTCGCATACCTCAGTTTCGCGTGCCGAAAGACCATAGTCTCGTTTAAGCACCAAACATTGCTTTGACAGGCGATCAGTAATAACAAACCCATCATTGCCTATAGGGCGCCGCGTTTTTGAGGGCTTTTTGTCGGATTGTCGTCCACTACGTTGAAGAAATCCGACAGGTGCGTCTGCGGCTCCTTTTTCGATTTCTGTGGGACCCTTGGAGAACATTGCCTCTTCGGGGGCTTTCCATACCTTTCCGCTTGTGAGCTCAATTTGGTCATCGCGTCGAGGCGTTCCGTTTTTTGACGGTCCCAAAAGCGTGCCTGCCGAAAAATACAGTGACATGCCGAGTGCATATGCGGCGAGCATCGAAAGAATTGCGGTTTTCCCTATACCCATTACGTCGATATCGAGCGTTATCCATCCTAAAATGAATCCGAGTGCTTGAGGCACGTATGCGCATGCTCCAAAAAATGCATAAGCGAATACAGGGTTTGTGCCGCGGTCTCGTGCGATTTGGGCACTCTGCATCATGAGGACGAGCACCATAATCGAAAATACTGTGTATGCGACGCTGGCGAAGAGCGTAAGCCCCGCTCCTTGTGCAAAAGGGAAGAGCAGTAAGCCTGTGAACATGATGGGATATACCGCGCGAAACGCCGATCGAAGGCTGAATTGGAATGGGAACCAGCGCCATGCGACAATCAAAAAACCGCATGCAATGAGCACGCCTGCCATGGATGTCGTGTTTACTGCGATTTGAATATCGGGTTCCACAATGGCAACGCCTCGTGCCAGGCCGGCTGCGAAGGCGAGCGCCCCCAACCCGCCGGCCGATCGCCAGAAGTCGTGGAGCATACGCGCATATACTTGTGGGTGCTCTCGTGGAATGTCTTCGAACATTGATTGGTCGAAGTCCATCTCGCGCACCGAAAGAGATAGGCATAGTGCGCAAATCGGCAGAAGCACCACGGGAATGAGAAATGCGGTAAGTGAATTGGGAATCAAGTAGAGCATGAAATAAAGCAGGGAGCCAAAAGCGGTTCCGGCGATAAGCCTCCAGTTGCACTCAGGTGCAGAAATCGAGGAAAAATAACGTTGCCAAAGCATGAAAATGCCCGCGCATCCCACGCCGAGGAATGCGCCTCCGGCAACGATGAAGCCGAGCGTGAACATGGGAACGTACATGACCGCGATGATAAAGCATGATCCTATGAAAGTGAGTGAGATGGAGAGAGTGACGAGCATTCGCCGTGCTGCGGAGGGCACGTAGTATGATCCAAATGCGCTCGCGACATACGATGCGCAAAACGCCAACGACTGCGAAAGGTAGAACGTCAGGGTGACTTCTTGCGTTTGAAAATCGGTCGGCAGAAACGGGAATACGCCGCCCCAAATTTGAGTTGCATACACCACAAGAAAAATCGCGAAGCCCGCAACGGAGGCGTGCGGTGCCAACATCGATTTTCCCATGCTGAATCCTTCCTGCGTATGTCATGCGATTAATGAGAGATTGCTCATTTCAGTGTGCCTATCGATCGGCTCTCGTGCAAGCGCAAATGCCCTTGAATTTTGCCATTGCATGCGTAATTGCACGAAATCACATGTGGGGTGTGATGCGTTCATCTGGTCTTTTCCCGTACGGTAGCAGCATGATGCATGGCTCCTATGTCATGCGGGCTTAAAGGGAAACCTGAAAGAAGGGGGAAAGATGAGCGAGAATGAGAAGCGTGGCTTTACGCGTCGAAACTTCGTAAAGGGGTCGTTCGCGGGCGCTGCGGTGGCCGCAAGCGCGCTGGGCGCTAGCTCAATGTTCGGCTGCTCGCCGTCGGTAGACAAGAAAGGCGAAGGCTCCGCTGCTGAAGCAAACGAGACCATCGCGTGGAGCCAGTGCAATGTCAACTGTGGTGGCGACTGCGTTTTCCAGTGGCATTCTAAAGACGGCAAAGTACAGTATATGGAAACCGACAATACGGGAGACGACGATTTCCAGGCACGTGCCTGCCTGCGCGGTCGCTCCATGCGTCGTTGGCTGAACAGCCCCGATCGCCTGCTGTACCCGATGAAGCGCGTTGGCAAGCGCGGCGAGGGCAAGTTTGAGCAAATCAGCTGGGATGAGGCAATTTCGACCATTGCCGATAAGCTGAAGTACACCATTGAGACCTATGGCAATGAAGCCATCTATGTAAACTATGCAACGGGCATGCATTCCGCGACGGGCAATCCGGGCAAGCGTCTGTTGGGCCTTTTGGGCGGATATGTAAATCAAGGTTACGACTACTCTGCGAATATGACTTTGGCTGTTATGCCGTATATGTACGGCAGCTCCGCGAATCTTGATAAAGACGGCAACCATGTTACGCTCGGAAAGCCGGCGACGGCGTTCAACCCCTATGATGCGGTAAATGCGAGTTCGTTTAGCGAGGCCGAAGCGAATTCCGACCTTGTGGTGATGTTCGGCAACAGCCCCGCGGAAACACGCATGGGCGGAGCCAACGCCGTATGGGATTTCGCGCGTGTTCGCGAGGCCGTAACTGGACGCGGTGGCAAGATCGTCAATATCGACTATCGCATGAATGAAACCGCGTCGGGCCATCCCGATGAATGGCTGCCTATTCGCCCCGGAACCGATGCCGCGCTTGTTGCGGGCATCGCGCACGAGTGGATTGTCAATGGCCAGGTGAATAAAGAGTTCCTGGACAAATATGCCGTCGGTTACGATGACGATACTATGCCCGAAAGCGCAAAGGGCCAGAACAAGTCGTACAAAGATTACGTTATGGGCACTGGCTACGATATGGTCGAAAAGACTCCCGAATGGGCTGCGGCCATTACGCAAATCCCCGCCGATACCATTCGCCAATTGGCGGCCGACTTGGCTGCCGCAAAAGCTCCGTTTGTGTGCCAGGGCTGGGGTCCTCAGCGCCATACTAATGGCGAAGACACCACGCGCGCTATTTGCATGCTTCCTATTTTGTTAGGTCAAATTGGCCTGCCTGGCACCAATACCGGTCAGCGCGAAGCCGAACCGCCCGTAAACCTGGTTGGCAGCATTCCGTCGAAGAATCCGGTGAAAACCACCATCCCTGTATATCAGTGGGTTAACGCCGTCGACCACGGTCATGAAATGACCGCAACCAATGCCGGCATCATGGGCGCTGAAAAGCTTCAGAGCGATTTCAAATTTATCTGGAATTATGCGGGCAACTGTTTGACCAATCAGCATGACGATATCAACCATACGCACGACATTCTTGTCGATGAATCCAAATGCGAGTTCATTTTGGTATGGGATACCGTTATGACCGATTCTGCGAAATACGCCGACATCCTCCTTCCCGATGCCATGCGTTCCGAGCAGCTCAATATGTATAATCAGGGTTACTCCGAATGGTATACGGGCGTTACGGTCGGCGGTCCCGCCCAGGAAGCTCCAGGCGAATGCCGTAGCAGCTACGATGTGTGCGCCGACATCGCCGACAAATTTGGTAAGAAAGATGAGTTTACCGAAGGCCGTACGCATGACGACTGGGTTAAGTATCTCTATGAGCAGGGCCGCGAGGCTCATCCCGAAATGCCGACATGGGACGAAATTCGTGAACAAGGTGTTTACAAGGTGAAGCTCGATCCCGTCATTGGACTGAAAGATTTCCGCGACGATCCCGAAGGCCACCCATTGGCCACGCCGTCGGGCAAGATTGAGATTTACTCCGAGGCACTTGCCAGCCTGAATGATACGTGGGAGCTCGCCGAAGACGAGCATATCAATCCCATCCCTGTGTTCACTCCGGGCTTCCAGGGTTATGGCTCCACGACCGATGAGTATCCGCTGTATTGCACTGGCTTCCATCACAAGAGCCGCGTGCACAGCTCCTACGGATTCATTCCTGAGCTTGAGCAAGTTGCGCGCCAGCAACTGTGGATCAATCCCGCCGACGCTGCGCCTCGCGGTATCGCTAACGGCGACATGCTCGCTGTTAAGAGCCCTGCGGGCGAGATTCGTATCGAAGCCAAAGTCACGCCGCGTATTATCCCTGGTACGGTTGGCATTCCGCAGGGCGCATGGCACAAGGCTGACATGTCGGGCGATAGGATCGACGAGGGCGGTTGCGTGAACACGCTGACAACCTACAAGCCCACGCCGCTGGCCAAGGGCAACGGCACGGCGCATTCGATGATCGTCCAGGTTGCCAAGGCGTAAAGCGCGAGTAAGAAAGAGGGGGAATTGAAAAATGGCTTACGGATTTTATTTCGATAGCACGCGCTGCACGGGCTGCCGTACCTGCGAAATGGCGTGCAAAGACTACCATGACCTGTCCACCGAGGCGGCTTTCCGTCGCGTGTTCGACTACGAGGGCGGCGAGTTCGTCGAGAATGCAGACGGCACAGTGACCACTACCACGTATGCGTACCACCTGTCTGAGGCATGCAATCACTGCGAAAGCCCGAAGTGCTTTGCTGCATGCCCCACGGGTGCGATTGAAAAGGATGAAGACGGCATCGTCTACATTAAGGAAGACGTGTGCACTGGCACGGGTGCCTGTGTGGACGCCTGCCCGTTTGGCGTGCCCATTCTGGTGAAGGAAAAGAACAAGGCCGTGAAGTGCGACATGTGCCGCGATCGCATCGCCGAGGGCAAGCGCCCCATCTGCGTCGAGGCCTGCCCGCTGCGCGCTCTTGAGTGGGGCGATTTGGACGAGCTGAAAAAGGCGCACCCCGATGCGGTGCACGCCATCGCGCCGATGGCCGACCCGTCCATCACCAACCCGAGCGTTATCATCAACGCCTGCCCAGCCGCTAAAGAAGTCGGCGATACCACGGGCGCCGTGGCGAACGAGAAAGAAGTTACGTTTGCATAAGCAAGGGTAGCTGGTCGAAAGCCTCGCGTATCAGCGCGAGGCTTTTGCCGTATTATTGAAAAGATGTTTTTTGACGCAAGGGGGTGCGGCAATCTTGTACGGGTTTTTCTTCGACAATTCGCGATGCACGGGTTGCCGCACGTGCGAGATGGCGTGCGTCGATTTCAATAATCTTTCGGTGGGTCGCAGATACCGCCGCGTAATCGATTACGAGGGCGGATCGTGCGAGCTTGCCGCCGATGGCACTGCGAAAACCACAGCGTTTTGCTACCATGTGTCGCTTGCGTGCAATCACTGCGCCAATCCCGAATGCGTGCACGTGTGCCCTACGGGTGCCATGCATAAAAACGAACTTGGTTTGGTGTGCGTTGACGCGCACAAATGCATCGGGTGCGGCTATTGCACCATCGCGTGTCCGTATCATGCCCCGTCCATCGATCCCGAAGCGCATCAAAGCTCAAAGTGCGATGGGTGTACGAGCCGCGTGGAGCGGGGCAAGCGTCCCATATGCGTGGAAGCGTGCCCTCTGCGTGCGCTCGACTTCGGCGAGGTGGACGACTTGCTTGCGCGCCACGCTGGCACAACGAGCGATGTAGTGCCGTTGCCTTCTTCGGAATACACGAACCCGAATTTGTATATGAGGCTGTCGCCGGCTGGCGAATCGACGCGCATGGGCGATGGCTTTATTGCGAATTCGCAGGAAATTGAGAATAATCACAAAAATTCGTAGTGCTGTGCTGGAGGGGCGCTCATGAACGTGCAACAAAAATCATATTCGCGCGCGAAGGCGGATGGGACACTTGATTTGCTTGGCGACGCAGGATTTCTCGAGGCATATGCTGCGACGGCGAAGCTTCTGGGGACGTGTTTTGCCTATTCGCCGAAAGAAGAGGCATCGATGCGTGCTTTAGCGGCGATTCGCTCGATGGATGTTGCTTCCGACTGGCCGTTCGATGCCGAAGCGGAAGAAGGCACGACCGGCGAAACGAGTATGCGCGCTCAGGCGGCGTCGCTTATCGAAGACGGCTTGAGCGAAGACGAAGCTTCGCTTGCGCAGGAATATCAGCGCTTATTCGTAGGGCCGGGTCATTTGGCGGCTGCCCCATGGGGGTCGGTTTATTTGGATCGCGACAAAGTGCTCTATGGCTGCTCGTGGGTCGAGCTTCGCGCCTGGATGCGCGAGCATGGTGTGGTCGTCAAATACGACGAGCACGTTCCCGAAGATCAAATAGGGCGCATCCTTGTGTTGTCCGCCGAAGTCGCATTGCAAAAACGCGAGCTTCTTCCTGAATTACTCGGCAACCATATGTTGCCCTGGGCGGGGCATTATTTCAACTTGTTGCTGGCCGATGCTCGCCTTGCAACCTACAAAGGTTTGGCGCAGCTTGCGCACGCGACGATTACCGACGTGCAAATGCTATTGGGAATAACGCCCGCCAATCGCAGGCTGTATCGTTAACGCATGCCGAGAATTCGGCTTGGCGTTGCTCGGAATCGGCGTCGTAGCGTGCCAATGCTCAGAGCGTTTAGCATGTTTTGCGGGATGTGGACGAAAGGATTCAAGGCGTGTTTGACGGAGGATTCAGCGCTACTTCGCTGGCTGTTTTCACGGCCCTTGCGCCTGCGGGCGCAGTGGCGTTTGCCTGCTTGGCGGCGTTTTTGCTGGTCAATCGTTCGCAATCGCGAGATTGGCGTGATGTACTTGCGCACCTTCTTTTCATCCCCCTCGCTATTGCTTGGGTTGGATTCATCGCGTCGGCCACGCATTTGGGCACGCCGGCGAACGCGTTGCACACTATTAATGGGCTGGGGCGTTCGCCGCTTTCTAACGAAGTGGTGTCGGCCGTGGCGTTTTTGTTCTTCGCCGGGATGGCGTGGATGTATTCCTACCGCGAAAAGCCGAAAGCGTCTGTGATGAATGGGCTGCTGGCGATTTCGATTGTATGTGTGATTGTCATGCTGTTCCATACATCGTTCGCGTATTCCATCGCCACGGTTCCTACGTGGGATACGTGGCTTACACCGGCCAATTTATGCGCGACAGCTTTGTTGTCGGGCCCGGCGCTGGCCACAACGGTGCTGCAGGCGGCTCGGGTGCGTGCGGGAAAGTGGCCCTATGCGCTTTTGCTTATAGCTGTGGCTGCGCTTGCTGCGGGCACGGTGCTGCTCGTATGCCATATGAATTTCTTGGGTACCGTCGGCAATAACGTAACGCTTGCTTCGGCTCTCGTCCCGAATTATGGCTGGCTTATTGCCGCTCATGCGGCGCTTGCAATATGCGGTCTGGCATTTCAGCTGCATGGTCTGCGCTTGGCAACGTCGCGCACGCGTGGTCTGGTGTTTTCCGTAATCGGCTGTGCCGTAGTCATCATCGCGGCTTTGTTGGCGCGTTTCCCCTTCTACGATGCATATCTGTCGGTAGGGTTCTAGGGCGTAATAAAAGATACGTCGTGGAAGCAGTGGCAGGCAGCTAAGCGCTTGAGAAATTCACCAATGCGAAGCCCGATCTTGTGATTCTTGACATTATGACGCCTGGGCTTGATGGTTTTGAGGTGCGCGGGCTTGGATACCGCTTGGGCGATTAGCTTGTCTCAAAGAGTGCGGCCCAGGAACTGGGAGGCAGCTCATTCGTCGGGCGCTTTTGTGCTTTAGGGGCCGAAATTACGTGAGATGGCGGTGAAGGTCGATTGCGAAACCGATTTTCATGGAGTGATATGCCGTTTGCCGGTGGTTATTTGCGTCGTTTGCGCTTTAGTACGCCGCCGTGCTAAACTATCTCTCGCATTGAGCACTTTAGCACGCTAAAGTGCTCCAAGGGCAGTCGCCACGCTGCCAGAAGGGAAGGGCGCCGGCAACAAGCCGTCGCGAACGATAGATTGTCGAAGAGGTATTTCATATGAAGAAGAAATGGTCCCTTATCGCGGCAGCCGCCGCAGCGCTCGCGCTTGCTGGCTGTATGCTCGCCGGTTGCGGTTCGAACGATGCCGCCAACGATTCCGCGAATTCCGACACCACCAAGCTCATCGTGGGCTTTGATCAGTCGTATCCGCCGTATGGCTTCGTCGGCAATGACGGCAACTACACCGGCTTTGACCTCGACCTCGCCACCGAGGTCGCCAATCGCAATGGCTGGGACATCCAGCTCGAGGCTATCGATTGGGACGCGAAAGACACGCTGCTTAATTCCGGTGCTATCAACTGCATCTGGAACGGCTTCACCATGGAGGGCCGCGAGGACGACTACACTTTCACCGATCCGTACATGCTGAATGCCCAGGTTGTTGTTGTGAAATCGAGCTCGGCCATCAAGAGCCTTGACGATCTTGCGGGCAAAAGCGTCATCACCCAGACCGATTCCGCCGCCCAGGAAGTGCTCGAGGGCGATAAAGCCGACCTCGCCGCGAAATTCGCGCAGCTCGAGACCATCGGCGATTACAACACCGCATTCATGCAGCTCGAGTCGGGCGCCGTCGATGCTGTCGCTTGCGACCTGTCCATCGCCCAGTACCAGATGTCTGCCAAGCCCGGCGTGTACACCCAGCTTTCCGATGAGCTTTCCAGCGAGCACTACGCCGTCGGCGTGAAGAAGGGCAACACCGAACTCGCGCAGAAGATCACCGACACCCTGAAGGCCATGAATGAAGATGGCACCGTGAAACAGCTGTGCGAGAAATATGCCGACTATGGTCTGAGCTACGAGAACTGGATTCTGAAATAAGATAGAATCGGTTGAAACATATGCGAGGCGTTTGGCAAGGCGCCTTGTGGCGGAATCGCGGGCGGGGCAATCCGTTCGCGATTCATGCTGTTAAGAGAGAGGATTGCCGTGGATATTTCCACTATGCTCACCATGCTGGGTCAAGGCTTCGTGGTTACCCTGCAGATTTTCTTCCTCACGCTTTTGGGCTCGTTGCCCCTCGGCGTGCTGGTCGCGCTTGGCCGCATGAGCCGCGTCAAGCCCCTTGCGTGGCTTATACGCCTGTACATTTCCGTCATGCGCGGCACGCCGCTCATGCTGCAGATGTTCTTCATCTACTTCGCGCCGTATTACCTGTTCGGCATGGATTTGTCCACCGATTCCAAGTTCAATGCGACCATCGTTGCGTTCATCATCAACTATGCGGCGTATTTCGCGGAAATTTATCGCAGCGGCATTCAATCTATTCCGCGCGGCCAATACGAAGCCGCCGAAGTGTTGGGCTATTCGCGCGTGCAGACGTTTATGAAAATCGTGCTTCCGCAGGTCATCAAGCGAATTTTGCCTGCAATGGGCAATGAAATCATCACGTTGGTGAAAGACACCTCGCTTGCATTCGCCATCGGCGTGGCCGAGATGTTCTCCACGGCGAAGGCACTTGTCGCGTCGCAGGTCAGCATGCTGCCGTTCGTGTTTGCGGCCGTATTCTACTGGGTGTTCAACTTCATCGTCGAGGTCGTGCTGAATAGGATCGAGAAGAAGCTCGATTACTACCACGACTAAAAGTTGCGCCGTTCTGCGAACGGCGCAACTGCTCGATGCCGCTCGGGCGCAGCAGTTAGAGATTGGACATGCCATTTAGGCATGTCCAAGATCGCGCGCATATCGAAGCAGGCAAGGGAATGTAGGCGCTCGGGCGCTGGCATGCGCGGAACAAAACTTCGCTTTTCTTAAGCTGGTTTTATTTTAAAAACTGCAAAAGCGAAGCGTGACGCATAGCAAGCAAAGTGAGCGGTAGGAGCGCTGCGTTTTGAGCGGCGCATGCCAGCGCGTGAGCGCTGGCGGGATACGGAGGTCACTATGGCCGAAAACAAACCGGTCGTGCGCCTGTCGCACATTAAGAAAAACTTCGGCGATGCCGAGGTGCTGAAAGACATTTCGCTCGAGGTGAACCCGGGCGAGGTTGTTGCCATTATCGGCCCGTCGGGCGGCGGCAAATCGACGCTTTTGCGTTGCGCCACGCTGCTCGAAACGTTCGATGCAGGCGAGCTTTCCTATGGCGACCTTGAGGTCGCGACTATGCAGAATGGCAAGGCGGTTTATGGCAAAAAAGACGTGCTTCGCGCAGCGAAATCGCGCTTTGGCCTTGTGTTCCAGAACTACAACTTGTTCCCGCACTACACGGTGCTCAAAAATATTATGGATGCGCCCATTGCTGTGCAAAAGCGCGATAAGGCCGATGTTGAACGCCAAGCCCGCGAGCTCATCGCGAAAATGGGCCTCGAGGGCAACGAAGGCAAGGTTCCTTGCGAACTTTCGGGCGGACAGCAGCAACGCGTTTCCATTGCTCGCGCATTGTGCCTGAACCCCGATATCGTTTTCTTCGACGAGCCCACCAGCGCGCTCGACCCTGAGCTTACCGCCGAGGTGCTGAAGGTCATCAAGCAGCTCGCCGCTGAGCATATGACCATGGTCATCGTGACGCATGAGATGTCGTTTGCACGCGATGTCGCCGATCGCATCGTGTTCATGGATGGCGGCGTCATTGTTGAAGAGGGCCCGGCTGAGCAAGTCATCAACAATCCCCAGCACGACCGCACGAAAGCATTCCTCAATCGCTACGACGACTAGGCTAGAGCATCGTGCTGCTTTGTCGCGCGTCAGAACTTTGACGTCTGCATCTTAGAATCGCGATATGCGCGGATAATTACGCAGTTATCCGAGTACTCGCAAATTAGAAAGCCCCTAACCTGGAGTTTTATAAACTAAGGTTAGGGGCTTTCTCGTTGCCTAGGGACTCATCTGCGCATATCGCGATTCTACGATTGAGGGTTGCTTGATGTGTTAAATGCTCGGAGCATTCAACACATTCCGCTTTTGCATAAAAGAGCGCGAAGTGCGTACCCTTGCTCCAATAAGTTTTTTTGCCGGTTTGGCGAACAGGTGTTTTACGAACGGTTTTGCCGCGTGTTGACGACAATCGGGCATTAGAGTACGCACTTCGTTCAGTTTCTTGCAAAATAAAACGGAAGGCCCCCGGAGCGAACTCCAGGGGCCTTCCGCCTCCAAGGGTTGGATGGCAAGTTATTCGGCCTTCGGCTTCAACAGGCCATAGCCGCCTTCGGTGCGGCGATACATCACATTGACCTCGTTGGTGTCGCGATCGGTGTACACCAGGAAGTCGTGGCCCAGAAGGTCAATCTGAATCATGGCTTCTTCTTCGGTCATGGGCGTGAATTCGATTTCCTTCACACGTACGACTTCGTCGTCGGCGGAAAGCTCGGCCATAAGCTCGTCGAGCGAGGCGCCGGTGGGCTCGATCACCTGGTCGACCTTCAGAGTCTCACGCATGCGGTAGTCGATGACGCGGGTCTTGTACTTGCGCAGCTGGCGCAGCACCTTTGCGGCGGCCACGTCGATGGCGGCGTACATGTCTTCCTCGTGCTCTTCCACATGAATGGTATGGCCCTTCGGGCGAATGGTCACTTCGCAGATGCAAGGAACCGCGCGGTTTTTCTCGACACGCAGAACGACTTCGGCCTTCGGAATGTCGATGCTCAGAACCTTCATCGCATTGCCGATTTTTTCAACGGCGTAGTCGTTGAGCGCGTCGGTGACGGTGACTTTGCGACCGATGACAGTGACTTCCATGATTTACCATCCTTTCCCTTGTGCACTCGAGCCTTAATTCCCCACTCGAGCGATTTTGCGGCGATGGCGGCGCCGCACGCGGGGGCTCAAACGAGCCGAATCCCTAGCGAATGAACTCGCTTTCTGGCTCATATGGTAGCGCACTTGGCGGGCCAAAACGGCGAGGCGTTGCCATCTCGTGATGCGACCTGCGTCCACGCGGCGGGGCGTATCTATGCGTCCTGCATAACGCACCCGGGCGTGTCTTACGCTTTACGTGAATCGAACACGGGGCGGCCCGCTAAAAACGTCGCGATCGCGTGCGTTTCGAGCATGAGCTCGGGGCATTGTTCGGCATCGACGAGTGGGTTGCGATCGAACGCGGCGATGTCGGCCCACATGCCTGCTGCGAGTTTCCCAATTTCATTTTCACGTCCTGCGGAAGCGGCGGCCCCGGCCGTGTAGGCGCGAATTGCGTCGGCAGCGGAAATGCGCTCGCTCGCAAGCCATCCACCCTTCGGTTCGTGCGTTTTCGCGTCTTGCCTGGTGACGGCTGTATAAATGCCCGACCACGGATTCACGTCTACGACGGGCGAATCAGTGCCGAACGCGAGCGTTGCGCCTTCGCGTAAAAACGACGCGAATGGCCACATCACCTTGCAGCGTTCATCGCCCAAATCTCGCTCCGGGCCGCCTGGGTCGAGCGTGATGTGCGGCGGCTGAACCGACGCCACAATCCCCGCCTTCGCAAGCCGCGCGACGTCGGGTTCTTTCATGTTCTCTAGGTGCTCAATGCAGTGATGGCCGATCGCGGGGGCGCCGAATCGCGCGTTCGCCTCTTCGAAAATGTCAATCGCCTGCGTAATGGCCTCATCGCCGATGGCGTGAATGCGTACGGCGAACCCGCGCCGCGCCGCTCCCATCACGTAATCGCGCATAAGCGCGGGCTCCACGGTGGGACGCCCGCAATCGCCTTCGAAATGCGCATTGGTGTAGGGTTCGGCGAGCCAGGCGGTATGCTGGCTCGAAACGCCGTCGAAGAATTGCTTGAATCCGCGCGCTTGCACCAAGGGCCCGCGCAATTCGTCGCGCATGCTTTCGAAACGAGAAACGTCGCGCGTAAGCGTGGGGAAGAGGTGCGCACGGCACGTGAGTTGGCCGCGGCCTTCGAGCGTGCGATAGATGTCGTCCCGCACGAAATCGAGCCCGGGTTCGGCGGAAAGCGCCATATCGCAGATGCTCGTGATGCCGAGGCTTGCAAGCCTCGCGAGAAATCCCTGATAGGCGCCGAGAATCTCCTCATCGGAAAACGTAGCCATAATGTGCGGCATAAGCGCCATGGCCGCGGCTTCGCGTACGATGCCCGTGAGTTCGCCTTCTTCGTCGACGTCGTAGCTGCCGCCGGCTGGCGGCACGCTCTCGCGCGAAATTCCCAGTTCGCGCAGTGCGCACGAATTCAGCCACAGGGTATGGGCATCGCCGGAATACAGGGCGACGGGGCGGTTGGGGAAGGCGGCGTCAAGCGAAGCTTTGCTTGGCAGCACGGGCGGGTTCCATCGGTACTCGCGCCACCCTTGCGCCAAAAGCCAGCCATGGGGTTTGCGCTTGGCAAGGGGAGCAAGCCGTGCGACGCAGTCGGCTTCCGATTCACCCAAAAACATTTCGGCCAAAGGGCTCGAGTACAGTGCCGAATGGAATGCGTGCACATGTGCATCATGGAAGCCTGCGCACAAGAATGCGTCGCCAAAATCTTCCACACGCGTGGAGGGGCCGATGAATGGCTCTGCCTCGCTCTTCGGTACCACGGCGCAAATAAGCCCACCCCGTACGCAAATCGCCAAGGGAAGAGCCTCATCGCTCGTGCCCGTGAACACGTTTTCGCTCATAAAGACCGATTCTGCCTGCATGCGTTCCCCTCTCGCGCATATTTCGTGGTGCGGAGCAACGGCTGGGCAACGTCCGAGCGGTTCCCCGCGAATGCTGCGGCTATAATACTGCTTCCGAAAAATAATGCTTTCGTTGCTTTTGAAAAACCCTGTCTTCGAAAACGGAAAAAACCAGATTGGAGCAGCATGGCAAATAACGCCTCGCCCCATAACGCCGACCAACCCCTCTTCATTGAGGAAGTGCAAGGTCATCAGGCTCGATATACCAAAGTCATCGAGCTTACCCATTCGGCCACGAAAGCGGCGGGCGTTATGCTGCTCGCCGCCATTGCTGCGCTTGCCATTGCGAATTTGGGTATCTACGGCCAATTCGAGCACCTCATTCACACGCAGATTGGCTTCGTTGTGGGCGATTCGATTTCGACTATGTCGATCGCGCACATCATCAACGACATCCTCATGGCAGTATTTTTCCTGCTCGTGGGTTTGGAAATCAAATACGAGATGACCGTGGGCGAGCTCACGAACATTCGCCAGGCCATTTTGCCCATCGTTGCGGCATGCGGCGGCGTGCTCGCGCCTATTGCTATTTATGTGGTTTTCAATTTCCAGAGCCCCGAAACGCTTGGTGGTTGGGGCGTTCCCACCGCGACTGACATCGCTTTCGCGCTTGGCATTATGGCGCTCTTGGGCAATCGCATTCCTGTTGGCGTGAAGGTGTTCCTCTCCACGCTTGCCGTGGCCGATGACATCATCGCCATTATCGTGATCGCCGTATTTTATGGGCACACGCCCGATTTCATGTGGCTTGCGGCAGCTGTCGTGGTTATGTTGGCCCTCGTCGCGCTCAACAAGTCGCACGTGTACTCGCTCGCGCCTTACCTTGCGCTGGGCGTGGTGCTGTGGTTCTGCGTTTTCTCGAGTGGCGTTCATTCGACCATCGCTGGCGTGCTGCTCGCATTTACCATTCCGTCGGGCTCACGCGTTAATCTGAAAGGCTTCGTCGCCTGGTCCGATAAGAAAATTCGTCAAGCGGAAAACGCGTTCGACCCCAATGAGCCGGTGCTTGGCCAGAAAGACTACATTCGCAACGTGAGCAATCTCTCGTCGGTGTCGCGCCTGGTCATTCCGCCTGCTACGCGCCTTGAGCACAAGCTGTACCCGTGGGTGTACTTCGCCATTTTGCCGCTCTTCGCCCTCACGAACGCCGATGTTGCCCTTGCTGGCGCCGATATGGGTGCCATCTTCACGAGCCCTGTCTTTTTTGGCGTGTTCTTCGGTCTGCTCATCGGCAAGCCCGTGGGTATTCTGCTGTTCAGCTTCGTTGTCGTAAAGCTGAAAATTGCCAGCCTGCCTGAAAACGTGAACTGGCGCCACATGGCTGGTGCCGCGGTGTTGGGCGGCGTGGGCTTCACCATGGCGATTTTCGTGGCGAATCTCGCCTACGATTCTGAGCTCGCGGTTACTACGGCAAAGGCCGCGGTTCTTTTGGCCTCGACGGTCGCGGGCGTTGTCGGCTTCCTGCTGCTGCTCACCGAGGCCCGTCGCAGCGCAAGTGCGGGTGTGGCGTTCGTTGCGCTGCCCGCCGATGGCGAAAACGTGACCCACGATGGAGCCGAGGCTCGTCGTGGCGCCCGCGCAATGCGCGATTCGTTCGACGAGGCATCTCTCGCTGAAATCGACCGCTGCAAAAATGATGGCTGCACCCACGAGGTAGTGGCTCGTCTGCGCGATGCTCGCGGTACTCAAACCGGCCGCGAGCAATATGGCCACAAGTAGCTAACTGCGATGCGTGTTCTTTCGCGGTAGCGTCTCGGGGAATATACGGCGTGCGGCAGGGTGGTGATACAATTCTTTTTTCAGGAAACACCTGCACGACGAAGGATATTTCATGGCATACAACGCACCTGAGGGAACTGCCGACATGCTTCCCGCCGCCGCGCGCCTGTGGCGCTCGACGGTCGATTCTGCGGCAAAGCTGTTTGGCACGTATGGCTACGAGCCCATTTACACGCCGCTTTTCGAGATTACCGATGTGTTTACGCACGGTATTGGCGAAGCGACCGATGTGGTGGGCAAGGAAATGTTCGTCGTGCGCAGCGGCGAGAACTACAAGCGCGCGCTTGCTGAAGGCGACGATTCCAAACTGAAATCGAAGCAGAAGCTTTCGCTTCGCCCCGAAGGCACGGCGGGCGTTGTGCGTGCCGTCGTTCAGCATAATCTCGTTGAGCAGGGCGCTGCTCCTGCAAAGCTGTTCTATGCCGGCCCCATGTTTCGCGCCGAGCGTCCCCAGAAGGGGCGCCTGCGTCAGTTCCACCAAATCGGCGCCGAGTGCCTCGGCTCTACGGAGCCCACGGCCGATGCCGAAATGATTATCATGCTTATGCGTTTCTTCGAGAAGATGGGCGTGCCTATGGGGAAAACGCGCCTGCTTATCAATTCCATGGGCGATGACAACTGCCGTCCTGCATATCGCGAGTCGGTGCGTCAGTTCATTTTGGACCACGAAGGCGAGATGTGTGAAGAGTGCCGCCGTCGCGCCGACACGAATCCATTGCGTGCGTTCGATTGCAAAAACGAGGCATGCGCGCACGTGATGGAGAATGCTCCGAAAATCACCGACCATCTTTGCGACGATTGCCGCGAGCATTATGAGCAGGTCAAGGCCCTGCTCGATGCTGCTGGCGTGAAATATATTGAAGACCCCACGCTTGTACGCGGTCTCGACTACTACACGCGCACCGTGTTCGAGGTGCAGGTTGTTGAAGGCATGGGTTCGCAGAGCGCCATCGGTGGCGGCGGGCGCTATGACAAGCTCGCTGAAATCGAGGGCGGCCGTCCCACGCCGGGCCTCGGCTTCGCTCTTGGCTTTGAGCGTATGGTGCTTGCCCTTGAAGCGGCCGGCACGCTCGCCGATTCTCCGAAACGCGTCGACGGCTATATCGCCTGCGTTGATCCGTCGGTTCGCGCTACGGCCTTCGATTTGGTGTGCGCCGCCCGCGATGCTGGGCTTTCGGTTGAGATGGATCACCAGGGCAAGAGCCTGAAGAGCCAGTTCAAGATGGCCGACAAGCTTGGAGTTCGCGTTGTTATCGTGCTCGGCCCCGACGAGCTCGCTCAAGGCAAGGCGCGCGTTCGCAATATGACGACTCATGCGGAGCGTCTGGTCGACATCGCCGCGGCGAAGCGCTTGCTCGCGCAATTTGGCGGTAACTTGGTCGGTGGAGGTGCTGCCCCCGTTTCCATCGATGCGCTTTTCGATGCTGAAGGTGCAGAATAAGGCAAGTCGAACACATCCACCAAAAACGAAGCCCGCTCAACCGAGCGGGCTTTTCTCGTAAATCTACCTTTGCTTCCCCTTGGTCGGAGGGCGTGCGATTCCGATAGATTCCACACGAACAAAAGGCGCCACCGATGCCTTCGTCGCTAACAGAACCTGACCGAAGCGGAGGCGCGTGCCCTTCGGCCAAGTCCAGGTCGATTATTTGTGTCCCGTATGCACAGCCACGATGCCGCCAGCGTAATTCTTCCAGCTCACATCGCTGAATCCTGCATCGCGCAGCATTTGGGCGTAGTGTTCCTGGTCGGGGAACGCACGAATCGAGTCGGCCAAGTATACGAAGCTTGGGCGATCGTGCGTGAATACTTGCCCCCAGAATGGAATCATGACCTTCAAATAAATGTGGTACAGGAAACGCCATACCGCGTTCGGTGGGGTTGAGAATTCCAGGCAGGCGAAGGTTCCGCCCGGCTTCAGCACGCGGTGCACCTCGCGCAGCGCCTTCATGCGGTCGGGGATATTGCGAATGCCATAGGCCATGGTCACGGCGTCGTATGAATTGTCGGCGTAAGGAATCTCTTGTGCGTCGACAACCTCGAAATCAATCGGAACGCCGCATGCGGCCCCTGCCGCCTCGCGCTTGCGGGCAACGTCGAGCATTTCAGGTACGAAGTCGGTCAGCTGAATATGCGCCGGGGGGCGACGGCTTGCCGCCATATAGCTCACATCGCCCGTGCCGCCCGCCAAATCGAGCAAATCGCTTTCGGGCGTGAGGTTTGCCGCGTCGACGGTTTTGCGCAGCCAGCCCTTGAAAAGACCGAAGCTCGATACTGCGTTGAATCGCGCGTATTGCTTCGCAATATTGCTAAAGATATGCTGCACGCGCTCTTCCGAAATTTCGGCGGGCGCTTCGGCTCCGGTGGCGGTGTCAACCACCCGTTCTTCGGCATGCTGGGCTTCGCTGCTCATAGGTCCTCTTTCTCATGGGCGTCGCAAAAAAAGCGGCGCGCTTGTTTCCATTCAGTAAAAAACGGCGGTGACTTTTGCCATGTACCGTGATTTTGCTCGGCTGCAAAGTATAGCCGAATCCATGATGCTATTATGTTCACCATGCTACTCTGTGCCGAACATATCATCCCGATTGCAGGCGAGCCCATCGATGATGGCGCAGTGCTCGTCCGCGACGGAAGAATCGTGGAGGTCGGCGGCGCGCAGCGCATGAAGGCGCACTATCCACAGGAGGAAGTGCGTGACTTCGGTCGAAGCGCGATCATGCCGGGTTTCGTCGATTGCCATACCCATCTCGAGTACACCGCACTGCGCGGTATTGTGCACGATGTGCCCTATGCCGAATGGCTTGTGACCGAGCACGCCAAGGCCGACATGATGTCGCGCGACGATCGCTACGATTCCGCGGTTATCGGCGGCATGGAGATGATCGCCGGCGGCGTAACCACGGTTGCCGACTTCACGAGCACGGGCGCGTCGTTTGAGGCGGCCCAAGACGTCGGTTTGCGCGGAAAGTTCTATCGCAGCGTTGGCGCGACTTCGAAATCGCAGGTCGATACCGCGATTGAAGAAGCTGTTGCCGATATCGAGCGGTGGCGTTCTGAGGCCGATTCCGACCGCATGCAAATCGGCATTGCACCGAAGGCTCTGCACGCATGCCACCCCACTATTTTCAGCAAAGTGAACGAGGTCGCCGAAAAGCTCGACCTTCCTGTTGCGATGCACGTGGCTGGTAGCTATGAGGAATACAGCTACATCATGCGCGGCTCTACGCCTCTGTCGGTGCGTGGCATCGAAACGGGCGGCGATGCGCTTACCGATCGCCCTATGTGGCTCCCGACGGGCGTTACGCCTGTCAACTATGCGCTCAACTGGAACGCCTTCAATAGCCACGATGTGCTTGCTGCGCATTGTGTGCACGTTGACGACAATGACATCGCGAAGCTCAAAGAGCATGACGTGGCCATTTCGGTGAATACGCGCTGCAATGCGCAGCTCGGCATGGGCTTGGCTCCGCTGCCCACGTTCCTTAAATCGGGCATTCGCGTTGGCTTGGGCACCGACTCTCCTGCCGCGACCGATTCTTCGGACATGTTCATCGAGATGCGACTGGGCATGCTCATCCACCGTTCGGTCGATCGCGATGTGTTCCTTACCGCGAAAACCATGCTCGAGCTTGCCACAATCGGCGGCGCCCGTGCATTGCATATGGAAGACGAGATCGGAACCCTCGAGCCCGGCAAACGCGCCGATATTACGGTGGTCGATTTGTCTGGTTCGCGTCAGACTCCGCTTGTCGACCCCGTTACGGCGGTCGTCGAGGGCGGTGCCGCGGCCGACGTCATGTTCACCATGGTCGGCGGCAAGCCAGTTTACGAGCGCGGAAGCAAGTGGGACGTGCGCGGCAATAAGTGGGAAATGCTCATCAATCCCGCCGAGGCTCGCGAGCGCGGCATGCAGATTCGTGGAAAGCTGAGGGATTAACGAATGGGTCAAAAGCTTACGGCCAAGCAGAAGGCCGCAAAGGTCGAGGCTGCCCGACAGCGAGAGCTGCAGGAGCAGAAACGTCGCGAGGCGGCGCAGCGCACCAAGAAGATTTTCACGGTTGTCGTGTGCATCATCTTGGTGTTGGCGCTGGGAGTCCCCACCGTCGCCATTATGGCAATGGGTCTCTAGCATCGAATACGAGGTCGGCGAAAGCCGGCCTCTTTTCGTTTGTGGTCGATTCACCTTGTACGCGGGGTGGGGAAGCTTTGCGCGGGGGGCGCACCCCGCGCCTTTGCCGTCCGAAAATCCTGGCCCGTGAGTTTCAAAGAGCGAAACTTCCGCGTAACCCAAGCGAAACACAGTGCCCATAAGGTGGAAGGGTCACAAAAAGCAAAGGTGGTCGCGCGAGCGGCCGCGAAGCGAGGAGGCCCGTATGTCCCAGCTTACTGAGCGTTTCGGCACCCTGGTTTTTTCCGACCACGTGCGAAAGCAGTATCTTCCTTCCGACATATATAAGAAGCTCAACAAGACCATCGAAGATGGCGAATCTCTCGATCTCGATGTGGCGAACGCGGTTGCGCATGCGATGAAGTCGTGGGCCATCGAACACGGTGCCACGCACTATGCGCACTGGTTCCAGCCGCTTTCTGGCATTACGTCCGAAAAGCATGACAGCTTCCTTGAGCCGAATCACGATGGAACGGCAATCGAGAAGTTTTCAGGCAAAGAGCTCATCCAGGGTGAGCCCGATGCATCGAGCTTCCCCAACGGTGGTCTGCGCGCGACCTTCGAGGCACGCGGTTATTCCGCATGGGATCCCACGAGCCCCGCGTTCATCAAAGATGAGGTCCTCTGCATTCCTACGGCATTCTGCTCGTATACCGGCGAAGCGCTCGATAAGAAAACGCCGCTTCTGCGTTCTATTACCGCGCTCGACCGCGAAGCCAAGCGCGTGCTGGCGCTGTTTGGCAAAACCCCGAAAAAGGTCGTTCCTTCAGTGGGTAACGAGCAGGAGTACTTCCTTATTAAGAAAGAAGACTACGCTCGTCGCAAAGATCTTGTGATCACCGGTCGCACGCTGTTCGGCAATACGCCGTGCAAGGGTCAGGAGCTTGAGGAGCATTATTTCGGCGCGATTCGCCCCACGGTTTCCGCTTTCATGAAAGACCTCGACGATGAGTTGTGGGCGCTCGGAATTCCCGCCAAAACCAAGCACAACGAGGTCGCCCCGTGCCAGCACGAACTCGCGCCGGTGTATGCCGAAGTCAATGAGGCGATTGACAACAACCTTGTCATGATGGAGAAGATGAAGCTGCTCGCTTCTCGTCACGGTTTGGTGTGCTTGCTTCATGAGAAGCCTTTCGAAGGCATCAACGGTTCTGGCAAGCACAACAACTGGTCTATCGGCACCGAATCCGAGAATCTGCTCGATCCGGGCGAGACCCCTGCAGATAACCTGCAGTTTGTCGTGTTCCTCACCTCTGTCATCGAAGCGGTTGACGACTACCAGGATTTGCTGCGCATGAGTGTTGCGAGCTGCGGCAACGATCACCGTTTGGGCGCGAACGAGGCTCCTCCGGCGATTATCTCCATCTTCTTGGGCGATGCGCTTACCGAAGTGGTCGAGAAAATCGCCAACGGCAAAGCTTCCGTGCACGCGAAGCACGGCATGCTTGACTTGGGCGCCGATGTGCTTCCGAAGATTAAGCAGGACAACACCGACCGCAACCGCACGAGCCCCTTTGCCTTCACGGGCAACAAGTTCGAATTCCGTGCGCTCGGCTCAGAGGCCAATCCGTCCGATTGCAACATGGTGCTCGACTGCGCTGTGGCAAAATCGCTCAAGAAATTCGCCGATACCCTCGAAGGCGTTCCTGCTGAAGAGTTCGGCGAGGCGGCGCTTGCATACTGCAAGAAGGTGCTCAACGAGCACAAGCGCATTCTGTTCTCGGGCAATGGTTACGCCGACGAATGGCATGTTGAAGCCGAGAAGCGTGGGCTGTGCAACTACAAGACCACGGCCGATGCGATGCCGTGCTTCGTTTCCGACAAGAGCATCGATTTGTTCACGAGCCTCGGCGTGCTCACTGAAGTCGAAGTGCGCAGCCGCTACGAAGTGAAGCTCGAGAAGTACACGAAGCTGCTCAATATCGAAGCAACGACGATGATTCGCGAAGCGCGCCGCACCTATCGACCGGTCATCAGCGCCTATGCGACCAAGGTTGCCAAGGGCCTCGAAACGGTAAAGGGCGTAGGTATCGAAAGCGCCATGCAGTGCGAGCTCAATACGCTCAACAAGCTGTGCAATGGAATCACAACCATCAATGATTCTATCAAGGCGCTCGATGCGGTGCATCAGAAAGCAGAGGCCATCGACGATCCTCAGGAAGAAGCGAACTGCTACGCTCATGAGGTCGTCCCTGCAATGGCAACCTTGCGTACCGCGGTCGACGCCATGGAGGAGCTCGTTGCCGCCGATTACTGGCCGGTGCCTACGTACGATGACATTCTGTTCTATGTTTAGCATTCGCTAAGAGAGCCGCAAGACTGCGGTTCGGGAAGCAATGCATATATAGGTATATAAAGCGCGAATGCGGCCGACGCCAAAGAAGGTGTCAGCCGCATTTGTGTATAGGGAGCCATGGAGGAAAGTGTGTCTGGTTGAGGCGCATCGTGCAAGACGACGTTCTTTTTCGTTCGACGGGATTCGTCAAGCGCATCGAGGCGCCTGGACAAAATATGCATCCGTGCATCCGGATGCATGCGGTTGTGGCGGAATTCGTAGAAGTTTTCGCTCTTGCTCAAACAGGTGAATTGCGTGGAAGACGCAAGGCGATTCTTGCGCTAAAGCCATATCGACGTGGTGCATTTGAGGCGATATATAACTTATGAAGACGGGTTCACATCTTAAGAAGTAAGGCGGGAAAGAGTAACTAATACGTTTTACCAGGCAAAACAAGAGAAACACTCGAAGTAAATCAGACGTATGTAAAAACTTTTCGACCAAAAGGTAAATTAATCCTTGACCCTATGAGTTCAAGTCCGTAATATACATTCCTGCGCCAAGCGGGAACGCGAAGCGCACGGCGGGCCGCAGGCCCCGCCGGGAACCTTGAGAACCGGATACTGTGGATGGAATTTTACGAAGCCAG
>ERZ824473.452-NODE-452-length-74523-cov-16.902804_pt1 | contig 74523 bp, 63 predicted proteins | sample MGYA00519874_ERZ824473 | MGnify/ENA primary metagenome ERZ824473 (study PRJEB31778, sample SAMEA3449151) | human gut metagenome | biome: human gut; feature: human-associated habitat; material: faeces | place: United Kingdom | collected 2010/2012 ... | reverse complement strand
CGCGGGACAACTTGATTAAAAGTCAAGTGCTCTACCACCTGAGCTAATAGCCCGTTTTTTTGTTCTAAGTTCAACTCAGAACGCTTTTATATATTACACCATTTTTTTTGATATGTCAATACATTTATCAAAAAAATTTAAAAATTTTTAAAATTTTGTTATTTTTTGACAAATATACTAACCTATGCGTTTAATTTTGCTATAACTTCTTGTACATCTATACCATGTACACCACAAGCTTCTTCTAATGTTTCCATTTGTGAAGCTGGACATCCTAAACAATGCATACCAATTTCTAATAAAATTTCTGCTTTTTCTGGTGCTTTTTCTAAAATTTCACCTATTGTAGTGTCTTTATCAAATTCCATTACCTTTTCCCTCCTTTTAATATCATCTTTTTAATTTTACCATAAATTTTATTAAAAGTATAGACAAAACTTAAAATTTGTTGTATTATAATAAAAATTGTAAGGTGGTGATATTATTTATAACCTAATCAATTTATTTTTTATCATTTTTATTATTAATCTTTTTATCACATTATATTCATTTTATATGTTTTTTGAAATAAAATTTTTTCACACAATTCAAGGTTCCAAATTAAAAATCAAAAAAAATAATAACAAGGAGGTCTTTTAAATTTATAATAAAAAAAGAAAATTATTTTTTATTATTTTATTTTTATTAATTTCTATATATTGGTCAATTAAAAAATTTCGTCCTATTTTTATTGCAACAGAAATTATTATTCCATATGGAATTCACCCATTTGATATTTGCTCAAAAAATCCTTTATTATGGAAATATATTAAAATTTTATTTTTATTTACATATATTTTTTCGAATATAATTATTTTAAATTCTTTTTATAATAAATTTATTTTTAATTTATTTAATAAAAAAAATATTCCCCAAAAAAATAATAATAAATATGATATAAATAAATTACATTTATTTATTGGAAATGATTTTAATACAAAAGAAAAAATAATTATTCCCGAATCTGGTTTATATCAAAATTTTTTAATAACTGGTACCATTGGCTCTGGAAAAACATCTTCTGCTATGTACCCATTTACTAAACAATTAATGGAATATAATAATAAAAATCCAAATGATAAAATTTCTATGTTAATTTTAGATGTAAAAGGCAATTATTCTAATCAAATAAAAAATTTCGCTAAAAAATATAATTTAGAAAATGATTTATTAATTATTGGTTTATCTTCTAATATTTATTTTAATCCTCTCCACAAGCCTAATTTAAAACCTCAAGTTTTAGCAAACAGAGTAAAAACTATTTTAACATTATTTTCAGAAAATAATTCAGAATCATATTGGTTAGACAAAGCAGAACAAGTAATTTCTGAAGCAATTAAACTTTGCAGATTATATAATAATGGGTATGTTACATTTTTAGAATTACATAAATTAATAACAATTCCAAATTATTATAAAGAAAAAATAAATATTATTAGAAATTTATTTACATCTTCAAAATTAAATTTAAAACAAATATATGAATTAAATGCAAGTCTCGATTTTTTTCAAAAAGAATTTGAAAATTTAGATTCTAGAACAAAATGTATTTTAATTTCAGAAATTACAAGAATAACAAATACATTTATTTCAGATTATGATGTTTATTCTAAATTTTGTCCACAAATTGAAAAATTAAATTTTTTAGGATTTGAAGAAATAATTAATTCAGGAAAAATAGTTTTACTAGATATGAATATTTCTGAATATTCTATACTTTCTAAAATTATTGCAGCATATTTAAAATTAGATTTTCAATCTGAAATACTTTCTTCTTTATCAAAAAATAATATTAAAAAAACTGCTTTTATTTGTGATGAATATGATAAATATTGTACAAAAACTGACAGTGATTTCTTTTCTTTAAGTAGAGAAGCTAACTGTATAAATATAATTAGTACCCAAAGTTATTCTTCATTAAAAAATACATTAAAAGATGATTCTGCTGTAAAAGTAATTACTCAAAATTTAGTTAATAAAATTTGGTTTAGAACAGATGATATTTTTACAATAGAAGAAGCACAAAAACAATTAGGAAAAGAAGAAAAAGAAAAAATATCAACAACAATTTCTGAAGGTGCTAAAGAAACAAATTTTAATTATATAACTAATAGCTTAACCTCTCTTAATTCTAATATTTCCGAATCCTATAATTCTTATTTTCAAACTGATTTTATTTTTGACACAAATTTTTTTACTAGAAATTTAGAAACATTCACTTCCCTTACATTTTTATCTGATGGATTAATTATTTATCCACCAAGAAAAACACAAATGATACCCTATTTTAAATAATTTTATTTTGAAAGGAGTTTTTTATATATGAAAAAAAATAAAAAAATATTATTTTATTTTTCTTATACTTTATTTTTATTTTTTATTTTATCTATTTTATTTTTTAATTTTTCTTTTGCTTTTGGAGAACCCAAACTAGTTTCAAAAATAAATTCTGCTTTTGAAAGCATTGAAAGTTGGTTATTAAAACTTTCAACGCCTGCGGCTGCAGTTGCTGTGGGTACTGGTGTTTTTATGAAAAAATTTAGTTTTGGTGATGAAGAAAGAATTAGATTAGGTAAAAAAATTATTAAAGGTTCCTTATTTTCATATGCATTTATTCTTGCAATTGATCTAATATTATCAGCAATAAAATCTTTAATTAGTTAGGAGGTTTTTTCAAATTTGAATGAAAACAATATTACTCAAATAATAATAGATACAATAAATACAATTTTAGGAAATTTATTTAGTTCAATTGATAATAATTTATATTCTATTTTAGATGATATTACTTTTATAAATTCTGATATTTTAAAAGATAAAAATTTTGAAAATATTTTTGGTACTTCAACCTCAAATGGAATATTATTAATTGCTAATTCATTACTTTTAGGATTTTTATTATATTTTGCAATTAAATATTTAATTTCTCATTTCACATTTTCTAATGTTGAACAACCTCATAGCTTTTTAATTAAATTAATTATTTGTGGAATTTGTATGAATTTTTCTTATTTTTTATTAACTTATTTTTTAGATATTTTTTCAAATATAACCTTAGCAATAAGAAGCTTAGGAGAAACTTTATTTAATAAAGAAATTTGTTTTTCAGAATTAATTTTAACAATTAATTCTAATATTTCTGTAAATACCACTTCTGTAGATGTTTTTTCTTTAGATGGTTTAATAAAAAGTATTCTTAGCTTTTCTTTATTAAATTTAGTTTTTTCTTATTCTTTTAGATATATTTTAATAAAAGTTTTTGTATTAATAGCGCCTTTTGCAATATTATCAAATTGTTTAAATTCCACTTCTTGGTTCTTTAAGTCCTGGATTAAAAATTTATTTTCTTTATTATTTATTCAAATTATTGTATCAATAATTTTATTAATATTATTTTCAATGAATTTTTCCTCAGGAAATTTAGCTATTAAATTTATTTATGTAGGTGGTTTATTCGCACTTATAAAAGCAAATTCATTTGTACGTGATTTAGTCGGTGGAGTTTCCACAACTATTTCACAAAATGTGCATAACTTTTCAAAAATTAAGTAAGGAAGTGAATTTATGAAATTTATTTTTCCACAAAATTATAATTTTAAAAATAAATTATTTGGTTTTTTAGATTATTCAACTATTTTTTTAAATTTAATTTGGTTTTTATTTATTTTTTTATTTATTAATTTATTTTTTAATAATATTAATATAAAAATATTTTTATTTATTATTTTTTGTTTTCCAGTTTTTCTTTTAAGTCTTTTTGGATTTAATGGTGAAAATATTGTTTATGTTATTTTTTATATTTTTAAATTTTTAATTAAAAATAAAATATTATTATTTATAAAATAATATTTTTAGAATTCACTTTAAAAAATTTGCATTTTGTGATACAATTTTGGAAAAGTGTTAAACAATATGTCATTTATTAGGATAGGAGATTTTTATAATGAAATTAGAACAAAACGAAAAACAATTATTATTTTCAGAAACAGTAGTACCAGATATATTCTTTGCAGAATATTTACCTCAATTACCAGGTGATTACATGAAAATATATTTTTATATGGTATTTTTATCAAAATATAAAAAAGATATCAAAATAAATGATATGTCTAAAAAACTATCTTTACCTTTAAAAACAATTAATGATGGATTGAAATTTTTAGAAGAAAATAAATTAATATTAAAAAAGACTACAGGCTATATTATTATTGATTTACAAGAAGCAACTTTAAATAATTTATATAAACCCAATCTTACTCAATCAAAAGAAACTGTTGAACAAATTTCTAAAAATAAATCTAGAGCAAAAGCAATTGAACATATTAACAATATGTATTTTCAAGGAATTATGGGGCCATCATGGTATAATGATATTGATTTATGGTTTAGAAAATATAATTTTGATGAGCAAGTTATGATTGCCTTATTTGATTATTGCTATAACCGTTCTGCCTTACATAAAAATTATGTACAAGCAGTTGCAGAAGCTTGGGGGGCTAATAAAATTCAAACATGGAATGACTTAGATATATATGACCAAAAACAAGAAAAATTAAAGAAAATTAAAAATACAATTGCTAAAAAATTAGGAAAATATAATGGTTTAACACAATATGAAGAAGCATATATAGAAAATTGGGTTTTAGATTTTGGCTATGATATGAATATTATAGAAATAGCTTTAAAAAGAACAACTTTTAAACAAAACCCAACTTTTGAATATATAAACAATATAATTACAGATTGGCATGAAAGAAGTTTAAAAACACCAGATGAAATTACTGCTTTTATTGAACAAAGAAAGAAACAATCAAAAGATTTAAAAGAAATGAAAGCACAAGTATCAAAAGCTAATTATGAACAAAGAAAATATAACAATTTAGACTTTTTATATGCAAATAATACTAATGATGATAATTCTAATAATTAAAAAAGGAGATAATTAATGTCTAATGATATTTTAAATTCTTTATTAAAAGAATATGACCAAAAGAAATTAAAAGCTGAATTAGAATGTGATGAAAGAAAAAATAATTTATATCGTTTAATTCCTAGACTTCAAGAAATTGATAATGAATTAAACAGTTTTGCATTTAAAACAGCAAAAAATATATTGAATAATTCTTTACTTTCAGATAATTCAAATAATTCTTATACAGTTGAAAATTTAGAAGAAAAAATAAAAAATTTAAAAAAAGAAAAAGAAAAAATATTAAATGAAAATAATTTAACTTTGGATTATTTAAAACCTTTTTATGAATGTAAAATTTGTAATGATACAGGATATGTTTTAGATAATAATTATAAAACAACAATGTGTAATTGTCTAAAACAAAAATTATTAAATATTTCTTTTAATAAATCAAATATTTATAATATTAAAAAAGAAAATTTTAATAATTTTAATGAATTAATTTTTTCTGATGAAGTTGATTTTGCAAAATATAAATTTAATATTTCTCCAAGAAAAAATATTACAAATATTAAAAATAAATGTATTGAATTTATAGAAAATTTTGAAAATCCAGATTACAAAAATTTACTATTTGTTGGTTCAACAGGTTTACGGTAAGACTTTTATGTCAAATTGTATTGCCTCAGAATTATTAAAAAAAGGAAAAACTGTTATTTATCAAACAGCTCCGGTATTACTTGAAACCGTAATAGATTACAAGATGAATAAACAAAAAAATCCTCAAGATAATTTCTATAAATCTGTTTTAGAGGCCGATTTATTAATTATAGATGATCTTGGAACTGAAAGTTTAAATAGTATGAAATTAAGTGAATTATTTACAATTATAAATACTAGAATTTTAAATTTAAATAATAAAATAACAAAAACAATTATTTCTACAAATTTAAATATTAATGAAATTTTTAATAATTATGAAGAAAGAATTGGTTCAAGAATTGCTGGTTATTATAATATTTATTATTTTTTCGGAGACGATTTAAGATTTAAAAAATAATTTATTTTATTATTTAAATTAATTATAATAATAATTTTATTTAATAAATATTAATTATGAAAAATAAAAAATAAAAAATAAAAAATGAAAAATAATAAATAATAAATGATTAATAATTAATAATTAATAATTAATTAATTTATAAAAAAATAAAAATAGAAAATATAATTAAATATTTTCTATTTTTTTATTTTTATTTTTCTTCTGGATTTTCCATATCTGGTGTTAATGTTTCTATACTTACAACTTTTCCACCATCACTTGTTCTCATTAAAGTAACACCTTGTGTTGATCTTCCAAGAACACTAATATCTTTTACTTGAAGTCTTATAATTGTACCTGTATCTGTAATTAACATTACATCATCTTCTTCAGTTGCAATTTTAACTCCAACTAATTTTCCTGTTTTTGGTGTGATTTTATAAGTAATAACTCCTTTTCCACCTCTTATTTGAACTCTATATTCATCTAATTCGGTTCTCTTACCAAATCCATTTTCAGTAATAGCAAGTAATGTAGCTTTTCCTCCAGCTATAACAGATTCCATTCCTATAACTTCATCTTCATCACTTAGTCTTATTCCTATAACACCTTGTGCAACTCTTCCTATTGGTCTTACATCTTTTTCATCAAATGTTATACACATACCTTCTCTTGTAACAAGTACAACATTATCTTCTCCATCTGTAAGTCTTACAGTTATAAGTTCATCATCATCTTTAAGTGTTATACCTTGTAATCCTGTAGTTCTTGAAGAATTATATTCTGTTAATGCTGTTTTCTTAATTAAACCATTTTTTGTTGCCATTAACAAATATTTTCCTTCTGCAAAGTTTTGAATTGGTATAACTGCAGATATTTTTTCTCCTGGGTCTAAACTTAATAAATTAACTATTGCTGTTCCTTTAGCTGTTCTACCTGCTTCTGGAACTTCATAACCTTTTAATTTATATAATTTACCTTTATTTGAGAAGAATAAAATTGTATCATGAGTAGAAGCTGTAAATATTTGTTTAACAAAATCTTCCTCTCTTGTTGCAATTCCTGTAATACCTTTTCCACCTCTTCTTTGGCTTCTATATGTATCTATAGGCATTCTTTTAATATAACCAAAGTGTGTTAAAGCAACTACTGTTTGTTCTTCTTTAATTAAATCTTCTGCAACGAATTCTCCTTCTGCAGCAACAATTTTTGTTAATCTATCGTCACCATATTTGTCTTTAATTTCTAATAACTCTTCTTTTATAATATCATATACTAAAGTTTCACTTGATAATATATCTCTTAAATGAGCTATTAATTTCATTAATTCATTGTATTCTTCTTCTATTTTCTCTCTTTGCAATCCAGATAATGTTTTTAATCTCATGTCCAAAATTGCTTGAGCTTGAATATCAGATAAACCAAATCTTTCCATTAATCTTTCTTTTGGATTATCATAAGATGAACGAATTATAGAAATTACTTCATCAATATTATCAAGAGCTATTTTTAATCCTTCTAATATGTGAGCTCTAGCTAATGCTTTATCTAATTCGAATTTTGTTCTTCTTAAAATTACTACTTTTCTATGATTAATATAGCAATCTAAGCATTGTCTTAATGTTAATATTTTAGGTTCTCCATCAACTAATGCTAACATAATAGCACCAAAAGTTTCTTGAAGTTGAGTATGTTTATATAATTGATTTAATATAATTCTTGCATTTGCATCTCTTCTTAATTCAATTACAACTCTTGTCTTTTCTTTTCTGTCAGATTCATCTCTAACTTCTGAAATACCTTCTATTTTCTTTTCTTTTACTAAGTCTGAAATAGTTTTAACTAATTTAGCTTTATTTACTTGATATGGTAATGATGTTATAATAATTTTTTGTCTATTACCACTCATTTCTTCTATTTCAGCTTCACCTCTCATTGTGATTTTTCCTCTACCTGTTGTGTAAGCTTCTTTAATTCCTTGTTTTCCTAATATTGTTGCACCTGTTGGGAAATCTGGTCCTTTTATAGTTTCCATTAATTCTTCTATTGTTATTTCTGGATTATCTATTACTTTTATAATTCCATCTATAACTTCAGATAAGTTGTGTGGTGGTATATTAGTTGCCATACCTACGGCAATACCTGATGAACCATTTACTAATAATGCAGGTATTCTTGCAGGTAAAACTGTTGGCTCTTGTAATCTATCATCATAGTTTGGCATAAAATCAACAGTATTTTTTTCAATATCTGTTAACATTGATTCAGCAATTTTTGACATTCTTGCTTCTGTATACCTCATAGCTGCTGGGCTATCTCCATCTACAGAACCAAAGTTTCCATGTCCATCTACTAATGGATATCTCATTGTAAAGTCTTGTGCTAATCTTACCATTGCATCATAAACTGAACTATCTCCGTGTGGATGGTATCTACCAAGAACAGAACCTACTGTATTAGCACATTTACGATATGGTTTATCTGATGTAATTCCGTCTTCATGCATAGCATATAAAATTCTTCTATGTACTGGTTTTAAACCATCTCTTGCATCTGGAAGTGCACGAGATACAATAACACTCATTGCATAATCAATATATGCTGTTCTCATTTCTTTGTCTATATCTCTTTCGATTATTTTTCCGTCTCTTCTTTGTGGTGTTTCTTCCATTATTTCTCCCTCTTTTCATTGTTTTTTCTACATTTGTATTATACTAAACCACACTCAAATTTGCAAGTGATTTCGCCAAAAAAATGCTTTTTTTCTTAGGGATTTCTATTGTTTTTGTATTTTTATTTTTTTAATGATTTTGGCATAAAATTATTAAATTTATTCCATCTTTTAATCCTTGTTTATACATTTCTTCTTTTATAATTGCATTTTTTATATTATTGTTTTCTTCTATATTTTTTATTTGTTCTTCTATTTGTTTTTTTGTTTTTAAATCTTTAATTTCTATTTCATTTATTTTTATTTTTTCTATTTTTTATATTATCATAAAAAAAGTAAAAATCATAAGATAAATACTTACAATTTTTACTTTATATTTTCATAAAATCTTTTTTGTTGATTCCCAAACTTTCTTAAATTGAAAATCCTGGAGCTACACCGTAAGAATTAGATGCATAGCCACCATTAGAAAAACATCCTCCGTCTTGTATACAAACCACTAAAAAAACCGCTACCATTATGTGAAGTTGATCGAAGCCACCATGCATTTGAACTTTCGATACTTGGTTTTTTTGTGATATCATTTGAATCTAAATAATTTGTACTTCCTAAATTTATTTTATAATATTTATATTGTTTTCCTTCTGTATCTACTGCTAACCCTCTTGTTGTGCCTCCATTATAACCATTGTCCCAGATTTCTCCACATGATAATAACCATAGATAATCATCTGTTGTTGGCATTTGTGCTGGAACTTTATTATATTCTGGTATATACTCTTTTTTTACTTTCTTTATATTATTTTTTATACTTAACGAATTATATGTTGTTCCATTTAATGTTCCCCTTAATTCTGTATTTGCCCATCCTCCTGAATTTGTATTTCTGCTATTCATTCCTGTTGATGTTAAGAAATCTACGTATTCAAAACTTATTCCTGCTTTTCCTGTTGCTGTTGATGAACCATATGCTGTGTTTGGTTCTGATAATGTATCGTGATTAAATCCTAATATTCTTACTCTTTTTCCGTCTAAATTTTTCATTTGTCCTACTTTTAATGTTTTTCCATTTACTGTTGCTGTATCTGAATCATCTGTTATTGATGTATCATTTGATATTGCTTTTGCCATTTCTGCTATTTCATCCCAAGAATAAGCTATTCTGTCTTTTAAGTCCGTTGTTACCTTTTCAACATTACTTACTTTATTTACACTATTTATATATGCTGTTACTTGTATATTATTGTATTCTGTTAACTCTTCTAATCCTGTTACCGTATAGTTTTTATCTGTTGTTCCCTGTTTCTTTACTGTTCCTCCTACCGAATATCTATATTCTGTTATTGCTCCTTCTGGGTAATCATTTTCTACATTTATTTTAAAACTGTTTTCTGTTATTTCACTTACTGTTATTTGTGGTGCACTTAATATATTATTTACTGTTGCTTTTACACTTTTTGTTTTTCCATTATCTGTTGTTACTTTAAATATATATGTTCCACTTTTGCTTACTGTATATACTTTTTCTGTTGTACTTGTATCTGTTTTTAGTGTTGCTCCTTCTGGTGCTACTATTCCTGTTATTGTTCCTTCTGTTACACTTGCTGTGACTTTTACATCTACTGTTGTTCCTTCAAATACATAGCCTGATGTTTGTACTTCTGCTGTTCCAGATATTTTTGCTCCGCTTACTTCTCCATTTATTGTTACTTTTAAGTTTGAGTCTATTGTATATGCATAATTTTTATATTCTCCGTTTATTTCATCTCCATTCAATTCTGCTGTTATGTCTGTTAGTGCTTCTTCTAATTGTCCTCCTGCTAAAGTTTCTAATGTTACACTATTTCCTTTATAAATTTCTTCTGTTTGTATTGATTGAATTGCTAAACTTATTTCTTCCTGTAATTGTCCTTTCATTGACTCATCCTTTGCTCTTTTTGCATTTGCAAATAGCCCTGTATTTGATATAGCTTGTATACTAATTCCTGCTAAAATTAAAAGAATTATTATTGTTATTACTAAAGCTACTAATGTAATACCATTGTTTCTATTTTTTTTCATTATTTTCCTCCTTAGTTATTATTATTAATCTTTATTATTTGTACTTTTTTTACTTTTAATACTTTTTATGTTATTCTTTTGCAAAATATATATTTCAATAAACAATGTTCTATCGAATATCTTTTACAATGGTATTTATTTTTCAATGTACTTATTATTTACTTTCATAAATATCTTACAAAAATATTTTATTATAACTTTGTGAAATTTTCAATACTTTTGTTGTTTTTTCTTATGCATTTTACATATATTTTTTATCCTCTTTTTGCATATTTAGTATATTATTATTTTTATAATATAATTAAATTAATTTGGAGGAAATAATGGAAGATAGTATTATAATAGGAGAAAGAGTTAGAAAAATACGTGAAGATTTAAAAATGAATAGAGAAAGATTTTCAGAAATGATTGATATTTCTGATGTTTTTTTAGGACAAATTGAAAGAGGTGAACGTTCTTTGAGTACAAAAACTCTTGTTAAAATTGTAAAATTCACAGGAGTTTCTGCTGATTTTATTTTATTTGGAAATGAAGAATCTAATACTACTCTTTCTGAAATTAATCGAATTTTAAATAAATGTTCCGAAGATTTATTAAATTATATTTATGATTTAATTCATACAACTTTTAATTATGCAAAAAAATTAAAATAATTTTTATTTTTATATAATTTTTTAAAAATTATTATTTTATAGAAATATTAATAATCATTTTAATTTTTCAGCTAATTCTATCTCCTCCTGTGTTAAATTAAAATCTTGTCCATTATTTTTTATTAGTGTATGTAAATTTTCTATAGTTTTTACATTATCCATTATTTTTTCAATTGGAGCTAAATTTTTTATTTCTTTTTCTATTTTATTATATTCTTTTTCCATTCCATTAAAATCTTTATTTTTATAAAATTCTTTCCAATTATTAATATATTTTTCTGTATAATTTAAAGATTTTATTTGATTATTAAAATTATTTTCTATATTTTTTTCTACATTATTTAATATTGAATTTTTTCCTTTTTTTATTGTATTTGCTATTGTTGAATTTATTAATCCTGCATTTTTTACTTTATTTATTACATCATCTAATAAATATGAAACATTATCTATGATACCACCATTCTTTACTGCTTCTTGCATTTGAGATATATTATCGAACTTTCCTGTTACTATTCCAATAGCACTTTTACCAACATTTATTGCATCATCTATACTCTTTTTTATTCCATCTTTTAATCCATATTTCATTAAATTATCTTTTAAATCTATTATTTGTTCTTCTATATAATCTGGCAATAATGCTCTTATTCCAATATCAATTCCTGTATTAATTGTTTTTCCTAATGTTGTTTCTAAAAAATTATTTTGCTCTTTTTCGTTTACTAAATTATTTTCTAATTTTATTTCATTTTCTAAAATATTTTCCATAATTAATTCTCCTTTTAATTAAATTTTATTTTATTATTTTTATTATTAAATTTTTCATCTTTATTTAATTCTAACAATTTTTATATAGATGAAAATTTATATATTTTTTTGAAAAATTTTATTTTACTTTATATAGATTTTTTGTTTGTTATATTATTAAATAATTACTATACTGTAAATTCAATATTTCTTTTTATTTTTAATTTATACTACGGACTACTACTCATACAGTTTTCTTATATTAGAAATTTTTTCAATAATCTTTTCCTGTTTTTATTAATTATGTTTACTAGTTTTTTGCAAGTTTTTTATAATTTTTTCAGTTTCTTTTTTTAACATTTTTTCTTCTAATAAAATATTATTTTCAAAATTACTATTAATCAATAAATTATATATATCTGTATATTTTATTTTTCCAATAATTTCTAAATTATTAAAAATATTTTTTATTATATTTTCATCAATAGAAAATTTATTATTTTTATTTATAATTATTTTTGTATTTTTTAAATTATTATTATAATTTTTTTCTATTATTTTTTTTAATTTATCTATTCCTAAAATATTATCTTCTAATATTAATAAATTTAAGTTTGAATTTTCTATTATTTTTTTATTAATATTATTTTTATTATTGTCTGATAAAACTATAAAAATAAAATTATAATATTTTTCGATATTTTTTATTCTTTTTATTTTTATTAATTTATTATATGTTATTAAAGAAATATTTTTATTAATTATTATTTTATTTTTTAATATTATTTTTCTTCCTATTTTTTTATTTTCATATTTCAAATTTTGATTTTTTAAAATATTTACTATATTCTTTATTTTTTTTATATTATTTTTCTTTAATGTTTTAGAATTCTCTTTTTTATTAAAAATTGTACTTATTGTTTTATGACTTTTTGTATTTAAATCTATAATTAAAATTTTATTATTATATTCATTTAGATACAAACTTAGTCTTAAAGTTGTCATCTTTTTTCCTACGGATGAGTCGCCATTGACACTTATTATAATATTTTGATTTTTATTATATTTTTCTATGTTTTCGTTAATTATGTCAATTTTATTTGTATAATTTTTTTCATATTCTTTTTCTAATATCTCTTCTCCATATAATATAAAATTTAAAAAAATTTCTATTTTTATTTCTTTTTCGTAATAAACTATTTTAATTTTTGATTTTATTTTTTCATCTTTAATTATTTTGTTCTCATTTATTATTGTATTTTTTTTATTTTCTTTTTTAATAAAAAATATTATTTCTATATTTTTATTTATTTTTTTTATTTTATTAATTAATTCATCATTTTTTATTTCACCAGGTAATTTTTCATCAATTAATATAAAATTAATTTCTTTATTATTTTCTAATATTTCTAAAATTCCTTCTTTATATTGAATGTCTTTTCCTACTACTTCTATTTTTTCTTTTTTTAATTTTTCATTAATTATAGGATTATTAATAGCCGTTATTATTTTTTTCAATTTTATTTTCTCCTTCGATTATTTTCTTTTCTAAATCAGAGGCTTCTATTTTTGTTAATATATGGTCATCTCCGACAAACATTAAACATTCTCCTCTTTTTAAGGATTTTATTTCTACCTTCTCTTTTTCAGATAAATTAGTATATTCTTCTAATATTTTTATATTTTCTTCTTCTAATGCAAAAAATGTTTTTATACTTGAATTATTTAAAATACTTCTTCCATAAGTACCATTTTCTAAACTAAATATATCAGATATATCTTGTGTTATAGCTACTCCACTTCCTCCATATTTTCTTATTGTTTTAAATATTTTATAGATAAAACTTGCTACATTTTTATTTGAAGTGACTCCTATTAATCTCCAAATTTCATCCAAATAAATTGCTTTTTTCTCTTCTCTATTTTCTTTTATTTTGTCCCAAAAAATATCTGTAAATAGATACATTCCATATTTTATATTTTCTTCCCCTAAATCATAAATATCTGCAACTATTAATTCATTATTTAATTCTATATTTGTATAATTATTAAAAAATTTCATTGAACCATGAACAAATGGAATTAATTTTGTTTTAAATCTTTTTGTTTTTTCATCTTGTCCTAAAATATTATATAAATCTTCTAAAATTGGCATTTGCATTTTATTTTTAAATTTATTATTTTCATTAAATAAACTTTTATCATCAAATGTTATATTTTTTTCTTTATATGTTAATATTATTTTTTCTTCTAAAATTGCTTTTTCTTCTTCGTCCATTTCTCCAAATATTAAATTAAAAAATCCAATTAATTTACTTATTTTAATTGCTAAATATCCATTTTCTCCTTCTTCTATACTTTCTTGTCTTATTTCTAAAATATTAATATATGTATTAGATGTTGGTCCTATTTTTATTAATACCCCATCTAATTTTTTACAAATTTTATTATATTCTCTGTCTGGATCAATAATATATTGTTTTATTCCTAATAATTTATATCTTAAAATTAATAGTTTTGTATAAAAAGATTTTCCTGCTCCACTAGTACCAAAAATACAAATATTTGCATTTTTATATTTTTTTGTATCATATCTGTCTATAAAAACTAATGAATCATTATATATATTTGTTCCAATAAATATTCCATTTTTATCAAATATTGTTGATGATATAAAAGGATATGTTGATAATAATCCACTTGTTAAAATATTTCTTCTGGCTGCATCTTTTATAATTTCTTTATTTTCCATTAATGGTAAACACGCTAGAAAACATTCTTCTTGTCTAAAATTTGCTCTTCTGCTTTGCATTCCTTTACTTTGTGAAATTCCTTCTATTTTATTTAAATTATATTCTAATTCATTTATATTATCTGAATATAAATTTATATAAATATATAAAAAATATAAATCTTCGTTATTAACTTGCATCTCTTTTCTTATATATTTCGCATCATTATATGTATAAGCTGCTATATCAATATCTTGTCTATTATCATTTGATGATTTTAATTCTACCCCTACATTCCCAATGTGATAAGTTAAATCTTTTATGGTTTTATATGGATCTTGTTTTTCATAAAATATAGAAATATTCATATTTATATTAGTTTCAATTAAATTTTTTAATAATAAATCTGTTTGTTCTCTATAATAATTTACTATAATTAATGATGCATAAAATAAATTATCAATTTCTAAATATTTGGGATTTTGCATATTTATGTATGCTGGTGAAATTAAATCTTTTTTTGAAAAAATTCCTGAATTAAAATTTTTATTTTTTTTATTTATTTTTATTCCTCCTTTTTATATTCAATTTATTTTTTATTTAATTTATTTTTTATTTAATTTATTTTTTTGTTTAATTTATTTTTTTATTTAATTAATTTTTATTTTAAATTTATTAATTAATAAATTTAATTATTTTCAAAATATTTTCTAGTATTTAAAAAAGAATAAAAAACATTAATAATATCATCTTTTTTATTTATTTCTATTACATCATTTCCACATCTAGATAAACATTCTTTTATTTTAAAATATTTTTCTTTTAAATCATTTTCTATTATTTCCAATGTGTTAAAATATTCTTTTGATTTTTCTGTAGAAATTATTAAATAAAAATCTTTTGTTGATGATTTTTTTGAATTATTAAATTTTTTAATAAATTGAATATAATCTTTTGATAAATCTTCTAAATTTGAATTTTCTTTTTCTTGGATATTTTTTTGAATATTTAAAATATTTTGAGTTAAATCAACTTTATTACTTTGAATTAAAATTTGAATATTAAAGTTACAAGTTTTTAAAAATATTTTGTAGGAATTTAAAATTGTCTTTTTTTCTAAATCTGATTTTAAATTATAATTAATTGGATTTATTTTTAATATTTTTATATATTTATTTTTATTGGTCTTTATAATTCCACTTTCATAAATATTTTCTATTGGCAACCATTGCTGTACTTTTTTTATTTTTCCTCACCTCCAATTTTAAAATATTTTATACCGCATTTATTGGTTTGTCAAGAAAAACATTTTGACATTTTTCGACATTAAAAATTTTTTTAAAAATTTTTTTATTTTTTTGTATATATTTTTTTTATTTATCCATAATAAGATTGTAAGGTTGATAATAGTTGAGCAAAGAATAATAATAGATTACTACTTAGTTTATTATTACTTGAGCAAAGATGTGTAATGGTGTTTTTAATATTATTACATGTCGGCGATAAGAATATATTATTTGTATGTAGGCTATTTAATATATTTTAATTTTTAAATTTTATAATTTTTTATAATTTTATAATATTTTAAAATTTAAAATATTATATGGTCAAATTATAGGTACTATATTCGAGCTAAGATTATTCTTTTATCTCTAAATGGTTATTATTAGTCCCTCGTTTTGGATGAATATAGTTATTTATGGTGGATTAATAGTCGAACGACTGATTAATATATTTGGTATCGGGCTTATTTATATAGCAATATATATTAGGTTTAAATATTAGGTATATTAGTCTGAGTGTAGATTATTATCAGCTTTATAGATTAATGGCAGGTAATTTATATAATTACCTGCCATTAAATTTTTATTATATATCTAAGTTTTGAACATATTTTGCATTTTGTTGTATAAATTCTCTTCTAGGTTCAACTTCATCACCCATTAATAAAGTAAATGTTTCATCTGCTTTTATTGCATCATCCATTGTTACTTTTACAAGAATTCTTGTTTCTGGGTTCATTGTTGTTTCCCATAATTGTTCTGGGTTCATTTCTCCTAGACCTTTATATCTTTGTAATCCTAATTGGTCTCTAGAAATACCTTTTTTTTCTAAATCGCTATATGATTTTGCTAAATCTTCATCTGTATAGCAATAAATATCTTCCATTCCCTTTTTAGATAATTTATATAGTGGTGGTTGTGCTAAAAATACATTTCCATTTTCTATTAATGGTCTCATGTATCTAAAGAAGAATGTTAATAATAATGTTCTGATATGTGCACCATCAACATCGGCATCTGCCATGATTATTACTTTTCCATATCTTATTTTTGTTATATCAAAATCATTTCCAATTCCAGCTCCAACGGCTAAAATAACTGGATTTAATTTATCATTTCCATATATTTTATCAGCTCTTGCTTTTTCGACATTAAGCATTTTTCCCCATAATGGTAATATTGCTTGGAATTTTCTATCTCTTCCTTGTTTTGCACTTCCTCCAGCAGAGTCTCCTTCGACTATGTATACTTCACATTCTTCTGGATTTTTACTACTACAATCAGCTAATTTTCCTGGTAATGTTGATGTTTCTAGTGAACTTTTCTTTCTTACTAATTCCCTAGCTTTTCTTGCTGCTTCTCTTGCTCTTGATGCACTTACACATTTTTCTAATATTGCTTTTGCTACTTGAGGATTTTCTTCTAAGAATGTTGCTAATGCATCATTTACCATACTTTGAACAACACCTGTAACTTCACTGTTTCCTAATTTTGTTTTAGTTTGTCCTTCAAATTGTGGTTCTTTAACTTTAACAGAAACAACCGCTGTTATTCCTTCTCTTATATCTTCGCCTTGTAAATTTGCTTCTTTTTCTTTTATTATATTATGACTTCTTGCATAATCATTAAATACTTTTGTTAATGCTCTTTTAAATCCTTCTAAGTGAGTTCCACCTTCTATTGTGTTTATATTATTAACAAATGTATATATATTTTCTGAATAACTTGTTGTATATTGAATTGCTATTTCAACTGGAACTTCTCCAGCTCTTTCTATATAAATTGGTGTTGGATGTATTTTTTCTTTGTTTTTATTCAAAAATTCAACAAATGAAATTAATCCACCTTCATAACAAAAATCTGCTTTTTTGATGTTTTCTGGGTCTCTTTTATCTTCTAATGTTATTTTTAAACCTTTTGTTAAAAATGCTATTTCTCTTAATCTTTTTTCAAGAACTTCATATTCATAATCTAAGCTTTCAAAAATTGTATCATCTGCTAAAAATCTTACTTTTGTTCCAGTTTTCTTTGATTCACCTATTTTTTCAAGTTTTTTAACAGTTTTTCCTTTTTCAAAACTCATTTGGTAAATTCCGCCATCTCTTTCAATTGTAACTTCTGTCCATGCAGATAGAGCATTTACAACTGAAGCACCTACTCCATGAAGTCCTCCAGAAACTTTATAACCACTATCTCCACCAAATTTTCCTCCAGCATGTAGAACTGTATATACTGTTTCCGCAGTAGATATATGTGTTTTTGGATGTATTTCTACAGGAATTCCTCTACCATTATCTTGAACTGATATTATATTTCCTGGTTCGATTTTAACATTTATTTCTGTACAATATCCTGCTAAAGCTTCATCTACACCATTATCAACTATTTCATAAACCATATGATGTAAACCTCTTACTGATGTACTTCCTATGTACATACCTGGTCTCTTTCTTACAGCCTCTAGACCTTCTAAGACTTGGATTTGCTCTGCACCATATTTGTGATTGTATTTTTCCATACTTTGTTTTCCTCCTATTTCTGTTTAAATATTTTTCCATTAGACACATTATATTCCAAATATTCTAAATTTTCAATATCTAATTTTTCAGTTCCCGTAATTATTACTTGTGTATCTTTTATATTTTCCAAAAAATTTTTTCTTCTTGTACTATCCAATTCAGACATAAAATCATCTAATAATAAAATTGGGTATTCCCCTATTTCATCTTTTATTACTTGTAATTCAGATAACTTCAAAGAAAGCATTGCTGTTCTGTTTTGTCCTTGGGAACCATATATATTTATTTCTTTCTTATTTATATATATCACAAAATCGTCTCGATGTACACCCTTTGTTGTAAAACCTTTTATTATGTCTAATTTTCTTCTTTCTTTTAATAATTTTAAATAATTTTCTTTATTATTACATTCTGTAATATATTCAATTTCTATTTTTTCTTTTTCATCTGTTATATTATTATGTATTTTTTCTATTTTATTAGTTATTTTTTCTATAAACTCTTGTCTATATTCACAAATTTTTATTGCATATTCTGCTAACTTTTCATCCCAAATATCTAATAAATTCTCATCTTTTCTTTCTTCTTTTATTTGTCTTAAATATTTATTTCTTTGCTCTATTGTTTTTAAATAAGAATTTAAAATGTGCATATAATTTGGTCTTAATTGGCTTATCATAATATCTAAAAATCTTCTTCTGTTTTGTGGTCCGCCTTTTAAGATATTAATATCATCTGGTGTGAAAATTACAGTATTTATATTTCCTAATAATTCACTTAATTTTTTAATTTTTATTCCATTAATAAATATATTTTTTTTATCACATAATTCTATTTTAATTTTTCCATCTCTATCTGATTTTTCATATTCTATTTCTATTAATGAATTCTTTTCATTTAATTTTATCATTTCAGAATCTTTTTTTGCTCTAAATGATTTTCCTAAACTACATAAAAAAATTGCTTCTATTATATTAGTTTTTCCCTGTGCATTTTCTCCATAAAAAATATTTATATTTTTTTCAAAATTAATTTCTTGTTCTTGATAATTCCTAAAATTATTTAATTTTATTTTTTTTATCCACATTTTGTACCCCATTTTTATAATTTAAAACTATTTTTATCTTTTTTTTTCTAATTTATTCTATTTTTTTCTAATTTTTCCTATTTTTTATAATTTTAATTTATTTTATTTTTTTATTTTTAATATTAAATTATATTTATAAAAAATTAAATCGTCTTATTTTGGATTCTCGTGCTTCGTTTTTTTCCTATTTTTATTTTTTTAATATTTATTTTTCTATTTTTTTCTATTTTTTTTTAATTTATTCTAATTTTTTCTATTTTTTTCATAATTATTTTTATTTTTTAGTAATTAAATTATATTATAAAAAAATTAAATTGTCTTATTTTGGATTTTCGCATGTTGTTTTTTCTAGTTTTTATATTTTTATCTATTTTTTTCTAATTTATTCTATTTTTTTCTATTTTTTATAAATTACTTTTTTTGATAAATAATCCACAATTTATTAAAAGTTTGTGGAAAACTTTTTCTTTAAAAGAATAAAAAGTAAGAATAATATCTTACTTTTTATTCTTCTTTAAGTCTAATTGGTAAAATCATATAAACATAGTCTTTGTTTTCAGCAGATTTAATTAAGCATGGAGATATACTTGTTCCAAATTCAACAAAAACATCTTCATCATCAATAGCTTTTAAACTATCTAAGAAATATTTTGGATTAAATCCTGCTTCTAAGTTTTTACCTTCTGTTGAAACAAATAATTCTTCTTTTGCATCTCCAGTTTGATTTGTACAAGAAATTGTCACTTTTCCAATATCTACATTTACTTTTACTGGATATTTTTTCTCTTTTTCAACAGATGAAGCTGATATTAAACTAACTCTTTCAAAACTATTTTGTAAATTATTTTTATTTACTTTTATTCTTGTTTCCCAATTTTCTGGAATTACATTTTTGTAATTTAAAAATTCTCCATCTAATATTCTAGTTACAATTTTGCAATTATCCATTTCAAATAATGCTTGATTTTTTGCAACTCCTATTTTTATTGTTTCAAAAGAATCTAATAAAATTTTATTTACTTCATTTAAAGTTTTTCCTGGTATTACAGCACTAAAGTCGTTTGTTTGTTTATTTAAATACATACTTCTTAAAGCTAATCTAAAACCGTCTACAGCAACAATATTTAATTTATTAGATTTTATTTCAAATAGACATCCGGTAAATATTGGTCTATTTTCTTCTGTGCTTACTGCAAATATTGTTTTTCTAATCATATTTTTTAAAGTATTTTGTTCTAATTCTATTGAATTTTCAACTTCAATTTTTGGAAGTTCTGGAAATTCATCAGGATTCATTGTTGCTAATTTATATAAAGAACCTTCACATTCTATTTCTAATAGATTTTTTTCATTTAAAGTAATTGAAATTTCAGTATCTGGTAATTTTCTAATAATTTCACTAAACATTATAGCATTTACTACTGTACTTCCTTGTTCTTTTACTTCACATTCCATTACATATTCTATTCCAATTTCTAAATCATAAGTTGTTAATTTAACCTCGTTATCATTTGTTTGAATAAGTATACCTTCTAGTATAGGCATTGTTGTTTTTGATGCTACACCTTTAACTACGGAATTAAGAGCTTTTAATATTTTATCTTTGTAACATACAATTTTCATTTTGAAAACCTCCTCTATATATTTTTAATAATAATATAATATTTTTAGTAGTATTAGTATTAGGTCCTGTGGAAACTGTGGAAAACTATGTTGAAAGTTGAAATCCCTAACAAAATTGTTGTGAATAACTTAGTGGAAAAGTTGTCGAAATTTCCACACTTAAAAATTTAAGTTGTGTAAAACTGAGATATTCACAGTTTATAAACAGGTTATTAACATGTGGCTGTGGATATCAAATGTGTTGCTTCCGTAAGAAGAATTTCGAAAATTTTTTCCAAACAATAATTTTTCCAAACATAAATTTTAAAAAATTCCTAAAAAACTTGGTATTATTATTTTTGATTATTTTTTATCATTTACAATTATGTTTTTCACACTTTCCACAATTAGCTTTGTACTATTCTTATCTTTTATTTCTTTTGCTATTTTATTATAACCATGCATTACTGTTGAGTGGTCTCTATTACCAAATTCAACACCAATTTGAGGAAATGACATTCCAGCAATTTCTCTACATAGGTACATTGCAATTTGTCTTGGAAATGCAATATCGTTTGATCTTTTACTTCCAGCTAACTCTTCTTTATCAATACTAAAATATTTTGATACGGTTTCTTTAATGAAATCAGAAGAAATAACCTTTTCGCTTTCGTATTTAAATTCGTTTATAATGTTTTCGGCTAATTCTATTGTTATAGGGCTGTGAGTTAATGAGGCTCTTGCAACTATTTTGTTGAATACTCCCTCCAACTCCCTAATATTAGAATCAATTTTGGTTGCTATATCTGATAATATAGAATCATCAATAATTATGTTTTCATCTTGAGCTTTTTTTCTTAATATAGCTAAACGAGTTTCATAATCAGGACAAGAAATATCGGCTAAAAGCCCCCATTCAAATCTTGATTTTAATCTGTCTTCAAGAAATTCAATATCCCTTGGTGGTTTATCACTAGAGATAATTATTTGTTTTCCATTTTCTCTTAAAGTATTAAAAGTATGGAAAAATTCTTCTTGAACTCTGTCTTTACCTGCAATAAATTGAATATCATCGATTAATAAAACGTCTATATTTCTATATTTATTTCTAAATATTTCTGTTTTATTGTCTTTAATAGCATTTATTAGTTGGTTTGTAAATTTTTCTGATGTAACATATAGAACGTTAGAAGCTGTATTATCTTCAACTATTCTGTTCCCTATTGCATGCATTAAGTGAGTTTTTCCTAAACCAACACCACCGTATAGAAATAATGGATTATATGATTTTCCAGGTTCATTCCCTACTGCTAATGCAGCTGCGTGTGCAAATCTATTATTATTTCCAACAACGAAAGTTTCAAAAGTATATTTTGGATTTAATGTTGAATGATTACTTTCAAGTTCTGCTTCAGGAACATTTGATTTTTTGTCTGTTATAATATTATTGTTTTCTTCAGTTTCTTTTGATAAATCAATAACAGAAAAAGTCCAATCTTTATTTGTTATATATCTTAAAGTATTGAAAATTAAGCTATTAAATTTATTTTCAATGAAATCTTTTTGATATTCTGATACTGTTGTAAAAACAATATTGTCTTTTTCGATTGCTCTTATTCCTAAAGGTTTAATCCAGGTCTCAAATGAAATTTTTGAAACTTCATCTTCTAACAATTCTTTTAGCTTGTTTAAAAGTTCGTCCTTATCGATTGACATTTTATTCATCCTTTCTAACAAAATTATCCACAATGTTTTCCACAACTGTTGATAAGTCTGTAATATTTTTGTAAAAAAACATTAAAAATTGCGAACAGAATTTTAGTTGATATCTGGGCAAAAATCTTAATTTTTTTTCGTAATTTATATAATAGCAAATTTTATATAAATTAGTCAATAGGGTTGTGGAAAATTTTTTGGAATTGTGGAAAAGAATGTATTTTTTTGTGGAAAAAGTTATAATATTACAAAAATGTTATAAAAATTTAATTTAAAATCATAAAAATCAATTTACATAAGGTAATATTAAGTGAAAATTAAAAATTTTAAAAAACACTTGACAAAACTCTAAAATCTACGGTATAATCGATATACTTATTATTTTGCAAAAATTTCCGAAAAAGGAATTTAATAAAGATAAAAACAGTAGGAGGTGCTATTATGAAAAGAACATTTCAACCAAAAACAAGACAAGAACAAAGAGAACACGGATTTATGAAAAGAATGAAAACTAGAGCTGGCAGAAACGTTTTAAAAGCTAGAAGAGCAAAAGGTAGAAAAAAATTAAGTGCTTAATTTTATATTAAATTTGGCATGAATCTTTTAATGATTCTTGCCTTTTAATATAAAGTTTTTTCATTTGCCTTTTAAGAAAGGGACGAACATAATGAAAAAAACTAAAATGCTAAAAAAAAATTATGAATTTAGAAAAGTTTTATCAAAAGGAAAATATTATTCAGGAAAAAATATAGAAGCATATGTACTAGAAAATAACAAAAAAGATTGCAATTTTTTAGGACTAGCAATAAGTGTCAAAACCGCTAAAGCCGTAAAGAGAAATATGATAAAAAGACTCCTTAGAGAAAATTATAAAATACTTGAAAATGATATTATCAATGGAGTAAGTATAGTATTTTTATGGAAAAAGGGAATAGATACAAAAAATGCTCAATTTAATAACATAAAAGATGATATGAATTATATTTTTGATAAAGCAAATTTAAAAATAGATAAAGCTCAGCAAATTTAGTTAATTAGGGAAAAATGAATGAAAAAAATATTGATTAAAATAATTAATTTTTATCAAAAACATATTTCTTTATGGTTGCAAACCAAAAATATAAATTGTAAATTTTATCCGACTTGCTCTGAATATACAAAGCAAGCTATTGAAAAATATGGTGGAATAAAAGGTACATTTTTAGGAATTTGTAGAATTTTAAGATGCAATCCTTTTTCAAAAGGAGGGTATGACCCGTTAAAATGAGCTAGGAGGAGTTAAGATGTTTCAATTTTTTGCAAACATTTTTGGCTATTTATTAGATATTATAAATCAATTTGTAAATAATTATGGTTTAGCTATAATTTTATTTACAGCTATAATAAAATTAATAATGTTGCCACTATCTATCAAACAACAACGATCTATGAAGAAAAATGCAGAACTTCAAGAAAAATTGAAAGTAATACAATTCAAATATAAAAATGATCCAGAAAAACTAAATAAAGAAACAATGGATTTATATAAACAAGAAAAAATGAGTCCATTTAGTGGATGTTTTAGTGCAATAATACAATTTATTTTATTAATATCAATTTTCTATATGGTTAGATTCCCATTAACATATATGGAAAAAGTAGATAAAACCAAAATAGATACATATACACAACAAATAAAAGATGCTGGAATGGACGTGAGTCAAGCGTATTCTGAAATTGATATAATAAGAGAAATTGATTTTCTAAGAGAAAATAATCCAGAAGATGAAACATTAAAAAATATTAATATAAATATGAATTTCTTAGGGTTAGATTTAAGTAAAATACCACAACAAAATTTAGCAGATTGGACAGTTTATATAATACCAATTTTATATATTTTATCAACATTTGTATCAATGAGGTTAACAACTTCAATGCAAAATACAAATAAAGATAAGAAAGAATTAACAGATGGCGAAAATAAAGAGACAGAAAGAAATGAAATGGAAGATGCAATGGCTCAATCAAACAAAATGATGTCTTGGATGATGCCAATAATGTCTGTTTCAATATCATTAGTAGCACCATTAGGACTAGCTTTATATTGGCTTGTAAATAATATATTAATGATAGGTGAAAGATTGGTTTTAAATAAAGTTGTAAAAGATTAAAATATTATTTTTATATTGTTTTTCATGGAAAGGGATGGAAAGATGGAGAAAAGTATTATTTCAGAAGGAAAAACAACAAATGAAGCAATAGAAAAAGGTTTAAAAATTTTAAATGTATCAAAAAATAAAGTTGATATAAAAGTGTTAGAAAATGAAGAAAAAAGAAGTTTTTTTAGTATTTTAACACCTAGAGTAGTAAAGGTTCAACTAACATTAAAAGATGTAGAAGAAGAACATAAAATTGTTAAAAAAGAAATTAATTTAAGCCAAGAAGAACAAGATATTGCAGTAAAAAATGTAGAAGAATTCTTAAAAGAATTTTTAAATAAATTAGAAAAAGATGAAAAAATAGAATACTCTATAAAAGCTGATAAATCAGGAGTATATGTAAATATTAATGATAAAAATTTAGGCTATTTAATAGGGTATAGGGGAGAAACATTATATGCTTTACAAAATGTTTTATCAGCAATAGCTGGTAAAAAAATAGAAAATAAAGTTAGAGTTTTTCTTGATATAGAGAGCTATAGAGCAAAAAGAGAAAAAACATTAGAAGAATTAGCTGAAAAAATATCAAAAACAGTTATAAAAACTAAAAAATCTATTACTTTAGAGCCAATGCAAGCATATGAAAGAAAAATTATACACAGTAAGTTACAAAATAATGAATTAGTAACAACTAAAAGTATAGGAGAAGAACCACGTAGAAGAGTGGTAATATCATTAAAAAATAAATAAAATAATAAAAATCAGAGGTCAAAGGTCGATTTTTACTTTAAAAGTAATTTTCTATCTTTGGCTTTTATTTTGTTAAAAGGCTTTTCAAAAGTTACATAATGTGGTAAAATATTTGAAGTGAAAAATAAAAAAGGAGAAAATAAATAATGAGTACAATAGCATCAATATCTACGGCTCCACGGAATTGGTGGAATTGGTATTGTTAGAATAAGTGGTGAAAACTGCTTTGAAGTTTTAAGAAAAATTTTTGTTCCAAAAAAAGATGAACCTATTGAAAATATAAAAGGTTATACCATGAAATATGGACATATTGTTGATAATAGTGAAATTATAGATGAAGTATTAGTTACATATTTTAAAAAGCCAAAGAGTTATACTACAGAAGATATGTGCGAAATAAATACTCATGGAGGAAATATTGTAACAAGAAAGATACTAGAACTTTGCTTAAAAAACGGTGCAAACCTTGCGGAACCGGGAGAATTCACAAAGAGAGCATTTTTAAATGGAAGAATAGATTTGTTACAAGCAGAATCAGTTATAGACGTAATTAATGCAAAATCAGAAAGAGAAGCAAAGACTGGAATTAAGCAATTAGAAGGAATGTTATCTAAAAAAATAAATGAAATAAAGCAAGAAATATTAGATGTAATGGTAAATGTAGATGTAAGTATAGATTATCCAGAATATGATGTTGAAGAAGTTACATATCAAGAAATATCTAATATGCTTACTAGTGTAAAAGAAAAATTAGAAAAATTAGAAAAAAGCTTTGATAATGGTAAATTAATAAAAGAAGGAATAAAAACAGCTATTATAGGGAAGCCAAATGCTGGAAAATCTTCATTATTAAATGCTATTTTAAAAGAAGATAGAGCAATTGTTACTGAATATGAAGGTACAACAAGAGATACAATTGAGGAATTTGTTAATATCGAAGGGATTCCTTTAAAACTTATAGATACAGCAGGAATAAGAAATGCAAAAGATGAAGTTGAAAAAATAGGAATAGCAAAATCTAGAGAAATAGCGAAAGAGGCAGATTTAATTATAGCAATATTTGATAGTACTAAAGAATTGTCGCCAGAAGACCTTGAAATTCTTAATTTAATAAAAGGTAAGAAATCTATAGTAATATTAAATAAAATTGATTTAAATGCTATTTTGAGCGAAAATGACGATAGATTTACAAATGTAAGTGATAATATTTTGAAATTATCTGCACTAAATGGGGAAGGATTAGAAAAATTATATAAAACTATTTCTAAAATGTTTAGTTTAAATGAAATAAATTTGGATAATGAAATAGTTATAACAAATTTAAGACATAAGAATTTAATTTCAAAAGCATTAATCAATGTAAAAAAATCTGAAGAAGCAATAGAACAAAATATGCCTGTTGATATTATTGCAATATTTATAAAAGATATTTTAGAAGATTTAGGAAATATAACAGGAGATATTGTAACAGATGATATTATTAATGAAATTTTTTCTAAGTTTTGTTTGGGAAAATAGATAATAAAATTAATCACGAGAATCGAAAATAAGCTATTTTTAATATAAAACAATGTAATTTTATATCAAAAATATAAAAAATAAAATATGGACAAAATAATGCCAAATTTAATTATAGTTATAAGAAATTGGAAAAAACGTAATACAATCAGCGGAAAAAGTTATTAATAGTGAAACAAATTAAGAAATAAATAAAAAAACAAACATACAGAAAATAAAATAATTAACATAAAGCAAGATAAATAAACTAAAAGGTAAATATAAAACAAAAATTACTTAACCTATGATTTAACTTAATTTGATTTAAAATATATACAAAAAGTATATTAACTATTAAGTAAATATTACTGCAAAGCACTGATAGAACGGGGTTTCCTGTTTCATATGAAAAGGAGAAAAAGATGAGTTATTATGCAGGAGATTATGATATAGCAGTTATAGGTGCTGGTCATGCAGGATGTGAAGCTGGATTAGCAGCTGCTAGATTAGGAATGAAAACATTAGTATTTTCTATTAGTTTGGAGGCTGTGGCAAATATGCCATGTAATCCACATATAGGAGGAAGTTCAAAAGGACATTTAGTTAGAGAAATAGATGCACTTGGGGGAGAAATGGGGAAAAACATAGACAAAACTATGATTCAAATTAAAATGTTAAATACATCTAAAGGACCAGCTGTACATTCTCTAAGAGCACAAGCTGACAGAAAAAGATATCATATGGAAATGAAACATACTTTAGAAAAACAAGAGAACTTATATTTAAAACAGGGAGAAATTGTGGATATTAAAGTAGAAAATGGCAAAGTAACGGCGGTTGAAACTAGCGTTGGAGCAATTTATGGAGTAAAAGCTGTTATTGTTGCAACAGGAACATATTTAAAAGGAAAAATATTCATGGGAGAATTTTCACAAGAAAGTGGACCAGATGGTGTTTCTGCCGCAAATAAATTATCTGATGCTTTAAAAAGAATAGGTGTTGATTTAGTTAGATTTAAGACAGGGACACCTGCAAGAATAAATAAAAGAAGCATTGACTTTAGTAAAATGGAGGTTCAAAAAGGCGATACAGAGATAGTTCCGTTTTCTTTTGAAGATGAAGTGAAAGATTTAAAACAAGTAGATTGCTATCTAACTTATACAAATGAAGAAACACATAAAATAATTAGAGATAATCTACATAGATCACCATTATATGCCGGTAAAATAGAAGGAACAGGACCTAGATATTGTCCATCTATAGAAGATAAAGTTGTTAGATTTAGTGATAAACCAAGACATCAAGCATTTGTTGAACCAGTAGGTTTGGACACAGATGAAATGTATATACAAGGACTAAGCTCTTCTTTACCAGAAGAAGTACAAATTGCTTTTTATAGAACAATACCAGGACTAGAAAATGCTGAATTTACAAGATCTGCATATGCAATTGAATATGATTGTATAAATCCATCAAATTTAAAGCTTTCCTTAGAATATAAAGGAATTGACGGTTTATTTATGGCAGGTCAAACAAATGGAACATCTGGCTACGAAGAGGCTGCTTGTCAAGGATTAATTGCAGGAATAAATGCTTCACAAAAAATAAAAGGAAAAGAACCAGTAATTTTAGATAGAAGTCAAGGCTATATAGGTGTATTAATAGATGATATTGTAACAAAAGGAACAAATGAACCATATAGAATGATGACTTCTAGAGCAGAATATAGGCTACTTTTAAGACAAGATAATGCGGATTTGAGATTAACAGAGATAGGGCATGAAGTTGGATTGATTTCAGATGAAAGATATCAAAAATTTTTAAATAAAAAAGCAAATATAGAAAAGGAAATTCAAAGGTTAAAAGAAGAAACTGTAAAGCCAACAGAAAAAGTAAATGAGTTACTAAAAAAATACGGAACTACAGAACTATCAACAGGTACAAAGATGTCAGAATTATTAAAAAGAACAGAATTAGATTATAATAAACTTGCTCCAATAGATGAAAATAGACCTGAATTAACACTACAAGAGAAAGAAGAAGTAGAAATTCAAATAAAATATGAAGGTTATATAAAAATGCAAGAGGCTCAAGTAGAAAAATTCAAAAAATTAGAAACAAAATTATTACCAGAAGAGCTAGACTATGAACAAATAAAGGGATTAAGCTTAGAAGCAAGGCAAAAACTAAATAAATTCAAACCACGTTCTATAGGCCAAGCTTCAAGAATTTCAGGGGTTTCTCCTGCTGACATATCTGTATTATTAATATATTTACAAGTAAATAAAAATAATTAAAGGATTGAAAAGAATGGAAATAAATGAATTTAAAGAAATAATGAATGAAAATGCAAAAAAAATTAATATAGAGTTTAATGACAAACAATTAGAGCAATTTTTTGAATATATGAACTTATTAATAGAATGGAACGAAAAAATAAACTTAACAGCTATAACAGAACCAAAAGAAATAATAATAAAGCATTTTATTGATTCATTAACTATAAATAAATACATAGAGAAAAATAATAAAATAGTAGATGTTGGTACAGGAGCTGGCTTTCCTGGAATTCCAATAAAAATATATAGACCAGAGGTAGAAGTAACATTAGTAGATTCCTTAAATAAAAGAATAAACTTTTTAAATGAAGTTATTTCAAAATTAGGACTAGAAAAAATAAATACTATTCATGCAAGGGTAGAAGAGTTTGCAAGAAATAAAAAATATAGAGAAAAATTTGATATTGTAACAGCAAGGGCTGTAGCAAATCTAACAGTGCTTTCTGAATATTTATTACCATTAACAAAAACTAATGGAAAATGTATATGTATGAAAGGAAGCAATATAGAAGAAGAGTGTAAAGAAAGTAAAAAAGCAATAGAAATATTAGGTGGAAAAACTGTGGAAATAGAAGAATTTTATTTGCCAGATTCAGATATAAAACGTAATATAATAAATATAAAAAAAATAAAATTAACACCTGCAAAATACCCAAGAAAGCCGGGAACACCTGCAAAAGAGCCAATAAGATAGATTTGAAAAAGTCTATCTTTTTTTCATGCAAAACAAAAAATAAAAATAATGAAAAAAATTAATATAAATTCGTAAAATTCATTGACTTTTTTTCTAATTTTTTATATTATATATGTAGATAACAAATGTAACAAATAAATTAATATTTACTACAAAATGGAGGCGAGATTTGTGGGAAAAATAATTGCAGTAGCAAATCAAAAAGGTGGAGTAGGAAAAACAACCACAACAATAAACTTAAGTACAATTTTAGCAAAAAAAGGTAAAAAAGTATTACTAATAGATGCAGACCCTCAAGGTAATGCTACAAGCGGAGTTGGAGCAGAAAAAGATGTAGAATTTTCTACATATGATATATTAGTTGGAGAAACAGAAATAGAAGAAGCAATAGAAGGAACAATAATAAAAAACTTATCTGTATGTCCATCAAACATCAACTTAGCAGGAGCAGAAGTAGAGCTAGTTTCAATGATGTCAAGAGAACAAAGATTAAAAGAAAAATTAGAAGAAGTAAAAAGTAAATTTGACTACATTTTAATCGATTGTCCACCATCATTAGGACTAATTACATTAAATGCTTTTACAGCAGCAAACAGTGTATTAATACCAGTTCAATGTGAGTATTATGCATTAGAAGGATTGGGACAACTTATAAACACAATCAACTTAGTAAAAAAACATTTAAATAAAAACATAGAAATAGAAGGGGCATTACTTACAATGTATGATGCAAGAACAAACCTATCTAACCAAGTTGTAAAGGAAGTAAAAAAATACTTTGATAATAAAGTATATAAAACAGTAATACCTAGAAACGTAAGACTTAGTGAAGCACCAAGTTATGGAATGCCAATAACAGAATATGATGCAAGATCAAAAGGTGCTAAAAGTTATGAAAAATTCACAAAAGAATTTTTAAAAATAAATGAAGTCGAAAGAAAAGCAAAACATATGTTATAAAATATGAAAGGAATGTGATAAAAATGCCTAAGAAAACAGGATTAGGAAAAGGATTAGATGCCTTATTTGGACCAGTTCCAGAAGAAGAAAAAGCACAAGAAACAGATATATTAAAAAACTTAAAAATAATAGAAGTAGAACCAAATAGAGAACAACCAAGAAAAAACTTTAATCAAGAAGCATTAGAAGAATTAGCAGAATCAATAAAAGAATATGGATTAATACAACCAATAGTTGTAACAAAAAAAGATGGTTATTATAGTATAATTGCAGGAGAAAGAAGATGGAGAGCAAGCAAAATCGCAGGACTAACAGAAATACCAGCAATTATAAGAGAAGATGATGAAAGAAAAAACAATGAAATAGCATTAATAGAAAACATGCAAAGAGAAGACTTAAACCCATATGAAAAAGCATTAGGAATCAAAAATTTAATGACAACATATGGATTTACACAAGAAGAAATAGCAAAAAAATTAGGCAAAAGTAGAAGCGCAATTGCAAACACAGTAAGAACATTAAACTTAGAGCCACGTGTATTAGAAATGGCAAAAGAAGGAAAATTGACAGAAGGACATTGTAGAGCATTACTTTCTATAACAGACCCAGAAAAACAATATCTAACGGCAATAAACATGTTAGAAAGAGGAGCAACTGTTAGAGAAGTTGAACAAACAGGAAAAGAAATAAACAAAAAACAAGTATCAAAAGAACAATTAAAAAGAAATGCTATATTATACAGAGACATAGAAAACACATTCCAAGGCTTTTTTGGAACAAAAGTAAAACTAAATCCTGGTAAAAAAAGAGGAAAAATAATAATAGAATATGCATCAAATGATGATTTAGAAAGAATATTAAATCTAATGAAATAAACAGAAGAAAGAGGGACGTAAATGCAAGGAATAATAGATTTTTTAAGAACAGATAATTTTTTATTAATGTTATCAATAATGGTAGGAATTCTTACTATAGGATTTATTTCTATATTATATAGTAATATAAAATTAAAAAATAAATACAATAAATTTATGAAAAAAATAGGAAATGGAAAGAATATAGAAGAAGACTTAGAAAACTACATGTATAGAGTTGAAAGAGTAGAAAAACAAAATGCAGAAATAATATCATACTGTAAAAATTTAGATGATGAAGTAGCTAAATGTATTCAAAAGGTTGGTATTGTTAGATATAGTGCATTTAAAGATACAGGAAGTGATTTAAGCTTTGCAGTAGCTATGTTGGATGAGAATAATGATGGAATTGTATTCAATGGTATATATTCTAGAGAAATGTCTAATATATATGCTAAACCTGTAAAAAATGGTGTTTCTGAGTATACTTTGTCTGAAGAAGAAAAAGAGTCAATTAGGAGAGCTATTGAAGCTAATAATTTAATAAATGTAAAATAAAAAACAGCTATCTTTAATATAAGATAGCTGTAGTTCATTTTTAATACTTATTTAAATATTATTATTAAAAATATAACTGTTGGAATTGCCCACAATATACCTGAACCAACTTCTCCATCTTTAAAAGAAGAAATTGAGGCCAGTAAGCAAGCAATAGTAAGTATTGCAAAAAAAATTCCGACGATTGAAATTATCGAAAATTTAAATAATAGTACTAAAATAAGTAAAACAATAATAGTAGAAAAAATTTTCATTTTATATCCTCCTGCATGAACTGTATAAGTTTGATTATGTTAATTATATCAGAGATTATAAAAAAAGTCAAAATTATTAAAAAATTCTATTGACAAATATTTTAAAAAATGCTAATATATATACTGTCGCTGAACATAGCGGTAACTAATGGAGAGGTGGTCGAGTTGGTTTATGGCACCAGTCTTGAAAATTGGCGTAGGTTAATAGCCTACCGTGGGTTCGAATCCCACCCTCTCCGCCAAGTATTATAAAGATATAAAAGACCATAAATTTATATTAATAAATTTAAACTTTTATATCTTTATTTTTAATTAAATATTATTATGTAGGTGTACCCAAGTGGTGAAGGGGGCAGTTTGCTAAACTGCTAGGTCTCGTAAGGGGCGCGGAGGTTCGAACCCTCTCACCTACGCCAAAAAGATATAAAGAATAATCCTTTATATCTTTTTTTTATAAAAATATTGTAAAAAAAAAGTATATAAGGTATAATTATGATAGAATGGTTATTTAATAGGGGGAATTTTATGAAAATTAATAAATATAAAAAAATATTTATAATGCTGATGGCATCGATAGGAATGTTTTTTTTAGTAATAATGATACATTTGAAAGTATATGGATATTATAACGATGAATTTAAAATGTTTTTGGTTACCAAAAGCGTAACTATAGCACCTAATGTACCAGATGCAGTGGTGCCAGTTGATGGAAAAACAACTGCAACAATAGCAATAGATAATAAAACATATGAGATACCATTTTCGTTGAATTTTAAAGCTATTGCGGAATATGTTAATAATAATTGTGTTAAAAATGGAAGTATTGATAATAGTTTAGTAGATTCAAAATTTAGCGAAATTGCATATTCATTAATGGATTCTGCTGATGCAAAAGGCAGTCTAGAAACAAAATATTATAATAATTTATCACAAATTATAGGTAGAGTTAAAAATGTTATAATGAACAAAAGATCTGTAGACAATTTGGAAGAAGCATTAACGAGGGATGGAATAGTATCAGAGGTATATAATTCAGATGGAACAGTAAATACAGACCAGTCTTCTAACTCATCTCCAACAAAGGAAAAGCTTTTAAATAAAAGTTATTCAGATATAAAAAAAGATTTAAATGATACAAATAAGGTTTATTGGGGTGGAAGTAAAGGAAATGAAAGAAAATATAAAGGAATAGATGATAATAGTAGTTTATCTGATAGTGATAAAAAAGAGATAAAAGAAAAATGGGCAGAAGAAGCAGTAAAGAATAGTTCTGGAAATATAGATGCAAATGTGAAAGAGTATTTATCTGCAGAAATAAATGCAATTAAGGATAAAAGATATTATAGAAACCCTGCCGTAAATACTGAAGATTCATCTAGTGGATTAGATGATGCTATATCTGATGCAGATTCATTTATAGAAACTGGCGATAATAATAAATTACAAATATCATCATTACAGGCATTTTCTAGAAATATTTATAATATTCTTTTAACTATAGGTATAGTGGTTGCAGTTTTAACAGGAGCGATAATAGGAATAAAATATATGCTAGGAAGTGTAGAAGAAAAAGCTGATATAAAAGGATTATTAATACCATATATTGCGGGATGTGTAATTATATTTGGTTCATTTGCTATATGGAAATTAATTGTAACCCTTTTACAGGGAATTTAAGAATAGGAGATTTAGGATGAAAAATAAATTGAGTTTTATATTTATAATAGCAATAGTTTGTGTTATGGTTTTTCCTTATATAGTATCAGCAACAGAGATTGTTGTTACTCAAGAAATAACAAAAGTTTCCACTGATTTAGGATTAGGTGATTTAAATAATTATAAGGGTGATGGAGAAAATGCAACTAAATTTATAAGCAAGGTCGAAGGACTTTTATCAATAATACAAATGGTTGGAGTGATATTATCTGTTATTATATTAGTTATGATAGGAATAAAATATATGTTGGGAAGTGTAGAAGAAAAGGCCGATTATAAAAAATCAATGATACCGTATTTGATTGGTGCTTTAATGGTATTTTCAGTAACAACATTACCACAACTAATATATAAATTTATGCAAAATTTCTAAAAAAGTTGCATAAAAAAATAAAATATGATATACTAAAAACAATGTTATTAAAATTCTCATTTGATGAGGTTTGATATAGAAAATAAGGAGGAAAGGTAAAATGAACAAAAAAACAACAAAAATATTAGCAACAATTTTAATGATTGCTATGATTGTATCAGTATCAGCAACATGCTTTGCAATTACACCTAGTACTATAAAAGGAGATACAAATACACAAGGAGCAACAGAAATTGCTAATGTAGGTAAATCTGTAGTTGGAATTTTGCAAACAGTTGGTATTATATTATCAGTTATTGTTTTAATTATCTTAGGTATTAAATATATGATGGGTAGTGCAGAAGAAAAAGCAGATTATAAAAAATCTATGATACCATATTTAGTTGGTGCAATATTAATATTTGCAGCATCTGCATTAGCACAAGTTGTTTACCAATTTGTTACAGGAATACAATCTTAATTATTAAAAAGAGTAGGAAACTACTCTTTTTTTTGTATGAAAATATGATATATAAGTATAAAATTTGTTACAATTTTGTTACAATAGTATTAAAAGTATATTAAATTTACCTTTTTTGCCTAAAAATATTACATTTTACGAGTTTTTATGTTATAATTATACTTAGTAAAAATGTAATTTTTTGTTACTGAGGAGGAAAAAATATTGGGAACATATAATTTACCAAGAAATGTAAAAGGTGAAGGTAGAATTTTATTTGTATTTTCAACTAAAGCTTTGATTTATACAATGGGAGGAGCTGGAATAGGATTTATTTTTTATTTAATTTTCAGCATTGTAAAATTAAACATAGTTGGAATTATATTAATGTTACTTTTGGCAGTAATTGGATTTGCTATAGGAACACTTAAAGTTCCAGAGACAAATGCATTTGAAATAACCAAGAAAACAGGCGGAGAAAATATTGATGATGTAATAAAAAGAGCAATTAGATTTAAGATGAATAGAAATAGAATATATGTGTATGACAATGATAATACAAACAAGAAAAAAATAACAAATGAAAAAGGAGGAGAAGAATAATGGAATCAAATGCAATTTCTAATATTTTAGGAGTAATACTTATTTTTTTAATAGCATTACTAATGATATTATCTGTTGTGTTTTTAATATTAAAAGGCAAAGAAAGTGCTAATAAAATAAAAGAAAAGAATAATTCAAATAAAACAAACTCAAATACTGGTGTGAAGAAAACAGACACAAAAGCGACAATTACATATAATAAAAAATCAATATTTGATTTTATGGAATTTGATTCTATAACAGATAACATGATTGTTCAAAAAGATGGTAGAAGATATCTTATGGTTGTAGAATGCCAGGGGGTAAATTATGATTTAATGTCTCAAATGGAAAAAGTATCTGTTGAAGAAGGATTTCAACAATTCTTAAATACATTAAGACATCCAATTCAAATATATATACAAACTAGAACGGTAAATTTAGAGAGTAGTGTTAATACATATAAGGCTAAAGTGAAAGAAATACAGGAAAATTATAATAGAATGAAAATTAGATATGACCAAATGAAACAATCAGAAACATTTTCACAAGAAGAGTTACAAAAATATTTTTATGAGTTAACAAAACAAAGAAATTTAGTAGAATATGGATTAGATATTATTTCTAATACTGAAAAAATGAGTTTAAATAAAAATGTTTTAAATCAAAAATATTATATTGTAATTCCATATTTTTCAGAAGAAAATACTGACGAAAAATATGACAAAGAAGAAATAACAAATATGGCATTTTCGGAGTTATATACAAAAGCTCAATCAATAATAAGAGCGATATCAGCATGTTCTGTTAAAGGAAAAATTTTAAATTCATCAGAATTAGTTGAATTATTATATATGGCATACAATAGAGAAGATGCGGAAATTTATAATTTAGAAAGAGCAATGAAGGCTCAATATGATAATTTATATTCAACAGCACCAGATGTATTTGAAAAGAAATTAAAAACTTTAGATGAAGAAATTGATAGACAAGCAATTGATTTAGCTAATAATACAATAGAAAAAGTAAAAACAAAAATACAAGAACAAGTAGAGGAAAAAGAAGACAATATGGAGGAATTAATAAGCAAAATGGCACAAGTTATATTGTCTGAAAATAAACAATATGTAGGAGAACAAGTTGCAGAAGCAGCAATTAAAGAAATACAGGAAGGAGGAAATGAAAATGAAACAAAAGTTAAAAAGACAACAAGAGGAAGAAAAAAACAATCAATTAATTAATGATAATGAAGAACCAGAAATATTAAGAAGAAAAACAGTAAAAGAATTAATAGCTCCTTCTGGAATAGATGCATCACATATAGACCATCTAGAAATAATAGCAAGTGTAAAAAGATATGCAAGAAGTTTCTTTATTTCTGCTCTTCCACGTATGTGTACATTCCCAGAATTATTTAGGGATTTATACTTTTTTGGCGATATAAATACTTCAATATATATTACACCAATAGCAGAATCTAGATCACAAAATGAATTGAATAAAACAATAAATGAACTAGAAACTGAAAGAATTGTAGCCGCAGATAGAGGAAATATAAATAGAGAAAGTACATTAGCACAAAAAAGATATGAAGCAGAACAATTAAGAGATGAAATTGCAGCAGGATTTAATAAAATGTATGAAGCTTCTATTGTTTCTACATTATTTGCTTATAGTCAAGAAGATTTAGACAGATTAACAAAATTACTTTCAACCGAAATGTCAAAATCACTAGTAGGAATAAAAAGTGCATGGGGAATGCAAGAAGAAGCATTTAAAAGTAATTTGCCATTTGCAACTGATAAAGTAAAAAAATCACATGATTTTGATAGTAGATCAATGGGAACAGTATTTCCATTTACTACAACGGAAGTAGGACATTCAACAGGTGTACCAATAGGATTTAATAAACAAACAGGAACACCGATTTTATTTGATAACTTCCATCCATCACTTACAAATTATAATATGGTTATATTTGCTAAGTCTGGTGCTGGTAAATCAGTTACAATGAAAACTTTAATTTCACGTTCTTCAGTTCTTATGGGAATAGAAAGTTTAGCATTAGACGCTGAAGGTGAATATAGTATAGTCGCTGAAAGTTTGGGCGGAATTAATGTTGTATTGAGTCCAAATTCAAAAACTGTAATTAATTTATTTGATATAGAACCTGAAAATGTAAAAGATGAAATAACGGGAAGAGAAAGAACAGTTTTAAACGTAGAGAGTAAAGTAGAAGATGTTACACAAGCTTTGCTTACTATGGCTAGAGGTAGTACAAGAAGTTCTGAAGTAAATGAGTTAACAAAACAAGTAATTGCGGAAACAGTTGCGGAAGAATATGCAAGGCTTGGAATTAATAATAATCCAAGTAGCTTATATAGTGGACAAACTTTTCAACAAGGAGATAAACTTTATAATCAAAAAAAGGAAATGCCTACAATAGGAAGTTGGTATAAGAGCCTAGAGAAAAAAGCTCAGGAAAATACAAATAAAGATTATAGTTATCATTATAGTTATTTGCTAAAAGTAATGAAACAATATATAAGAGAATTTAACGGACAAATGGCATATTTTGATGGTCAATCAACATTTGACTTACTAGATGGAGCACCATTTATTAATTTAGATATTTCTCAATTAGAGGAAAGATTTGCAAGACCATTAGCACAACAAATATTACTTTCTTGGATATGGGAAAAGTTTGTAAAGAAAAATAGTGAAGATAGAACAAGAGCAAGACAAAAGAGGGTTATAGTCGATGAGGCTTGGATGTTATTACCATACCCAGAAGCTGTAGACTTTTTAAATACAATGGCTAGACGTGCAAGAAAAAGAAATGTATCTTTAGCAATTATTTCTCAAAGATTCCAAGACTTTTATGAAAAGCCAGAAGCTCAAGCTGTTTTGACTTCTTCTGATACAAAGTTGTTTTTAGCACAAGATAAATCAGAAATTCAATATTTAAAAGAAGTATTTAAGTTAAGTGAAGGAGAAGCTGGATTTTTAACAACTTGTTTAAAAGGTGAAGGATTATTAAAAGTAGGTTCAGAAACAGCAATAATTCAAATAGTTCCTACAGAAAAAGAATTTGAATTTGTTGAAACTAATATTAATAAACTGGTACAAATGAGAAGTAGAAAAACAGGAAATCTAGGGTAGTAAAGGAGGAAAATATGAAATTTTTTACAAAAAAGAGTACTATACAAAAGATTATATTAGCATTAGTTGTAATTATACTTTTTAACTTTGCTATTCCAGTTAAGGCTCAAGCAGATATTTGGGATGATATGGGAGGAAAAATTTTAAAAGAACTTTTAAAATTGGTTGATGCTCTTCGGAGATGTAGTTATGGGGGTTCTTAACAAAACAATGTTAGGAACTGATAAAATTTATGACTCGGTATTATTAGACACAGATGATGCAAGTGTAATTAATAAAGATGGTTCTCTTTATTCCAATGGAAATGAAACTCCAAGAAAAAAACTAACTGGTGGAGATTTTGGAGGAAATGGACTTATATTTGGAGGAGCATGGAAGATACCAAATATGTTATATTGTCCTGAAAATATATTTGCTAATAAAATTCCTGCATTTGATGTTAATTTTATACATCCAAATAAATATACAGGAGTTTATGGATCAACAGAGAAAAGCTATGCTGCGAGATTAGCTCCAACAATTGCTACTTGGTATAAAGCTTTTAGAAATATTTCTGTTGTTGGGTTACTATGTGTTTTAGTTTATTTAGGTATAAGAATATTAATAGAAACCTCTGCTCAAGGAAAGGCTAAATATAAAGAATCATTAAAAAATTGGTTTGTTGCATTGTGTTTGGTTTTTGCAATTCATTTTATTATGGCAGGAACATTAATGATAATAGATAAAGTTACAGAATTGCTAAAAACATCTTTGGGTGATTCTACAATATATGTTGATGTCTCTACAGGAATAGATTCAAAAGTAAGTTTTAAAACAAATTTAACAGGATATGTTAGATTTTTGGCACAAAGTAGATCATGGGGAGATGCAACAGCCTATACACTAATCTATGCAGTTTTGGTTATATATACAATAATGTTTACATTTACATATTTTAAAAGATTTTTATGGATGGCATTTCTTACTATGATAGCACCTTTGGTTTCATTAACATATCCGATTGATAAAGCTGGAGATGGTAAAGCTCAAGCATTTAATATGTGGTTTAAAGAATATATTATGAATGCAATATTGCAACCAGTGCATTTGTTGCTATATTCTGTAATGATTTCATCAGCTATTGATTTAGCAACTGATAATCCAATATATGCATTAGTTACTATTGGATTTTTAATACCAGCAGAGAAATTTATTAAGAAAATGTTTGGATTAGATAAAGGTGAAACTGCTGGAGGATTAGGTTCTTTTGCAGGAGGAGCAATGACAATGAAAGCATTAGAAGGGCTTGGAAAAAAAGCTCCACCACCACTAGGAAAAGGAGGACCTGGAAAAGTTGAAGACTCAGATAGTTCTAAAGATAAAATTTTTACAAATAAAAGATCAACACTTGAATCATTTAAAGGTGATGGAGTAAATGAAGCAACAAATTCAGAAGAAAATAAAAATAACAATTATGATATGGATAGTAATAAATTAGATGCATTAGAAAATGGATTAAATGAAGATAAACCATTAACATTTAGAGAAAACATGAAAAATAATTTTGAAAACATGAAAAATAATTTTAATGATAAAAAGAATAGTTTATCTGAGAAATTTAACAAAACTGACTTAGGATATGCTTTAAATAATACTGCTGGTGGAGCAAGAGCAAAAGCTATGGGAAGAACATTTATAAGAGGAGCTAAAACAATTCCTAAAGCTACTAAAATGGTTGCTAAAGCAAGTCCAAGATTAGCATTAAAAGGTGCTGGTATGGCTATTGGAACAGGAATTGGTGTTGCAGCTGGAATAGCAAGTGGAGATGCTTCAAAAGTTGCACAATATGGATTAGCAGGATTAGCAGCAGGAAACAAAATAGGAGAGAATACATATAATTTAGGGGCTAAAGTAGGAAAGAAAACAGCAGAAAGAGGAAGTGTTATTAAAAATGCTTATAATGAAGAAATGTATGGATTAGCAAAAGCTCAGCAAATGCGAATTGACAAACAAAATGAAAAAGCTAAAAAAGCTTTTATGAAAGATGAAGAAGAAAAAAGAAAATATAAAGAAATGGCAGCTAAATTAGAAGAAAAAAATGGAAGAGCTTATGACGTGGAAGAGCTTATGAATTCTGCTTTTGACTATAAAGTAGCAGGATTAGATGATAAACAAATTGAAACTGGATTAGAACTTGAAAGCAAGTATGGTGGAATTGGCGGTAAAAACCATGACCAAATGATGGATATAGTAGGATTAACAGGAAAATATAGTCAAGATTATATTTTAGATGATAAGAAGAGAAGTGCTATGGAAGGTTTTGTTGCAAGTAAAGTAAGTAATCCAAAACAACAACAACAAGTTATGCAATTATTTGCTGAAGCACATGGACAAGGTAATTATTATAAAAATATAAAGAAAAGTGAAAAAAATCAACAAAATCAAAAAACAAAAAGACGGAAATACAGCAAAAAATAAATAGTGATGATATTAGGAGGAAAATAATAAATGCATAATTTGATTAGAATGTATAATCAAAATAGAATAAAAATATGGATTATAGTGATTGGAATTATTATTGCAATCACTTTAGTTCAAATTATAAATAATGCTGTAAAAGAGAATAATATAGAAAAAAATAGAAATTTAATTGCTCAAGAACAGGAAAAATATAATAATCAAAAATATACAAATGAAAGTAAATCAATGGTATCTGGTGGAGTAGTGTCAGAAAGCAAGCAAAATACATATGGAAATTTAATAGACGAATTTTTTACTTATTGTATTAACAAAGAACCAGAAAAAGCATATGATTTACTTTCTTCTGATTGTAAAAAAGTATTATATCCTTCAGAAAAAATATTTGAAACATTATATTATAATGAAAAATTTAATGGTAATAAAAAATATAGTTTTCAATCTTGGTCTTCTAATAGTGAATATATATATTTAGTAAAAATTTATGATAATATGCTGGCGACAGGAAAAGATAATACATCTAATTATTTACAAGATTATGTAACAATAGTAGATGAAGGTAATAGTAATTATAAAATTAGTATAAGTAGTTTTATAGAAATAGAACCAATTGAAAAGAGTGTAAGTAAAGATGGAATTTCTATATTAATAAAAGAATCATATGTATATATGGATTATCAAGTTTTTAATATAGAAGTAAGCAATACAACTAATAATACTATTAGTTTGGTGGATTATAGTAACAACAAATCATTATGTGCGACAGATATTAATGGAATTGAATTTAATGCTTTATTAAATGAAAATACAGAAGAAGATTTTATAATTTCTAGTCAAAAAAAGAAAAATATTAAAATTAAATTTAGCAATTCATATAGAGTTGGTAATGGTATACAAAAAATTAAATTCTCTAATATAATAAAAGATTATAATACATATTTAAATAATAAAGAAAGTTATAATGGTATAATAAATATAGAATTTTAAATGTAAAAAAATAATAAAAAAGAGGTGATAGTTTTGGAAAAAAATGATGAAAAAAAAGAAAATGATGTTGCACAAGATGTTGCAAGAGCTGTTAAAAAGAAAGCAATGAATAAAGTAAAAAGTGCTATTGTGACGAAACTTGCAATAATATATGCATTTATTTTTGCAAAACTAATGCCTATAATACTTTTGGTTTCAGTAATTGTAGTAGTTTTTAATTGGCTTATAGAATTATTTCAAGGAGAAGATACAACACAAATTATTTATGCGTCATTATTAAATTCAGGTGTAATTTCAGATACAATGTCACAAGATTTTACTTCTTTAGTTGAAATTAAAGGAGATGAAAAAAATGGTTATTATTTAGCATTTAAAGATGATGCTGATGAAAAATTTGACAATGTAATTAAAGAATTAAATTCTACGCCTAAAACAGTAGTACCTTTAACAAAGGATTTTTTAAAGCAAATGGTAAAAGCTGAATTAGTAACTCAATATCCCAATCTTGGTGGAAAGACAGAAGGAACAAATCAATTTCAAGGAGCAATAAAGATTAGAAGAATTACACCAGATAAAAATTATGGAGAGATAAAAAATACATCAGGAGGAGAGACAACCAAACAAAATGTAACTTTTTCTGGTACAGATGTAGTTGGTCAAATATCTGATGAAGAAAAAATTTATAAAATAGGAATAATGGCAGCATATTCTACTGATAATCCGGGACATAGATCTCCAACACCTCAGAACAATGAAAAACAATTAAGCGAAGAAGAATTAACTGTAAAAGTAGCAAAATATATAGAACAAGCATTTAGTGTTTATGGAAATATTAAAGTTGTTCAAATTGGAAGTACAGAAGATAATCCAAATGTTTCTGATGATGGAAGACTTCAAAAAGCAAAAAATGAAGAAGTTGATGCATTAATAGGAATTGCATTTAATAGTACTGGAGATGGAACAAAATACGAAAATGAAAATGGAATTTCAATTACATATAATCAAGATGGTGGATCTGATGAAAGTAGAAAATTAGGAAATATATTAAAAGAAGCTGTTTCTAGTAGTATGGAATTAAATAAAGGCAACTCTGATCAAACTGATACAACAAATACTTTAGGGACAAAAGATGATAGTTTTATTTCATTGACAATAAATGGAGGATATTTATCATCAACAAAAGATTATGCGATAATAAGTCAAGATTTAGGATTACAATTATATGCTAAAGGTGTAGTAAATGGTATTTTACAGTATTATAATATAGAAAACAAAGGTTATGGAACAATGATAGATGGAACTGAAAGTATATCTAGTACAATAACATCAACAGTTGTAGATTTGAAATATGTACCATTAGAACAATTCGAAAAAGATTTAACAGATGATCCTAAAAAAGCATTACAAGAATTTTCACTAGATTCGAATTTTAAACTTATTACAGCAACTTGGAGCTATTCAGGTGATGAAATAACAGTTACAAAAAATAATACAGCATTAGATTATAAAAGTATTATGAGTAAATATACAATGCCTATGGAATATATGTTATTCTGGTACATTGATACAGAGAGTGCTGAATTTGCATATGAGTTAGGACAACTTGCACTTAATAGTGAATTTGTAATAATGATAGAAGATAATGTTACTACAACAAGAGTTGAAACAACAACAAATGAAGAAACAGAAACTAAACAACAAGATGATAATGGTGATTATTCAATTGATGTAGCAAGTAAAAGTGAAGATTTGCACGAGGTTGATAATCAGGTAAAAGTGACTGAAAGTACATCTCCTAAAATAGAATTAATATATGCAGATACATGGTTTGTTAAATTTGACAATAAATTATTATTAGAACAAAATTCAAAAAATGCAAAAGCAAATGGTACTGTAAAGGAAAGTAATACATCATCAGAATCTACAAGTGTGAATACAGAAGAGTGGTCAGAGATAGAAAAAATAAAAGAAACGCATGTAGATGATGAAGGAAATGAAGTTGAAGAAGAAAAGGAGATTACAAAAAATTATCAAAAAACTATTACAACAAAAGTAACAACAGATACGGAAACGGTTTCTAATGAGTATAAAGCAGGTGAATCTGAAATAAAAGGAAATGAGCAAAAATTTGTTACATTATTTAGAAAAAGTTCAATTAAAGGAATGCTTATTGACTCATGGTTAAGAGATTTGATGGAAAATAATTCAAAAACAGCTAATATGGTAGATATTACAGATTATCTTATTTATAAAGCAACAGGTATAGATACAGGAGTTATGTCATTTGATTTTAGTGAATATGCACCAAGTTCATTTAATACTAGTACAGGAATTTATGGAGGGACTATTCAAGAAAAAGTATGGTTTGCATTAAGAGATGTAGGATATAGTGAAATTGCTGTAGCAGGAGCTATGGGAAATATAGATTATGAGTCTGGTGGATTTGATCCAAATGCGATAGAAGGTGGTTCTGGAGAAGGTATAGGATTAATTCAATGGAGTTTTGGAAGAAAAACTCAATTACAAGAATATGCAAAATCTAAGGGAGTAAATTGGAGTGATGAAGATACTCAAGTAGAATTTTTAGTTGCAGAAATTAGTGGACAAGGTCCAGCAGCAGATTATTCAAATCAAAGAACAGCGGGATATATTAGTGAAGAGAATATAACTTCAACCAACGAAGATTGGGCTAATTCTACAACTATAGATGATGCAACATTATATTTTATGAGATTTTTTGAATCTCCTTCAAGCAAAGCAAGCTATAGTTCTAGATTAGAAAAATCAAAAAAATATTATGAAGAATTTAAAGGAAAAACAAAACCAAGTGGTTCATCAACATCTGTAAGTGATGGAGATGGTTATACGTCAATATATGAAGCTAATTCCGGAAAAAAATTTAAGGAATATAAGCAATATGAAGGGTCATATAAAGATACTTTGTATATGCCATATGGTGAAAGCATTAGTTCTATAGGATGTTCAATTACATCAATTTCAATAGTATTAACAGGTTATGGAAAAGATGTTAATCCTGGAAGTTTAGCTGGACATAATTATTTAGCAAATCATTTTACAGAATATGGAGTACAATGCTCAAGTGGAGAAGCAACAGCAGACAAAATTACAGAACATTTGAAAAACGGAAAACCAGTAGTGGTAGAAATTTCAGGTACTTTGAAAGCTGGTGGAGCAACGAAATATTACGGACAACATTTTATTGCTGTATTAGATATAAATTCATCTGGTGAAGTTTATGTTTCAGATCCAGGAAGTACAACAACAAATGGATGGGCTAATGTAGATGATATTGTAGGAATATCAAAGAGTGCATTATATGCGGAAAACTAGATAAAAAGGAATGATTAAAATTGAAAAAAATAAAAACTTTAATAATAAGTATAATTATTTTAATCTTAATAATAGGTATAGTGCTTTTAATAATTAATAAAAAAAATAAAAATGAAGGCAATAAGATATACAGTAATAATGTTGAAGTTGTTAGTGAGACATCAGAAGATAATAGAAGTGATATAACAACAACAAGTTATTATACAATTCAAAAATGTATTTCACAATATTTTGAAGTTTTAAATAAAAATAATACTGCATATTATACTGTGAATGAAAAAGGTGAAAATGTAAAGTCTGTTGGAGATGACTATATAAAAGGAAGAATATATGATTTATTAAGTGAAAATTATATAAATAAAAATAATATAACGAAAAATAATGTATATTCATATGTTGATAATGTAACTGAAAATGTAAGCTTTAATATACTAGATGCTAAATTAATAGAAAATAATAAAAACAATCAATATATTGTTTATGGATTTATGACACAAACACTAAAAAATAAATTTATAGCTAATAAATATTATATAATAAATATTGATGAAAAAAATAATGTTTTTTCTGTAGAACCAATTTTAAAGAAATATAATAATATTAATGAAATTTCAAATATTGAAGATGTAGAAATAACAAAAAATAATAATAATAAAATTCCAAGTATTAAAATCAATTCGGAAGTACAATGTAAAAATTATTTAACAACATTTAAAAGAATGATGTTAAGTAATCCAGAAGTTGCTTATGAATATTTGGATAATGAATATAAACAAAAAAGATTTGGAAATGCAAATGAATTTAAAGCATATGTAAATAATAACATTAATGAATTAGAAGGATTAAATGTTTCTGAATATCTAGTTAATGTATATGATGATTATACAGAATTTGTTTGTAAAGATAAATCAGGAATAATTTATACATTTGATGCAGAGACACCTTTAAAATATACAGTAAAATTAGATACGTATACAATTATATCAGATAAATATAAAAGTGAATATGATTCAGCAGAAACACAGAAAAAAGTACAAATGAATATTGATAAATGGGTTCAAATGTTAAATAATAGAGATTATTCTTCAGCATATAATTTATTAGATGAAACATTTAGAAATAATACATTTGGAAGCCAAGAAAAATTTGAAAAATACATGAAAGAAAATTATTCTTTACAATATTTAATTACATATAATGAATATAAAGAAGAAAATGATATATCAATAATGAGTATAACTTTAAAAGATATATTAGGAAAAAATGAAACAACAAAAGATTTAAAAATAATAATGCAATTAAATAATAATTATGATTTTGTTATGTCATTTGAGATTTAAAATAAAAAATAAAAATAAATAAGAATTTCTTATTTATTTTTATTTTTTTATTATTATTAAAAATATTATTTTTGGGTTATAAAAAATAAAATAATTAAATAAATAAATTTATTTTAATTAAAACAATTAATAATTATTTTAATTAATTCGTTATTTAAAAAATAATTCTTAATTAATGGAATTTGAAAAATTAAAATAAAAATAATAACTGTAATAAAAACACTAATTAAAGATTTTAAATATTCTTTAAATGTTTTTTTATATTTTATTTTATAACCTCTATTTTTTAAATCTTGAATATAGGCATCATAATAAGCTTTATTAATGGCTTCATTATATTTTTGTCGAATATTTTCAGAATAATTATTATTAATATTTTTATTATTATTTAAATTATTTTTATTAATATCATTATAATTTAAATTTTCATTAATTTTGTTATTAAAATTATTATTAAGATTATTATTAATATTATTTTTATAATTAATTAAATTATTTTTTAAATAATTAATTTCATTTTTTAATTTTAAATTTTCATTAATTAAATTATTATAATCCTCAACAGAAAATTCAGTTTGTTTTAAATTTAAATCATAATTTTTTCTTTTTTCAGAATTCGATAAAACTTCAAAAGCCTCATTAATTAATTTAATTTTTTCTTCATATTCAGCCTTTAAATTATTATCTTGTAAATCAGGATGATATTTTTTAACTAATGTTTTATATGCTTTTTCAATTATTTCTGGAGATGCATTTTTATTTACTTCTAAAATATCGTAATAATTTTTTTCCAATTAAATCAATCCTTTCATAATTAATATACCATAAAAATTAATTTATTAAAATAAAAAACACAAAAAAAATTAATTTTCATATATTATATCAGGTGATTTATATGGGAATTGGATTAGCCTTATCTGGTGGAGGAGTAAAAGGTGCTGCACACATAGGAGTATTAAAGGCTTTGGAAGAAGAAAAAATTAAAATTGATTATATAGCTGGTACATCATCAGGGAGTATAGTTTCAACATTATATGCTGCTGGGTTTTCTCCAGATGAAATTTATTATATTTTTAAAAAATATTGTAAAAAAATAAAATATGTTGATATTAAAAATATATTTAAATTATTTTTTGGATTATTTACTACATTAACAATTACTATTGATGGATTAAATTCAGGAAAATCTATAAAAAAATTAATTAATAAAGTTTGTGCTAAGAAAAATATTTATAATATTTCTGATATAAAAATGCCACTAGTAATTCCAAGTGTTAATATGAATAATGGAGATGTTGTATGTTTTTCTTCTTCAAAGATAAGAAATTTTTCGAATAAAACAATTTTTGTTAATGATGCAAATATAGGGGAGTGTGTTCAAGCAAGTTGTAGCTTTCCAACTGTTTTTTCTCCATGTTCATATAAAGATATTAAATTAGTTGATGGTGGAATAAGAGAAAATACTCCTTGGAGAGAACTTAAAATGATTGGAGCAGATGATGTTGTAAGTGTTGTTTTTGAAAATGAGGTTGATAATAATTGTTGTAAAAATTTAGTAGATGTTGCTTTTCGTTCTTTTGAGCTTATGGGAAAAGAGCTTTCTAAATATGAGTTAGAGGGTGCAGATTATTTAATTAAAATTAAAAGTAAAAAGGTTTCTTTGCTAGATATGAGTAAAATTGATGAGTTTTATGAATTAGGGTATAGGACTACTAAAAATTTTTTAGCAAAAAGCAAGATAAAATAATTCAAAAAGAACAGGACCCGAATCCTGTTCTTTTTCCCTATAAAGGACATACTTAAAATATTTTTGCTTAAGCTATTTAAAATATACTACATATTTTATTATATGTCAAATTTTATTAATAAATTCGTGAATTTATAATAAAACAGTCTCTTTATTATTATTTTCTCCATCTAAAGCTTTTTTCTCATTTTCTTGTCTAGCTAAATTATCTTTAGCAACAGTCATTAAAAGTTTAATTCTATTAGCTTGATTTGTTTCACTAGCTCCTGGGTCATAATCGACTGGAGAGATATTAGCTTCAGGGTATTTTTCTCTAATTGTTTTAATAACTCCTTTACCAACAACATGGTTTGGTAAGCAAGCAAATGGTTGTACACAAATAATGTTTGGTATATCATGTTCCATATATTCAATCATTTCTGCTGTAAGGAACCATCCTTCACCAGTTTGATTTCCTATTGATAAAACATCTTTTACTTTATCTTCTAAGTGCCAAATGTCACAAGGTTGTAAGTAACCTTTCTTAGAACTTGCTAGAGCTTTTTTAATGTCTTTTTCTAATATATCTATTAATTTTATAGCAATTTTACTTATTTTTGCAGATGTTTTATTTGTATTTAATAATGAATTAAATGTTATTTTGTGTGTTGCCATAAATTTAACAAATCCCATAAAGTCTGGTAATATTACTTCAGCTCCTTCTTTTTCAAGCATATCAGCTGCAAAGTTGTTTCCAAATGGGTGATATTTTATTAGAACCTCTCCAACAATACCAACTTTTGGTTTTTTGTGTGTTGTGTCAAGTTCAATTTTTTCAAAGTCGTTTACTATGTCATATATGCTTTGTTTGAATTCTTTAATTATTGATTTTCTAACTAATTTTTTACATTTAATCATCCATTCATCAAATAATTTTTGTGTTTCACCTTTGTTTATTTCATAAGCTCTATTTTTTGTTAACATTTTTTGTAGAAGATCTGCATATAATACACATTTTATCATTCTTTCTATCATTTTTGGTGTTAACTTAAATCCAGGCATTTTTTCCATTCCTACTACATTGAATGATATTACAGGCACATTGCTAAATCCTGCGTCTTTAAGAGCTTTTCTTATAAATCCAATATAGTTTGTTGCTCTACATCCACCACCTGTTTGTGACATAATTAAAGCTGTTTTATTTAAATCATATTTTCCAGATTCTAAGGCTTCTATCATTTGACCTGTAACTAATATAGATGGGTAACAAGCATCATTATTTACATATTTTAATCCAGTTTCTACTGTATGTTGAGTACATTCTCTTAAAAGTTCTACTTTATAACCTGATTCTTGAACTGCAGCTTCAAGTAATTCGAAGTGTATTGGAGCCATTTGAGGGATTAAAATTGTGTAATCTTTTCTCATTTCTTTTGTGAAGATTTTTTTCTTTAATCCGTAGTCTCCATCAGCTTTTTCTTCTTGTTTTTTTGCAATTCTTTTATTCATACTTGCTAAAAGTGAACGTATACGAATTCTTACAGCTCCTAAATTGTTAACTTCATCTATTTTTATTAAAGTATACATTTTGTCATAGCTTGATAGGATTTCTTCTACTTGGTCTGTTGTTACTGCATCAACACCACATCCAAAAGAATTTAATTGTATTAATTCAAGGTTGTCGTGTTTTCCTACAAAGTCTGCTGCTGCATATAATCTTGCATGGAATACCCATTGGTCAACAACTCTTATAGGACGTTTGGCTTCTGTTTTATCAGATACACTATCTTCTGTTAAAACACAAAGTCCTAAAGATGTTATTAATGTATCAATTCCATGATTTATTTCAGGGTCTATATGATAAGGTCTTCCAGCTAATACAATACCTCTTAAATTATTTTCTTCTATATATCTTACTGTTTCTGTTCCTTTATCTCTAATATCTTTTTTACATTTTTGATATTCAGCTTCGGCTTTATCTGCAGCTTCTTCTAATTCTTTTTTTGTAAAGTTGTATTCTTTAAATTCATCTAATTCCATTAATTTTTTTACTAAATTCTTTTTATCAAATGGTAAGAATGGATTTAAGAATTTTATATTATGTGTTTTTAAATCTTCTACATTATTTTTTAATACTTCTGAATAAGATATTACTATAGGGCAATTGTAGTGGTTGTCTGCTTTTTCGTATTCTTTTCTAGAGTAAGGCATACAAGGGTAGAATATTGTTTTAATTCCTTTTTCAATCAAGTTTTCTATGTGTCCATGTGAAAGTTTTGCTGGGTAGCAAACTGATTCTGATGGCATAGATTCCATTCCTTTTTCATAAGTTTTTCTTGTTGTTTTGTCAGAGATTACTACTCTAAATCCTAAACTTGTAAGGAAGGTAAACCAGAATGGATAATCTTCGTACATATTTAAAACTCTAGGAATTCCTATTGTTCCTCTTATTGCGTATTCTTCTTCTAGAGGTTTGTAATCAAATATTCTTTGATATTTATATTGTACTAAGTTTGGTAAATTCTTCTTATTTGTTGTAATTCCAGCACCTTTTTCACAACGGTTTCCAGATACGTGGATTGAACCATTACTGAATTTATTTATTGTTAATTTACAATGGTTTTCACAGTTATTACATCTTGCATGTGTAACTTTTATTTCTAATTTGTCTAATTCATCATTTTTTAAAATTGTTGACTTATATTCCATATCAAGGTTTGATTCGTATTGTTCTTTTGAAAGTAAAGCCATACCATAAGCTCCCATAAGTCCTGATATGTCAGGTCTTACTACATTTTTTCCTACTATTTTTTCAAAAGCTCTTAATACGGCATCATTGTAAAATGTTCCACCTTGTACTACTATATGGTCTCCTAAAGTAGCAGTATCTCTTACTTTCATAACTTTTTGAATAGCATTTTTGATTACTGAATATGAAAGTCCACTTGAAATATCACCTACTGTATATCCTTCTTTTTGGGCTTGTTTTATTTTAGAGTTCATAAATACTGTACATCTTGAACCTAAATCAACAGGTCTTTTTGCTTTGATTGCTTCTTTTACAAATTCTGATATTTCTAAATTTAAACTTTTTGCAAATGTTTCAATAAATGAACCACAACCAGATGAACAAGCTTCGTTTAGCATTATGTTGTCAATTGCACCATTTTTCATTTTTATATATTTCATATCTTGTCCACCGATGTCTATAATTGCTGTAACATCAGGTTCAAATTGTTTTGCGGCAGTATAATGAGCTATTGTTTCAATTTCATTTAAATCTACATTTAGTGCTGTTTGAATTAATTTTTCTCCGTAACCTGTAACACCACTATATCTTAGAATTGCTTTTTCTGGTAAATCTGAATATAGTTTTTTTAGCATATTCATAACACTTTTTAAAGGATTTCCTTCATTGCTTCCATATAATGAATATAAAAGATTTCCTTCATTATCTATTAATACAAGTTTTGTTGTTGTTGAACCTGCATCTATTCCTAAATAGCAATCTCCTTCATAAGTTTTTAAATCTTTTTTTACAACTTTTGCTTTATCATGTCTTTCTTTAAAAGTTTTATATGCTTCTTCATCTTTAAATAAAGGTTCTAATGGATGTGTTGTATTATCATGAGAAACTCTTAAATTTTCTATTTTTTGTTTTAATTCTTCAGTTGTAATTGGTGTTGTATTTAGGGAATCAAGTGCTGCACCTTTTGCTACTAAAAGATGAGCTTCTTCTGGTACAATTACTTCTTCTGGTGTTAAGTTAAGTGTTTCTATAAATCTTTTTCTAAGTTCAGATAAATAACTTAATGGACCACCTAAAAATGCAACATTTCCTCTTATTGGTCTACCACAAGCAAGTCCACTAATTGTTTGATTTACTACTGCTTGGAATATAGAGGCTGCTATATCTTCTTTTGCTGCACCTTCATTTATTAATGGTTGTATATCTGTTTTTGCAAAAACTCCACATCTTGAGGCTATTGGGTAAATTGTTTGGTATGTTTTTGCAAGTTCATTTAATCCTGCTGTGTCAGTGTGCAAAAGTGATGCCATTTGGTCTAAGAATGCACCTGTACCACCAGCACAAGTTCCATTCATTCTTTGTTCTATTGATTTATCAAAATAAATTATTTTTGCATCTTCTCCACCAAGTTCAATTACAACATCTGTTTGAGGAATATATTTTTCAACTGCTCTTTTGCAAGAAACAACTTCTTGTATAAATTCTACTCCTAAAAATTTGCTTGCAGACATTGCACCAGAACCTGTAAGTGCAAGTGTAAATTTATTATTTGGGTACATTTTTATTAAATTTTCTAATACATTACAAACAGTGTTTTTTGTATCAGAAAAGTGTCTTTGGTAATCTTTGAATATAGTATTTTGTTCTTTGTCCATTACTATAATTTTTACTGTTGTTGAACCAACATCTAAGCCAACGTGTAATATGTTTTCCATAATTTTTTGCTCCTTTTTATCCCCTAATTAAATATAGGTTATTTCTTATATTTAATCACCCTAATTTTATACGGAAAATGACTATTTGTCAAATGGTAAAAACTGGTAATAATTCAAAAATGTAACATTAAATAGCATATTTGGGACAAACAAATAATACAATTAAAAAGAAATTAAAAAACAAGGAGGAAAACATGAAAAATAAAAAGATTGTTATATCATTTATTGTATTAGTAATTGCTATTTTTTTAATTGGATATTTTGCAATAAAATATGTAAAAGAGAAAAAATCACAAGAAGGAATGAGTGAATATACACCCCAAGAAGAAATATCTGAAGATCAAGCAAGAGAAACAATAGTAACTTTATATTTTTTAGATAGCGAATCAAACACTTTAAAACCAGAAGCAAGACTTGTAAGTGTAAAGAATATAATTACTTCACCATATAATACTATAATAGAATTATTAATAAATGGTCCTAAAAATGAAAAATTAAAAAAATTAATTCCAGAAAATACACAATTATTAAATACATCTTTAGAAGGCGAATGTTTAACTGTAGATTTTTCAAACGAATTATTAAATTATAATAAAAATAATCAAAATGAAAAAGAAAATATGGTAAAAAGCATTGTTAATACACTTACAGAATTAACAGAAGTTAATAAAGTAAAAATATTAATAAATGGTCAAATAAATGAAGAATTTAAAGATGAATATGTTAGAAAATAATAGTTATTTTAATATTTTATATAATTTTACATATTTAAAAAAATGATTAAAATCTCTTAAAAAATGTTCAACTTCATTTAATGAATTTATTGTATTTTTTTTACAGGTTTTAAAATTTAATTTTTTCTTTTTTGGAGGAGGGGATTTTTTTTCTCCTCTATTTTCTTGTATTTTTTCTTCTGGAAAATTATTTTTTTCTACTCTATATAAATTTGGCATATTATCAGTCCTTTCAAATTTGCAAAATCCATAAAATTATTATATAATATTCAAATAAATAAAATATGTGATTTAGTAGGGAGAATAATGGATATAAAATTAAATGAAGATGAAAGAATTGATGATTTAGAATTTAAAAATTTAAAAATAATTCAAAATAAAAATGGATTTTGCTTTGGAATTGATGCTGTATTACTTTCTGATTTTGCAAAAAATATAAAAAATAATGCAAAAGTATTAGATTTAGGAACAGGTACAGGAATTATTTCTATTTTATTGTGTGGAAAAACAAATTTAAAAGAAATAATTGGAGTAGAAGTTCAAGAAGAAGTTTATGAAATGGCAAAGAAAAGTATTAAATTAAATAATTTAGAAAATAAATTTAAAATAATTAATGAAAATATTTTAAATTTAGAAAAAATATATGAAAAAAATTCTTTTGATGCAATTGTAACAAATCCTCCTTATAAAAAAGAAAACACTGGAATTACAAATATTGATGAAAAAAAATTAATTTCTAGACATGAAGTTCTTGCTAAATTAGAGGATTATATAAATATTTCAAATAAATTATTAAAAGATAAAGGTGAATTTTATATGATTCATAGACCAGAAAGATTAGTTGATATTTTGTATTTTATGAGAAAGTACAAAATAGAGCCAAAAGAAATTAGATTTATTTATTCTCATATTAATGATGCTCCTAAAATGGTTTTAATTAAAGGAGTAAAGAATGGAAAAGCATTTTTAAAATTTAGAGAAAATTTATATATTTATAATGAAGATGGTAAATATACAGATGAAATTTATAAAATTTATGGAAAGGAAAAATAATATGAATAAAGGTATTTTATATGTAGTTGCAACTCCAATAGGAAATTTAGATGATATTACTTTAAGAGCTATAAAAATATTACAAGAGGTTGATTTAATTGCAGCAGAAGATACTAGACATACATTAAAATTATTAAATCATTTAGATATTTCAAAGCCATTAATTAGTTATCATAGACATAATGAAGAAGTGAAATCAGATATTTTAATAGAAAAATTAAAAGAGGGACAAAATATAGCATTAGTATCTGATGCTGGTACTCCAGGAATTTGCGATCCTGGGGAAGAAGTAATAAAAAAATGTATTGAGGAAGAAATCAATGTTGTTCCAATACCAGGTGCTTGTGCAATGATTAATTCTTTAATTTGTTCAGGCTTAAATACAAAAGAATTTAATTTTTTAGGATTTTTACCATTAAATAAAAAATTAAGAAAAAATAAATTAGAAGAAATAAAAAATTCAAATAAAACAATTATTATTTATGAAGCTCCTCATAAATTGGAAACAACTTTAAAAGATTTAAAAGAAATATTAAATAATAGAAAAATAGTACTTGCTAGGGAAATTACAAAAATTCATGAGGAATTTGTAAGAGAAAATATTGATGATTTAATTGAAAAATCAAAAAATATTAAAGGTGAAATAGTTTTAATTATAGAAGAAAATGATAATATTTCTAATGAAAATAAATTAAATGATTTATCAATTGAAGAACATTATAAATATTATGAAGATAAAGGATATGAAAAAAAAGAAATAATTAAATTAATTGCAAAAGATAGAAATGTAAATAAAAATGAAATTTATAAATTATTTATTTAAAATAAAAAAACAAATAAAATAATAATATATTTTATTTGTTTTTTATTTTTATTTATTTTTTGAATCTTCTTGTAATGAATTAAGTAAGCTGGTACATTTATCACATACTAATTTATCTTTATATTCTACTAAATTTTTTGTGTTTCCACAAAAGATGCAATTGGGTTCGTATTTTTTTAATACAATACATGAACCTTCAACATAAATTTCAATAGGATCTTTTTCGACAATGTTGAATTGATTTCTTATTTCCATTGGTATTACAACTCTACCTAATTCATCAACTCTTCTTATAATTCCTGTAGATTTCATGTTATTCCTCCTTAATGTTATTTTTTACAATTCCATTGCTAAATATATAATATTTATATCATAAATCATTCGTATGGTCAATTAAAAGTAATAAAAAAATTGAAATGATAATAAATTTAATTAAGGTGAGAGTAATGTTAAATATAGTTTGGCCAGTTTTTATAATAATATCAATTTTATATGCTATTTGTTTTGGAAATTTAGAAAATCTAAATAATTCCATTTTTGAAAGCACTGCTTCAGCTGTTAATTTGTGTATTACATTAATAGGAACTATGTGCTTATGGAGTGGAATTATGAAAATTGCAAGTGAGACATCTTTTGCGGAAAAAATAACAAAAATATTAAGACCAGTAATGAAAATTTTATTTCCTAAAATGAAAAAGGATAGTAAATTATATAAAGAAATTTCTATGAATATGGTGGCAAATATTTTAGGATTAGGTAATGCTGCAACACCATTGGGAATTAAAGCGATGAAAACTATGCAAGAAAATAATACAGATAAAAAAGTTTTGACTGATGAAATGGCTATTTTTATAGTTTTAAATACGGCTTCTATACAATTAATTCCAACAACTGTTATTGCAATTCGAAGTTCTTTAGGATCACAAAATCCTGTGGCTATAATTTTTCCAGTGTGGATTGCTACAATTTGTGCAGCTATAGCTGGAATATTTGCTACAAAATTATTTATTAAAATTGGAAAATAAATGTTGTTAAGAAATTAGGGAGAATATATAAATGAAGTTTATTAGTTTTATTTCAAATATGGCAATGCCTTTAATAATAATTTTAATTGTTATTTATGGATTATTAGAGAGAAAAAAAGTTTTTGATGTATTTTTAGATGGGGCAAAGGAGGGAGTAGGAATTGTTTTTAGTATATTTCCTACTTTAGTAGGATTGTTTGTTGCAATAGGATTATTGAGAAGTTCAGGAATAATAGATTTAATAGTAAAAATTATAACACCATTATTTAATATTATAAATTTTCCTTCAGAAATACTTCCTTTGGCTATAATAAGACCGATTTCAGGAAGTGCATCTATTGCTGTGGCAACAGATATAATGAAAACTTTTTCTGTAGATAGCAAAATTGGTTTAATTGCTTCTGTAATTATGGGCTCTACAGAAACAACGGTATATACAATTGCTGTTTATACTAGTAGTGTTGGAATAAAAAAAACGAGATTTGTTTTGTGGGCTGCATTGATAGCTGACTTTGTCGGAATTACTACAAGTATCCTAGTTTGTCGATTTTTGTCGTAATTTTCTTGTTGACAAATGCAAAAAAGCATTGTAAAATAGAAGCATAAATTTGGACAAATTATTTTTAACATTAGGAGGATTTATGATTTTTAAAATCGTATTATTTATTTCAATTTTTTTTATTGTCAAAAAAATAATTGCTAAAATACTAGCAATTATAATCTTGAAAAAAATCAATAATTAAAATTTAATAAAATTGTTTTTAATTTTGTAGGGAAAATATGAACCCCCATTTTATTGTTATTATATAGATAAAGATTTTGTTATATTGTTATCGTCCCACATTTAAATCAATATCATTTTTTATTTAATCAATAACATATTTTCTCTACAATCCAATATATATTTATTTATGATAATTTTCACCATTTATTATTTTAAAGGCTCTGTAAATTTGTTCTAATAAAAATACTCTAATTAATTGGTGTGGAAATGTCATTTTTGAAAAACATATTTTTTGGTTTGCTAAATTTAAAAGCTTTTCACTCATTCCTAGCGAACCACCAATTATAAATGTAATATTACTATGTAGCATTGATATATCTTGAATATCTTGTGCAAATTCTTCAGAAGAAAATGGTTTGCCTTTTAAATCAAGACATATTACATAAGTATCTTTTTTTAGATGATTTATTACATTTTCACTTTCTATATTTTTAATTTCATTTTCTATGCTGGAGTTAGTTTTATCTGGAATTTTTTTATCAGGTAATTCTAAAATATTTAATTTACAAAATTTAGAAAGTCTTTTGGAATATTCATCTATTGCATCTTTTAAATATTTTTCTTTTATTTTTCCAGTACATATTATATTTATTGTTACCATTTTTTATTTACCTTTTATGTATTTAAGTTTTTAAAAACTTATAAAATTATTTTATTACCAGGTATATCTCTGCTTGCAACACTTAATTTTAATGAATTTTCATCATATTTTGTACACATTATTTCATCAATTACTGTTTTGTAAGCTAATTCTGGAAAATTACTTTGCTTACTTAAATGACCTAAGACAGCTTGTTTTAAACCTGAATTAAGTAGATAAGAAATTGTTTTTCCTGCTAATTCATTTGATAAATGTCCATCAGGGCCTGCTATTCTTGTTTTTAATTGATATGGGTATTTAGAATATTTTAATACTTCTGGATCATAATTAGATTCAAGCATAATAAAAATGCTGTCTTCCAAATTTTTTAAAATCCCATTTGTCATGTGCCCAATATCTGTGGCTATACTTATTTTTTTATCATCCTTGAAAATATTAAATCCACAAGGATTGGCAGCATCATGAGGAATTGAAAAAGGCTTAACTTTTAAGTCGCCTATTTCAAATTTTTCATTTATATTAAATAATTTTATATTTTTTTCTGATATTTTTTCTTTTTGTTTTGGCATAGCATCTAATGTTTTTTCATTTACAAAGACAGGTAAGTTAAATTTCTTTGCAAATGTTCCAAGTCCTTGAACATGGTCTGAATGTTCGTGTGTTATTAATATACCATCTATTGATGTAGGGTCAATTTCTAAGTTTGCTAATGCTTCTTCAATTTTTTTACTACTAACACCTGCATCTACTAAAAGCTTAGTATTTTCAGATTCTACAAATAAACTATTGCCACTACTACCACTATATAAACTACAAAAATTAAACATGATTGTTTTCTTCCTTTGATTATTCTTCTACTCTTTTAATATTTGCACCTATTTTTCTAAATTTTTCTTCTATTTTTTCATAACCTCTATCAATATGTGATAAGTTATAAACTTCAGTTGTTCCGGTTGCAGAAACACCTGCTATGATTAATGCAGCACCAGCTCTTAAATCTGTTGAATAAACAGGAGCACCAAATAATTCATCTACACCTTCAAATATTGCAGTTTTTCCTTGTGGAGTTATTTTTGCACCCATATTGTTTAATTCTGCTGTATATTGAAATCTAGATTCCCAGATACTTTCATTTATAATGCTTGTACCATTAGCTGTAGCTAAAACAACACCCATTTGAGGTTGTAAGTCTGTAGGAAATCCTGGGTAAGGTAGTGTTTTTATATTTGTTTTATTTGGTCTTTTACTATACCAAACTCTTATACTATCTCCATAATCTTCGACATTTCCGCCAATTTCTAATATTTTTGCTGTTAATGCTTCTAAGTGTTTTGTTATACAATTTTTAATTAATAAATCGCCTTTTGAAGCAATTGCTGCAAGCATAAATGTTCCGGCTTCAATTTGATCTGGTACTACAGAATATGTAGCATTTCCATGTAATTTTTCAACACCTGTAATTTTTATAACATCTGTACCAGCACCTCTAATATCTGCTCCCATTGTATTTAAGAAATTTGCAACATCAACAACATGAGGCTCTTTTGCAGCATTATCTATTGTTGTTACACCTTTTGCTAAAACTGCAGATAGCATGATATTAATTGTTGCACCAACAGAAACAATATCCATATATACAGAACTTCCAACTAGTTTATCTGCTTTTGCATGAATTTTTCCTTTTTCTACTGTTACAGTAGCCCCTAATTGTTCAAAACCTTTTATATGTTGGTCAATAGGTCTTGCACCTAAATTACAACCACCAGGCATTCCAACTTCAATTTCACCTTTTCTTCCAAGCATTGCACCAATTACATAGTAAGATGCTCTAAATTTGCTTGTTAAGTCTAATGGTGCTTGAGTTGTAATAATATTTCTAGTATCTATTGTTATTTCATTTGGAGTATTCCATGTTATTTTTGCTCCTAATTTCTCTAGAATTGTGCAACATATTTGAACATCACTTATATTTGGTAAGTTATTAATTGTACAAACACCATCTATAAGTAATGTTGCTGGTAATATTGCTATTGCTGCATTTTTTGCTCCATTTATTTCAACCTCACCCTTTAAAGGTGTAGGACCTGTTATTACTAATTTTTCCAATTGAATTCCTCCTAGCTAGGTATAAATATTTGCTTAAAATATATCATAAACTAGAGAGTATTGCAATAGCTAATCTTTAATTTTTAGCAGTAACTAGTCCAGAATTTGCAAACATTTCTAATAATTTAAATTTGAATTTAATTCCGTAATCTGAATCGTTTGAAATTAATGAATATTCTTCATCTGATAAATTATTTTTTAGGTCCGCTTTTGATTCTTCTGGAACTATACCTGAAGAGATATCTACAAAGCAAAGAGAAGGAAACATTACACACCACCAGTTTCTTCCTTTAGCTTCTCCAATTTCGACTTTTAAAGCATCATAAAAACCGGCAGGCAAAGATATATCTCCATATTGTTTTGTAGGAAATTCAAAATTTCCAATTTCTATATTTACATTATAAGAGTAACCTTCATTATTAATTGTTTGAATAGCTACGTTTTTAAATTCTTCTTGATGTTGGGTTACAATTTCAATAGCTTCTTTTTTGGATGTGCAATTGCTACATAAATTATTCATATATGCTAATAAACTATCTCTTACTTTATATTTTAGATTTTGGTCTTCATTACTATTGCTATTAGCTATTACATGAAGTCTAAAAACACTTTCTGCTATATCAGAAGAGGTTGTTTCAGCATAAGATATTGCACATATTCCTGTATATAATATAAGTAGTAGAGTTAAGATAAGTGTCATTTTAAATTTGGGATTTTTAATAAATTTTAAAAAATTTTTCATAGGTTACCTCCAATAAACTTTTTTGTTAAAAAATTCTTTTATTTAAGTATTTACCATTTTTATTAAAATATACATATTTCCTAAAATGTCGAAAAAACACGATGAAATATTCCTGAAATATTCTTGAAATAATATTGACATATAAAAAGAAAAATGGTAAAATTTACCAGTAGTCAAAAATAAGAGAATCTAAAGAAAAAATTAGTGTTTGAAACTGAAAGGGTTGAGAAATTAATGTTAAAAAAAGATAAAACTAAAGAAAAAAATTGTTTATTTTTTGCAAGTGATTACCACTTTGAGATGATAAGTTTACCTTATATTAATAAGAGTATAAAAAACAATAAAGAAGTTATTGTGATTTCAGAAAATAATTTAGAAAACACAATTAATAAATTATTGTTACAAGTTAATTTAGAAGATGATGAAAAAGATAAAATATTAAAAATTGATTGGAAGAATAATGACTTTGATAAATTTAAAGAAATAAAAGAAGCTGACAAAGAAAAAAGAAATACTATTGTGTTTATAAAGGGAAAAGAAAATTATATAAAAAATGTTAATAAAAACTTAGAAAATTGGATTAAAGATGATAATAAAATTGAAATTATAGATTGCTATGATATTAATGAAATTGAAGAAAATGTAGAAGAAATTACAAAAAAATATAATAATATATTAGTAACTGCTGGTATGAAAAAATTATAAAATTTTATGTAATACTTGATAAATTTTAAATTATGGTGTATAAATATATAAAAAATTGTAATAGTAAATGTTGAAAGGATATGAAAATATGGAACGTACATTAGAAGAAGCAAAAAGTATATTAAAAAAATATAATCAAGAACATATTTTAAATGGTTATGATAATTTAGATGAAAATAAAAAACAAGTATTATTAAATCAAATTTTTGATACAGATTTTGAATTAATAAAAAGTTTATATGCCAATACAAAAAAACAATTAGATAATAATGATGATAAAATAGAACCAATGGATTATATGGACAAATTTAAATTAAATGAAAAATATAAATATTATGAAAACATTGGAAAAGATGCAATTAAACAAGGAAAGCTTGCTGCTGTTACAATGGCTGGTGGTCAAGGAACAAGACTTGGACATAATGGACCAAAAGGAACATATGATATAGGACTTGACTCACATAAATCTTTATTTGAGTTATTAGCAGATGCTTTAAAAGAAGAAGGAAAAAAATATGATGTAACAATTCCTTGGTTTATTATGACTAGTAGAGAGAATAATGCAGAAACAGTTGAATTTTTTGATAAACATAAATATTTTGGATATCAAAAAGATAAAAATATTTTCTTCTTTATTCAAGGTGAATTACCGATGGTTGATACAGAAGGTAAAATACTAATTGGAGAAGATGGGCTTATTAAAAAAGCAGCAGATGGGCATGGAGGAATTTATGAATCACTAGTAAAAAATGGAATGACAGAGAAAATGAGACAATTAGGAGTAGAATGGGTATTTATTGGTGGTGTAGATAATTGTTTAGTAAAAATGGTTGACCCTGTATTAATGGGAATAGCTATAGATAAAAAAGTTACAGTTGCTTGTAAATCAATTGTAAAAGCAAATCCTCATGAAAAAGTAGGAGTATTTTGTAAAAGAAATGGAAAACCAAGTGTTATAGAATATTCAGAAATTACAGATGAAATGGCAGAAGCTGTTGATGAAAATGGAGAGCTTTTATATGGAGAATCTCATATTTTATGCAATTTATTTAATATAGAAGCAATAGAAAGAATGGGAGCAAATCCATTACCATATCATAGTGCTTATAAAAAAGCTAAATATATTGATAAAGATGGAAATTTAGTTGTTCCAACATCTCCAAATGCATATAAATTTGAAGCATTTTTATTTGATGCTTTTGGTAAAGTTGATGATATGGCAATATTAAGAGTTAAAAGAGAAGAAGAATTCGCACCTGTGAAAAATTCAGATGAAGCGGGTGTTGATTGCCCTAGCACAGCTAGAGAGTTGTATGAAAAATTCTATCATTTAAAATAAAATAAAAAGTTGTAAAATGTGAGAAATGTTTTACAGCTTTTTATTATAATAAGCAAATAATTTTATAAAAACCCCTTTATTTATTTTGCAATTAGTGTTATTATAAGCATACCAAAACAAGTTGTCAAAAAAGGGTGTCCCGGATGACAACGGAAGAAAGGATTGATAAAATGAAGGATTATTTAAAAGAATATCAAAATTGGTTAGAAAGTCCAGATTTTGATGAAGAAACTAAAAATGAATTGAAATCTATAAAAGATGATGAAAAAGAAATAGAAGACAGATTTTATAAAGAATTAGAATTTGGTACAGCTGGACTTCGTGGAGTTATTGGAGCTGGAACAAATAGAATGAATAAGTATACTGTTGGAAAAGCAACACAAGGATTAGCAAATTATATATTAGAACAAGGAACACAAGATAAAGGTGTTGCAATAAGTTATGATTCAAGAAAAATGTCAAAAGAATTTAGTACACAAACAGCATTAATATTAAATGCAAATGGAATAAAAACATATTTATTTGAAAGTTTAAGACCAGTTCCAGAATTATCTTTTGCAGTAAGAGAATTAAAATGTACAGCAGGAATAATGATTACAGCAAGTCATAATCCACCAAAATATAATGGTTATAAGGTTTATTGGAATGATGGAGCTCAAATAGTTAGCCCAAGAGATAAAGATATAATTGCAAAAGTAAGAGCTGTTGCAGAATATAGTGAAATTAAAGAAATTTCTAAAGAAGAGGCAATTGAAAAAGGATTATTTAATCTTGTTGGAACAGAAATGGATGATAAATATATAAATACTTTAAAATCATTAATATTAAATCCAGAAGTAGTTAAAGAACAAGGTAAAAAATTAAAAGTAGTATATACACCATTACACGGAACAGGAAATATGGTTGCAGAAAGACTTTTAAAAGAAATCGGTATTGAAAATTTATATGTTGTTCCAGAACAAAAAGAACCAGATGGAAACTTCCCAACAGTTGATTACCCAAATCCTGAAGATAAAAAGGCATTTAAATTAGCTCTAGAATTGGCTAAAAAAGTAGATGCAGATGTTGTTCTTGCTACAGACCCTGATGCTGATAGATTAGGAATTTATGCAAAAGATACAAAAACAGGTGAATATATGACATATACAGGAAACATGTCAGCATTATTAATTGCAGAATATAGAATTTCTCAAATGCAAGAAAAAGGACTTTTACCAGAAAAAGGAATGTTTGTTACAACAATAGTTTCTTCTGATTTAGCAAAAGCAATTGCTTCAAATTATAATTTGGATTGTTTTGAAGTTTTAACAGGATTTAAAAATATAGGTGCTGTTATGAAAAGAGAAGAAGAAAAGACCGATGGAGATAAATATGTATTTGGATTTGAAGAAAGTTATGGATGCTTAATTGGTGATTATGCAAGAGATAAAGATGGTATTGCAGCAGTAATGGCTTTATGCGAAGCAGCTTGTTATTATAGAGCAAAAGGAGAAACTTTATGGGATCAAATGAACAATATATATGAAAAATATGGTTACTATAAAGAAACTCAAGTTTCTATAGTTCTTGAAGGAGCAGAAGGTGCTGAAAAAATCCAAGAAATGATGTCAAATATGAGAAATACATCAATTGAAGAAATTGGAAAATATAAAGTATTAGAATTTAAAGATATTGATAGAGATTATGTTAAAAACATGGTAACTGGAGAAGAAAGTAAATCTGGATTACCAAAATCTAATGTTTTATATTATGGATTAGAAGAGAATAGTTGGTGTTGTGTTAGACCTTCTGGAACAGAACCAAAAATCAAACTATATATGGGAATTAAAGGAAAATCTGAAGAAGATGCAGATCAAAAATTAGAAGAATTAAAAAATGCAATGGTTGCAATTGTAAAATAATAGAAAAAGGAATTAAGGAGAATACCTCCTTAATTCCTTTTTTAATCTTTGTTTTTTATTTTCCAATCTGGAAGATTTCTTTGAATTGCTCCGAAAAGGTTAGCTCTAATCATAGGAATATTTTTTTGAAGTGAAAAAATCATTAGTCTCATATCTTCTCTTTTTGATGTACCATCCATAGGGCAAACTTTTGGCATAACTGTTAAATTATTTTTCTTAACAAAACGTTTTGTTTCTTTTTCAGGAGTATAAACTAGTGGCCTAATTAGTGTAATACCAGTTCTATCCATATGGCTAACAGGAGAAAAAGTTCCTATACTACCAGTATAAAATAGATTTAGTAAGAAAGTTTCTAAAACATCATCTTGATTATGTCCTAAGGCAATTTTATTGCAACCTTCTCTTACTGCAATAGAATTTATTGCACCTCTTCGTAGATTGGCACATAGAGAACATGGATTTTTTTCTTTTCTTATATCAAATACAATTTCCTTAGCATGAGTTTTTTCAATAAATAATGGAATTTCTAAGTTATCACAAAGTTTTTGCAATAAAGCTGTATCAAAAAATTCAAATCCAGGATTTATACTAATTGCAATTAATTCGAACTTTTTAGGATAAAATCTTTGTAATGCTTTAAATGCATGTAATAAAGTAATAGAATCTTTTCCACCAGAAAGGCAAACTGCTATTTTATCATTTTCTTCAATCATATTATATTCTTCAATTGCTTTTCTCATATAACTTAATATTTTTTGCATAATTTCCTCCACAATTTTTTATTAATATTATATCATTTCTTGTCAAGTCCTACGTAAATACGGAAAAAAAGAATGTTCACATTTCATAAATTTTTTATGTAACAAAAATGTAATAAAAACTTAATTTTAGAAAGTGAAAATTGATCAAGTGAGCTTCCCTAAAGAGAAAAAGCACGAATTTTGTAATATTTTATTTTTGGAAAATACTGAGTGTTGAAATTATATATAAATATAAGTAAAATAAAATTAGTATAATAGGCTAAATATAGGAGGAAAAGGAATGAAGGAAGTATTGAAAAAAATTGTAACAATGTTTTTGGTGATGATGTTATTAATAAATAGCTCAGCTATGTTGATAATATCAGAGGCAGTTGATGAAATACAAATTTTAACTAACAACAAAAATGTGCAATTTGTGGCATATTTTAAGGACAATAGTGGAAATAAGATTTCTAAAATCAGTAAAGAATTAAATAGTTATGATATGAAATTGTATTTAGAGTTGAGTGTTGAAAAGGAAGGGTACTTAGAAAATGCCAATATAACTCTAAAAAATAGCAATTTTGTTTTTGATACTCAAAATCAAATAGATGGAATAAGCAAAATAAATGATGATAGTTTAAATATTGATTATATTGGTGCTGGTGAAAGCAAGAAAATTGAAATAAAAGTAAAAGCAAAAAAAGATGAAAACTATAATTTAGACTTATTAGAACAAGAAACACAAATTGAATTAAAAGCTAATTACGTAAATAGTCAAAGTAGCAACACAGAAATAACAACAACAAGAAGAGTTCAATGGGAACAAACCTCCCCATATAATGATGAAAAGAGTGGTGTAGAAATAAATCAAAAAGTAATAACAAATACAAATGCAATTTATGATGGACAAGAAAAAAGAATATTACAACTTGAAGTAGAAAACAAATTAAATGGAAATGAATATCCAGTAAAAAATACAAAGTTAGAATTAGCTATACCAAAAGTAAATGGAGAAAATCCAGAAAAAGTAATAGTAAATTCAATACAAAGGGGATTAACAACAAAAAGAGAATTAACTGAAGAAGATTACAATTACGATAAAGTAACAGAAAAATTAGTAATAAATAGTGCAAATGAAGCAACAGAAGAAAATACTGTAGAATGGAAGCAAGATGGAGAAGATAAATATATAGTAACATATATATTTAACAAAGTTGATAATATAGAAGAACAAGAATTAAATGCCAAAATAGAATTGAATTTATATGATTCTAAAAACACAAAAATAACAGCTGAAAATTCAATTGAGTTAGACCAAGAAGAAAAAAATTCAATAATATCAACAGAAATATTAAATGCAGAAGATGAAATTTATAAAGGAAAATTATACGAAGAAAAACAAAGAGAAATAACAGAAAATGTAAAAATAAATGTAAATTGTTTAAAAGTTATGGCAAATATTGAATTGCAAGAAGAATCAAATAAAAACTTAGAAACAAAACAAATAAGCATTGACAAAAATAATATACTAGAAATTCTAGGAGAAGAAGGCATTATAGAAGTATTAGATTCAAATACAGAAAATAAAATAGCAGAAATAAACAAAGATACAGAAGCGGATGAAAACGGTGATATAGAAATAAAAACAAATGATGTAGATGCTATAAAAATAAAAACAAGTGAACCACAAAAAGTAGGAACAATAAATATAAAAGCAATAAAGATAATTAAAGAAGAACAAGAAAATAAAATAAAACAAATGCAAGAAATATCATATGCAATAGTAGGAAAAAATATAAATAAAGTTGAAACAAAAATAAAATTAAATGAAACACAAACAGATGCAGTTTTGGAGATAAACAAAGATTCATTAAATACAATGCAAGAAAATGAAATAGAAGCAAAAGTGATTTTAAAAGAAAACTCAGAAGCAAACGATTTATATAAAAATCCAACAATTGAAATTGAATTACCAGAACAAGTAGAACAAGCAGAAATAACAAATATAAATAAAATGTATGCAGACAATTTTAATATAAGTAAATATGATATTGAAGAAAAAAATGGAAGAAAAATAATAAGAGTAAAATTAGTTGGCGAAGACACAAAATATGTAGAGAATATTATATGTGGTCCAACAGTTGTACTAAACTTAAAATTAACATTAAATAAATTAGCAAAAACTTCAACAGAAAAAATAAAAATGAATTATACAAATGAAAAAGCAAAAGGTTATAAAGATAATGCACAAACTGGAACAGAAGAAAAAGAAATACAAATAACATCACCAACAGGAATAATAACAACAAATAAAATAAAAGAATTAAATGTAAATACAATTGGTGAAGAAGAAAATAAAAATGTAAAAATAGAAGTTGGACAAGAAGAAAAACAAGCGACTGTAGAAAAAGAAGTAATAAATAATACTGGAGATAAAGTAGAAAATGTAGTTATATCAGGAAGATTTGCAACAGATGGAAAAGACAACAATATGGGCGTTGTACTAGCAAGTGCAGTAGAAGTAAGTGGAATAGAAAATGCAAAAGTATATTATACAGAAAAAGAAGATGCAACAGAAGATTTAAATGATTCAAATAATGAATGGACAACTGAGGCTTCAACTAATGCAAAAAATTATATGGTTGCAATTGATAAGATGGAAACAACAGATGTAGCTAATATCACTTACAAAGAAAAAATTCCATCAAGCTTAGAGTATAATAAAAATGCAGTTGAAACATATGCAATTAAGTATAATGAAAATTCAAATGGAACAAGTCAACAAGTAAATGGAACAAATGTAAATCTAACTACAGGAACAGGTCCAGATTTAAATGTAACATTAACAGCACAAGTTGGTGGAGACAATATTGCAAATGGAGATGAAGTAAAACAAGGAGAAGTTATAAAATATATTGCGAAGGTAACTAATAATGGAACTGAGGAGGCTGAAAATGTAACTGTTAAAGGGTTAGTTTCTGATGGAACAGTATATTTAGGAATAGTAAATGATTATGTTTATAATTATGACCAATATTACGACGAAGAACCAAATAAAAAAGAATATGATGAGAGAATTAGTAAAATTGGTGTAGGAGAAACAAAAGAAATATCTTATGAAGTTCGTGTAAAAAATGAAAACAGTGTAGTAGGAAATAGCGGAACAAATAAAATTACAATTAATTACAATGATATAGTTAAAGAAAGTAATGAAATGAAAGTAAAATATGCACTTGGAAAAATAAGAGTAACAGTGAAATGTGTACAGGATTTAAGTGTTAATATAAATTCATATGATAATGTTAAATATCAAATAATATTAGAAAATATGACAAGTGAAAAAATAGAAAAATTAGAAATATCAGAAGAACATTCGGAATATATGAAATTAGGTAAGATATGGCAAGAGAACGTTGAGGAAAGCAAACAAAATATTGAAAATAAAGATGGTACATATTATGTGAAAAATCTTCAAATTGGTGAAAAAGTCATTTTAGGTGCAATTTATAATTGCGATAAAATAAAAGAAGAAAACTTATCACAAGTTAAGTATGTAATAAAAGATGGTGATACACAATATAGATCTAACGTATTTTATAAAAAAGCTAACTCTTCAAAATATGTAGATGTAATACAAACTTCAAAAACTGAAGGGGAATATGTAAAAGTAGGAGATAGCATAGAATATATTTTAAACATTGTAGGTTATAATATAGATGATGAAGATAAAATAAATATTTCTGATAGTTTACCAGGAGAACTTACTTTAGAAAAAGTTTATGTTGGAAATGATGAGATTACAGATTATACTTATGGAAATGATAAAATGTTGAATTTAAAAACTAGTATCAAAAATGGAGAAAATAAACCAATAAAGGTAATTGTAAAGGTAAATTATCAAGAAAATTTAACTGAAGATGTTGAGATAATACATAAATTTGACTTAAGTTTTGGAGTAGACTTTTATCATACAAATACAATAAAAAATATATTACAGAAAAATAAACAAACAGACCCAGATAATCCAAACAATCCGAATAACCCAGATAATCCAGACAATCCAGATAACCCAGATAATCCAACAACAGAAAAATATACAATAGCGGGAATTGCATGGAATGATGAAAATGAAAATGGTATAAAAGATGAAAATGAGAAATTATTACAAAATATACCTGTATATTTATATAACGTAAAAACAAGTAAATTAATATCAAACACTAAAGTATTTACAGATGAAACCGGAAAATATCGAATAAATAATGTAGAAAAAGGTGACTATTTAGTATTATTTGATTATGATATTTCGAAATATAAATTGACAACTTATAAAGTAAATGGAGTACAAGAAAGTAAAAATTCAGATGTTGTTGTTGGAAAAATAACAATAAATGGAGAAGAAAAAAGTTATGCTGTATCAGATAAAATAACAATAACGGATAGAAGTATTGCGAATATAAATATAGGTTTAATAGAATTAAAAACATTAGATGTAAAAATACAAAAAAGTATAAAAAGAGTAATTGCACAAGATTCTACAAATACTACAGTTTATGACTATAACGAAGAAAGTTTAGCAAAGGTTGAATTAAATGCAAAAAAAGTAGCTGGAACAACAGTTATTGTAGAGTATGAAATAAAAGTAACAAATGTTGGTGAAGTTGATGCATATGTAAGAAAAATTAAAGATTATATGCCACAAGATATGGTATTCAAATCAGAATTAAATAAAGACTGGTACATAAATGGTAAAGATTTATATACATCAACATTGGCAAATAAAAAATTAAAGGCAGGGGAAACAGCAACAATTAATTTAACATTAACTAAAGGAATGACAGCTTCAAATGTAGGATTAATAAATAACAAAGCTGAAATCTCAGAAATTTATACAGAAGATGAATTAAAAGAAAATAATATTGAAAATAATGTAGATAATGCACAATTAATAGTAAGCATAAAAACAGGAACATTTATTATGTATTCAGTAATAGCGGTATTGGTATTAGCTTTAGTATTAATATGTATGGTTTATATTATTAGAAAGAAGAATATTTAGGAAAGGAGGGAAAATAATGAAGGATATAAGAAGAGCAGTTTTTTTTATAATAATATTATTTAGTATAATATTTAGAAATAGTATTAGTTTTGCCTGGATGGAATCGGCTTGGGATAATACTGATATTGACTCATTGTGGCTTGGAGAGCAAATTGGAGAAGACAATGGTGATGGCACAGCAAATAATGGAGTAGATTATTGGGCATATGATGGATCTGATTATGAAGGACAAATGACTTTATTTGGAAATACATATGATGCAGGTGAGGATGAGAATGGAATTATACATAAAGAAAACATATTTTGTATTCAATATGGGCAAGAGTTATATTTGTCATTGGGCGTAGTTAAATATATAGTAAAAATAGAAAAAGATGGAGTAGAGATAAATGGCCAAACAAGATCATACAGTGAATTTGATGATGATGAAATAAGAAAAATTTTCAGAATGGCATATATTATGAATGATATGGGAGGTAGAACCAGATTAGTTGGTTCTAAGAGTTCTTATAGTGATAAGCAAGTAGCTATCTGGTTAAATACGGGAAGTTTTTTAAAAGCATTAGATATTGATGATTTGGCGACAACTAAAGATGATAAGCTGGAGAAACTTGAGGAGAATGCACCAAAAACATTACTAGAACAGGCAAACATGTATGCTGAAAAAGCATTGAAATACATTAAAAATGGGAGTAATTTGTTAAAAAGAAACAATGAAGTTGATAGTGTAAAATTAAAAGATATTACTTATAATGGAACTGAGTATATTAAGGTTGGACCGTTTAATTATTCGACTACGAGAGATATTACGAATTTAACTTTGGTAGACGAAAATGATAATAATATAAATAATCTTAAATTTGGAAGTTATAATGGAAATGATTTTAAAGTAAGTGATTCATATAATGATATTATAAAATCTGGAGAAGACTTTTGGATATTAATTAGTAAAGATAGAAAGATAAACAAGATAAAGAAACTTTTTGTATCAACTGAAGAAGATTGTTTTATAACTAGTAAATTATGTTATATTGAGGTAAGGGATAATTATCAAAATGCAATGACTGGCTATAGTGATGAAGAAAAAATGGATAACAGCGATGAAATGGAATTGAACCTAGATATTACGGGAAGTATAGAAATAAAAAAAATAGATACACAATCAAGTAAAGGAATACCAAATGTAAAAATACAAATAAAAAGAAATTCAGACAGCAAAATGGTAATAGGCAATTTAAATGGAGAAGTAAGTTATATAGATGAAAACGAAAGTGTTCCATTTGGATGGTACAAAGAATTTACAACAGGAAGTGATGGAAAAATATTAATAAGAGGTCTATATGCTGGAGATTATACAATCACAGAAATTAAAAATACTAATACAGCGTATGTAACAAATCCTAATATAACAGTTTCTGCGAAGATAGAACCTGTAAAAACAAAATACATAACAATAGATAATCAGCGTATTATAAACTTGAAAATTGTAAAAAAAGATGAAAATTCAAATGCTAAACTGGCAAATGTAAAATTTAAAATAAAAAGAAGTTCAGATGGAAAATTTATAAATAAATCTTCAACAGGAGATATAACTTATGTTGATGAAAATAATGCAACAGAATTTTATACAAATATAAATGGAGAAATATTAATTGAAGGAATAACAGCAGACAAGTATGTAGCAATTGAAATAGAAAACCCTAATAAAGGTTATGAAAAAAATCCAAATGTGGAATTTGAATTAGACGTAAATGGAAATGGAAATTTAAGCAGAGAAACAATTATTAAAGATATAACAAATAAAAGAAAATATATTGATCTTTCGGGATATATTTGGAAAGATGTTCAAGAAGGAAAACAAACAGCAAGAAATGACTTATATAAAGATGGTGACTATGATGAAAATGATGAAGCATTTAATGGAATAACAGTTAGATTAAAAGACAAAGATGGAAATACATTAAAAGAAACAAAATCTTCAGAAAGAGGATTATATGATGAAATAAATGGTGGTGAATATATCTTTGAAGATATTGAAATCAAAAAATTAGGAGAATATTATATTGAGTTTGAATATGATGGATTAATTTATCAATCAGTTGCAATAAATATAAATAAAAATAATGGTTCAAAATCAACAGATAAAGTAGAAAGAGATGTATTAGATAAGAACTTTACAAGTGTTGAGGCAACAGGAGAAAATAGAGTAAATGTAAACAATAAATATTCAATAGGATATACAAATACTAAAGACCACGTTGCAAGAATAAATGATAGTTCATCATGTACATTGCATGCAAATACAAAAGATGCAAATTATACAATAACATATACAGACAATGATTATAAAAACGGAAAAACAGAAATAAGATACATAAATTTAGGATTATATGAAAAACCACAAACAGATTTAGCAATTGCTCACGATTTAGATAATATAAATGTTGGAGTAAATGGATATTGGCATATTTATAAATATGGAAAAAGATTAAATGCTTCAGGAGAAATACCAGATAACTCAGATTCTTGGAATATCGGAGTGAAATTTAAAAATAGATTTACTCAAACATATAATAGAGCAATATATGATGCTGATGTAAATTATCAAACAGAGGATAAATCAAAAGGATTACAAGTATATTTAACATATAAGATAGCAATAAGAAATGAATCATCATATTTAACAAAAGCAAATAGTGTGGTAGATTATTTTGATAATCGTTATGAATTAGTAGCAGCTGGAACAGGAATTGATGGACAAAATAATATAACAGGAAACTTAAATATAGCTTCAAATGGAAAATATAATGATGAATATAATAAAGCTATAATAGATACAAATACAGTTATAAAATCTGGAGAATCAAATTATTTATATATTCAATATAAATTAGATAGAGAAGCGGTATTACAAATACTAAATAATAAAGAAACATTATATAGTACAGTAGAAATAAATTCATATACAGTATATAAAGATAATAATGGAAATACAGTAGCGTCAGTAGATATTGATTCAGTACCAGGAAATATGAAGATAGGAAACGTTGACACATTTGAAGATGATACAGATTCAGCACCAGCAATACAATTAGAATTAAAAGATGATAGAAAGATTACAGGAACAGTATTTGTTGATAGCACAACAGGAGAATTAAAAACAGGAGAAATAAGACAAGGAAACGGACAATTTGATA
>ERZ824473.451-NODE-451-length-74562-cov-8.882803_pt1 | contig 74562 bp, 82 predicted proteins | sample MGYA00519874_ERZ824473 | MGnify/ENA primary metagenome ERZ824473 (study PRJEB31778, sample SAMEA3449151) | human gut metagenome | biome: human gut; feature: human-associated habitat; material: faeces | place: United Kingdom | collected 2010/2012 ... | reverse complement strand
CTACTGATGGTACTATTTTTCCTACTTCTCCTATAAATTCTTGTTCTTCCATTGAAACTTTGTACATATCATTGTCTACTATTACATCAAAATATGGTGGGACTGTTTTCCCATCTTCTTCTGTGCTTATCTCCCCATCTACAGTTATAGACTTTCCTAGCTTTTTTAATTCTTCACTGCTATCTGTTTTTTTTCTGGCTATTTCTAGTATTTCTGAATCTGTTTTATTGTAATTTGTTGTTTGTGCTTCCATTAAGTTTAAACTTAGCCATTCTTTTATTTGACTTCTTTTTGTTTCTAATTTGGCTTTGTTTGCATTTTCAAATATGCCAGTATTAGTTAATCCTTGTATTGTTATTCCTGACAAAATAAGTAAAACAATAATTGTTATTACTAGTGCTATCAATGTTATTCCTTTATTTTTCATTAGTATTCCTCCTTGTATAGTTATATTTTAACTATTGTCAAAAACTATTATAGTCAAATCATAACTTTTTGTCAATAGTTATATATTGACTTTTTTATAATATAGTTGAGGTGATTTTTATGTTACGAATTAAAGATTTAAGAGAAGATAAAGATATGTTACAAAAAGATGTTGCTGAACTATTAAATATTTCACAAACTAATTATAGTAAATATGAGTTGGGTAAAATAAATATTCCTATTAATACTTTAAAAAAACTAGCTTTAATTTTTGATACAAGTATTGATTATTTATTAGGATTAACAAATGAACGAAAACCATATCCAAGAATATAAAAAGACATGCATTTATATTGCATGCCTTTTATTATTGGCAATAAATTTAGCCATTATTTAATTTTTCTATTTTTTTCAATTCTTTATAAAAATTTTCTACTTTTTATTTTTTCTTATTATTTGTATTTTTTATTTTTAATACATTGTTTTTCTATACCATATATTTTGGAATATAACCTTTTAATTTCATAACGCTTAAATTCTTAATATGTGTATTTTATAAAGCTGCATTCATTATTTGTGAATTTGTTAATACAAATTACTTGTTTTATGAAAAAATTAAATAATATATAGGTTAATAAAAAAACATGTAATTTTTTTCCTTTTGCATCCTATATAAAATTTTTAACCCATACGTTGTTATATATAATACTTTAGAGGTGATAAAATGGAACTTTATAAAAAAATAAGAAACATCAGAGAACAACAAGAAATAAAGCAAAAAGACATGGCAAAATATTTGCATATGCAACCAAATACATATAACGCTTATGAAAACGGAAAAAGAGCAATAACTGCAGATATCTTAAAAAATATCTGTTTAATTTTAAAAGTAAGTGCAGATGATCTACTTGAAATAAATATAAAACAACCTTATAACGCCTTAAATGACGAAAACACATTAATATTACAAAAAATAAAAAAAGGATTACTAAACATTCAAAAGCATGAAAAAAATGCATAATAAAAGGCCAGAATTTTCTGACCTTTTAATGTTATAAACTACCTAAAACTATTTGTTTTCAACTGAACGATTTGCTATTTCTATAGCTTTAGTAACTATATTACCACAATCTCTAGAAGAAACTCCGGCCCAGCTTCCACCATCTTGTTTTACTTGTTCATAAACACCTAATTCTTTGGCAATTTCTTCTCTTAAATTTTCAGATATTAATTTACTATTTCTAGACATAACATCCTCCTTACTGATAAAACTAAATTAAGTTTTATCAATATTATTATTTGCAAAATAAGAAAAAATATTTTAGTAAAATTTTGATTTTTTTAAATTTTTTAGTAGTAAATTTAATTATCTCATGATATACTATAATAGATTACTTAAAGGAGATTTATATGGAAATTAAAGAAGAAAACGACACAACTAAAAATATTGAACTAAAACAAGAAAATAATGTAGAAAAAATTAATGATAATAAAAACATTGTAAATGAAGAATTAAAAAACAACAACATTGAAAAAACAAATACTGACATCCAAGAATTAAATACAGATAAAATAGAAACAAATAAAAATCAAGAGGATTCAAGGACTTTTAAGCCTTTGGATGAACAAAACTATAAAAACAAAAATAAATCAGATGTATTAACAATTTTTGCAATTCTTTGTTTTATTTTTGTACTATTATTACTCATAATATTTTGTACATTTTCGTTCATAAATTTAACTAGTACAAAGATAGCAAAAGGTGTATATATAAAAGGAATCGACGTTTCTGGTTTAACAAAAGAGGATGCAACTAAAAAAATTTCAAGCTATGTTAGTTCATCTATTCCAGAAGAAATAAAATTAAAACACATTGATTTTGAAACATCACTTTCAACATCACAATTATCAATATATTTCAATACCGAAGAGGCTGTTAATATGGCATATAATATTGGAAAAAATGGAAATATATTTCAAAAAAATACTGAAATTTTAAATACACTTTTTTCTAAAGTTAATATAGACCCTGGTTTTTCTATTGATGAAGAACAACTAAAAAAAGATTTGCAAGATATATCATCAAAACTTCCTGATAAAGTAATAGAAAGTAGTTGTTATATTGATGATAATCGCCTTATTATAACTAAAGGCCAGGCAGGTAAGTCTATAAAGGTTGAAGATTCTGCTAACTACATAACTAAAGAAATAAACAATCTTAATGTGCAGAATAATCCTTTAGAACTAATTACTGAAGATGCTTATCCAAATCAAATAGATTTGGATGCTGTATATAATGAAGTACATAAGGATCCTGTAAATGCTTATTATTCACAAAATCCATATGTTGTTCACCCAAGTGAAAATGGTTTGGATTTTGCAATTTCTTTAGATGATGCAAAAAATTTATTACAAGAACAAAAAGATGAATATGTAATTCCTTTAAAGGTATTATACCCAAGTGTTACAACAAATATGATTGGAACTGAAGCTTTTCCAGATTTGCTATCTGAATTTTCAACCAAATATGCAGCAAGTAATAAAAACCGTACTACAAATTTAATTTTGGCTTCTAAAAAAATTAATGGTACTGTTTTAATGCCTGGAGAAACATTCTCTTATAATAAAGTTGTTGGTGCAAGAACAATTGCGGCAGGTTATAAAGAAGCTCCAATTTATGTTTCTGGTAGAGTTGAAGATGGTATTGGTGGTGGTATTTGTCAAATAACTACTACACTATATAATGCTGTATTATACGCAAATCTAGATATTGTTGAAAGAAGTAACCATCAGTTTGTTCCTTCTTATGCAGGACCAAGTAGAGATGCTACTGTTGTGTATGGTGCTATTGATTTTAAGTTTAAGAATAATAGAGATTATCCAATAAAAATTACTTGCTCTGTTTCAGGTGGTATTGCTAATTTTAAAATTTGGGGATTAAAGTCTGATAATGATTACGAAGTTCAAATTACTTCTAGAACTACGGGTAAAACAGCTACTGCTATTTATTCTGAAGCGTATAAAACTTTGAAGAAAAATGGTGCTGTTGTTAGTACTACTTTACTTTCAAAAGATACTTATAAAAGACATTAAAAATTGGGATTATATGGCTTATATACTGAACCCCAATCTCGATTTTATTTATATTTTTAATAAGAGATTATTATATATTAATATTAAAGAAAAAGTCCCAATGGAAGACCCGAAGAAGCATTTTTTCTGAAATATTAATATATAATAATCTCTTTTAAAAAACTAAAAAGGGATTTTAAGTGGTAACACCTTAATCCCAATCTTTTACATAGTTAGAGTTCCATTTGGCGTATTAGTAATAATTAAGATGTCTTCTTCCCTACCATTTTCAGCATTAATATAAACTAAAAACTCTCTATCATCAACTTTTCCCTTAAATTCATAACATAAAATTTCAGTTTGGAATTCTGTAGGAATAATAGCCATTCCCTCAGACATAATATCCAAATTTTTATTTAAAGTCTTTTTAGCTTGTTCTTTAGTAATTTTAACTTTTGAAGTATCTCTTTGAGTATGATTGTTTAAATATCCTTTTGTTTCAATTCCTAAGACTTCGCCATTATCTAAAGCTACTTTTACTTTAATTAAGTCTGAATATACAACAACATCATTTTGAACATATGCATAATTTATAGTTACAATTCCATCTTGTTTTAAATAATAAGTTTCTTTCATGTCTTTAATTCCATGATTATTTAAAAATTCTTTTCCTTTTTCGTTTGCTTCATCTTGTGAAATTGTTTCGGCATTTACACTTCTGTTTGAATTCATATAAACTATATGTCCACCTTTTTTGGAAATTGAAATGTTTATACTATCTTCTGAATTTGTTTTTACTGAAAAGTTATACTCTGGTATTGTTGCATTTTCAGAATATCCTAAATTTTCAACATCTTTAACATTATCTTTTCCAATAAAATCTATTGCTTTTTGTTTTGCTGTTTCTTCGTCAATATCATCACCTGTTAAGCCCTTTTTTTCTCCATTTGCAATGTGTTCAGAAAAAGCACCATCATATATTAAACCTGAATATTGATGGAAATTTTCCTCCAAATTGCTGAATCCATCCATTGAATTTGTGCTTACTTGTTGAGCAAATGCTGTTTTTCCTTTAATTGAGATTTCTCCCCATTTTATTCTTCCTGAGTTTATATCTTCTGATAATTGGTTTAGAGTGTTTTCTAGTTCAACACTGTAAGTATGCAAGTCTTTTAAATTTTTTAAGTCTTCGTCTGTCAAGCTTTCATTGTAAATGTTTTTTCTTGATAATGAATAACTGTAATCACTAACTTGGTTTAAAAATTTTTCTGTATTTTCTAGTTCTTGGCTTTCAATTGGTAATTGTGAAAGATATGCCTGTGCCAAATTTGCTTCTCTCCATACATTTGTTAATGTTTCTGCTCCATGTTCAGGAGTACTTGAAATTAACGATTTTGCTAGATATGTTTCTACATTTTGAACATAATCAACTACTTCATAAAATGCCCTGTTATATGTGTTTTGTGATGCTGTTTTTGCTTCATTTTTGTCTTTTATAATTACAGAAATTAATCCTGCTATAACTACAACAACAACCATAATTGCAATTATAATAAATATTCTGTTTCTCTTCATTTTTGTATTTTCTACTTTTATCATAAAATCATCCTTTCTTGCCTAATAACGGCATAAATAGTTATTAAATTTATAAATTTTTTAACTATTTTAGGTCCTATATTATTTACAGAATCTATGTTTTCCAATAGTTTTAATTAATGGTCTTGACCATATCCATTTATTTGTTGCAGTAGATGGATTAAAATAATACACACATCCACCTGTTGGATCCCATCCATTCATTGCATCTTGCGCCGCTTTATATACTGTTGATCCTTCACTTATAGATGCATTTATTTGCCCATCCGATACAGCAGTAAATGCTCCTGGTTGGTAGATAACTCCTGATATACTATTTGGAAATCTTGAGTCTTTAACTCTATTTAAAATAACTGCTCCTACTGCAACTTGTCCTTCATATGGCTCGCCTCTTGCTTCACCATTTATTGCTCTTGCCATTAACTGAATGTCTGATGTGCTTGTTGTTTTTGCAAGTGAAACATTATTTGTACTTTCTTTATCCACAATAAATATACAAATTGTGGATAATGCTATTAAAATTGTTGCTAAAACTATTTTTAAAAATTTTTTCACATTATCACCCTTTACTTTAATTTTCTTTTTTATTTTTTACATTTTTTTTAATATTATACAAATTTTTGTTGATATTAAAACTATACTTATGCTAAAATTAATATATTAAAATATAAGGAGCATACTATGAAAAAAATATTAATTTTTTATGCATCATATGGTGGTGGACATCTAAATGCCGCAAAATCAATAAAAGAATGCATTGACAATAATTATTCAAACTGTGAAACAGAATTAATTGATTGTATGAAATATGTAAATAAACCAATAGAAATAGTTACAACTGCAGCATATAGAGAAATGGCAAAAAAAATGCCTTGGGCATGGGGTAAGATTTACTCTGATTCACAAAAAGGACCCTTAGCACATATATCTTCAAAATCAAATCAAATTTTAGCAATAAAGCTTTTGAAACTTTTAAAGGAGAATCAACCAGACCTAATAATTTCAACACATCCTTTTGGGAGCCAAATGTGCGCTTATCTTAAAAGGAAAGGAAAAATATCTGCAAAAATTGCTACAATAATGACAGATTTTTCTCCACATGACCAATGGCTAGTAGAAAATGAACATACTGATTACTTTTTTGTTGCACATGATAAGATGAAAGAATATCTTATTTCAAAAAATATTCCTTCAAATAAAATCTTTGCAACTGGAATACCTATTTCTGCTAGATTTTTAAATACATATAATAGAAAAGAGATTTTAAATGAATTCGATTTAAAAGAAAATATTAAAAATATTTTATTTTTTGGTGGCGGTGAATTCGGCCTTGGAAAAGCTAGAACCGTAGAAATTTTTAAAAATCTAGTTAAACGTTTTGATAATATTCAAGTTATTGCAATTGCTGGAAAAAATGAAAAAATGAAATCTGAGTTTGAAAGAATTGTAGAAGAAAATAATAAACAAGAATCCGTAAGGGTTTTAGCCTTTACAAATAAAGTACCAGAATTAATGTCAATTTCTGATTTAGTCATTTCTAAACCTGGTGGTTTAACAACTTCTGAAAGCTTAGCATCAAACTTGCCTATGATAATTATTAATCCTATTCCTGGTCAAGAAGAAGAAAATGCTGAATTTTTGGAGAGTAAAGGTACTGGAATTTGGCTTAGAAAAGATGATTCTTCTTTTGAAATACTAAAAAGTGTTATTGACAACCCTACTAAATTAGATGAAATGAAAAAAAATACAGAAATTTTGGCAAAGAAACACTCTACCGAAGATATTTGCAAAATATTACTTTCCTTCTAAAGACTTTTTAGCTGCAATAATAGCAAGATTGTCTGCAAAAGCAGTAAAAAAAGCTGCTAATACTGCAAGTTCATCTGCATCTATATCTTCTCCTATGGCAATTGCAAGTGAACTTGCTAAACCTATTAAATTACAACTAGAAAAATCAGAAAAACACATACAATACACCTCAGTGTATAATATGTGTTTTTATTTATTATGTGATAATATAATTATTTTAAACATTTGTCCCTTTGGGGATATTTTGTCCAATTAGAACCGTCCCAAATGGACACAATAGTAAATAAAATTATTATTATATTAGTTATTGCTGATATATATATACCATTAATTGCATAGTAAATAACCCATATCAAATTTGCTATTGTAGTTCCAATACGAATTTGTTGTTCGTTTCCAAACCAGAACACAACAACTGCAATTATTGCTGTTATACATGGCATCAAACTTGAAAAACCTGTAAATGTTATGATTCCTGCTAATATATGTAATGCTAAACAAAGAAAAAACATAATATTGGTTTTATATTTTTCTCTAAATGTAAATAGAAATGAACGAAAAGTTATTAGTATAGTTGTTAAAGATGCTGCTCCCAAACCTGTAATTTGAAAAAGAACTAAACTTATTATATTACTAATAAACGTATTTATTAACATATTTTTTTTCTTGTTCAAAAACATAATATAAATTGAATATATTGTTTGGATAATTTGTATAACTATTAATAACATTTTTTCTCCTATTTTTGTCTTGATTTTTTAATTATAACAAGTTTATGCTGAAAATTTAAATTTCTCTTCTTCCTTCTAATGCCTTTGTTAAAGTAATTTCGTCAGTATACTCTAAGTCTCCACCAACAGGAATACCATGTGCTATTCTAGTTACTTTTACTCCTAAAGGTTTTATTAATTTTGATAAATACATAGCTGTTGCTTCACCTTCTACTCTTGGATTTGTAGCAAGTATAACTTCTTTAACTTGTCCATCCATAAGTCTTGAAAGTAATTCTTTTATTTTTATATCATCTGGTCCGATTCCATTCATTGGTGAAATAGAACCATGTAACACATGATATACTCCTTTAAATTCATGTGTTTTTTCCATGGCTACAATGTCCCTTACATCTTCTACAACACATATTGAAGATTGGTCTCTCTTAGGACTTGAACATATTGGACATGGATCTGTGTCTGATATATTAAAACATTTACTACAATATTTTAAATTGTGTTTTGCATCTTGTATTGATTTTATAAATTCATTTGTTTCTTCTTCTGAGCAATTTAATATATAAAATGCAAGTCTGGCTGCTGTTTTATGTCCGATGCTTGGTAATTTTTCAAAACTTTCTATTAATTTTTCTATTGATGGTGAATATAGTGACATCCTTTTTTCTCCTTTATAAAATAAATATGGACATGATTTAAAAATTCACATAACTTTCATGTCCAAATTATATATTATTTAAATATTACATTAGTCCTGGAATATTGAATTTTCCAAATTCTTGACTTTGAGCACTATCTACTTTTCTTAATGCTTCATTAACACATGTTAAAATTAAGTCTTCTAACATTTCTACATCATCTGGATCAACTACTTCTGGTTTTATTTTTATTTCTTTTAGTACTTTTTCTCCTGTTACTTTTACGCTTATAGCTCCTCCACCTGCTGTACTATCAAATTCTTTACTTGATAACTCCTCTTGTGATTTTTGCATTTCTTCTTGCATTTTTTTGGCTTGTTTCATTATATTATTCATGTTCATTCCGCCAAATCCTCCCATTCCTCCTGGGAATCCTCCTCTTTTTGCCATTTTAAAATCCTCCTTCTTTATATTTAGTATTACTTTTCTAACTTAAATGCTGAATATATAATATTTAAAATTGAGTTCGACCTGATTATTGTATTCATATTTCTGTTTATAATGTGTATCTATGCTTTGAATATTTCGTATCTTAAACGCCTTGGAGAACGGAAATTTAAAATATTATATATTCAGCATTATATTTATAAATTGCAAATTAAAAATCTACATAATATTAAATGGTATATCAGCATCTTTTGCTAATTTTTGGATATCATCTTCTGGATTATGCACAACTTGTTGATTTTGTGCATCTGATACATATCTAATTTGCATATCTTTACCACACGCCATTGAAACCAAGCTAGAAAGTTCTTTAATATTCTCTTGTTTATCTAGCACTGCTTTGCCAAATGCAGTCATACCTTTTTGAAATTTAATTTCAACAGTTGTATCACTTACTTGCTCAGCTCTTGTATTCATCAAATTAGTATATAATACAATTTTACCATTTTGCTTTAAATCATTAACGATTTTAGGCCAACTTTTACTTAAATCATTTGAATATTTCTTTGTATTTACAGGTTGTTTTGCCATAAAAGATGTTTCTGTAGAATTTGTATTTTGCCCTACTCCATTTATTGAAGCTGCATTAACATTTTGAGTAACTTGCATTCTAGGACTACTATTTACTGTATTTAGGGCATATCCTGAATTTGAATTATAATTATTACTGTTACTTGCAACTTGCAATTTTCCAGATTTTAAATAATTTTCTATTTTTTCAAGTCTTTCTTCTACATTTCCACCTGTTCCAACTTCTTTGCTACATAATTTTATAATTCCTGCTTGGAACATTATTGTTTTTTGTGTTGACCATTTCATATCATTTTCTAAATTTGATAGTTCATAAATTAAATCTACCAATTTTTCTTTTGTAACTTTATCTGATAAAGTTTTGATATTTGATATTTCCTCTTCACTATATAAATCGGCTTTTCCAGAAGATTTATATATTAAAACATCTTTTACATATTTAATAATTTCCCATAAGAAATTATTTAGGTCTTTTCCTTGATTTAATATTTCATCCATACTAGCAAGTGCTTTATCTATATCATATTCAACAATTGCATCAACTATACTATGTACAAATGTTATTTTAGGAATTCCTACTAAATCTTTTATTTTGTCTTCATCAATTTTATTTTCTCCATCTTGCACACATCTTTCTAGAATTGATAAAGCATCTCTCATTGCTCCTTCTGCTAATACTGCAATGATTTTTAAAGCTCCTTCTGTAACTTCTATATTACTTTCTTTGCAAACAATTTCTAGTCTTTTTATAATGTCTTCATTTGAGATTCTCTTAAAGTCAAATCTTTGACATCTTGAAAGTATTGTTGCTGGTAATTTTTGAGGCTCTGTTGTTGCTAAAATGAATTTAACATGCTCAGGTGGTTCTTCTAATGTTTTTAGTAATGCATTAAATGCTCCTGGTGAAAGCATATGAACCTCATCTATTATATATACTCTATATTTTGCTTTTGTAGGTAAAAAATTGACCTCTTCTCGTATGCTTCTAATATCTTCAACACTATTATTTGAAGCAGCATCCATTTCAACAATATCTGTAAGTGAACCATTTAAAGCCCCCTTACAAATTTCACACTCATTACATGGCTCACCATCTTTTGGATTTAAACAATTTATTGCTCTTGCCAAAATTTTTGCAGATGATGTTTTTCCAGTACCACGTCCACCATTAAATAAATACGCATGTCCCACTCTATCTGCTATAATTTGATTTCTTAATGTTCTTGTGATGTGTTCTTGCCCAACAAGTTCTGAAAATGTAATAGGTCTAAATTTTCTATAAAGAGCTGTGTACCCCATATTATCACATCCTTTATAATATATAGAACAAATTTGAAAAAATTTAATCCCTCTATAGAGAACACTCCACATAAAGATTTGCTACTTATTGCTGCTTCCTTCCGGACCTGACAAGATTCATAGGTCTCTATTGGATTGCTCTCTATACAGAGATTAAATTTTCTACCTTTTGTATTATATACTGATATAAAAAAATTATCAAGTACTTTTAAGTAAAAATGTTTATAATATTACTAGATTTTTGATACTTGCTATATGATGGTATTTGTAATTAACTTCAGTTCAATACACAATATAACAATTTCTAGAATATTTTTTGGACTCCCTTCCACATAAGTGAACTCTTGTCCAAAAAATATTTAATAAATTTTAATATTGTTCCAATCACACTCAGTTAATTACAAATACCATCATATAGCAAGTATCAAAATAAATTTAGTACCTATATATTTACATTCTCTTAAATACCAAATTTTTAAAATCAGTATTTTCCTGACTTTGAATACCATCGTCAACAACATTTCCAACTGGTAATTCTAAGCTCATATTAGCCTTATAACTTTTATTAGAATCTAAATTAATACTAATATCAAATGAAACTTTAAACTTTAAATCATCATTACTTATTGATAATTTTTTTAATAATTCATTATGATTTATTTGTTCATCATCATTTGATGTATAATTTCCTAGTTCACTAATAGCATATCTGAACACTACTAATCCACCTTGGTTAGAAACTTTCATTAGTTTCATATTTGACTCTATATCTCCTTCGTAGATTATACTTTGTGTTTCATTTTCAGTACTATTTCTAAAAATAACATTTTCTGCATCAGCATCAGGTTTTAATAGTTTTATTTGTCCTACTTTTGGAGATTGAGTAATATTGAAATTTTCAAGTTTTATATCTGCAATTGTTTCTGTGTATTTATAGTCTTCATTTTTCTTTATGTACAAATATATATCATTATTTTGATTAACTTTTAAATTCCACTTTTCTTCTGAGCCTTCAACATCAGTTCCATCTACACTACTTATTATAGATACTTTTGATATTGTAAATGGTGGTGTTCCTTCTCCTTCTACATTGTATCTTAATGAAATTACTCCTGCTACAAATATTATTGCTACTATTATTACTAATACCATACACATATGAAATTGTTTTGTGTTTGTTATTTGCTTTATTTTTTCTTTCAACATTTTCCTCCATTGTAAAGCATCCATAACAATTTTTTCTTACTAATTTTACACTAAAATTACGTTTATTTTTTGTAATATTTTAAATTTTAATGGTGTGCCCAGAGGGACTCGAACCCCCATCTGTCGCTTAGGAGGCGACTACTCTATCCTGCTGAGCTATGAGCACATGCTTTACATTCCTTATTTTAACACATTTATTTCCTTTTTGTAAAGTATTATTAATTGTTATTATATTTTATAGAATAATATCTGTTATACCTTAATATTATAGTTTTCATATCTTTCTCGGTTTTCCTACATACGTTAACAAATTCTAATGGAAATGATTTAACAAACCCTGGTTGCAGGATCCTTTAAATCATTTCCTTAAGAATTTGTAAAACTATTTCGGTCACATTCGAAAATATATTCAAACTATAATATTAAGATATAACAAATTTAATCAGCCACAAAATAAGAAACTAGAGAAAATCTCTAATTTCTTATTTTAAATATATATAATAACCTTTTATTTTACAACAAATTTTTTAATAAGAACTATTCCTACACCCAACATAGAAATTGTTACAATTCCTATCATTATAGGTATCACATAATTTCTATTTTCACCAGTACTTGGTACAATAGTAACAATTTCTGCATTTGCTACGTTAAAGTGATTTTGACCATTATCCCATCTCATCTTAACTGGTGTACCTGTACTAAATCCGTTTGTCTTTTTTACCTCTGTTATTTCTGATTGGTTATTAAATTCATTGTCATCTGTACTTGTAAGTAATTTAGATGTATTCAATTTTACTTCACTAGATTCCTTTGGAGCTAATGCTTTATTTAGACTCTTTGTTACATATTGTTTTATTCCGTTGATATATGTTGAATCATTGTTTTTAGATACATTATATGTTTTCTCATAATCTTTTTCAGCATCTGCCCAATCGCCTTTTTCATCTAGTACCGCTAATCTTCCATCAACATAGTCCAAAAGTTGAGTTACTGATGCTCTTACTACACTTGAACCATTTCCTCTATCACCATAGTAATAATAGTCTTGTGATGTATAATCCATTTCACCTACATTTTTAACTTTTATTGTGTATTCTGTTTCTATTGTTGCACCTTCTATTAATTCATTATCCATTTCTGTTTTTAATAATCCTCTTGGTGAAGTATTATCTACTGATTTTGGTGTATTTTCAAATATAGTATATGGATATGTTCCTGTTATTTTTCCATTTTCGTCAATTTTTGCATCAACTAATATTTGCCCATTTGCTAATTTTATTTTATATCCTGATACTCGTTTTAATAATTCTAATTGTTGTCTTGCTCTTTCTACTATACCAAAATCAACATTTTGTACAACAAATTCTACTCTGTCGCTGTCATCTCCATTTGTTACTGTTGTTTCATATTCTACACTAAATGCTATCGTTGGTGTTGTTGAGTCCATTTTAGTTGTTTTGATAGTTTTTCCTTGTGAATTATATCCATCTTCATATGCATCTATTATTTCTTGTTCTAGAGTATTTTTTGTAATACTTTCCATTTCACTGTCTATTTTTCTTCTTGTGTCTGAGTTATCTAATGCATCTGTTAATCGTACATCTCTACTTGTTGTATCATCTTCATACTCTGAGCCTCTATACCAATATGGATCTGATTTTGTTTTTTGATATCTTGTGCTATTTTTATTTGTTCCATCTGTGTATATTGTTCCTTTATAGTATTGTACTTTGTATTCTTTGCTTCCCCAAGTATATGTTATTTGATAATATCCAGCTACGTAATTATTGATTGTAAATTCTCCTTTGTCATTTGTTTTTGCTGTGTATACTAGTCCATTTTGAATTTTCTTTCCTTGGCTGTCTACTTCAGTCATTGTTACATCTACATTTGCTAATCGTTTATCTTTGCTATTTTCAGTGTATTTTCCATCACCAAGTCTTTCATTTCCAGTGTCAAGATCTTTTTGATTATTTGTACCATCAACAAATGTAATTCCTTTTACAGTTCTTTCATTTTTGAATTCTAATTGTAATGATCTTGCTGAATCTGTATCATCTTCATATGTACTAAAGTCTTCAACTCTTGCATTTCCTGGGACAGAATCGATGTCATATACTGCTAATGGATTTCCAGTGTCATCATCATATGTTGTATATGAGTTAATTTCTACCATATTATGTTTTGTTTCACCATTATTCATTATTGTTCTTACAGCTTCTTTATCCATCTTGAATTGAATATATAGATATTGTTCTTCTCCTGCATCTATAGTTCTTGCGCTTGTATCTATTATATACTTTTTATAACCATTTATATTTGCATTTGTATCTTCTGAAACGGCTACATTATCAGATATAAAGTCTTCATCATTTATAGAATATCCCGCTGCTTGAATGTTATAGTTACTATCACAATAATCAATTATGTTGTTTATTCTTCCTAAATATGTTCCTTCATTTTTTAATGCAATTTTGTATGTTACATATACACTTATTTCTTTACTTTTATCTAAATTATTTACATAATCATAATCTGCTTTGTATATTGCTCTCGAGTAAGATCCTCTATTGTTTTGGAATTTTACACCAACATTCCATGCTGATTCTTCGTCTGTGTAGTCTCCCCATCCTTGATATCTTACACTTGCATATCTATATACATGTTGGAATCCATTTACTCCTACTCTTACATTATATAAGTCTTGCGCTAGTGCATAATCAGTTTGTTCTTTTTTGAATAATCCTAAATTTACATATCTTATTTCTTTTGCTGTTGGTACAAAATTACTATATAAATCATATCCTGTCTCATCTGTTGATGCAGTTACCTCACATCCTGTGTGTCCAATTATATTTGATTGATATTGATTTGTTTGATTGTAATTTAATTGAACACCATTTACATTTAATGATTGACTTCCATTTCCATTTACACTTGAGAATTTTCTATCTAGTTCTTGTCTAGATGTTGTATCTGATGCTTTTGAGCCTTCATTACTATTTATTTCTGGATTTACAGATTGATAATCTATACCGCAATATTCAAATTCTATATGATAATTTCCACTTTGTATTTGATCTAGACTAACATTATAAAATCTGTATTCTCCACCTTCTATTTCATCATAAACTCCATATTCATTTGTGTATGTTGATTGTATTGTATTTCCATATCTGTCTTTTAATTTTACTAAAACCCAGTTGCAACCTTCTTCTCCATTAAATTCTGAGTCTGTCATTGAAAGTTTTCCATTTTCTTTATCTAACCATACATATCCTGAAACCATTACTCTATATTGATGGTTTCTAGCTGTAACAGTTGTTCCTCCATTTCTTGGTATTGACCATGAAGAACCTAAATTTTCAGTATAACCATAATATCCATTTTCTCCTTCTATAACTTCTGGTACAACTGTTTCTGTTGCCGTTATTGTATTACTTGTAAAATATGCATATGCTGTGTGATTATTTCCTCTTGATCCATCATTCCATGCATTTGTTTTTATATTTAATGTTCCTTGACCACTTGCTATACCATCGTCATCTGTATAAAATGTACTTGCTGAATATCCCCATTCTCTACTACTATTTAAGTATACCGTATGATCAACCCAATGATAATAATTTATAGTATACCAATAATCATATTGCCAATCTGAAACCCAATATGATCCACTTGAATAATGAGTATTTCCTTTTGAATCTGTCCAAGAACTATACCAATACTCTCTATGTCCATGATCTACCCAATGATATACAGGAGTGCTATCATACAAATCATATGATTTTATTGTAGTTGAAAATTGAAATCCTATTCCTTTTAGAGGTGTTCCATCTCTATCATCTACTTTTTGTATTTTTGCTCCGACTTCTGGTGGTGGTGGCGGTTCTTTCATATATATTGTTATTGTTTTTGAATTTGGCTTTGTATCGCTCCATTCGCTACTTCCTGTCCAAACTCTTTCTAGTGGTTGTGCATTTTTATGATTACTACATCCAACTACTTTACCTGAATGTGTTTTATGTGTTCCACCACTTGTTTTATAACAAATCCAGCTTTCTACAACTTTCCAATTTGCTTTGTATTCAGTAACAGCATTATTTTTTATTTTTATTTTCATATTTGCTGGTTCTGATTTTTGAGAAACTTTTACATAAAATTCTTTATTAAATGAAAATTCTTTTGCATTACCTTTTTTATCACAAATCTCCCACTTGCTACTACCTATCTTATTTCCATTTGTATTATATAAATTTATAGATTCTATACTATCTTCTGTAATCTTTTTATCATTTGTTCTTTCTACTTTATATGGTCCATAAATATTATATGTGCTATCAAGTTTTTCACCAGTTGATTTATTTTTAGTTGCCTTATATTTATTGGCTGTTGATTTATTTGTTTTTACATCAAACTTTGTAACAGACACTGATTTTTGTTTATACCAGTGATCTCCGGATCCACACATAGATTTACTTCCATTTGTACAATGCAATCTTCCACTGTTGATTACTGTTGATTGAGGTGTATCATGTGTATAAAAATGTGAAGAACTTGAATTGATATTATATGTTGTTGAAGTTGTATATTTATCTTTTAATTCTTGTTTTTTCTCAGCTGTTGTTTTGGCTTGAGTATATGTTGTCATAATTGTTAATGTAGATGTTGTAATCAATAATAGAAAACTCATTTTTGTAAATTTTCTAAATTTTTTATTTTTCTTTGATAATATTACAAATAATATTACTAATATTGCTGCCAATATTACACCTATGCTTGCACCTATTATTGCACCTGTTTTTACAGATACAATTACTGTTGCCTCAGAATAATCATCTTCATTTTTATCTTTATTTCCTTCTACTGAATCTATATCTTTTATATTGCTATCATTTTTTGTTAAAGTTATTTCTGCTCCATTTACAAATTTTCCTACATCTGTTGCTACTGCTGTAATTTCTATTTCTTTACTCATTCCTGGCTTTAATAATAATCCTGCCAAACTATGAATTTTGACACTTCCATCATTTTGTAGCTCCCAGTTTCCATCTACACTATTAAATTCCAATCCTTGTGGTAAATAATCTGTAATTTCGCTTATATATGCAGATTTTTCACCTTCATTTGTTACAACAATCTTATATGTAATTTTTACTGTTGTATTTGAGATTTGTTTAGAAGCAACTTCAACTTTTGCTAGTTTTTGGTTTTGATAATCATAATCCTTACTTCCTTTTGAATTTGATACTGTTATTTTACTTACATATTTATCTAGTCTTAAGTCAAGTGTTTCTCCTTTTATAAGTCCTGCATCAATATTTTGTATATTTTTTGATTCTATTGTTATTACATCAGTAACTCCTGCTGTTTCTTCTTTGCCATCTATATTAATTTCTTTACTTATTGCATCAGAATTTACATTTTCTGATACTCCATTTTTTTGATAATCTGTTAGTTCATATGTTTTATTATCATATTCAAATATTGCCAAATATTTTCCATTAGTTAGATTTGAGAATTTATATTTTCCTTCTTTATCTGTTTTTATTATATATTTTTGACCATTTGAAGATGTTACTATTGCATTTGTAGCTGTGTCAAATAATTTTACTGTTACTCCAGATATTTTTTCTTCTTTTTCACCTTTTTGTCCATCTTTATTTGCATCTAACCAAACTTGTCCACCTATTTCATATTTACTTGTATTTGGGTTATTGTCTCCATTGTTGTTACCATTGTTATTTCCACTGTTGTCATCTTCTTTATCCCCATTGTTATTATTATTGTTGTCATCATCTTTTCCGTCATCTGAAGGATTATCTCCTTTATTATCATCGGAAGTTCCTGCTTTTATTGTGAATTTTACAGTATTTGAAATTATTGTATCTGACTCTCCTGTTGTTACAGATACGCTATTTGAAACTTCTTTGTTTTCTGAAACTAAATCTACTGTTGCCTTTATTTTTATATTAACTTCTGCCCCATTTGGTATTGTTATATATAATTTGACATCAGGATTTGTTCCTTCTTCTCCATCTTCTATTATTTTAGAACTTATATCTTCTGTTTCTTTTGACCATTCATAAGTTTGTTTTTCTTCATTATATGTCCAATTTTCATATTCTACTTCTTCTGGTAATAATCCCTCTGGTAAATAATCTAAAACATTTATACTTAAATCTTTAAATTTTGAACTGTTTCCGTTAACTTTTATGTTTACATTATATTCTATGTCATCTTCATATTTTACTTCTTTTCCTTCACTTTCTGATGACATTGTAACTACAACTTCTCTTGTTTGCATAATTTGATAATTCAAGTTTGTATTATAGTTTTCTATTCCTTGTCCACTTATTTCTCCTGCAACTTCTAATTCATATTGATATACATTTTTGTCTAAATTTTTTGGTTGCATATAGATTCTTAGTATTACTTCTTCTCCAACTGGTAATTCTGCAATTTGTGCTTTATAATATCCATTTTCTGTTGGTTCTTCCTTTAATGTAATATCTGGAGTTAATGGACCAGTTTCATACACTTCCATCCATTTTGGAATATTTACAGAAACATCTACATTTTTTAAAGCTTCTTGTGTATTATTTGTAATTAATAAATGATATTCCCATTTATTATCTTCGTTTTCAAAACCTCCCATTGTAGAAACCATTCTTGCATAAATGTTTGATTTTTTTGCAATATTGCTTAATTTTACTTCTCCACTTAGTTTATTGTTAACATATAATGTTGTATCTGATGAAATATTTGCTTCTGAACTATTTTCTGCTAATTGATTTACTTCTACTTCATATATTCTTTCTGCTGTTGTTCCCGCTTCTACACTTTCTATAGCTATTTCTTTTTGTTTAACACTTGAATCTCCAACATATTTATACATTTTCTCCATGTCTTCAATGTCATCTTCACCTTTAGAAACTGTTACATATGTTGTACCTTCTGGTATTTTTCCTACTATTTTTAAATCTTTTAATTCTTTTCCTGTATTGTTTTGCACTTTTACTTTATAAGTAATTATTTGTTTTTCATATACAATATCATTATCTTTTAATACTTTATTACCTACTTGGGCATCAACTGAAAAATTAAGTCCTTGTATTTGTTGTGTTGTATTATTTATAGAATTTTCTTCTTGTGTTTGAGTCTCTTCTGTATTTTGCTCATTCGTTTGTATTTGGTATCTTGCTGTACTTAATCTCGTATCTTGTTTTTCATCTAGTTCTTTTATGTTTACTTTTTTATTTTCTGCACCATCTACTACATAATCAATTAATTTTCCATTTTCATTTGAATATGTAACTTCTATGTTTGAATCATTTGCTGTTAAATCACTCTTTAATGTTATTTTTGCTGGTATAACAACATATGTACCTTCATATATTGAATCTGCATAATAATTATTTTGTATTCCATTTAAAGTTACTCTTATAACTTTATTTGTACCATTGTCTACTACTTCTGTATTTTGTATAAAATTACTGTCATTATTTAATAATGATGTATTTCCTAAAATAACTTTATCTACATCTTCTGGTAATTTCATTTCTATTACTGGATTTTTAAATAGATTGTATTTTACATCATTTGAAATTAATTTTAATGTAAAATTAACATCATTTACTGTATTGTTTGTCCAGTTTTGTTTATCTACTGATAAATCTACTCTTGTTTGTGAGTCATTTATTTTAGTTACATAATTATTTGAGAAATTATAGATTTCTTTTTCTTCTATATTATCTGTTGTATTATTGTCTTCTTCTTCTGTTTTTTGGATGTCATTTATTGCTTTTACATTTGTATATGTTTTTATTGTGTTATCATCTAAATTTAAATATGTTTCTTTTATTTCTTTTGTATTTTCTATTTTCAAAGTTCCAATTTTTATAGGTTTAGATGTTTTTACTTTTAAAGAATCTTCTTCATTTTCAAAGTTTGCTTCTATTGTTCCATCTTCATTTGCCTGTGTATCTTTATTTACTTCTAGTAATACATCATCATTAGCATTTAGAATTTGTAATTTTCCGTCTTCTCCTAATATATCTAATATATTATTTTTATTTACTTTTGTTGATTTATATTTGATTTCTTCTGTATTTATTTCTTTATCTTTTGCATCTACAAATTTATCGTCTTCTGTAATCTCAATTTTATCTGAAATTGATTCATAATCTACATTTATATTCATTGTTTCTGAATATGTTGTAGGATTTTTTGTTCCATTATTGATATTTGCATTTATGTTTCCATTATAAATTTGTCCTGATACTATATCCGCAGAAACTAAACCTGATATATTTTCCGTTACTTCTCCACTTGCATTTATATCACCTGATATTTCTGCACTATCATCTGTATTTAAAACTTCTTTAACATTTCCTGTAACTTCTATTGTTCTCTTTTCATTATTTTCATTATAACAATTAGAACTATAATATAAGTTTAGCTTATAGTTGTCTCTTGCACCATCAACTTTTTCAGTATAAATATTGTGGTTATCATCTTCTTTGTTTTGTACAACTATAGCAATTTTTCCAGTATTTGAGTCATATTTATAATCATAGTCTTTTGCTGTGTTACTTCCATTTGTTGCCTTTGTTGATATTGCTTGAATTTCTACTTTTTCAGGAAATTCTCCATTTATTTGAGGAGCTACTAATTCTGTTTGTGTCTGCTTTATTGCTTTATATTCTTGATCTTCTTTATATTCTATTCCTGTTTTTAAATCAAGCTTTAATAAAACTCCCTTGTTGTCTTCAAGTGAATAATTAACATATTTTTCAATATTAATTTCATTTTTTACTTCAGCTTTTGATTTATCTAAAACATTTTTTATATCTTCTGCTGCAACTGATATTATTGTCAATAATGAACTGTTAATAATCATTAGCATTATGACAAATATTGCAATAATTTTTTTAGATATTTCTTTCATACATACCACTCCTCATTTTTTTAATGTGATTTTATAAATTGTTATATTTCTGCCAATTTACCTTATTTTAATTGTATAAATTTATTTTCTTATTTTCAATAGGTATATTTTCTACTTTTAGTAATATTACAAAAAAACGCGTTTATCCCACTAGGGAAGGTCGTTTTTCGCATTTTTTAGTATTTAAATTAAGATTATATTACATTTTTGTTACAATATGTTATTTATTGTTTGAAACTGTTTCAAAATAAGAATTTTTTAAAATTAATACTATAATAGATTGACAGAATATGTTATAATTTTTATATGGAGGTTATTATGCAAAGAATTTTAAGTTATATGAGAAAAGCAATAGAAGATTATAATATGATAGAAGAAAACGACAAGATTGCAATTTGTCTTTCTGGCGGAAAAGATTCAATAACTATGTTACATGCGTTTAAGGCATTACAGAGATTTTATCCTAAAAAATTTGACATAATTGCAATAAGTATAAACCCTGGATTTGAATTTTTTGATACTAAGCTTTTACAAAATATATGTGACGAATTAGAAATTCCTTTATTTATTGAAAATAGTCATGCACAAGAAATTGTTTTTGAAATTAGAAAAGAAAAAAATCCATGTTCTTTATGTGCTAATTTAAGAAGAGGTGCTATTAATTCAATAGCTAGACGAGAGGGATGTAATAAGATTGCTTTAGGTCATAATGAGGATGATGTTTTAGAAACTTTTTTACTTAATTTGCTTTATACTGGAAGTATTGGTACTTTTTCTCCTGTTAGTTTTATGGATAGGTCTGGTATTACTTTAATTAGACCACTTATATATACTCCTGAGAAGGAAACTAAAAGGTTTGTTAAGAAAAATAATTTGACTGTTATGCCTAAGGTGTGTCCTATGGATGGTACTTCTAAAAGAGAAGATATGAAACAAATGATTTTTTCTCTTAAAAAGGATATTCCTATGGTTAGGGCTAATTTGTTTGGGGCTATTAAAAGAAATTTATCTGATTGGAAAAAAAATAGGGATTGAGGGACGGATTTTTGTCCCTTAATCTCTAATCTTTTTTAACTAATTTTACCATTGCATTTTTTAAGTCTTCTAGTTTTTTATCGCTTTCTTCTTTTGAAGCGCCTTTAACACCCATATATAATTTAATTTTAGGTTCTGTTCCAGAAGGTCTAACACAACACCAGTTATTGTCTTCAAGTTCATAATATAAAACATTTGATTTTGGAAGACCTGTTGTTCTTTCTTCTCCTGTTACCATATCTTTTACATAGTCTCTATCTATATCTTCAAACATTAATACTTTATAATCTCCAATTTTTTCTACTGGAGTATTTCTCATATCTGTCATCATTTCTTGTATTTTTTCAGCACCTTCAGCACCTTCTAATACTATTGATACTTGTGTTTCTTCATAATATCCATATTTTTTATAGATATTATTCATTTGATCCCATAGAGTTTCACCTTTTGATTTATAATAACATGCTGCTTCGCATAATGCCATTACTGCTGCTATTCCGTCTTTGTCTCTTGCATAGTCTCCAATTAGGCAACCATAACTTTCTTCAAAACCGAATACATATTTTTTTCCGTTTGTTTTTTCTTCTTCTTTTTTCATAATAGCACCTATATTTTTAAATCCTGTTAAAACTTCTATACATTCTAGTCCATAATTTTTTGCTATAGCTCTTGTTAGATTAGAAGAAACTACTGTTGTAATCATCATTCCATTGTCTGGTAATATTCCTTTTTCTTGCATTTGTGAAATTCTGTATTCTGCTATTAATAATGCTGACATATTTCCTGTGTATGTCATATATTCACCTGTTTTTGAGTCTTTTGCATATATTCCTAATCTATCTGCATCTGGATCTGTTGCTAGAACTACATCTGCATCTACTTTTTTTGCTAATTCTAATGCTAATTTAAATGCTTTTTTGTCTTCTGGATTTGGATAGTCTACTGTTGGGAAGTTACCATCTGGATCTTTTTGTTCTGGAACTACATATAAGTTTTGTATTCCTATTTCTTTTAAAAGTCTTTCTGCTACTGTGTTTCCTGTTCCATGTAATGGTGTATAAACAACTTTTAAACTTTTTCCTTGTTCTTTTACAATTTCAGGATTTAATATTAATGCTTTTAATGTATTTATATATTTGTCGTCCATTTCTGTTCCAACTATATTAAATAATCCCTTTTCTGTTGCTTCTTCTCTTGATATTTCTTTTATTTCACTATATTCTGCAACTGCTCTTACTTTTGCAATTATGTCTTTATCTCTTGGTGCAACTATTTGAGCTCCATCATCCCAGTAAACTTTATATCCATTATATTTTGGTGGATTATGACTTGCTGTAATCATAACTCCTGCTGTGCATTTTAGTTCTCTTACTGCAAATGATAGTTCTGGAACTGGTCTTAAGTTTTCAAATAAATATGTTTTTATTCCATTTGCATTTAAAATTAATGCTGTTTGCATACTGAATTCTTTTGACATTTTTCTTGAGTCATAACTTATTGCAACACCTTTGTCTTGTGTTCCTTGTTCAATAATATAATTTGCTAGTCCTTGTGTTGCCTTTCCTACTGTGTATTTATTCATTCTATTTGTTCCAGCTCCTATAACTCCACGTAGTCCTGCTGTTCCAAATTCTAATTCTTTATAAAATCTGTCTTCTATTTCTTTTTCATCATCTTTTATTTCTAATAATTCTTTTTTTGTCTCTTCGTCAAAGTCTGGGCTTTTACACCATTTTTGATATTCTTCTAAATAATTTTTCATTTTATCAATCCTTTCTTCTTGTCAAAAGGGACGCCCTTTTTTGACAACAATTCTTTCTCTTGTCAAAAAGGGGCGTCCCTTTTGACAGCTTTTGACACTAAAATTTTATTTCAAATGATGAAAATCTTCATATAATTTTCTTGCTGTACTTGGACAATCAACTCCTGCACTATCTGCATTTTTAACAGGAGCAAATTCTTCTTCTCTCTTAACTCTTAGAATTGCCATATCATCAACTTCACCAAAAGCATCAAATAAAAATGCTTCAAATTTATATGCATTTGGAGAGTCTGGAACTACTAAATTACCGTCTTTATCAATAAATTTAGCTTTTTTATAAGCACTATGATAAGGTAATGGTGTTACTCCCATTCTTTCTACTGCTTTTATATTAAATAAATTACAAAGTATATGTGATTCACCATATAAAAGTTCTCCGTTTTCATCTACTGCTTCTGCCATTTCATCTGTTATTTCAGAATATTCTATAACACCTGGTTTTCCATTTCTTTTGCAGAATACACCTACTTTTTCATGTGGATTTGCTTTAACTATTGATTTACATGCAACTGTAACTCCTTTGTCAATTGCAATACCCATTAATACTGGATCAACCATTTTTACAAGACAGTTATCTACTCCACCTATAAATACCCATTCAATTCCTAATTGTTTCATTTTTTCTGTCATTCCGTTTTTTACAAGTGATTCATATATTCCACCATGTCCATCTGCTGCTTGTTTGATTAGGCCATCTTCGCCTATTAATATTTTTCCTTCTGTGTCTACCATTGGTAGTTCACCTTGAATAAAGAAAAATATGTTTTTATCTTTTTGATATCCAAAGAATTTATTTTTTTCAAAGAATTCTACTGTTTCTTTATTGTTTTCTCTACTTGTCATTATAAACCATGGTATTGTAACACCATATTTTTTTCCTTCTTCTTTTAGATAATCACATAATAATTCAAATAATGATTTGTGTGAATCTAATCCAATGTCATATGTTCCTTTTGGTCCACTATGTCCAAGTCTTGTTCCTTGTCCACCAGCCATTGTAACTGCTGCTAGTTTTCCTTCTTTTATTGCTTGTTTTCCTATATTTTCATAATATTTATATTTATCATTTAATTTATACTTGTCTAAGTATTCCATTGGTTCTATTTTATCATCGTTTGTTGAGTTTTCTTTTTTTGTGTTGTCATATAAACTTTTGATTAGTTCAAAGTCTATATTCATTATTTGGTTTAATAATTGTTTTTGTTTTTTTTCTTCTAATTTTTCATACCCATTTAATAGGTGTTCTTGATTATACTTTTTTAATATAGCTTTTGCTTCTTCTAATGTATTATCCATATTTTTCATCCTTTCGATAGTATTTTTAATACTACATTTTTTTATGTACTTTATACTTTATACTATTTATTCAATTTTATCAAGTATTTTGCTAAAATTTTTTATGTTTATGTTTGAATTCAAAAAAATAACGTCTGTAATACTCGAGTATGATAGTTTTACAAATTCAAACTATCATACTCAGGTATTACAGATATTATTTTTACTGAATTGTAACCTACTTATACCTTTTATGATTACTACAATAATTTTTCTACACCTGATGTAGATAAAATTCCATTATATTTTTTTGCTATATTACTAACATCATCCTTAATCTCATTAATATCGTAGCAGTCTACAACTTTTACTTCATTTATATCTATCCAATTTTCTATATTTCTATTCATATTTTCTATATAATTTTCTTTTCCTTTTACAAAAATTAATGTATCTTTTCCATCTTTGCTAGCTTTTTTTACTTCTTTAAATTTATTTAAGTTGTCATTTTTCCAATCAATTTTTGTTATTCTATCTTTTTCTTCTTTAGCCAAATTTACATTTGATAAAACTTTATCTACACTACTATCTAAATTATTTTCTGTCATTATTATTACATTTTTATTTTCTTTTAAACTTTCATTAATATAAGGTAAACTTATCATTTCAAAATGATAATCACTTGCAAAAAACAAGCATAATTTTTCTTCTCTTTTGTTTTCTTTTATCATAAGAATATCAACCCTTTCAATTTTTAAAGTTTTTTCTTTAGAATAGTCTTACTTTTGAGTACTGGTAAATTTTACCATTTATTTTTTTGCATGTCAATAATATTTCAAAAATATTTCAGAAATATTTCAATTGTGTTTCAATTTTTGTTTTGTAATTTAAATTATACTTGTAGATTTTAGTACTTTTGAATTAGAAAAGAATCATACTATTAAAATTTCAAAAAATGTATAAATTTATATTAAATGTAAATAATTAATTTAAAGAATATTTTACAAAAAAGTTTATTGGAGGTAACATATGAAAAATTTTTTAAATAACAAAAAAAATTCCAAAATAGGAATTATACTAACATTACTTTTCCTATTATTTATATATACTACTTTATGTGCATTTTCTTATGTACAAGCTGTTTCAACAGATATAAGTAACAGTGTTTTCAGATTGCATGTAATTGCGAATAGCAACAGTGATGAAGATCAAGCATTGAAATATAAGGTTAGAGATAATTTATTAAATTATATGAATGATATTTGTTCTAATTGTTCAACTAAAGAAGAAGCTATAAATTTAGTTACTCTACACCAAGAAGAATTTAGGCAAGTTGCTTTAGATACTATTAGGAATGAAGGTTATTCATATGATGTGAAAATAAATATTGGTAATTTTGAATTTCCTACCAAAAATTATGGTGATATTTCTCTTCCAGCTGGATTTTATGATGCTTTAAGAGTTGAAATTGGAAAAGCTGAAGGAAGAAATTGGTGGTGTGTAATGTTCCCTTCTCTTTGCTTTGTTGACGTATCTTCTGGAATTGTCCCTGAAGAGTCTAAAGAAGAACTTCAAAATGTATTATCAGATGAAGAATATTCAATAATTTCAGATAACTCAAATTCAGAAATTAAGTTTAAATTTAAATTGATTGAATTCTTTACTAATAATGGATTATTAACAGCTAAAAATTAATTTTAAGCTATTGCAATACTTCACTCTTTATGGTATATTTTATGCAGACAATTTATATTCAGGGGGAATTAATTTGGAAAAATTAGTAATAACAGGACCAACACCTTTAAAAGGTGAAGTAGAAATAAGCGGAGCAAAAAATGCGGCAGTAGCTATACTACCAGCCACTTTATTAATAAATGGAATTTGTACTATAAACAATATTCCAAACATAAGTGATGTCCAAATCTTATGCACTATTTTAGAGAAAATGGGTGCTAAAATAACATGGAATAATAAAAATGAATTAACAATAGATACAAGAAATATAACTACAACACAAGCACCTTTAGATTTAACAAGCAAATTTAGAGCTTCTTATTATTTAATAGGTGCAATGCTTGGTAGAACTGGAGATATTGAAGTTGGTATGCCTGGTGGTTGTAACTTAGGTGCAAGACCTATTGATCAACATATAAAAGGTTTTGAATTATTAGGAGCTAATGTTGAAATTGGAAAAGGTACAATATCTGCAAAAGCAAATTGTCTAAAAGGTGCTCCTATATATATGGATGTTGTTTCTGTTGGAGCAACTATAAATGTAATGTTAGCAAGTGTTTTAGCAAAAGGAACTACTACAATAGATAATGCTGCTAAAGAGCCTCACATTGTTGATGTTGCAAACTTTTTAAATACTATGGGCGCTGATATTAGGGGTGCTGGAACAGATGTTATAAAAATAAATGGTGTTGAAAAATTACATGGAAATGCTACATATTCTGTAGTTCCAGACCAAATAGAAGCAGGAACATTTATGTTGGCTGCTATGGCTTCTAAGGGTGATTTACTTATAAAAAATTGTATAACAAAACACTTAGAACCATTAACTGCTAAAATACTTGAAATTGGCGGAAATGTTGAAGACAATGGAGACAGTATTAGGGTTTGGTATAGCAAAAGACCTAACAAAGCAACTATTAAAACATTACCATATCCTGGTTTTCCAACAGATTTACAACCTCAGATGGGTGTTGTTTTATCTACTGCAAATGGTACAAGTATTATAAATGAAAGTATATGGGAATCTAGATTTCAATATACAGCTGAACTAAATAAAATGGGAGCTAAAATAACAGCTCAAGGAAAGTCTGCAGTATTTGAAGGTGTAGATGAATTATTTGGGGCTCCTGTATATTCAACAGATTTACGTGCAGGTGCAGCTTTAATTGTTGCTGGTATTTCTGCAAATGGTGTTACTGAAGTTTATAATCTATCACATATTGATAGGGGATACGAAAATATTGAAGAGAAATTCAGAAAAATAGGTGCAAACATTCAAAGAGTATCTGAATAAAAAGCAAAAGAATCAAAGGAAGAATACATTATGTTTAATTTTTGTAGTTTATACAGTGGAAGTAGTGGTAATAGTTTATTAGTAGAATCAGAAAATACAAAATTATTAATTGACGCAGGCGTTAGTAGTAAAAAAATAGAAACAGCATTGACTAATCTTAATATTGACCCTGCTTCTATTGATGGAATATTAATCACTCATGAACATACAGACCATGTTCAGGGTTTAGGTACATTTGCTAAAAAATTTGATTTACCTGTATATGTAAATCAAAAAACTTTAGATGCTATGCCTAAACAAAAAGAAAAAATATCAGAAAAAAATATTAAAAATATTAGAATAGAAGAAAAATTTGAGATTGGGGATATGCAAATTAAGCCATTTGCAATACCACATGATGCAGCAAATCCATGCGGTTTTAACATATTTAAGGACAATAAAAAAATAAGTATAGCAACTGATATTGGACATATGACAAATGGTATATTGAAAAATCTAGAAGATAGTATTTTTGTATTATTAGAGTCAAACTATGACCCTGAAGTTTTAAAATTTTCTAGATATCCATACATATTAAAATCTAGAATTGCAGGTCCAAATGGTCACTTGCCTAATGAAACTGCTGGAAAAACTATTGCACACTTATTACAATCTGGGCTTAAGCAGGCTATGCTTGGACATTTAAGTAAGGAAAGTAATTTTCCAGAGCTTGCATATAAAACAGTTGTTGATGAAATTATTTCTAATAGTAATTATAACGAAAACTCATTAAAATTAAGTGTTGCAAGTCGTGATATTCCTGGAACTCGTTGTAGCTTCGAAAATGATATTGAAAACAAAACTCTAGTATAAGTTTTAATTTTTTACTATTTGCAAGAACAAAAGCGAACATTACATAAATATTTGAAAGGAAAAATATATGTTAACAATAAATGTAGTTTGTATTGGTAAAATAAAAGAAAAATTTTTTAAAGATGCAATAGATGAATACTCAAAAAGGCTTTCAAAATATTGCAAATTAAACATTTTGGAGCTTCCAGATGAAAAAATTCCTGATAAATTAAATCAAAATCTTGAAAATGATATAAAATCTAAAGAGTGTACTAATATGATAAATCATATTAAAAAAGATTCTTATATTATTTGCCTTGATTTAGCTGGAAAAGAATTTTCTTCTGAAGAATTTTCTAAAGATATTGAAAGTATTTCTATGCAGTCTAGCCAAATTACTTTTGTAATCGGTGGTTCTTTGGGTTTGAATAAAGAAATTTTAAATTTAGCTAATCAAAAAATTTGTTTTTCTAAAATGACTTTTCCTCATCAATTAATTAGAGTATTTTTGCTAGAGCAAATTTTTAGAGCTTTTAAAATTTCAAATGGTGAAACTTATCATAGATAATTTTTATTAAATTGCGTTATATATTTGTTTTGATTCAATTTTTTGTATATATAATTGTAGGGAAAATATTAAAATTATTTTAGAAAGAAAATTGTGTGGGACAATAAAAAAACTTTCAACTATTTATCAATATTTGGGGGAATATGATGATAATATCTTCCCTACAAAATTAAAAACATTAATTAATTTTTGTTATTTGATTTTTTTTAGAATTGTGATTGCTAATATTTTGGTAATCACTTTTTTGATTATTAAAAAAATTGAAATAAATAATATTATTTTAAAAATCATAAGACCTCCTTTATGTAAATTTTTATTTGAAATAAAATTATTTGTATTTGTCTTTGATTTTCTTTTTACATTTTACTATGCTTTTTATGTTTTGTCAACAAGAAAATTCTGACAAATTTCGACATGTGTAATACTATTTTGATTTTATTTTCTGTTGTATGCAAATGTTATAAATTTTTTATGCATTGTTTTAATATATTATTATTTAAATTTTATTGACATTCATTGTTGATAATTATAAAATATAAAATGATATACATACTATTTTATGTATGCGTATAAACTATATAAAAATTGGAAAAAATAACAAAGGAGGAAATTTAAATATGAAAAAAACAAAAAGACAAAATGGTATTACACTTGTAGCTCTTGTGATTACAATAATTGTTCCTTATGATAAAAATATGAAACGCTTTAATATCAAGGGTTCCCTTTACTTTGGATATATAAGAAGATGGGTAAAAAGCCTATCTTTTTTTAATTCTTGATAAAAAATAGGAAGGAAAGGTAAAGAAATGAAAAAAGTTGCAATAAATGATAAAGTAGAGATAATGCAGAATGAATCTTACCAAATATTAGAAAAAATATTTATAGATTCCATAATTGAAATATATACAAAAGGGTATATATGTGAAGATATATTAGGACGAATAGTTTTAGTATATCTTTCTTTTTTTAGTTCAAAAAAATATATAAACTTAAAGGACTTAACCAAATATGAATTAAATTTAATATTCAAAATGATTTCTAAAGGAATAATTTTATTAAATGTAGAAGAGAAGTATTTAACATTTAATAATAAAGATAAGAAAAAAGAAATTTTAGAGGATATATTAACTTTTTTAGTATTATTAACGGATCAGGAATATGAGGTAATTAAAGTTAAAATTTGGAAAGAGATGAAAGTATACTTAGAAAGAAAAAAGTTCAAGGAAATAATATAAATGATTTGTGAATCGTTTGGAAAGAAAAAATATGGGATTATCAATTGAAATACAAAAAAAGCCTAACAAGACAGATACAAGGAAAATAAATAAGCCTACAGATGTTATAGAATTGAATGAGATTAAAGAAATACAAAATGCAATACAAGAACATTTATTGCTTATAGGTTTGGACGGTGCTAACAATATAAGAACAATAAATTTGATTGGAGTTGGAAAAAGCAATTTAGTAAAAGTTGATAGCAAATATATTGTACGAACAGCTTTAGTAACTGCAAGTGAAAAAGTAATATTAGTTCATAATCATCCATCAAATAGTCTTGAGCCTAGTAAACAGGATAAATATGTAACTGATGTAGTTAGTAAACTATTAAAAGTATTTAATATAGAAATGTTAGACCATATTATAGTTACAGAAGATAATTATATAAGTATGATGTATTTGAAAAGACTTGAAAATAACTATGTTGATGAAAGAATAAATTTTCTAGATAAGGTCTTGTTGAGCGAAGAAAATAATAGGTTAAAAAAAGAAAATGAAAGGCTAAATGCACAGATACAAAAATATAAAAAAATTGAAAATGAACTGGAGGAGGAGTTAGAGTAGTTTATCTAATTGATTATATAAACGGCACAAAATCGATTGTCGTGCGTATAAAAAGGAGTGTGGGATATTTGGATATATAGGATTAATAAAAATGTAAAAAGATATATAACTGTAAATGAAAAGGAGGAATTTTATTTGAAATATAAAAGATATTTTTTAACAAGTGAAAGTGTTACAGAAGGACATCCTGATAAAGTAGCTGATTTAATATCAGATACAATATTGGATGAATGTTTAAAACAAGACATGGAATCAAGAGTTGCGGTAGAAACAATGATTACAGGTAATAAAGTAATTGTGGCAGGAGAAATAACAACTAATGCTCAAATAGATATAGAGAAAATAGTTAGAGAAACATTAAAAGAAATAGGATATGATGACGAAAAAAATATGATGGATTATAGAAAATGCGAAATAGAACAATATATAAAGCATCAAAGTAGTGATATTGCAATAGGTGTCGATAAAGGAGGTGCAGGAGACCAAGGAATTATGTTTGGTTTTGCTTGTGATGAAACACCAGAATATATGCCATACCCAATTATTATAGCACATAAAATTACAAAGCAATTATCAGATGTTAGAAAAAATGGGCAATTAGGCTACTTAAAATCTGATGGAAAAGTACAAGTAACAGTGGAATATATTGATAATTTTCCAATTAGAATAGATAGTATTTTAATATCTGCTCAGCATACGGAAGGTGTAGAAATATCAACTATACAACAAGATTTAATAAACAATGTTATTTTAAAGGTTGTTGAACCTGATATGATAGATCCAGAAACAAAATTCTACATTAATCCTACTGGTAGATTTGTAATAGGCGGAGCAGTAAGTGATACGGGTTTAACAGGTAGGAAAATAATTTGTGATACCTATGGAGGATTAGCGAGACACGGAGGAGGAGCTTTTTCAGGAAAAGACCCAAGCAAAGTTGATAGGAGTGCAAGTTATATGGCAAGACATATAGCAAAGAATGTTGTTGCAAATGGTATGGCAAGAAGATGCGAGATACAATTAAGTTATGGTATAGGAATGAAACAACCTATATCTTTATTTATTGAATGCTTTGGAACTAATATGATGCCAGAACATATTATTATAAAAGCAATAAAAGGAAGGTTTGATTTGACTCCTGAAGGAATTATAGATTATTTAAAATTAAAAGAACCGATTTATTCAAAAACAACCAATTATGGACATTTTGGAAGAAAAGGATTTTCTTGGGAAGAAATAGTTCAAATATAAATAAAAAAGAAGAAAAGAGGAAAGAGAATGGAACAAAAAGTAAAAACATTAAATTTTGATGAAGAAGAATTATTTTTGCATGTAAGACAATATAGAAATAATGGTAATTTAGCAATACATGCCTACACAAAAGAAGAACCATATGGAAATATAACTATCAATTTAACAGGGTATTCTGTTGACAAAGATGAAGGTTTCATAGCAACTATTGTGAAAGATTTTGGACTTGAACAGAAACTAATCGATGAGGGTATTATAAAAGAAATAGTGACTACAGTTAAATATAATATGGGAAAATATGATTTGGCTGTATTTGATATGGAAAAGTTAAAGGAGTATGATCCAGAAGGTGTAGAGAAATACCAAAAAGAATGTGAAGAAGAATGGGAATAAGACTTGCAATAACATATTTGAAGAGTTAGAATACGACACAAAATGGAGGTTTTGCAATGGAAAATATGTTGGATAATAAATCAAATAGAAAAATAACTGATTTAACAGGAAAGAAATTTGGAAGATTGACTGTTATAAAATTTGATAAGAGAGTTAAAGAGACAAGTGAAAATAAAAAAATATATTATAAATATTATTGGAAATGCAAATGTGATTGTGGTAAAAAAACAGTTGTTTTAGCAAGCAATCTTATTAATGGAAATACAAAAAGTTGTGGGTGTCTGCAAAAAGAAATACAAGAAGAACGAATCAAAAAACAGTTTGAAAGGAATTTCAAAGATTTAACAGGAATGAGATTTGGAAAATTAATAGCTAAAAAAATGGAAAGAAAACCAGATACCCAAGGAAATATGAGGGAATATTGGTTGTGCGAGTGTGACTGTGGGAATACAAATACGGTGCTAAAAAGTAATTTACTAAAAAATAAAACAATTAGTTGTGGTTGTGTGGTAAAGGAGCATTCAAAACAAAATATAAAAAAGTGTGAAGAGCATAGACAAAATAATATACATAAAGAAGGTACAAGAATAGATTATTTAAGCAATAAAGTGACAAGACAAAATACTACTGGTGTAAGAGGTGTAAGTTACACAAAAAAAAGAGGTAAATATAGAGCTTATATTTATTTTAAAAATAAACGTATAGAGTTAGGAGAATATATGAATTTGGAAGATGCAGCGAAAGCAAGATCAAGGGCAGAAGAAATGTATTATAAACCTATATTAGAAAAATATAATTATAAAAAAAATAAAAAAGAAAATGAAGAAGAATTTGAATAAGACTTGAACAAAGTTTGGACAAGAGTTAACATACAACACAAACTTTGCAGAGTCTTTTTTCTTCTTGAAGGGAGAAATGTGATGTACATTTTAATTTTAATTATAGTAGCAATGATAAGCTCAATTTTAACTTTAGTATTACATTGTTGTGTAATATTAGGAAAGGAAAGTGATAAACAATGGGAGGAAGAGCTGATTACGAAGAAAGAAAGCAAAAAAGAATTGAGAGATACAGAATAGTATCACAAAAAGCAAAAGAAGAATCAGAGGCAAGAGGAAATTCAAGGGCTAATAGAATTTTAAGAATAACACCACGGTCAACCAATATTGGTTGGACACCACTCTGAAAAGAAACATAGAAAATTAATAGAAAGAGCAAATAATGATATAAAAAAATCAATAGAATTGTCTGATAAGAGCAAATATTATGAAGAAAAAGCAAAAAGTGCAGAAAATAATAATGCTATATATAATGATGATCCAGAGGCAATACAAAAATTGAAAAACAAATTAGAAAGACTGGAAAATGAAAGAACGATTATCAAAGGAAGAGAACATTCATCTTGGGAGCTTTCTAATATAGGGGCTAATATTAGAGAAACAAAGCTGAGGATACAGAGACTTGAAGAACAAGAAAACTTAGAGTTTCCTGATGTAGAATTCAAAGGAGGAAAAGTAATTCATAATAAGGAAATAAATAGAATACAAGTATTTTTTGATGAAATACCAAATGAAAATATTAGAAATGAATTAAAACATAATGGATTTCATTGGTCTAGAAACGAAGGAGCTTGGCAGAGACAATTTAATAAAAAAACAATTTATGTTACAAATTCTTTAGTAAAAAATGTACTAAAACAAAAATGTGAAGAAGAAGAATTTGAATAAAATATTTAGGAGGCAGAAATGAATAGACTACAATTATTTGAAGATATACATGCTTTATATGTTTGTAATTTGTTAAGTTATTCAGAAGATTATTCGATGACACAACCAAAGAAAGAATTTGTTAATGAATGGAAAAAAGAGAAAGAAAAAGTTATGCTAATGGAAAAGATGATACAAGAGGAAAAAAAGTCTAGAAAAAAGTATGTTGCAAATAAAGAACAAAGAATTGTTAAAAATGAACCAGTAGATGAATTTGAATAATTTTTTAGAAAAAATTTATAAGAAAAGATTTAAGGAGGTGATAAAAATAATAATTGCAAGAATTGATATAATAAATAAAAAACAATATGAAGAATCAGAAAGATATAAAGAAATAAAAATTACATTGCCTAAGGATGATAAAGAGTTGAAGAAAGATTTTGAATATCTTGAATTAAATTATCATAATTTAACAATTCAAGATACAAATATAGTTGAATGTGTATTTATTGACCGTGAAGATGAAGATTTTGCATTCGATCTTTCTAGTGCAATAAAAAAAGTAATAAATAATATAGATGAAATAGGGGAAACAATTCCTTTTCAAGATATTGAAAAATTTTATAATATAGTAAAAAATCTTGACACATTTGAAAAAGATAAATTACTTGCAATAATGGAGGGAATGAAAAAGCAGATACATAATATCAAGGATGCTATAAAATATGCTCAAAATATTGATTGCTTTAATTTAACTGAGGCAGATGACAATGCATCACTTGCAAGAAGATTAGTATATGAAGGAAAAATCGATATAGAAGATTTAATAGAATATGCTGATATGTATAAATTGGGGAAAGATTATGCTGAAGATAAAAATATGATACAAACGGAATATGGATATTTAAATCAGGAGAGTGATTTAAAAGAATTTGTTATACCCAAAAATAAAAATGACATATATAAAGAAATGGAGGACGAAGAATTTGAATAATAGAGTTGCAGTAAAATCAGGATATTATTTTGAACTATTTGATAAAGAGGCAATACCATCTACTTTGAAAAAAATGAAACAAAAAGTAAAAATAAATAATATTAAATACGATTTGTATCAGGGAACAAGCCTAGAAGATGAAAGAAAAATTGATACCATGTTTGGAGATAGAATGGGGTATCCAATAAAGGATTACATAGTAGAAAAGCCAAAGTGCAAACTAGTAGGAGAGAACGGAAATATTTATAATTTAATTGGAATTGCATCTAGAGCACTAAAAAGTAATGGACAAGAAGATGAGGCAAAAGAAATGTGCAATAAAATAACTACAGAGGCAAAAAGTTATGAAGAAGCACTATGTATTATAATGGATTATGTAGAGGATACAGAAGAAAATCTATCAAAAGATGAAGAATATTGCTAAAAATTGAGCAAATTTTGGGATGTCTAAATGACTACCTCTATTTTTTTAAGCACCCAGCTAAAAGCCACGCTTTTAGGCAGTTTATGGGCGATAGTAGGTCGACCTGATCCTGCAAAATTGCTTGAGGCAATTTTGATTAGAGAAAGCAAGAGCAAGGAGGTCTTTTGGAAAATAAGAAAGCGAATGAAAAACTAGAAAAATTAACTATAAGAATTTCAAAAAATAAAAAAGAAATGTTAAAAAAAATGGTTGAAAAAAGTTCATATAATAGTATTTCAGAATTAGCGAGAGCAGGTATAGACAAAGAATTAAATATAGAAATGTACAAAGAAAATCTAGACTTTATAATAAAAGCATTAGATCAGATGTTAGATGAAAAATTAAAACCTTTTATAGCAAGTCAAAGAAAATTAAATGCAAAATATTTGAGAACATCTGTAATAAATACATACTTACAAGGAGAGGTGATGAATAAATTATTAGGAGATAATATGCACAAAGATTTTATAAAGATGTTAAATGAGGCACGCAAAAAAGCCAATTACTACATATCTCGTGATACAGAAAGTATGAGCAAACAAGATTTATATGATTTTTATACAATAGGAGAATTATATAGAAATGAATAATGTTATTTTTTTATTTGAAACATTTAATCCTAATAAAAGAACAACTTTTTTTAAGCATAGGAATTATACAAAATATTTAGCATATAGTGAATATGCTATAAAAAATAAGACAACGGATCATGGTCTGTTCGGAAAAATAATAGAATTTCCAGATATAGAAAAAATGCAAAATATAGAGCCGATAAATGAATACATAATTAATTTGGCAAGCAATCGAATTCCTATTTTTAGGTGTACTATATCACTTGATGAATATGATGCAATAAGACTAGGATATGATTCTAAAGAAAAATGGAAAGAATTATTTGAAAGCAAATTGGTAAGTTTTGCTAAAAAAATGAATATAAAATATGAAGATTTACAATATGCAGGAGCAGTACATTTAGAAAGTGGACATCCACATTTACAAGTTATGATGTGGAGTAAACAAAAAGAAAAAATGAATTATTTTATAAAATATAATCTTATAAATAGAATGAAGGATGAATTTACAAATAGTATTTTCAAGGAGGATTTATTGCGATTATATCAAGAAAAAGATATAGCAAAACAAAAAATTGTTCAAGAAAATCAATTGTTGCAAAATCTAAAAAAAGTAAGTAATGATGACAAATTTATAAATGATATGATGAAATATGAAAGAGATTACGCAAGCAAAAAAATTATATTTCATAGGATAAAATACAAAGATATAAAAAATATTATGTTTGATTTAATAGAAATAAAAAAGATGCTTGAAGAAACAAAAGGGAGTATAAAGTATCAATATTTAAAGAAATATCCTGATATTATAAAAGCAGTAGATAATTTATCAAGAAAAATTATAGAAATGTCATTAGATACACAAAAACAAATTGATGAATATATTTTGGCAAGACAAAAAATAATAACGTATAAATATAGTAACAAAAGAAAGATTGAAGAGGCTCAAAAAATAGAAAAACAAAAAGCAGAAGATGAGATTAGAAAAATGATAGGAAATCAAATATTAAGTTTTGAGAGAGTGTTGTTAAAGCAAAAGGAAGAATATTCTAAAATTATGTATCATAATGAAACAGAAAATTTAGTGTATAATATATTTAATTGTGTGTATTTTTCAGCAAGGCAAGAAGAAAAATACATAAAAAACTTTGAAATTAGATATAAAAAGCAATTATCAAAACAAGCAAGAAAAGATTTAGCAATAAATAAAAGCAATTCATCAAAATTTCACTGGGAAGAAGAAAAATAAAATTTACAAAAACATACACACAACCTTGACTTGTGTGTATAAAAATGTTAATATGTATAGGGGCGAAAAAATGCTATATACGAGGAAAGAAATTTCAAAAAAATACAACTCTACATATCAGATTAATAGAGCATTAGAAAATAAAGAAATTTTTAAAATTCAAAATGGAATTTATTCAGATGAAGAGTTTGTTAATCCTTTATTAGTGATTAATAAAAAATATCCTAATGCAATATTTACAATGGATAGTGCATTTTATTATTGGGATTTAACAGATGTTATACCAGATAAATTTCATTTGGCAACAAAGAGAAATAATATAAGATATAGAGATGAAGATATAAGGCAATATTTTGTTGAAGAAAATTTATTTGAATTTGGAAAAACAACATTGAATGTAGAGAATGTTGAAATAAATATATATGATAGGGAAAGAATGTTGATAGAATTGGTTAGAAAAAAAGCTCAAATTCCATTCGACTTTTACAAGGAGATTATTTCTAATTACAGAAAAATAGCTAATGATTTAGATTCATTTAAGATATCGGAATATATTTCGTATTATAAAAATGAAGAAACATTATATGCTAGAGTTCAAAGCGAGGTGTATTAATTGAATATAGAAAAAATACGACAGGAATATATGAAAGAAGGATATACCAGAGCAAATGCAATTGCAAAAGTATGCCAAGATATAATTTTAAATGAAATTGCCAAAAGTGTATATTTTAAAAATGTAACAATAAAAGGCGGAGTGGTAATGCATAGCATATCGAATGATAAACGTAGAGCCACAAGAGATATTGACTTGGATTTTATAAAGTATTCATTGGATGATGATTCTATTGCTAGATTTATAGAAAAATTAAACAATAATGATGATGGAATAACAATAAAAATGGAAGGAAAACCTGTAAAATTACATCATCAAGACTATGATGGAAAAAGAGTGAATGTGATTGTTAAGGATTCGTATAATAATACTATGACCACCAAATTGGATATAGGAGTACATAAAAATTTTGATATATTGCAAGATGAATATTGTTTCGATTTAAATGTTATTAATGCATCAGCAACACTATTTATAAATTCGGTTGAACAAATTTTTATTGAAAAATTGAAATCACTTTTAAAATTTGGTGCATTATCTACTAGATATAAAGACATCTTTGATTTTTATTATTTGATAAACAATACAAATATAGACAAAGAAAGATTTAACCAATATATTGAACAAATAATATATAATGATTCCGAAATGAAGGAAAAAAACATACAAGATGTAGAAAATAAACTAAAGATATTGTTTTCAAATAAGATATTTATTGGAAATTTAAAAGATGCAAGAAATAACTGGTTGGGAATTCCAATTGATGAGGTATTAGAAAACATATTAGATTTTATACAGAGTTTAGAAAAAGTACAAGTTACTACAAATAAATAAAAAAAGAACGAACATTTACAATGAATGTAGATGTTCTTTTAATTTGCCAAAAGGAGGAATGTAGATTTCCTAAAAAGGAGAATAAAGATAAATAGAAAAATACTATTAATAATAGCAATAATATTTAGTATAGGAATATGTGCGTATATATCTGTCAATATGTACTTTTTATTGTGTAGAGATTTTCAAAGTATGCTAAATTTAACTCTAAAAGAAATAGTAAAAACATTATTTGCAGATAAAAGAATATTAATGATATTTATAATATTAGAAACGATAGTAATAACATTATTGCTATTATGTACAAATAAAACTAAAAATATATATCATAGCAAAACAATAAAATTAACCGATAAAATATCAGTACCAATTCCGGCAGGTGATGGTCAATATGGTACTGCATGGTGGTTGCAAAAGAAAGATTATGACAAGATATTTAGTTATAATATAATTGATAGAACAAAGGAATACAAAGAAAGTTGTTTTAAATCAGGTGGCATAATCACAAATTTTGAGCGAAACGGAAATACAGAAAAAATACATTATATTGGAGATAATTTACACACAATATTAATTGGTAGTTCAGGATCAGGTAAATCAAGGTCAATACTAATTCCAAGTATAACGATGCTTGGACTGGCATCAGAAAATATGCTAATTAGTGATGTAAAAGGAGAACTTTATTTATATACTGCTCCAAAATTAAAAGAGCTAGGATATAATGTAATTGCATTAGATTTCATAAATTTTCTAAAAAGTAATCATTATAATTTTTTAGATTTAGTTATAAATGCAGTAGAAGATGATAATATTCCGCTTGCCGAAAGTTTAGTCAATGACATTGTGAATATATTAGTAGAAAAAAATGATAAGACAGAACCTATTTGGGTTAATGGGGAGCAAAGTGTTATAAAGACAGCAATTATGGCAGTAGTGCTTGAAAATAATGGAAAGAGAGAATATCAAACTTTAACAAATGCGTATTATTTTGTTGCAGAAATGTTTAAAACCGCAGATGATGGAGAGATGCTTATTGATAAATATATGAAAAACAAAACTGCAAATGATCCGATAAAGAAATTTTTTGCAGTAGCAGGAACTGCACCATCAAAAACAAGAGGGAGTTTTGTTGCAGCAGCACTTTCAACTTTGCAAATGTTTGTAAGTGAATATGTTGCGGATACAATACAAAAGTCGGATTTTGATTTAAGAGATTTTGCAACTAAAAAAACGGCAATATATATTTTACTAAGTGACGACAAATTAACATACCATAAATTGCGGAAGTTTGTTAGTACAACAATTATATACGGCAATAGTTGATAGTAGTAGAGTTTCAGGAGGAGAGTTACCAATTAGAATGAATTTCATATTAGACGAGTTTGCAAATTTTACAAAAATTGATACATTTCAATCAATGTTAACAGTTTCAAGACGGTAGAAATTGCAGATTTACAATTGCTATTCAAAGTTTTGGACAACTAGAGGAAAAATATGGAAAAGAAGGAGCACAGAATATTCTAGATAATGCAACTTTAATATATTTGAAATCCAATAGTGTTGAAACTGCAACTAAAATTTCAGATAAATTACGGTGTATATTCGGCACAAAGCTATGGTGAAAGTAGTAATACCAATATAAAATATGACAATAGTAGCAGTAGTATGAGTTTGATTTCTAGAAAAATGTTGACCGCAGACGAGGTATTAAGAATACAAAGCCCCGTTATTTTAGTGATGATTGCAGGTGAATATTCGGCTATAATGTATGTACCTGATATATCAAAGATGCATTTTAATAAATTAAATGGCATGGGAACAAAAGAAGAAAATAAGAAATTAAGAATTCAAAGAGAAAAAGAAAGAAAAATAAGAGAAATTCAAAAAGTCAAGATTTGGAATATATGGGATCAAATAAATGAAATATATGGTGAAAAAGAAATTAATGAAGAAGAATTGAAAATAATTCGTGAAAATTGGAAAGTAGATAGGGAGGAAAATGATAGTAATGAATAAAAAAACAAAAAGAATAAAAGCAGCACTTAAAATTATTTTAAAAATAGTTTTATGTGTTGTTTTATTATTTTCAATGCAACAAATAGTTCATGCATCAAGTTTTGAACAAACGAAACTTGTAATAGGAACACAAAATTTAGTAAATGCAGTTATTAAATGGCTAACAGGTATTGGTATAACAATATGTGGAGGCTATTTTATATATTATGTGTATTGCTTAAAAACAAACGATGAAGGTGAGAGAAGAAGAAATATGCAGAATATCAAGACAACATTAATTGCTATGGTTTTAATAACTTGTGGCTTAGCTTTAATAGATGTGATTCTTGGATTTTACAAGTAAGATGAAGAATTTTTTAGGAGGTGATGCTGATTGGCAGATATGCTTGTAGAATTAATCCAAAAATTTATTGATGGATCAGATGCAACGTTGAATTCTCTATTCAAAAGTATGGTTAATTTAGTCTTTTTTATAGAACGAGAACTAAATAATATACAAGTACAAAGTGGAAATAAAATTGATTTTAATGGTATTTATCAAATTGTATTTAATTATGCTTGTTTTATTTTAGTTATTGTATTTATTGCAAAACTAATAAAAATTTATTTTCTTCAAAATGATGGAGATGCGGAAAAAAATCCAATTCATTTAATTATTGGAATGTTGAAAGCTGTAATTATTATGATTTGTTGTAAGGAAATTTATGACATATTTGTTGGTATTACAAGTAGTTTTTTGAATAGCATTTTGGGAGCAATGCCTGTAAAAACGGCAAGTTTATCGGAAATTTTAAGTGGTAATATTTCTGGAGGAATATTCACTGCGGTAGCTTGTTTAGTATTATTAATAACATGGTTGGTTTTGATTTGTCAATTTATAATGAGGGGAATTGAAATGTTACTAATGAGAATGGGAATTCCTTTTGCAAGCATTCGGTCTTTTGAATTCGGATGGAGGAGTGTTTCCAGAATACATTAGGGGATTCTTAATGACATCGTTTACATTAGTAATACAATTAACATTAGTAAACTTATCAATTTTAGTTACAATTAATGGACATCTTATTTATGCGATAGCAATAGCGATGATATCGGTAAATACACCAATGTTGCTTTCAAAATATTTGGTAAGACCAAATGGCAGTATCATAAATTCAGCAGGTAATACAATGAGAAATTTAAGAGCATTGACACCTAGACTAAAAAGGAGGAGATAAGAATCGAAACTTTACAAGAAATAATTAGAGTATTAAGAAATATAGGGATTGCAATTGGGAGTGTAACATTTCTTATTTTATTAATAAAAATGAGTGTTGAACCTGATAATAAGCTAAAATATGTTAAATTATTGAAAAATACTATAATTGCAAGCATATTAATTACTTTGGCATTAAGTCTTTTAGAAATCCCAAAAAGTTATTTTGGGACGCCAGTAGGTATAGCTGATGAAGGAACAAGTGATATTACATTTGCAAAAATAGAGGACAAAGATTGTCAAAATAGAGAAATAGTAAATATTGATGGTAAAAGGTATGTTGTAACTGATTCTAATAAAACAATAGCAGCATTAACTGATAATGATTCATTACATGAGGCTTTTGGATTATATTCAGCAGCTAAAGTAGTTGAAAATGTAAGTTATTTACGACTATTCAATGATTGCCAAGGTTTTTGGAAAGGATATTATGCTAATATAGATTATTATAGGGATGCAGATGGATTTATTTTTCCATCAAGTTTTACATATCAGGATTATATAAATCATAAAGAAAATAATTCATTTGGTCGGAGGTGGTGGACGATGAAAAAAACAGTCAAAATACCATCACAAATAAAGCTACAAACGGAGTTTTTTGAAGGTTATGGCATGGCAGAATTAATAAAAAGTATTATCGTTTTAGGGATATCAAGTGCAATTGCATATTGCATATATAAAATAACAAAAACCACTTTATTAGCAACATTTTTAGTTATAGGCAGTACGGCAATATCAGTAGTATTTGTAACTAAAAATAGAAATGGTTTTTCGCTAATGGACAATATTTTTAATATTATAAAATATGAACTTATGCAAAAAGGGTATAAGTATGAAAGAGGAGATTTTTATAAAAAAAAATAAAACATTGAATGAATTTTTAAATATAAAACGAATAGAAGATAAGTTTTTATATACATTAGATAAACAAATGATTTCTTTTATAAGAGTGTATCCAATAAATACAGAGCTTTTTTCGGAAGAAGAACTTGTACAAAAAATGAATAGTGCAAGTGTTGAATTCAGCAATGAGCAAAAACCATATAGTATTTTTGTGATTCCAAGGAAAGTTGATATAACAGATTTTATAAAAGAACAAGAAAGTCTAAAGAAAAAAGTAAAAGATAAAGCAAGTATAGAAATTATTGAAAAAAGAATTATAGCAACACATGAAATGGTTGCAAATAAAAATATTATAGAAAATGAATTTTATCTTTGCATATGGGAAAATGTGTCGGAAGATGCAGAAAACAAAATAGAAAAAAGAGCGATAGACTGGAAAAATAGACTAAAACAATGTGATCTAGAATCGGAAATATTAGAAAAAACAGAAATTATATTATTAATAAAAAGTTTTACAATTCCAGAATTTGCTCGAAAGGAGAGTGTTGATTATGATGATAGCATCATAAAAATAAGGAGAAAAGTTGTTAGAAATAAATAAAGTTTATAATATGGATTGTGTGGATGGTATAAAATTACTAGATGACAATAGTATTGACCTTGTAATAATAGATCCACCATATAAATTAGATATAGTAAAATTGAAAAATACAACGAAATTTAATAATTATGCTAACGAATTATTAGGATTAAAAGATGGATTTGATTTAAAAATACTAGATTTGTTAGTAACTAAGATGAAAAAGATAAACATATATATTTATTGCTCTAAAAGGCAAGTAAAAGAATTGTTGGAATATTTTATAAATAGAAAATGTAATTATGAAATATTAACTTGGCATAAAATGAATCCTAGTCCATTAACTAATAACATTTATTTACCAGATACAGAATATATTGTATTTGCTAGAGAGAAAGGCGTAAGACTATATGGGAATTATCATACAAAAAGAAAGTATTATATTTCTGGAGTAAATCAAGCGGATAAGAAAAAATGGAAACATCCTACAATAAAACCATTACCATTTATAGAAAATCATATAATAAATTCTAGTAACGAGGGGGATTTAATTTTAGATTGTTTTGCAGGAAGTGGTACTACTCTTGTTGGAGCAATAAACCAAAATAGGAACTTTATTGGATTTGAAATAAATAAAAAATATTATGAAATTGCACAATATAGAATAAATGAGGCTTTAGAAAAAAAGAAAGGTGAAGATAAATGAGAAAACAACAGACGGATTATAATTTAATTGATTTAATTACACCAGCGGGAGGACTAACGTTTGAACGAAATAAAATATTTTTTGGTAGTAGATATTGTAAGATTTATACAATTGTTCATTATCCATCAAATGTAGAATTAAAATGGCTAGGGAATTTAGTGGGTAATATAGGAGCGATATTTTCTATTAATATTGAACCGACGGATAATGCGGAATTAATTGATTCTTTGGATGCTAGAATAAGAGATGCATCAGGACTACTACAGGTATCTAAAAACGAATCAAGTAGGCAAATTAGAGAAAAAGAAATACAAGAGGCCAGTGAAATTATAAATAGAATGATACAAAACAATGAAATTGTATCATATTTAACAATATATATTTTGGTTTCGGCTGAAGAACAGGAAGAATTAAAACAAAAATGTAAAGAGGTAGAAAATGAAGTTCAACATCAAAAATTAAAAATAAGAAATCTTACAAATTATTTGCAATTAGATGGATTTAGAGCAGTAGCACCATTTTTTACAATTCAAACAGAATTAAGCAAGAAATTTAAAAGAAATATATTAACAAGTTCATTTACAGGAGGATTTTTATTTAATACCGAGACTTTTATTGATAAAAATGGCTACTATTGGGGAATAAATCAACATGGAGGAATTATTATTTTCAATTTGTGGCAACAAGATATAATGAGGGGAAATAGTAATATGTTTGTGGTTGGAAGTTCTGGTTCACGGAAAAAGTATGGCAGTAAAGCATATGATACTTAATGAAATACCCACAACAAAAATTTTGATAATAGATGTGGAAAACGAATACAATCATTTATGTAAAAAGCTAAATGGTAAGGTAATAGAATGTGATGGTATAGATAGTGGTGGAGTTTTAAATCCACTACAAGTTAGAATAAATAGAGATGATGAAATAGGGAAAAATGCATTATCATTACATTTTCAGTTTTTAGAAACTTTTTTCCAGATATTATATCCATCTTTGACAGAAATTGAATTTTCAAAATTAGATTTAATATTTGAAAAATTATATGAAAAATTTAATATAACAAAAGAAACAGACATAACAAAACTAAAAAATACAGATTTTCCAATTTTAGAAGATTTGTATTTTTTTATTGATAATGAAAACAAAAAACAACAAGATGCAATATATGAAAAACTATTAGCTTTGATTAGACCTATATGTATTGGGCAAGCATCTAGTATTTGGAATGGATATACCAACATTGAGGTTGATACTAGAATAACAACATTTAATACATCTACAATGCAAAAATTTCAAATACAATATAAAAGAGCACAATATTACAACATCTTGTCTTATGCTTGGGATATTTTAAGTAAAGATGTAAAAGAAAGAACGATGTTAGTAGCAGATGAATGTCATATACTTATAGATCCCAATATTCCACAAACTTTAGAATATATAAGATACATAAGTAAAATGGCAAGAAAACATAATTCTTCAATTTGTGTAATATCGCAAAGTGTTGAGGATTATTTAAATGAAAAAATACGATTATATGGACAAAGTTTACTAGCAAATTCAACAAATAAGTTATTTTTTAAATGCGATGGAAAGGATTTAAAGGATATAGCAAATATATTTAATTTGACAGAGCAAGAAGAAAAAATGATACTTAATGCAAAGGTTGGAGAATGTTTATTTATGTGTGGTACAAGAAAATTGTATATGCTTTTTAAGCTATTTGATTATGAATTAGAAATGATAGATTCTAAATTTGAAAAGAGTAATGCAAATGAATAAAAAAATATATTTAGTAATTGGTATAGTTATTTTTATATTATTAATAGGATCATATTTTAAAATAACAAATATAAATTCAAATAATAATGACAAAAATTTAGAAGATATTATTGCATCAGAAGATAAAGAAGAATATGGAGAAATTAAATATAATGGTAAAATGGCTATGCCTGTTGAAAATTTTATTAAAGTAACAAGTAAATTTGGTTATAGAGAATCACATGGAGTTGTACATTCTAATCATACAGGAATAGATTTATGTGGAAATATAGGTAGTAAGGTTATGGCGGTTAATAATGGAGAAATAACACATTCAGGATGGCAAAATGGATATGGAAATTGTGTGGAAATAAAACATGAAGATGAACAGGGAAATACATATTATACTTTTTATGGACATATGAGGGACAATTCATTACAAGTTGTAAAAGGACAACAAGTTGTAATTGGGCAAGTAATTGGTATCCAAGGTTCTACAGGAAATTCTACAGGAGATCATTTACATTTTGAAATAAGGACTAATTCGGGATCAAACAAATATGCTATTGATCCTGCACCGTATCTTTTTACGGAGAAAGGAGAAAAATTTTGAAAAGAAAAAGTTACAATTCATACGAGTTATATACGAGAGAAGAAATGTCAAAAATAGCACAAAATGAAGGATTTTTATTTGTTGAAACATCAAACGGTGACAATTATGAGATTAGAAAAAATGATGTTGCAGACTTTATCATATTGGAAACAGAACGTTGTAATTATAATGTTGATATAAAAATGTATGTACCAAATCCATATATACAAAAACCTTTTGTTTCTACTTTTGGATGTTTTTTGAATAAAATAAACCAAGAATTTAGAAAAGAAATTATAAAAAGATTGATAGAATTGCAAACTACAAATATTAATCCAAGAAAAGTAAAAGTTTTTGACAATGATATTCTTCAGCAAATGTCACTGCAAGAATTAGGTGAGGAAGAAGGAAAAACATTACAATATGATAAATTTTTTAAGAAATATTATCAAAAACAAAATATAGAAGAATCCGAAGAAGCGGAGGCAGAATGATGAATAAAAATAAGAAAGAATTGTTTAGTTACTTAGCCATATGTATATTTTTATTGATAATTGTGATGTTAAACAATGTATTTTGGAAATTAGGAAAAAATACAGAAAATACAACAAATAATATAGAATACTTGGAATCTAACAATGTAACATATAATGTACCATATGATGAGATGGTATTGGATTAGGAGGGATAATAATGTTAAGTTACATTGCAAGTAATCCTATGGAGGACTTAATACAAAATGTTTGCAACGAATTGAAAATTACAATATTAAGTCGAATAGGAAAAATAGATTTTTTACAATATATAAAAGAAACAAAAGTAAATTTTAAATTGATAAAGTATATAGTTATTGATTTGAAAAGTTTAAAAGGAACAAATGAAAAAAAGATAAATAGTATTAGCTATTTTTCTGAGATATATCCCAATATAAGAATAGTAATTTTAGCTAGTGGATATGAAAATCAAAATATTATTTTAACCAACTTATATGAAAAAGGAATATATAATATTATAAATTCGGAAAATTTAAAACAAGTGAAAGAGGAATTAAAAAAGGCATTGACACTAGATGGAATATCTAAAAAAGAAAGTAGAAGATTTAAAGTAGTTAAAGTAAAAGAGAAAAAAAGTAAAAAAAATAAACATTTTAATAAATTAATTATGAAAAAAAATAACAAAAAATTGAATATAAAGAAAAATGAAATACAAGTAGAAAATACAAGTATTTATTTTTTTACACTTTTAATTCAAGCTATAACAAAGTTACTTGAATTTTTAGGTACTGTAATTATATTTGGATTAACATCATTAGGACTTACAATTATTTTTAATGAATCACTAAGAAATATTGTATTTCAAATATTAGGTTTGAAATAGGAAAGGATAGAAAATGAAAAAAAATACAAGAGTATTAGCGTGTCAGATTGATGCAAACTTACAAAAAGAAATGAAAGATTATGTTATAAAAAATGGAATGACAGTAAAGGCATATATTACTGGACTACTAAAAGCGGATTTAGAGAAAAATGCTACTAAGGATAATGTTAAACTAGAAGAAAATATAGATGTCAATAAAAAAGAGGATAAAATTGTTACAGATAAAAATATTGAAAAAGGTAAGGAAGAAACTACAAAAGAAGATAAAAAAGAGGAAAAAAGTAATGGAGAAGAAAAGAAAACAATAGATAAGGCAGAACAAATTGATACGGGAAATAAAGAAAAAGATGTGACAGATATTAAAATAAACAAAGTAGACAAAATAGATCAAGTTAATGCAGAAAACAATGAAAAAAATGAAAAAAATGAAGAGAGTTCAACAAATCCTAAAATAAAAAAAACGGACAAAGTAGAACAAATGAAGGCGGATGAAAAAAAGAAAGAAGAAAAAAATGTAGTGAATTTTAAAATAAACAAAACAGATAAAAAAGACGAAACAAAAAAACAAAATGAAAAAGATACTGTAAAAGCAAACACCAAAAAACTGAGCATAGAAAAGAAAGTGAAAGAGGAGGAAGAAGAATTTGAATAAATCGAAAATTTTAGGTTTTAGTATTTTGTTTTTAACATTGTTTTCTAGCAATTGTTTGGCATCTAATGTTGAATTGGATGATTATGAATTAAATGATACAATATCAATAGAAAATGTTGAAGAATATGAGGCAAATATTCCAAAATTACTTACTATTAATGACGTTCAGTATACATTGGAAGATATATCAAAGCAAGAAAATAAGAAAGAAATATTTAAGGAAGAAACACAAACAAAGCAAAAAATAGTATATACAAATAGCAAATACGATGCATTAAATATGTTTGAGGATAAAATTGATATACAAAAAGATGGAATGGCAGGATCATTAGAATTACAAAAAAATTCGTTAAACATAGAAGAAAATAGCAGTTATACAGAACAGTACAAAGTAGTATTAAGTAAAACATACGAAAATGTACCGAGTAATGAATTGAATGATATTCCAAAAATTATTAAAGAAAATGGGATAACTTATTATTTAACTAATCCAGTATGGAATGTTGCCAGTGTAGAAAAAATAGAAGGACAAGATATTCCAGCAACTTACAATGGAGAGATGCGATATGAAGGAATAAATGAAAGAAAAGTAATAAAGAATTATTTAGCATCAGTAACATATACTGGAAAACTAAAGAAAGAAGAAACGGAATCTATAACATTTAATATTAAATATAAAAGAGTTCCACAAGAGGAAAAAGAAGAAAAAACAAATTATACTCCAATAGTGATAGCAACAACAGGAACTGGAATTATAGTTGTAAGTGGAATAGTTCTTTGGAAAAGAAAAAAGAAAAAAATTACAAAGTAGGAGGTTATGATGAAAAATAAGTTTATCATAATAGGAGTTTTTATTTTATTGATTATAATAATTAGTAGTGTAATTTATTATTGCAAGGTATATGACAAAAAGTTAGTTGATCCAGAAGATATATTGACGGATTCAAAATTCCAAAATATTACATATAATGAAACTAGTAATTCTAATGATTTAAAGGATGGAGTATTAGGTATAATCAAAATAGAAAAAATACGGTTTAAAAGCAGAGATAAAAGAAGATTGTAGCAGTAATATTTTAAAAGATTATGTTGGACATATAGAAAATACTGCAATTTATGATGGAAATGTTGGACTTGCAGGACATAATAGAGGCTATAAGAATTCATATTTTGCAAGAATAAATGAATTGCAATTTGGAGATATAATTACATATCAAACAAATTTTTTTACAAGAAATTATAAAGTAGATAATATACAAACAGTATTGGAAACAGATTGGAGTTTATTACAAGAAACAGAACAAAACAAATTAACATTAGTAACGTGTGTGGCAAACAAAAAATTACAAAGACTATGCGTACAAGCAACAGAAATTGTTGAAAATGACTTGAAATCAAAATAAAAAAGAGTTAAAATAGACACATAAAGAGGATGTGATATTATGAATAGGAATAAAGATAAAATTTATCAAGTTGAAATAAAACCAAAGAGAGAGTGGAACTTTGCGGCAAAATTTTATTTTGTATGCATCATAATTTTGGTGCTTTTTGTAGCTTATATACAAATATATAGACATATTCATAAGAATGAAATAATTGAAAATTTGTTAGAAAACCAAAGCAATGAAACAATTGTGGAAAATGAAATTAAATAAAAAATAATAAAAATAGACACCTGTAAGGGTGTTTTTTTAATGGAGGTAAAAAATGAAGTTGAATAAAATAATTAGTATAGTATTATTAATTTTGATATTAATAAATTCGATGTCAGGTATTGTAAAGGCTTTTGAGGTTGATTCGGCATATATTGAAAATTTAGGGGATTGTGGACATCATTTACAATATAAAAAAGAATCAGGAGCTTGGAGCTATGTTACAACGACAATGGTAGGATATAGAAATAATGGAGTATTACATTATGCTTATTGTTTAAATGTTGATAGACATGGCGTTGGTGAAGAAGAAAATTATACTGTAAATGTAACGGAAATATTATCTAATATCCAAGTATGGAGAGCAGTAATAAATGGATTTCCATATAAAAGTGCAGCAGAACTTGGAGTGGAAAATGATCAGGACGCATTTGTGGCAACAAAGCAAGCAGTTTATTCAGTTATATATAATAGAGATGTAGATAATTTCTATCGAGGAGGAGATGAACGAGGTACACGAATATTTAATGCAATAAAAAATATAGTAAATCAAGCGAGATATGGAACAGAAACACCAGTGGTAAATAGTATATTGGAGGCAAACAAAATAGGAGATTTTAAAGCAGATGGTAGTGATTATTACTCACAGGAATATAGTGTTTCTAGCAATGTAAACGTTTCTAATTATACAATAACATCAATAAATAACTTTCCAGAAGGAAGTTACATTGCAGACTTAAGTGGAAATGCAAAAAATACATTTAATGGTGAGGAACATTTTAAAGTTTTAGTTCCTAAAAACAAAATATTAGATAATTTTGATGGAAAAATATTACTAAGTGGTAAAGTTAAGAGCTATCCTGTATTTTTTGGACAAAGTCCAAATACTAACTGGCAAGATTATGCATTAACTTATGATGCATATTATACTGCAAGTGGAGAAACTACATTATCGGTAAATGCATATAAGTCAAAGATAAAAGTTATAAAAATTGATAATGAAACAAAAAAGTCAATTGAAGGAGTTGAATTTAATTTTAGATATAGTGATGGACAAAATATTGGAAATTATAAAACAAATAAGCAAGGAATAATAGAATTAGATCAGCTAAGACAAGGAAAGGTTATTGCAACAGAAATAGCAACAAAATCTGAATATATTTTAGATGATAAAGAAAATGAAATACTTTTGGATTACGACACATATAAAGAATTAACAATAGGGAATGAGCATAAAAAAGGTGATTTAAGTGTATATAAGGTAGATGCAGATAATAATAAAATCACATTAGGTGGAGTTAAGTTCGCTTTATATTCACACGAATTTCAAAAGATAACAGGATATTATACAACAGATGCAAATGGAGAAATTCATATAAAAGGATTACGAACAGGAAATTGGTCGTTAATAGAAGAGGAAACAGGAAAATGGTATAACCTTAATGAAAATCCTATTGAAATTAAAGTAAATTGGAATGAAAATACTAATGTAACGGTAGAAAACGAACTAAAGAAATCACAAATAAAAATTATAAAGGTTGATAAGGATAATCATGAGGTAAAACTAAAGGATGTAGAACTAGAGGTATTGGACAAAGATGGAAATGTTTTAGAAAAGTTAAAAACAGACAAGAATGGTGAATGTTATACAAAAAGATATGCAATAAGAGATTATCCAGAATTATATATAAGAGAAACTAAAACAAATGAAAAATATGTTTTGGATACAGAAATGAAAAAAATAACTTTAAAAGAAAATGAGATTGTAAATTATACATTTGAGAATCAAAAAATATATGGTCAAATTAAAGTAATAAAAACATCAGAAGATGATAATAAGATAAATGGGGATAAAAAGGGAACACCAATTCCTAACGTATCTTTTGGAGTGTATGATGAAAATAAAAACTTTATAGAAAAAATAACAACAGGATCAGACGGAATTGCAATTACAAGTAAGTTGGAAAAAGGAATAAAATATGTAAAAGAATTAGAAGGGGAATCAGGAGAGTGGTATCAACTAAATGAAAATGAATATTCGGCAGAAATTGTAAAACATGGAGAAATTGTCGAGCTAAATATTACAAATAAATCTGATAATCCTGATATAGATGTTGAAAAAGATGGAATTATTCAAACAACTGCAAATCAAGAAATTAAATATGATTTTACAATAGGAAATATAGGTAATGTTCCTTTGAATAATTTTACATGGTATGATTATTTACCAACAGAGTATGTAACAGCTACAAAACTTGTAACTGGAACATATAATCAAGATATAGATTATGCTATATATTACAAAACAAATAAAAATGATTATCGTTTATTAAGAGATAATTTAAATACACAAACAAATAATTATATAGATTTTTCAAATTTAGAATTGGATTCGGATGAATATGTAACAGAATTTAAAGCAGAATTTGGAAATGTAGATATAGGATTTTCTTCAGTGGAAAAACCACAATTATTTGTAAAGGTAAAATCTTCAGTAAAATCAGATGATATATTTACAAATAAGACAAAAGTAGAAGGATATCATAAAACATATTATGTATTTGATGAAGATGATCATACTACAAAAGTATATGAGAAAAAATTAGAAATCAAGTTGCCAAAAACAGGATGTTAGAATATGTATGAAATGGGAGAGTTTTTTTGAGACTCTCTCTTTTTAATAATGGAAAGGATTGAGAAAATGAAAAATATAGAATTGAAACAGATGGAAGAGTTAGATGCTAAAATTGAAAAAGTAAATTACGATTTATTAGGGCTAGAATCACGAAAGCAGGAAATGGAAAACAATAAATTTGAAAAACAACAAAATATAGAGAATTTAGAAGATGAAAAGAAAAAAATTCTAGCCAAAACAGATAAAATGAATAGGTTAGAAAAAATAATTTATATAGCATTTGCATCAAAAAATGATTTAAAACAAGTGGATTTGCTAAATGCTAAAATTACAGAACTGAGAAATGAAAAAGATAATATTCAAAATAAAATAGATATTCAAAACAAATTATATGCGGATACTATTAAAGAAAAAGACAATTATATTGAGCAAAGAAAACAGTTATATATAGTAACTACAAATGTTAAAACACAAGAAAAAGAAAATATTGCCAAAACAACTCATGTACAGGATTTGGCTAGAATTCATAAGATTGCAAAACAATACGAAAATAGTGATATTATGCAAAAAGTATCTCAAGTAATAGAAAAATATATTGATAAATTACTAGATGGAACAAAGGAAGATGGAAAAAAGCTAGTAGAAAAAGAGGAAGAAGCGGAAGGTTAAAAGGAGTAAATTTTGAAAGAAATTGTTAAAAAAATAAGAAAAGGAAATACAGGATATAGAAAGATATATTTAAGGAAGGAGAAGGTTACATATAGAAGAAAAAACTTACAAAATCGAACTTACAGAAAAAGAATTGATTAGATATTATGCCAATAAAATAGTAGAAGATGGACTTTATGATACGCAAACATTCTCAATATGTGTATACTTTGATGAATATAAAGACGAAGAATTTATAAAAGAACATAAAGAAGAAATATTGAATCTTATAAATTTAGATGAAAAAGTTGCCGATGTAGAGGTAGATGAGAATTGCTTTGATATGGTATTTTATTTGGACTATTGTCCGTATTATTATGAGGATGAAATTGAGGATAAATTAAACGAACAAAAAGAAATAGATATTCTTAATGACTTTATAAAATATATAGGGGAGAAAGAAAAATATACTTTTTATACTACAGTGAGAGCAATAGTAAATGAATACATTGAAGATAAAAATAATTTTAATGAGGATGAAATAGAGTTTTTGACTAATAAAATAAAACAAATTTCGTATGAATCAGGATTTACTGATGATAATTTTAGTAAATATGAGGTAATCTTAGATCATAAAACTGTAAGAGAATTTAAATTTATAATAAATAAACATATAGAAGATTTAAAAGAACAAGAAGATAAGTACAAAATGCAAAATCAGGAGGAAAATGAAGAAGAATTAGAATAAAAAAAGAGCTCGAGCTTTATAGCTGGAGCTTTTATTGGGTTAAAAAGGAATATGAAAACGAGAGATGCCGTACACTCGTTGTAAAAGAAAAAAGAGATAGCTTTGATGGAGGCGATGCTATAAAGTTCATTCGTATGATTACAAAGAATCTATTTGTAAGAAATGCGTCAGTGAGATTTTGTAACATATACTCACAATAACTAAAGAGTTTCAGGGGGCAAAACTTGTAAAGGGATACACAAATGTAAAAAGTTTGGGCAAGGATGGACAAGGTTATTTTTGAATAACGGCATTTGTGGTAAATATTTTTATTTACATACTAGATTATCGTAAGTGAAATGAAGGGATGAGGGGTTTCATTTATGATGTATTATTTTTTGTGACAAAGGGGATAATACATCATTTTATTCATTCAAGGATTTCAGGGTTTCACTTTGTGGCAGTTAAAGAAAGAAGAATTGAAAAAAGGTTATATATGCATACGTCAAAAAAGCAAGATGGTATTTTTTCAAAAAAGAATTTGACTTAATTGTGTAATATGTAGTTATATATAACAATTATTTACCATATAGGAAAGGAAGAGTGAAAATGGTGTCGTTAAAAAAGAATATAAAAGAAGGGTTAAATAGAATATTAAAAAAATTAGAAGAAAAAAAGAATGAAAAGAAATTTGAAACAGTAGCAGAAGCATGGTTAAAATCTAAAAAAAATTCGGTAAAATTATCTACTTATTATAATTACTCTTATAGTGTCGAGAAATACTTATATCCTGAATTTGCAGGTAAGGATATCACAAAAATAAGAGATTGCAATGATTTTATTGATGATTTATTGGATACATTAGCACCAAAAACTGTTAGGGATATAATATCAAAATTAAATAGTATTTTTAAATATTACGAAGATGAAAAAAATGTAAAATTAAAAATAAAGAAAATGAGCTTACCAAAACTGGTAAAAAGGAAAATACAAATACTTTCTAAAAAAGAAAAGGACAAGCTAGAAAAATACTGCCTAGAAGAGAATAATTTAAAAACATTAGGAATTTTAATTTGCTTGAATACAGGTATAAGAATTGGAGAATTATGTGCTTTGAAATGGGAAAATATTAATTTAGAGGAACGCAAAATATATATTAAAAAGACAATAGAAAGAGTTTATATAAAAAAAGAAAAGAAAACTAAAATTATTATTGATACTCCAAAATCAAATTCTTCTATAAGAGAAATTCCTATAAATAATAAGCTATATGAAATATTAAAGAAAATGAAAGGAAAAAGTAAAAAGAATGAATATGTGCTAACAGGATCAGATACACATTACATAGAACCAAGAAACTATCAGTATCATTTTAAAGTTATTCTAAAAAAGAGTAAAATAAAAGCATCATACAAATTTCATGCATTAAGACATACTTTTGCAACAATTTGTATCGAAATAGGTATGGACATAAAATCGTTAAGTGAAATATTGGGTCATGCAGATGTAAGTGTAACACTAAATGTATATGTACATTCTTCTGACAAATTAAAAAGAAAATTCCTTGAAAAGTTATAAAAAAATCGTTAAGCAAACAACTTAACGCCAATTTTATTTTTTATTATTATAGCAATAATGTTAGGTAAAATCAACAAAAAATTGATAAAAAATAAAAATTTTTTTTGCATAAAAATACTTTTAGGTTTATATATGAAAATAGGGATTTGCAGGCTTTTCTGCTAATTTTGTATATCATTAAGTTGTTTGCTTAATGATGATGAAAAAAGGGAGGAAAATAAGTTGAAAACAAAAGAAATGAGAGGAATTACATTAATTTCATTAGTGGTCAGCATTATCATATTATTAATATTATCTGGGATAACCATATCTGCACTTTCTGGAGAAAATGGTGTATTAAATAAGACAGCAGAGGCTAAGCAGAAAAACCAAGAGTCACAGGAAATAGAAAAAATAAAATTAGCAATTAGTGGAATAGCAATTGGAAATATGGAGTATGAACAATTAGATGAGAACAGTTTACAAAATGAAATTGACAAAGAGTTTGGTTCACAAGAGGTAAAAGTATCCAAAAATCCAAACAATTCTATTTTAATTAATTTTAAAGACTCTGGAAATACATATTGTATTGACGATAAAATAAAAAAGGTGGATATATATATTAGTACCCAACAAGACTTAAAAAAATTTAGAGATGATGTGAATTCGGGTAATACTTATGAAGGAAAGTATATATATTTGTTAAATGATATTGAATTAGATGGAAATGAGCAATGGAAACCAATTGGGTTGTATCCAAAAGAAAGTACAGGAATAACAGATAATGAGCACAATAAAGCATTTAAAGGTACATTTGATGGCGGAGGATATACTATAGATGGAATAAATATCGATACAACAGAAAGAGGACAAGGTTTATTTGGTTTAGTAGATAATGCGAAAATAATAAATCTTAAAATTGGGGAAAAAAGTAATATTATTGGAGGAGCAAGTACAGGTGGAGTATGTGGTTACATGTACAATAATTCAGAAATATCTAATTGTTCTAATAATGCTAATGTAACAGGATCAATTTTTGTTGGAGGCATAGTAGGGTATAGTAAATTAAATTGTAATATTTATAGTTGTGAAAATAAAGGAAATATAATTACAAATACAAATACAGTTGGAGGAATAAGTAGTTCAAATAGTGGAAAAATAGAAAAGTGTTATAATAGTGGAAAAATAAATGCAAAAAGTTATGGTGCATCAGGAATATGTTATCTGAATAATGAAAATGAAGATGTAAAGATATTGAAATGCTATAATTTGGGAGAAATAATAACTAGCCAATATGCATCAGGTATATGTGGTGTGAACACAGGTAATATAGAGGAATGTTTTAATAAAACTGATATAAAAGCTACAGGAAATGCAGTTTCAGGAATCACAAATGAAAATAATAAGTTAGTTAAAAATTGCTATAATATAGGAAATATCGAAGGAATTTATAATACAGGTGCTATAATAGGAAATAATAAAGGCGGTGAGTGTGCCAATTGCTATAATAGTGGTGATGTAATTTCAAAGTCTAATATAGAAACTAATGGATTTATTGGGAAAAATGACAATGGAAAATATACAAATTGCTTTTTTGATAGCAGTAAAAAAATAGAAGGAAAGACATATGATATTGAAGGAATACAATTCATATCTATGAATGAAATAATAAAAAGTATTAATAGTTTAGGAAAGGATTTTAAAGAAGATAAAGACAATATAAATAATGGGTATCCTATTTTAAGTTGGCAATAGAATTAAAAAGTAATTAAAATAATTAAGGTAAGGTCGTTAAGTATAAAACTTAACGACCTTATTTGCAAAAATATTATAGCAATAAAATATTAAAAAATCAATAATTTTATAAGATTTATTTTTGAAAAGTTATTACAAAAAAATAATAGATAATAAATGTTTCAAAGTGCTTTTATATCAACGTTTATTGCCATTTTTAGATTTCATTAAGTTTTATACTTAATGATTATGAGAAAGGGGAAAATATATGTTTAAAATGCAAAAAATAAAAGGTGTTACATTGATTTCATTAGTAATAACAGTAATTGTGTTGTTAATATTAGCACGGCATTAGTATAAGTATGATTACTGGAGAAAATAATATTTTGCAAAAAGCTTCAGAAGCGAAGGAGAAAACAACACGTAGTCAGAAGAAAGAAACAACAGATTTAGTTAATATGGAAGAAATAATAAGTAATGGCATTGAGGGAAAATATTTAGACAAAGTAACTGATAATAACCCAGGGATATTGGAAAAAGAAAGCGAGAATGTTTACATCATAAATAGCATTGAAGATTTAGTTTTTTTCTCATATGATGTAAGAAATGGTAATACCTATGAAGGAAATATGGTAAAATTAGGAACAGACTTAAATTTTAATTCAGATAATTCCTATGTAGATGCATTTAGAACAGACTATGGAAAGTATGGTTATAATGGAGAATTAAAAACTTTATTAACAAGTGGAGAAGGTTTTTTATCAATTGGAACAATAGAAAACACGAAAGAGAATTGCTTTGCAGGAACATTTGATGGTAATAACTATGAAATAAAAAATTTATATATAAATAAAAGTGCAAATGAAGGGGTAAAAAGAATCGGTTTATTTGGAACTAATATTGGAATCATAAAAAATATTAAACTAGTTGATATAAATATAAATGCCGAATGTGTTTCAGCCAGTATTGGTGGCATTACAGGAATAAATTACGGAAGCATAAGCAACTGTGTAAGTAGTGGAAATTTATATTTAAAAGGAACTGGATATTTACTTTGTGCAGGTGTAGCAGGTGCAATGAGAGAAAATGGAAATATCGAAAATTGTGGAAATAGTGCAAATATTATATGTGAAAATAATGCTACAGATGGTCAAGCAGTCGGAGCAGGAGTTGTCGGAAGTTGTAATAATAATGCTTCAAGTATTGATTTGACGCCATATATTAAAGGGTGTTACAATACAGGAAAAGTAAATGCTAGATCAGAAATAGATGTTTTGGCGGGTGGAATTACAACATATATAACTAGATGTGACGTTATAAATTGTTATAATAGTGGAGAAATAAATGCCACAGGTAACAAGGACGTAAGAATAGGTGGAATAATATCAGCAGGGGACAATTCCCAACATACTGTAAAAAATTTATATAATACTGGAAAGATTGTGTATAATGGTACAACAACTGACGAAAAAGCAAGCTTAGGAGGGATTATAGGACAAAATTATAATACAAACATTACAAATGTTGTTAATCTAGGCGAGATTGATGTAATAAATGCAAATACGCAAATAAGAATTGGTGGAATTGCAGGGGGAGCGACATTTGGTAATATTGACAATGGATATAATTTAGGCAAAATAATTGTAGACCAAGAAACGACAAACGAAAAAATAGGTAGTTTGGTTGGAATAAAATGGAATTCAGTATATAACAAATGCTTTTATTTAAATGAAACATATTCTAAAGGAATTGGAAAATTGGCAACATCAGAAGAAAAAGAAGAAGGCATTACAAAATTAATAAATAAAGAGGATTTTCCTGATCTTTTGGAAATAATAAATGATGATGATAAGTTTAAAAACGATAACAATAACATCAATAATGGATATCCAGTATTATTTTGGCAGTAGATAACTGTGAGATTTTAGGACTTTTATATTATATTTTATAGAAAAAAGGCACAAAAGCTATAATTAAGCTCTTGTGCCTAAAAAAGTTAAAAAGCCTTATTCAGTTCCTTACAATATTCTATAAATAATGTTGGTTCTAAAATGCTATCGTGAATCGCAGGAAGAACATATAATTGTGCAACTAAATATGTTCCCATCGGAAAATTTTTCATTCTTTCCATTAAGTCATTTATTACCCAAGTACAACTATGAAATGTTTCCATTCCAAAAATAATAAATGCGACTTGTGTTGGCTTTAAATTTTCTTTCTCTAGATTTTTATACTTTTCAGTATATGCCTCTTCTAAGGCTTTTAAAAGAATGGGCAAGTTAGCTTTTACATCAATTTCTTTAAAGAAGGGGCATCTGGTATTTAAGAATTCCCTAAATTCATCTTCAGTATTGTAAAAATTTTCAATGTCACTATCTGATGTTAATCCTATAAGTTGCGAATCAATACATAGTGTAGAGTATTCTTCCTCCTCAAAGGCTTTCCGAATTGCTTTTTCTGCTAATTCTTTAAAGTTCACTTTTTTATTCATAATGCTTTCCTCCTATTAGTTGTTAATATATATTTTAGCATGTATAAGGAATATTTTCAATGTTTATATTGAAAAGAGCAGGGGGATATTACTATTAATAAAACAAAAATAAGTCGTTAAGTGCTAAACTTAATGGCTTATTTAATGTGAAAATTATAACAATAAAAGTTGGAAAAATCAATAAAAAGTTGATAAAAAATATAAAAAATTTGGGGGAAAGTTTTTTGGATTTTTGACTAGAATGGATATTGCATAAAATACTGGAAAATAAAGGTTTTACATTATTTTAGATACTATCATTAAGTTTAGCACTTAATGATAAAATAGAAAGGGTGAAAACATTGAAAACGAACAAAATTCAAGGAATTACGATGATTTCATTAGTGGTTACTATAATTATTTTATTAATATTATCAGGTGTAACAATATCATCAATAACAGGGCAGAATGGAATTCTAGAAAGAACGAGATTAGCCAAGGAAATGGCAGAGGCATCAAATGAAAAAGAGGCAATAGAACTGGATATTGCCCTTGTAAATATGGAGAGAATTTTTAATAATTCGGGTAAATATTATACTGGAATACCTTTATATGATAAAAATTTGGAAAACGGAAATAAATGGAACATCATTGTTGAAAATGAAACACAAAAGGTATATGGAACTGGATGGAATTACATAATTAAGGGAACAGAAATTGAAAATTATGGTAAAACACAATATAATTGGTTAGTAAATTATGAGAGTGGAGAGCTTAAACAATTAGAAGAAAATACATATACACAATTAATGTATGGTAGTAATCTGGCAGTAAAAGATGAACTGGTATTAAATGTTGATCCTATAAATATGTCGGATTCGACATCATGGGGAGAAAACATAAAACTATATGGTGTAGAAAATAATGATGGATATGGGTACAATGGTGATGAAATTAAATTAGATGGAATAAATGATTATATTGAAATTTATACAGGAGATAATAAAATAAATGAGGGAATTACTTTCGAATATTATGGAAATTTAAAAGGTAAGACTGCATATATTCTCAATAAAACTATAAAGAAACCAAAAGAAGGATGGGAAAGATTTTCAAGAAAGTTTAGATCTGCTCTGGTAGCAGGAGAAAGTGCATCATTTAGTTTATCAATGAATGGAATAGATGATTCTGATTCGTCATGGAGCTTAGAAAAGCCACAAAGTCATTGGATAAGAAAAAAATTCGATATTAATTATATTAATAATACAGATGGGTATATAACTGTTACTATAAATATAGTTGATAATACGGTTACTTTGTATTGGAATGGTGATTATGTAGATAGAACCACAGTGAATCATGATTGGATGGTAAATACTGAAGGTGGCTTTCTTGATTCAGAAATACCATTTACAATAGGATTACAAGCTGGAGGAAGCTCATATACAGAAAATTATTCAGAAATGAATATTTATGCTTGTCGTTTATATACTAAAATTTTGACAGATGAAGAAATAAAGGATAATTATATAAAAACAGTTACATATCATAATATGGCAAATAATTAATAAAAATGTTATATAATAAGTGAAAAAACTCGTTAAGTGATGTACTTAACGAGCTTAAAGCTAAAAGGATTATAACAATAAAAGACAGAAAAATCAATAAAAAATTAATAAAATCTAAAAAAAAATTTATATGCGAAATTATAGTGGTTTTAAATATAATAAAAATAGCTGAAATACCTAAAAAGTAAATAGTTTTACCATTTTTCTATATTATCATAAAGTACATCACTTAATGATAATTTTGGAAGAGGTGAATATATTGAAAACAAAAGAAATGAGGGGAATTACATTAATATCATTAGTTGTAATGATAATTGTTTTATTAATATTATCAGGGATAACAATAACAATGTTGAGCGGTGAAAATGGTATTTTAAAGAATGCTAGTAAGAGTAAGGAAGAAAACGAATATGCAGGAATATATGAGGCTATTAGTATAGAACTGCAAAATTATAAGATTAATAAAACATTGGAAGATGTGGAAACATGCAAAGATTATTTTTCACAAGCATTGAATTTAGAAACTACAGGTAATAATAACGATTTTTATTGTATATATAAAAATTATTTAGTAAGAATTGATGGAGAAGAACAAAAAATATTATCAATAGATAAATTAGATATAAATACTTATGCAACTTATTCATCAATATATGAAATGAAAAAAGATGTAAGTTTAAAAGAGAATTTATATGTTAGAACACTAGGGTATTATAGCGAAGATATAGGTGGTAGTGCATATTATAAAATTATTAATAATAGTAGTATTGATTTAGACGAAAAAAGATATATAGCTTTAGATAATGGTTTATGTGCAATGTTATATCCTATTAATAACAAAATTGATTTAAAACAAGTAGGTGCATATGGTAATGGAGTTAATGATGAAACAGAAATATTAAAATATGCGTTTTCAAATTTTGATAATATATACATACCAAAAGGAAAGTATATTGTTAACAATAAAGTAAAAGTTACTAAAAAAGTTTATGTAACGGGATCTGATAATACGGAATTTATAGCAGATTTTGATGATTCTTTTATTGAATTTGAAAAGAACGTAAAAGATATTAGTTTCGAATCAATTATATTTGATGGAATAAATAATAGAGAAAATCGAGAATTTTTAAAATTATATGGAAACAATATAAATATTAAAAATTGTACTTTTAACAATGCATCAATGTGTATATATCTAAATGGGGTAAATAACTACAATTTAGTAGATAATAAATTTTATAATAGTATATTTGGTATCCGTTCAGAGTACAATTCAGAAAATGGTAAAATTACAGGCAATGAAATATATAATAATGTTAGAACGGGAATAGATTTAATTAGCAATGTAAATAATGTTGAAATTAGTAAAAACAGTATATATGATAATGGAGGTACTGGAATAGAGTGCAATGGAGGTGTTTTTACAAACTTTTCTGTAAAGGAAAATTATATAGCCAATAATGGTTATGGAGAAAATTCAAATGATTTACGAGAAGGAATAAATTTTCATGGAGCAAAAAATACAATTATTACTAAAAATAAAATTTGTGGTAATGCCTCTAATGGAATCGATATAGATGGAACTAATTCAAATTCAAGCGATTATAGGAGCGAAAATGTAACAGTTTCAGAAAATTACATAGAGGAAAATAGTAAGAAACTAGGCAATGGAGGAATTATTATTTGGTCTAGTAAGAATATTAATATTGAAAAGAATACATTTTCAAATAATTATAATACAAATATAACTATTGGATCGGAAAAAAATTTGAATTTAATAAGTCAAGAGATTAGTATTGATTCAAACCAGATGAAAGGGATTTTAGGAAATAATATGTGCCATTTTATCTATTTACAAAATGCAGCGGAAAGCATAAAATTTAATGAGAATCAGTTAGATGCAATAAATACAGAGCTAGATAGAAGAATAATTATGGCTAATGGAGAAAATGATAAGTTCAAAAACTTAATTATAGGAAAAAACAGTTATTCAAACTTTTTTAAAGATAATGTTATGTATTTGCAGGGTTGCAAGAATGAAATTAATCCAGTAAATATAACAAACTATGAATCTAAAGAATATAACGATTATAATTTAAATGATATTAATGCAATTACATTAAATTTAGATAGGAATATGGCATGTTGGTTAAAATCTGCTAAAGTTGTTTGTATGGAGGATTGTACATTTGATGAAAATTCTTCTATAAAGATATACAAAAATGATCAAACGTATGTTAATGAAAATGTAGCAGGAACTATGAAAAAGGGAGAGGAAAAAATATTAGAGATACAACGAAATGGTTCTATTTCAGTTAAAATAAATGGATTAGATATAAAATCAACAGGGTTAGCTGATGGCAAGTTTAAAATTGTATTTGAAATTTGTTACGATATACCGATGTATTATTAATATTTATGAAGAATTTAATAAAATATTAAAATTGAGATGATAAATTCATCTCAATTTTTTAACATAAAAAAGTTATTAGGTACTAAAATAAGCAAAAAACTCGTTAAGTCATGAACTTAACGAACTCTAAATTCAATATTATTATAGCAACAAAATATAAAAAAATCAATATAAGTAATTGAAAAAAATGTATTTTTATTGTAATGAATTTGAATTATATATAATCAACTAGGAAAGTAAGCTAAACGTTGAATTTTCAACATTTATTACAAATTCCAACATATCATTAAGTTCATGACTTAATGATATATTAGAAATGGGGGAAAGTATATGAAAACAAAAGAAACAAGAGGAGTTACATTAATTTCATTAGTTGTAACAATGATAGCTTTAATTATTTTAGCAGGTGTTAGTGTTTCGATGATTAGTGGAGAGAATGGTATTATAAATCAAACAAAAAATGCAAAAGATCAAACACAAAGAGCATCAATTGAAGAACAAAAGCAACTAATTCAAATATCAGCAAGCATGAATACATCAACATACTTATATGAAGATAGTTATAAAAATCAAAAAATACAAGTGCCAATACCAGAAGGTTTTTCAGTAAGCAGTATTGACGGAGAAAGTAAAGTCGAAGAAGGACTTGTGGTTATGGATTCATTAGGAAATGAATTTGTATGGATTCCTATTTTAGATGAAAAAGAATATCAAAGAAATGTTAATTACCCGAGTAGCTATGAATCGTATTTAGAATATACACCAACAAATTCAACATTTACAGATACAGGATATTTACCAGATGCGATACAACCTGAGATAGATACTGCACTAAGCAATGAAGAAGCAGAAAAAGAGGCAGTATTAAAATATCATGGTTTTTATGTATCGAGATATGAGGCAGGAAATAGTAATGGAAAAATAGTTAGCAAAAAAGGTTCAAATGTTTGGATTAATATTAATTATACAAGTGCAAAATCAATAAGTAAAAATATGTATAATACAGATAAGGTACAAAGTGCATTATGTTCTGGAATTCAATGGGATATGATAATGAATTTTGTTAACGAAAAAAAGGATGGAAAAAATGAAACATTTGATGTTAAAGCGATAAATATTAAAAGACATATGGGAAAATTATTACAAACTGGTGAAAATGAAAGTGATAGAGTACAAAATATTTATGATTTGGAAGGAAATTGTAATGAATGGGTTGCAGAAAGAACTAATGTAAAAAATGAACCATATGTTAATAGAGGAGGATATTTTGAAAATAAATATGGAATTACTGCAAGTGTACGAAATTCTAATGGAGACAATGAATATAATAGAAAATCATTTCGAGTAGTATTATATGTAATATGAGACTAAGAAAAGTGAAATATAATATTATGAAAACAGTAGACATAATCATAAAAATATGTTAATATAATATGCGACACTCAATATTTATTAATGCAATTTAATTTTGCATTAAAGATTCAGTAAAAACTAACAGGAGGAAAAAAATGAGCGTACATTATGACGGTTTAGCTGGAGAACATCCAACAAGGAAAAATTTATCCAGTGTGGCACAAGGAATTGCAGCAGAAAACAACGGAGGAGTGAATCAGAGGTTTTTTAATACCAGATTTGTTCAGGATAATAACCATAGCATGTCCTTTTTCAGAAAGGTATGCAAGCAGATCGGAAATTTACCTAATGGTGAGATTGAAAAAATGCTTACAATCTTAAAAGAAGATACACCGCATGAATTTGGTGATGTTTATCATTTTGATGAGGAGAAAATGTATCAGGTATTAATCTCCAATCCAATTTGCCAGAAAGTATGCGAAAAACAAAGATATAATAACTGGCAGGATATTATCCAGAGATTTAGATAATTATAGTTTTTACAAAAGGGATTGCTGATTTTGATTAGCAATCCCTTTTACCCGTCTTGCTAAATTTACATAAAAATGTTATAATGATTCAAATAAATTTCAATTAGGAGGAAATAGTAATGACATCAAAAGAAATTGCAATAAGAGAAATGGAGACAGAAATAAAACAAAAAGAACGGGAGCTTAATCAATTGCAGGAAGAATTGGTAGGTATGAAGGAAAAATTGGAAGAATATAAAAATATTCCAGATTCATATTATGATACCACGTTAGTATCGTGCGAGGATTTTCCTTTGGAACCTCGTTGGTGTTATAGAATTGGTGATATTCTTGAAATTCCAGAATATTCTGAGAATGTTACTATAAACGAATTGATACATTCTTCACCTAAACAATTATTAAAAATTAAAGGATTGGGAAAAGGTAAACTAAAGTTGATTGAGGACTGGATGGAAAAACATGATCTTCATTTTCTTTCCTAAGAAAAGAGGGGGGGGCTTGAATAAGCCCCCTAAAAACTATTATTTATAGGTAAATGGGCAATCCATAGCTTTACAAAATTTACATAATATGTTATAATTTAAAAGTAATATTTTAAAGGAGATATATCAAATTGAGCAACGAAATAACTGTTAGAATAAAATGTTCATTAGATGAAATGTATAATATATTAAAAAACAAGGGATTTAATATAGTTGATAAATATAATTTAGAGGATATCTATTACATAAAAAGAGATTGCGATGTGAAAAAGCAACAGATAAGTAAGCTATTAGAAAGATACATATTGATTAGAAAAATTACTCAGTTTGTCCCTAGTGAATTCAAAGATAGTTGTAATATAAATCTACTAGTATTAAAAAATAAGGACATTGCATTAGATGGTACAATAAAAAATCAACAAAAGAAAGAATGTGAAATTCAAAGCATAGAGCAGGGAAAAGAATTCATAGAAGCTCTTGGATATAAACAACTAATTGTAATTAGAGAAAAAACACTTGTATACGGAAAGGGAGAACTTAAGTTAGCAATAAAAGATATTGAAAATGGTGAGAATCTAATTGAAATAGAAACAGTAGAAAATTTTCCAGAGTTAGATAGTATTGAAAAAATAAAGCAAAAAATAAATGAATTACAAATTCCAATAGATACAAATGATTATTTTGTGAAAAAAGCCGAAATAGAATTGAAGAAGATTTTATAAGGATGTGATTGTATGTCAAATGTAAACTTGAATTTGTATAGAATATTTTGTAAGGTAGCCCAGTCAAAAAGTTATTCAGAGGCAGCTGAAAAATTAGGATCATCTGTTGCGAATGTTAGTACACAAATATCAAACCTTGAGGAACAATTGAATTTAAAATTATTTAATAGAGAAAGCAAAGGTGTAACTTTAACTACAGATGGACAAGAATTATATGATATAGTAAATAAATCTATATCTAGTTTTGATTTTGCAGAGAAAATGGCTAAAGATAAAAATGATATGGAGAGTGGTTGCTTAAAAATTGGATGTGCATCACACTTTACAAGCTATTATTTAATGGAGAAAATCGAAAAAGTAAAGAAGGATTTTCCAAAACTTAATGTAAAAATAGTATGTGAGGTTGATACGAATAAGATGTTGGAATTATTAAAAAATCATAAGGTTGACTTTGCAATAACAGATGCGGAAATAAGTAGCAGTAATGTTGAAACCAAGGAATTGTTGAAAATAAATAATATATTTGTATCAAAAGCACCACTAAAAATTTTAGATATAAAAGAATTAGAAAAATTGAATTGCATTTTAAACTTAGAGAATACAAGAGCGACAAAACAATTAAGGGAGACATTAGATAAAAATAATATCTCAATCCAGGCGGATATGATGTGCGATGCAACAGAAATTAGAGTTGATGCAGTTAAAAGAAATATGGGAATTGCGTATGTAATAAAAGAGGCAGTTAAGAATGAACTAAACAATAAAGAACTTTACGAGGTTGAATTACCAATAGAGTTACCAAGTATTAAATTAAATTTGGTTTATTTGACAGGTGAATTAACAAAAATAGATAAAAAATTTATAAAAGAATATTTGAAAAAATAACATTGAAAATACCCTAGAAATAGGGTGTTTTTGTTTAATTAAATTTTAAACAAGGTTAAAAAATTAGGAATAGTTTTCCAGTTAGAATCAGTATATAATATTAGTGTATAAAAAGAGATATTATATATGAAAAGAGGAGTGAAATGAAAAAGAAAAAAGTTTGTTGGAAAATTACAACTAAATGTAACCAAATGTGCAAATATTGTTTTGGATTTAACAATATACCTGATTTATCATTTGAAGAAAACAGAAAAGTATTAGATCATTTAATATCAAGCGGAATTAACCATATTACATGGACTGGAGGAGAGGCAGTATTATATCCAAGGGTAAATGAATTAATGAGAGAATCAAAAGGAAGAGGTCTATATAATAAGCTAGTAACGAACGGAATATATTTATCAAAAAATAATAATGAATATGTAGAGGATATTTTAAATACTTTAGATGAGATAAATTTATCAATAGATTCTATTGAAAATGAAATAAATGTACGTTTAGGTAAAGAAGAGAACCACTTAGAAATAATAAAAAATTTGTTGGAGAAAACTAAGAATAAAAATATAAAGATCGGAATAAATACAGTTGTAAGTAAATTGAATGTTGACAAACTAGAGGAATTAGGAGAATTTTTAAATAATTATAAAATCGAAAAATGGAAATTTTTAAAATTCATGCCTATTAGAGAACGAGCAGAAAAAAACGAAAAGTTATTTATGGTTGAAGAAAAGGAATTAGAAAATAGCATAAAAAATTTGAGAGAATTTGAAAATATTAAAAAAGTGGAGTATAAAAAGCAAAGTGAATTTGAAAAAAGTATAGTTATTATTCCAAATGCAGATGTTATACAAACACAAAATGGACAGGATCATTATTTTTGTAATGCTCTACAGGAAGAAAATATTGATTTTGATAAAATATCTTCTGATAGAAAAATTAGGACATTAGTTGCACACAATGATATAAATGTAAGAAATAATATAGTTAAAGCTATAAAAACATTGAATTTTGTAGATGTAGTTGGAACAGCTAATAGCGGAATAGAAGCATATAATAAAATTGTGGATTTAAAACCAGAAATGGTTTTTACAAAATATGCAATGGATAATATGAATGGAATAGACCTTATAAAATGCTCAAAAGAAAAATTACAAGATAAAATACCTGTATTCAATATGATAATAGACAATAATGTACAAGAAAATGAAATAGATAAGATGTACGACATTATTGGAAGAAAATTAAATTCAATAATATCTGATCAGGATACGGTTGGAGAAAATGTAGCGGATATTATTAGTCAATATAATGAATATAAAAATAATTAAAAAATAATAGATAGATTTTAGTTATTCCAAAAATCTATCTATTATTTTTTTAAATAGTAAATACTAATGTCTAAAAATAAACTAGGGGTAACATCAGTTCCTTTAGGAAAAAATTTATAAATTGCAAAAGGGGAAAGTTCCCTATCTTTTTGCTCATTTAGCGGTTTTAGTGCTGTTCTAAAAGAAGAACGAATACCCTCTCTTGTAGTTTCAAAATCTTTACCTACTATATCAAATAAGTTATTTAAATTCTTTAGTAATTCTGGTGAATCATAACACTTGGTAAGTGTTTTTCTGACACGATTAGATGGGTTACTTTCTAATGGAATATGCATTTTTAAGAATAACCTATCAATTCTTTTATCTAAAGTGAAATTAGACATTTCTTTTATAGTTTTTAGAATGTCTTGATAAGTATAATCTTTCAAGAATGCTTTGTATATTTTAGATAAATTTGAAATTCTTAAAAATTCAGTATTAGAGAGTAATAGAGTATTACATTTATGTTTTTCATTGTCATCTAGTGAAAGCTCATCAATTATATCAGTATATTTGATATTCTCCAAATTTGTGTCTAGTATAAAAATGTCAGGTCTAAAATCATAATATAATTTTAAAGCAGAAACTCCATCGTTTGTAATTCTAAAATCAGTATTGTTATCTTGTGTAAGATATTGGCAAAGTTGAAAATTTTGCTCAATATTTTGGATGACTGCAAGAATCTTTAACATGATAACACTCCTAACAATTTTTAAATCAATAATATTATACCACTAAAATTATGTAAACACAATATTCAATGGAATAATTTTACAAATTACAACAATTTTGTATATTTTTTTCAAAAAAATCGACCATTTTTTGCCGTGTAATGACCATTTTTCGCCATTTTTCAACAAAATTCTTGCTCCATAATATAATCCCGATAGGACAAATAGTCTTTAAGAGTAAGAAAAATTACATTAGATGAAAGAAAAAAACACAAGTGAAATTATTAAATTAAAAAATTAAAGATTATTTGTCGAGGTGATATAAATATGTAGAAATGGTGTATAAAAGTGAAATAAAAAATAACTAAATTAATATTTGTTTTTCTTTCTCTTTTAGATATTTGTCCAATTTAAAAGAATTGGAGAGATTAAAATGGAAAGAAAAAATTATTTACAAGAAGAATTATCGAAAGAGGAAAAAGCATACTTAAAAAAGTTAATTTTGAATGTTAGAAGAAAATATATAAAGGTTAACTATGAATATTTGAATAAGAAGGATATCAATTGGGAATCTTGTGCTGATATAGAAAGCAGTACAGTTTTTGATACTGTTCTTAATAAATGTGTAGATGAATTGAAATCAGCTCTTGAATTTGAGAGGCTTTTTTGTGATGAAAAATTATATAATATAACGAAAGCATTGTCTTTAAAAGAAAAGATAGTGCTTTTTTCTTTATATAAGGAAGGAAAAAGTGTAAATCAAATTGCAAAAGAAATGAATGTTGAAAGGACAACTATATGGAGAATCAAAAATAAAGCTCAGGAAAAAATTACTAAATCTTTAATAGGAGGAAATGAAAATGTTTAATAACTTTGATTTAAGTGATGAAGAAATATTGAAAATAATAGAAGATTATAAACCTTTAATAAAAAAGATGAGCACTCTAAAAAGTGGTGTAGATGAGGATCTGATGCAAGAGATAAAATATTTAATTTATAAAACATTAACTAAAAATAGAAAAAATTTTTAAAAATTGCAACATCATATATGTAAATTAGCACTCCTATTATTGAAGGAGGTAACATTATGGTTGAAAAAAACGAAATAAAACAAGTTACAGAAACAAAAGAATTAAAATTGGATAAAAAAACAAAGGAAGAAATAACCAAAGATAATTCAAAAGCAGAAATAGAACTTATTACTGCTTATGCACAATTAGTTTTCCATACATTAAAACATAGTTCAACAGAAATTAATGCTAAATCAATAAGAGAAGAAGTGAAGATGTTTTACGAGAAATTTGGAAACAAAGAAGTAAAGAGATTAGCAAGTGTAATAATGAAAGAAAAAAAGGAGAAAAAATAAAATGTTGAAATATTTAATCTTTTCTATGATTTCATTCTTACTGGGTGTTTTTGCTAAAGAGATTATAGAAATTTATGAACGAAACCAAAGATACAAAAAAGTAAAAAAGTTGTGTGATCAGGATTTTAAGAAAGCAATGAAAGATTTAGAAATAAAATAGAGTTTTGAAATAAAGCTCTATTAGTTTCTTCATATTAAAAATCTGTTAGCAAAAAGTTGCAGGAGGTTGAATATGAATGAAAAAATTTTAGAAATGTACTTTAGTAGAAAAATGAAACAAATAGATATTGCAAAAGAATTAAATGTATCAAAATATAAAGTTTCTAGAGTTGTAACTAAAGATCTAAGATATAAAAAGGAAAAAGAAGATAGGAAGGAAAAAAACAAACATAAACACAATGAAAAAACAAAACAATATATTTCGCAAAATAGAAAAAATAAGAAAGATATTATGGGATATGCTGAATTAAAACAAATGCATATACAGGCAAGTATAGAATTATCAGGTGGAAGAAAACCAATAAACAACAGAGCCTTTAGAAATTGGAATAAATCAGCATATAAATATGATAGAAAATCACAAAGCTATATATTAAGGAAAGATATTGTTACAGGAATAGATGCACCTAAGAAAATAAAATGGAATAATTTTTAAAATGAAATAAGTTTCAATATATTTGTAGAGAATGGAGACTCTTATTATGAAAAATGAATTTGAAATAAAAGAAATTTTTAGTAAAGAAAAACCAAATATAAAATTAGTTATACAAGAGGTTTTTAAATCGTATATTAAAGAAAAATTAAATGTTACAAATGACTTGAATTATAAAAAATAAGAGTTATAATAAGACTACCAATAGTTAAGGAAACTTATTGTTATTAGCGAGAAGGAGGAAAGAATGATAACGATAAGTAATCCAGAACAATATGTTGTTGGTATCCTAACAAGATTATCAAATGAAAGATTAGAAGATTTAAAAAGATATGGTGAAAGTGGTAGTATTAGTAATCAAAAAGAATTGTTAAATAGGTTTTGTAGAGAAAACAAATTAAGAGTGTATAAAACTTATGTAGACGATGGCGAAAGTGGAGCATTTTATGATAGACCCGGGTTTGTTGAAATGATAAATGATATAGATGCGGGTCACATTAATATGGTAGTTGTAAAAGACCTTTCTAGATTTGGAAGGGTAGCCGCAGGAATAGATGATTATATAGAAGAATATTTTCAAATAAAAGGAATCAGGTTTATAGCAGTAAATGAAAATTTGGATTCTAAAACATCAGCTAATTTCCAAGATGATGTAAAAATTAGAGCTTTTTTCAATGAATGGTTTTTAAGAGATTGTTCTAAGAAAACGAGAGACGGCAAACATTCTAAAGCAGTAGATGGAATGGTAATGGCAACATATCCAAAGTATCGGATACATGAAAGATCCTGCAAACAAAAATCATTATATACCAAATGAGGAAACTGCACCTATTGTAACAAAAATATTTGAAAAACTAAGAGCAGGAGTTTTACCGACAGATGTTGGACAATGGTTAAATGATAACAATATTGCAGTACCATCTGAATCTGTTGGAAATACCCATACTAGAACCGCCAATGAGGTTAAAAGGCAATGGAATAGGACAACCATTGTTAGAATTGCCAGAGATGAAACATACTTAGGATATGTTATCAGCGAAAAATCTAGAAAGGTAAGTTATAAAAGCAAGAAAATTATTCAAGTGCCTAAAGAAGAACAAATAAAAATAAAAGGAATGCATCAACCATTGGTAGATGAAGAAACATTTAACATTGTTCAAAAAATGATAGATAGTAGAAAACATACTAGAAAATACAAATACGATTTTTTATTAAAAGGTTTATTGGAATGTGCGGAGTGCGGAAAAAAGTTGAGCATATTAACGCAGAAACAAAAAAATGGGAACAAAATTCAATATTTAAGATGCAATACTTATGCTTCAATGACTCGACTTAAATTATGTACACCACATTCTAATAATTGTGAAAAGTTAACTAATATAGTGATTGATACAGTAAAAGAAAGAATAAAAAAGTATTTGGATGAGGAAAAGTTTTACGAATTAGCAAATAATATAAAGGATAAAACAGCATATAAAAGAAATTTATTAAATAATCAAATTAATGGATTTTTAAATAAAATTTCACAAATGGAAAAGAAAATTGATTTATTATACGAGGATAAAATAAATGGGACAATAGGAGAAGATGATTTTCAAAGGATGTATGTTAACACATTACAGAAAAAGGAAGAATTAAAAAAATCAATTGAAGAACTTGAAAAAGACAAAGAAGAAACATCTAGGGAGATTGATTTAAAGAAGATAGTTAGTGATTTTACAGAAATGAAAGAGGTTAATAGAGAATTACTTGTTTCTTTAATTGATAGAATTACTGTTACAGAGGATAAAAAAATAAAGATATATTATAAGTTTAGTATTTTAAATGAAAGCAATAATAGTCAAAAAAATAATGTTGTTACTATGAGAACGGCATAATTTTTTGAATTTTTAAAATTTATCATAACGGACAATGATGACAATAATCGTGTTATTAATATTAGCAGGAGTAACAATAGCAGCATTAAGTGGAGACAATGGAATATTAAAAAGAGCAACACAAGCAAAAACAAAAACAGGAAAGGAAAATGCAGAAGAGCAAATCAAGTTAGCAATAATGACAGCAACAACAGAAGGTTTAGGAGTACCAGATAAAGCAGTTTTAA
>ERZ824473.447-NODE-447-length-75021-cov-4.613491_pt1 | contig 75021 bp, 71 predicted proteins | sample MGYA00519874_ERZ824473 | MGnify/ENA primary metagenome ERZ824473 (study PRJEB31778, sample SAMEA3449151) | human gut metagenome | biome: human gut; feature: human-associated habitat; material: faeces | place: United Kingdom | collected 2010/2012 ... | reverse complement strand
GAACTGGGTTGATAAGCAACTACATAAATAAAAAAAGCTCACATCTGTAACTTTGGCGAGTTAGGTGTGAGTTTTTTCAAACTTAATTTGGCAAAACCACGTTTGTGGATTTGTCATTTCCTATATTTATTATACTCTAATTATAGTAATAAAGTCAAGAAAATATGAAAATTTATTATTATAGCCACAAAAACGGACAACCCTTTATATATAAAGGAAAAGAGATGAATTTTGAAAATAGGCTAAAATCTGTGGTTTTAACTAATCATAATGACTCCAGATATAGTTATATCAACTACTTCAAAAAAGTAATGTCAGGGGATACAAATTTTGACAGTTAAATAGGAAGAGCCAGAGTAAGAAAGATATAGTAAGCAAATAAAAAAGGATAACATGTATTTTTTAAGAAAGAAGCAGCAAAAAGAATTATTTCTATTAGTAAAATTGACAGAAGAATCAGTTATTCAAATTTTTCGAATAACTGCAAATCTATAATCCAAACTTTTACAGTTTGTATGCGATAATAGTCGCTGGATTATGCAATGATTAATTAAAACGATTTAAAAAATTCATAATAAATAATGAGGAGAAAACTAAAAATGATTAAGAAAGCAGGTTGCATATTAATAAATATTGTTAACAAAGAAATAGCTCTAGTATGCAGAAATGGAGAATATTCATTATAAAGATTCTAAAGGAAATGAGATTGAAAATTATTTTTATTTAGCTATTGATGATGGAAAGACAGAAAAGGAAATTAAAGAAAAAGATAAAGAAATAACTGTATGGAAAAAATACGATGAAGTTGAAGAAACTTTATCATATCAAAATTTAAAAGATTTTTGGAATGAAATAAAATTTGAAGTAGAAAAGATTATTGAAAATGGATAATAGAAATATTAAAAAATAGTAAGTTATGGAGAAAACAATGAAGAAAAAACAAATAATAAAAAATATAACTATATCAATAATTATTGGAATAATTTTAGGAAGCATTACTGAAATTGCATTAATACTAAATATAAGTTGGTTAATAAGAATAACTCAATCATTTATGTTTTGGGGAATTGTCATGTGTATATGTGCTTTTATATCAAAGAATTATGTATTATCACTTACAAATTCGAGTTTAATTATAACTTTAATGAATGCCACTTATTATATAATCAGATTAATAAAATCAGGTTATACTGATATAGATGCATGGAAATTATATACTTTAACAGGAATAGCTGGTTCACTGTATATTGTAACTATATGTTCATTTATAAAAGCTTGCTATCATAAGCAAAATAATATTTCTTTAAAATACAATTTTATTTTTATGACTATTAGTGGACTATTATTTGCAATATATGGGTGGTATAATGTTTGGAGATCACATAATTTGTTCTATAGCCTTGATTTAGGAATAATTATTGGATTTGCAATTAGTATAGTAATAAGAAGGCATAAAAGATAATGAGAAGAACGAATCCTAAATTTAACAAATATTTTTTGGTTAAATATATTGCTTAAAAACAATTAATATGTTATTATTTGAGTGAATAAAGAAAAAAGGAGAGAAAAATTATGAAAAAACAAACGATAATAGCAATAGTAGCGGTACTAATTGTTGCAATTATAATAGGTGGAGTAATTGCAGTAAACAATAACAATTCAGGAAACAAAGACAGTGTAAAAATCGAAAGTGCAAAAGATATGAAAAAAATGTTTAGCACAATAAATTCAAATTTAAAAGAAAAATTACCAAGTCTTGAAACACAAGAAATAGATGTTTCAGATGAAATGCAAGTACAAACATACACAGGACTAAAATCAAATGAAAATGTAGAAGCATTAGTTGTTTCAGAACCTATGATGAGTTCACAGGCATATTCAGCAGTTGCAGTAAAAGTAAAAAGCAATGCAGATATTGAAACATTAAAACAAGAGATGCTAGATAATATAGATACAAGCAAATGGATATGTGTCTCAGCTAGCAAAGTTTATGTTACAAATCATGATAATGTAATATTCTTAGTAATGGCTGATGAAGAATGGGCAAAACCAGTTTATGATGAATTCAAAAAATTTGTAAATAATAACATAGGAAAAGAATTAGAAAAAAACGCAGAAGAAGATTTTGAACTTCCACCACAAATGATTGTACAATAAAATAAAAGAGGGCTTCAAATAAATTGAAGCCTTTATTTGTTATATAAAGGAGAAAATATGCTATTTACAAGTATTAGTTTTTTATATTATTTTTTACCAGTAGTATTAATTTTGTATTTCGTAGTTCCAAAGAAAATGAAAAATTTTGTGCTATTTATAGCATCAATGTTATTTTATTTTTATGGTGAACCAAAATATATTTTTTTGATGTTAGCTGAAATTTTAATTGCATATATTGGAGCGATACTAATAGCTAAATATAAAAAGAAGAGCTTATTAATAACATTTGTAGGTATTCATGTAGGATTACTTGCAATATTTAAATATACAGATTTTGCATTAGAAAATATAAACTCTATATTTAACGTAAATATTCCATTGTTAAAATTAGCATTACCAATAGGAATATCATTTTATACTTTTCAAATTATCAGTTATATAGTTGATGTATATAGAGAAACAGTAAAACCACAAAAAAGTTTTCTAAAACTTGCTACATATATATCTTTATTTCCACAGCTTATTGCAGGACCAATAGTAAGATATGAAACAATTGAAAAAGAGCTTGAAAATAGAGAACACAATTTTGAAAACATCGCTTATGGAATAAGAAGATTTGTATTTGGACTTGCAAAAAAAGTTCTAATTGCAAATATGTTGGGAGAATTTTGCAATGCATTTAATTCATGTGACGAGAAAAGCATAGTGCTATATTGGGCATTTGGAATAAGCTATATGTTACAAATATATTTTGATTTTTCAGCATATTCAGACATGGCAATAGGACTTGGAAGGATATTTGGATTCCATTTTTTAGAGAACTTCAATTATCCATATATTGCAAAAAGTATAACAGAATTTTGGAGAAGATGGCACATCTCTTTAAGCTCATGGTTTAGAGATTATGTGTATATTCCACTTGGTGGAAATAGAAAAGGCACAACAATATTAATTAGAAATATTTTAATAGTATGGATATTAACTGGAATCTGGCATGGGGCAAGTTGGAACTTTGTTATCTGGGGCTTAATGTTTGGAATACTCTTATTAGTAGAAAAGTTATGGCTAGGAAAAGTTTTAGATAAATTGCCTAATTTAGTAAAAAGAATATATGTACTATTTATTGTAATGATAAGTTTTATCATATTTAATGGACCAACATTGAAAGTTGCATGGAGTAATATTGGAGGATTATTTGGAGTTAATTGTAATGAATTTATAAATGAATATACAATATATTATTTAAAAAGTTATCTAGTAACATTTATAATAGCAATTATAGGAGCAACTCCAATTCTTAAAAAGTTAATAGAAAAATTAAAAAAATATGATAAAATATTAAATATATGTGAGTTAATTTTGATACCAATCTTGTTAATAATTGTTACATCATATTTGGTTGATAGTTCATATAATCCATTTTTATATTTTAGATTTTAAGGAGGAAAGATGACAGATAAAGTAAAAAATATTTTAATTACAATAGTGTTTTTTAGCATAATTATAGGATTTTTCCTTATGAATGTAATAAAAGAAGATGAGCAGATTTCTATATCAGAAAGGCGTAAATTGGCGAGTTTTCCAGAGGTTTCAATTTCTAAAATATTTGATGGAACATTTTTTAAGAAGTTTGATGATTATACAACAGATCAGTTTATAAAAAGAGAAACATTTAGAAAATTAAAAGTAAATACAGAACTAAATATATTAAGGAAAAATGATTATAATAATTTATATGAATACAAAGAATATATAGTAGAAAATTTATATCCTTTAAATATAAAATCTGTAAATAATGTAGTAAATAAAATAAATCAAATTCAAGAGATGTATGCAACTTCAGAAAATAATGTATATTTTACAATTGTTCCAGATAAGAATTATTTTATAGATGAAGATAATTTGAAATTAGATTATTCAAAATTAGAACAGATAATGAAAGATGGAATAAATGCTAAATATATTCCAATAAAAGATGAATTGAAAATAGAAGATTATTATAGAACAGATTCACATTGGAAACAAGAAAATATAGAGAAAATTGCAGACATCATATTAGATAATATGCAAGAAGCGGAAGGTGCTAATTACATACAAGAAGAAGTAGCAACGTTTAGAGGAACATATTCAGGAAGGCTTCCAACAAATGTAGAAGATAAAATAATTATCTTAACAAATGATATTATAAAAAATGCAAAAGTTTTTAATTATGATAAAAACGAAAATAGTAAAATATATGATTATAAAAAATTGAATTCATTAGATAAATATGATATATATTTATCTGGTGCAACATCACTTTTAACAATAGAAAATGAAGATTCAAGTAATGATAAAGAACTAATTATTTTTCGAGATTCTTATGGAAGCAGTCTTGCACCATTATTAGTTCAAGCATATAGAAAGATAACAATTGTAGATACACGATACATTTCTCCAAAACTACTTTCAAAATATATTGAATTTAAAAATCAAGATATTTTGTTTATTTATAGTACAATTTTAATAAATAATAGTTTTTCATTAAAATAAAATCGAAAAATTAGAAAATTTATGCTATAATACAAACTGAATAGGAAGGTTAAAATAAATGAACAAAAAGAAAGTTATATTAATAATAATTGTAGCTATAATAATTATAGCATTTGCAATATATAGTGCATTGCAAAATCAACCTCAAGAAGATATTAGTAAAAGTACTCTTTTTATAAATTACACAGGAGATATATTAGCTCTTCCATATGGCTCAAGTGATATAAATATTTATGATGACGGCAAAATTTGGGCAAGGTCAGTTGAAAAGGGAAAAGTAAAAAATCAAATAACAGAAGAAGAGGTTAATAAATTAAAAGAAAAATTAAGAGAAATAGATTACAATAATTTAAATAAAGAATATAATGTTTATGGAAATGGAAATTATGAAGAAATAAAAATCAATATGGATGGTAATACAAAAGATATAAAATTCAATTATATAGTGGCAAGATACGATTCTTCTAATTTACCAAAAGAGTTGAACGAGTTTATGAGATTGTTAAAACAAACTATATATGAAACAGAATAGTGAAAGGAGAAATATATATGAGATTTTTTGCAAGACCAGGCGAATATGAACCATGTGAAATATTTTCATGGGGACATTTAGCTTTAATAATAGTAACAATTATAGGAATAAAAGTAGCATTAAAAAAGACAGTACACAAGACTAAAAAAGAAGTAAAAAGAATTATAAAAAATTGTACAATAATAATGTGGATTTTTGAAGTAGTGATGATTGCATTCAAATTGTCAACTGGTGATCCAAAGAATTTAAATAACTATGTACCTTTATATTATTGTAGTTTGCTTTTATATGCTGGATTATTAAGCTCATTTGCAAAAGGTGAATTACAAAGAATTGGAGATGTATTTTTAGCAACAGGTGGAATTATTGGAGGTATTGTATTTATAATATATCCATCAACCTCTTTACCAGTATATCCAATGTTTCATATGGTAAGTTTGCATAGTTTCCTTTTTCACGGAACAATGATATATTTGGGATTATTAATAAATAAGACACATTATATTGAATTAAAAGCTTCAGATATAAAGTATTTTGCTGCAATAGTAGGAACAATATGTGTATTGGCATATATAGTAAATAAAATATTTGGAAGTAACTTAATGTTTATATCACAAAACTTCCCAGGAATGCCAATAGAAATAATTTATAATGCAACAGGCCCATTATTTACTTTAGTAATGAGCTTAGGACAAATGACATTACCATTTTATATGGTTTACGGAATAGTAAAATGGAGAGAAAAAGAGCTTAATGTTGAAAATGCTGAATGTGATACAATATTGGAAGGAAAAAATTAAATGAAAAACAAAATTATAAAAATAGTGCTAATAATATTTACTGTATTATTGATAATTCCATCAATTGTATATTTGGTTAAAAATCAAACAGTGATGGGATTTGATACATATTATAATTTTTTTATAGATAAAAATGCAAATAAGATAATATCTACAATTATTTTTCTAGTATTGTTTATTGGAATGTCTATAATATATGGAGTTATTGTAAAACAAAAGCCATTTAAAGCCATAAAAGAAATTTTAATATATGTATTAATTGTAAGTGCAATATTTGCAATAATGCTACCATGGACAAGCTCTGATATCTTTTATTATATGGGAGTTGGTGAATTGGATTCTCGATATCATCAAAATCCATATTATGTAACAATGAAAGATTATTATAATGAAAATAAAAATAATATAGATGATACAATTTTCGAACAAGGAGCCAAAGGCTATTGGGCGAGTACGACTGTTGTATATGGGCCAATGGCACAATTGATTTTTAAATTGTGTACAGCTATATCATTTAAAAATGTAGATATAAGTTTGGCAGTGTTCAAATTATTAAATTTAGCTATACATTTAGTAAATTGTTATTTAATATATAAATTGAGTAATAAAAAATTTGCAGTAATATATGGATTAAATCCTTTTATATTATTAGAATTCCTTGCAAATGTTCATAATGATATAATAGTAGTATTTTTTGTATTATTAGCATTGTACATGTTAAAACATAAAAAAATTGTGCCAAGTGTAATATTTCTAGCAATTGCAACAGGAATAAAATATTTTACGATTTTATTATTGCCTGTAATAATCATTTATCATTTTAGAAAAGAAGAAAAATTATCAGTAAGATTTTTAAAATGTTTTCAATATGGTATACTATTTGCAGTAATATTAGTGCTACAATATGCACTATATTTTAGAGATTTTCAAGTATTAGTAGCAATGTTTGCACAGACTGAAAAATATACAAAGTCAATACATTCGGTCTTATTGCAAAATAGTAAAGAACTATTAAAAGTTGTAAAGCCAATATTGCAAATTGCATTTTTGGGATATTACGTTAAATTTTGTATTGATTTAATAACACAAAAAGATATAAAATTATATAAAACTTTAAGAAAATATAATACAGCATTAATTTTATTTTTGCTGATATTAACAACATTTCAACAGTGGTATTTAGTGTGGTTATTTGCAACAATAATGTGGCAAAAACCTGACATGATTCGAAACATAGTAGGATTATCACTTATAACTGAAATTGCAAATAGCATATATATGTTTAAATCAGAATGGTATGTATATGATATTTGTTTTGTAGGATTTATAATATGCTTATTTATTGCATGGCAATTAAACACAAACAAATACATATTTAAGGATAGGAGAAAACAAATTGGATAAATTAGTTTTAATAGATGGTAACAGTATAATGAATAGGGCATTTTACGGAATTATGGGAAGTAAAATGTTGACAACTAAAGATGGAAAATATACAAATGCAGTATATGGTTTTTTAGCCATATTATTCAAGATTTTGGAAGACATAGAACCACAATATATTGCAGTTGCATTTGATCTAAAAGGTAAATTAAAAAGAAAAGAATTGTTTGAAGGATACAAAGCAAATCGTCATGGAATGCCTGATGAATTAGCAGAACAAATGCCAATTATAAAAGATGTATTAAGAGCAATGAATATTGATATATTGGAAAAAGAAGGATATGAAGGTGATGACATTTTAGGAACACTTGCTAAATATGGAGAAGCTCAAGGACTTGATGTAACAATACTTTCTGGAGATAGAGATACATTCCAATTAGCTAGTGACCATATTACAATAAGAATTCCAAGAACAAAAGCTGGAAAAACAGAAACAGAAAACTACAATAGAGCAAAAGTTCTAGAAGAATATGGATTAGAACCAGAGCAATTAATAGAAGTAAAAGCATTGCAAGGAGATACTTCTGACAATATTCCCGGAGTTCCAGGAATTGGTCCTAAAACAGCTATTTCTTTAATTCAAAGATACCATTCAGTAAAAGAATTGTATGATAAAATTGAAGCAGGAGAAGATGATTTAAAAGGAAAGCAAAAAGAAAATATTGTTGCAAACAAGCAAATGGCTGAACTTTCAAGAACACTTGGAGAGATAGATACACATGTTCCAATTGAAGACACATTAGAGAATTTAAAAACAGAAGAGTGGGATAAAGCCAAGGTTTTAGAAATTTTTGAAGAACTAAGATTTAATCGTTATATAGAGAGGTTCAAACTAAGAGAAGGTGTTAGTGAAAATACATCAGCTCAAAATAAAGTTGAAAAATTAGAAATTGTAGAAGTATCAGAACTTCCAGAAATACATGGAAAATTATATTATTTTTTAGAAACAACAGATAGTAATGATTCAGAAAAAATAATAAAAAAAGAGATAACAGGAATAAGTATATATCTAGAAAATAAAATATATTATATGTCATCAGAAAATTCAACAGAAGAGAAGTTTGCGGAAAAATTAAAGCAAATAATGGAAGATGACAAAATTGAAAAATACGGATATGACATGGCAAGTGATTATATTTTGTTAAAACAAATGGGAATAACAATAAAAAATATGGTATATGACGCCAAAGTAGCTGCATATATTTTAAATCCTACAAGTAAATATACATTTGATGTAATAACTAGAGATTATCTAGAAGTAGATAATGAAGAAATTTTACAAGCACAAGGTGTAAAAGACAATTCAAATGAGCAAACATCATTATTTGACATGGCATCACAAGAAGATAAAAAAGATGAAAGCAAAAAAATAGAAAACAGTCTATATGCAAAAGAAATCTATGAACTAGCAAAAGTAACAATGAAAAAATTAGAAGAAATAGATGCAGTAGAATTGTTCAAAAATATTGATATGCCAACAGTAGAAGTTTTAGCAGAAATGCAATGGAATGGAATGTATGTTGATGTTCAAGAGTTAGATGATTATGGACAAGAACTAAAAGATAGATTGGAAATTTTAACTCAAGAAATCTACGAGTTATGTGGAGAAGAATTCAATATAAACTCTACAAAGCAATTAGGAGAAATCTTATTTGAAAAGCTTCGTTTGCCTGCTGGAAAGAAAACTAAAAGTGGATATTCTACAGATGTAGATGTTTTAGAAAAATTAAGAGATGAACATCCTGTTATTGAAAAATTATTAGAATATAGACAATTGACTAAGTTGAACTCAACATATGTAGAAGGAATGAAACCATATATCAATCCTAAAACAAAAAGAATCCATTCATTTTTCCATCAAACAATAACAGCAACAGGAAGAATCAGCTCAACAGAACCAAATCTTCAAAATATTCCTACAAGATTTGAATTAGGAAAACAATTAAGAAAAGTATTCAAACCAGCAGATGGATGTTTATATATAGATGCTGACTATTCTCAAATAGAATTAAGAGTTTTAGCACATATATCAAATGATGAACACATGGTTCAAGCCTTCTTAAATGGAGAAGATATCCATAAACAAGCTGCATCCAAAGTATTTAATACACCAATAGATGAAGTAACAAAAGAGCAAAGAAGCAATGCAAAAGCAGTAAACTTTGGAATAGTGTATGGAATTAGTGATTTTGGATTAGGAGAACAATTACACATATCAAGAAAAAAAGCAAAACAATATATTGAACAATATTTGGAGCAATATTCAGGAATAAAACAATTTATGGATAGTGTAGTAGAAGAAGCAAAAGAAAAAGGATATGTAGAAACTCAATTCAAGCGAAGAAGATATATACCAGAATTAAAATCAAATAATTACATGGTACGCCAATTTGGACAAAGAGTAGCAATGAATACACCAATTCAGGGAACTGCTGCTGATATAATGAAAATTGCAATGATAAATGTTTTAAGAGAATTAAAAGCAAAGAATATGAAGTCAAAAATTGTACTTCAAGTACATGATGAAATGATGATAGAAGCTCCATTAGAAGAGGTAGAAAATGTTAAAGATTTATTAAAAAAATGCATGGAAAATGCATGTAAATTAAGAGTACCATTAATCGCTGAAGTGGCTGAGGCGACTGACTGGTACGACTGCAAATAATGCCCAAAAAATACCCGGTCCCAAATTAGCATGCGAAAAAAAGGACCGACCCCAAATTGACAAAGGAGGAAACTAATTGAAAAAAATTACAAAGATAATAATATTGCTGATAATAGTGGTAGCAATAGTTATTTTGATAAAGCCGATAAAAAATCAAGTGATAAAGAAAATTTATAAAAAAGATTATTCAGAGTATGTAAGCAAATATTCACAACAATATAATGTTGAAGAAAATTTGATATATGCTATTATTAAGGCTGAAAGTAATTTTAAGGCAAATGCAATTTCTCATCAAAATGCAAAAGGACTAATGCAACTTATGGAGCCTACTGCAAAAGATGTTGCTAAAAGATTTGGGATAGAGTTGACTGATGATAATATTCTAGAACCAGAGACTAATATTAATATTGGAGCTAAATATATATCTACTTTGCTAGATAAATATGGTTCTGTTGAAGTAGCACTTGCTGCATATAATGCAGGAAGCGGAAATGTGGATAAGTGGATACAAAATGGAACCATAAAAGAGGATGGATCTGATATTGAAAATGTTCCATATAAAGAGACAAATATGTATGTTAGAAAGATATTGAGAGATTACAAAATTTATATGGAACTTGAAGATTGATATATTGACAAATTTGCTTTGTTAATATATAAATAAGAGGAGGAAAAATATGATATTATATCCAAATGCACATTTTAAAAATGTGAGGGAAATAGAACTAGGGTTTTTGAAAGAAAATAATATAAATGCATTGATTTTGGATGTTGATAATACACTTATAGATTATGATAAAAATTTACCAAATGAAACTATTGATTGGGCAAATAACTTAAAGAAGAATGGTGTTAAATTATACATATTATCAAACTCTAATAAAAAAGAAAAAGTGAGAACTGTTGCAGAAAAGCTAGACATAGAATATATGTATTTTGCCAAAAAACCATTAAAATTAGGTTTTAAAAAAGTACAAGATATTTTAAAAGAAAAGCCAGAAAATATTGCAGTTGTCGGAGATCAAATTTTTACAGATGTTGTTGGTGGAAATAGATGCAAAATGTTTACGATTTTAGTAGAACCAATAGCTGAAAAAGATATTTGGATAACAATGCTAAAAAGACCAATAGAAAATAAAATTAAACAGAAATATCACAAAAAAATAGAGCAAAAACAAAACTAAGGAAGGGGCATATGATTTAAAAAGTCATATGAAAATAAAATGTATATTAATGATACTCATATAGAATTTTATGTAGTCGCTGCTATAGTAGGATTACTGGTAGGACAGTTTGTTGATTGGGTAAATAAAAGATTGCCAGAAAACAAAAAAATATTAACAACAGATTTATTTAGAGAATATAAAATTGATTTTAGACCAAATTATATATTAATGCTTGTAACATCAGCTATATATGTTGGATTAGTTTATTATTTTGGTGTAAAGAGTTCAATTATTGAAAATTTAGAATTGATAAAAAATTTACTGTTAGTTCCAATGCTTTTATCAGTATTTGTAATTGACTACAAAAAACAAATAATACTTAATAGATTAAATTTGACTATGTTTGAAGTTGGGCTTGTAATAGCATTTCTATATGGATTTTCAAATGTAGCAATTACAATAGATATGTTATTTGGAATGTTAATTGGTGGAGGAATTTTCTTAATAATTACATTGATTGGAAGATTAATATATGGAAAAGAAGCAATGGGCTTTGGTGATGTAAAGTTCATGGCTGCACTAGGTTTATATTTCGGATTTGTAAATACAGCTTTAATATCTTTAACATCATTTTTATTAGGAGCTATAATAGGAATAATATTAATTGTATTTAAAGTAAAAAAATCAAATGAATATATGCCTTTTGGACCATTTATAGTTATGGCAGCACTTATCTGCATATTTGTTCCATCAGAAATATTGCTAAATGTATTAAAAACAATATTTACATTAGGTATATCAAAGTAGGGGGAAAAAGAAATGAACCAAAAAATGCAATGGCTTAGAAACCAACTGCTAAGTTTAAATTTACAAGGAATGATAGTTTCAAATCCTGTAAATATTAGATATTTAACTAATATTCAGGCAGAGGGAGTTTTGCTTGTAACAAGAAAAGAAAATCTTTTTATTACAGATTCAAGATATATAGAAGATGTGCACAATACATTAACATTGTTTGATGAGATTGTTGTTTATGATGCAAGAGGATTAACTAAAGAAGATTATGAGAACTTCTTTATGTTTTGCGAAAATGTAGGGTTTGAAGAAAATTACGTTACATATGCCAAATATAAAGAATATATGCATCGTTATAAAATCAATTGTCTTGTAGAAACAGAAAATATGATAGAAAAACAAAGAATGATAAAAGATGAAGAAGAAATTGAGAATGTAAAAGAAGCTTGCAGAATTACTGATGAATGTTTTAATCATATAGTTGATTATATCAGACCAGGAATGACAGAAAAGCAAATTGCAAGAGAAATAGATTATTTTTATTATAAACATTCAGAAGGATTATCATTTGATACAATAGTTGCATCAGGAGAAAATTCATCTAAGCCACATGCAATTCCATCAGATAGAAAAATTCAGAAAAATGATATTATCACAATAGATATGGGATGTAAAATTAAAGGATATTGTTCAGATATGACTAGAACAATCTTTGTTGGAGACGTTCCAGAAGAAATGAAAAAGGTCTATGAGTTGGTATTAAAAAATCAAGAACAAGTATTACAAGATATGAGAGATGGAGCTAATACAAAACAAATTTCAAAAATGGTAGATAATGATTTTAGACTACACAATTTTGATTTAATACACGCATTAGGACATGGAGTTGGTCTTGATATACACGAAGGCCCAGTATTAAGCATAAATTCTGAACATACATTAAAAGAAAAGATGATAGTTACAGATGAACCAGGAATATATATTCCTGGACAATTTGGGGTTAGAATAGAGGATACAGTACAAATCTTTAAAGGAAGTTGTGAACCACTTACTAAATCGCCAAAAAAAATAATCGTAATCAAATAAATTACAATGAAAAGCTTGATTTTTGCACTAATATGGTGTAAAATAGAATAGATTGAAAATTATGTAAAGAGTTAGAAGGGAGAAATTGACATGGCAGGAGTATACATGGCAGGAGATTTTAGAAATGGAACAACATTTGAAATGGACGGAGGAGTATTCAGAGTAGTTGAATTCCAACACGTAAAACCAGGAAAAGGAGCAGCATTTGTTAGAACAAAATTAAAAAATGTAATAACAGGAGCTGTATTAGAAAAAACATTTAATCCATCAGACAAATATCCTGGAGCAGAAATAGAGAAAAAAGCAATGCAATATTTATATAATGATGGTGATTTATATTATTTCATGGATAATGAAACATATGACCAAATGCCATTAAATAAAGCAGATTTAGGAGATTGCTTAAAATATTTAAAAGAAAATATGGAAGTAACAATCCTATCATTTAAAGGAAAAGTATTTGCTGTTGAACCACCAATCTTTGTTGAATTAGAAGTAGTATATACAGAACCAGGATTTGCTGGAAACACAACAACAACATCAGGAAAACCTGCAAAATTAGAAACAGGTTTAGAATTACAAGTTCCTATGTTTGTAAATATTGGAGATGTATTAAGAATAGATACACGTACATGCGAATACATGGAAAGAGTATAATTGAAAATAATTTTTGGGGTTGGACCTTTTTCACTTTTGCGAATTTTAGGACCGACCCCAAATTTACATTTGCGAATTTGGGGTCGGTCCTAAATTGAGCAGAAATAAATTTTATAGGAGGAGAAAAATGTCAGAAAAAGAATTACTTGAAAAAATAGAAAAATTAGAAAAAAGAGTTGCAGAACTTGAAAAAGATGTAGCTTATATGAAAGAAGATATGTATGAATTTGTAGAAGACGATTCTTATGCTGAAGAAGATGATGAAGCTTCTTGCGGTGGATGTTGTTCACATTGTTCTGGATGTGGAGAATAGAGGAGAAATATGAATAAAAAATTAATAAAAGAATTATCAGTTAATATGAGTAAAGATCACATTAGCGAAAGTTCAGCACAGTGTTCTTATTATACAATATTATCATTTATACCATTTATAATATTGTTAATAACAATGATACAATATACAGGGATAGCACCTCAAACACTTTTTGATGCTATCTCTAAGATTATTCCATCAAGTATGAGTGAAATGGTTTTAAGTATTGTACAAGAAGTGTATTCAAAATCTATTGGAACTATTTCTGTATCAATTATATTTACTATTTGGGCTGCAGGAAAAGGATTGTATGCATTAACAAGTGGTTTACATGGAGTTTATGAAACAGGCAGTAAGAAAGGAACATCATATATCTATTTAAGAATAAAAGCATTGTTAGAAACTATAATGTTTATTTTTTTGATAGTTATAGGTTTAACATTATTGGTATTTGGTAATGGTGTAATAGAATTGATAAAAGAACATTTTAACGGATTAAAAAATTATAATATTATATCATCAATAATAACAGAAGTTAGCTTTATATTTGTAACATTTATAGTATTCTTGTTACTATATAAATTCATGCCAAACCATAAGGTGACTTTTAGAAGCCAAATTTACGGAGCAATATTTGGTGCGATAGCTTTAAACGTAATATCTTTTGTATTTTCAAGATACTTAACTATTTTTAAAGGCTTTTCAATCACATATGGAAGTTTAACAACATTGATGCTAATTATGATGTGGACATATTCATGTTTTTATACAGTATTTTTAGGAGCAGAATTAAATAAAGTAATAAATAAATCAAGAAATGAGGAATTATAATGAGTATAGAAGAAATAAAGATATATATATTAGTTTTCTTTATATATGCAGTTGCAGGATGGATAATGGAATCAACATCAATTTCTATTAGAAATAAGAAGTTTGTAAACAGAGGATTTTTAATAGGTCCAGTATGTCCGATATATGGATATGGAGTAGTATTAGTAAGTATTTTATTAAAAAAATATCAAGATGATATGATTGTAACATTTTTTATGTCCATAATAATTTGTGGAATCCTAGAATATCTTACAAGTTTCTTTATGGAGAAAATTTTTAATGCAAGATGGTGGGATTACAGCCAAAGAAAATTCAACATAAATGGAAGAGTTTGCTTACAAAATTTAGTTTTATTTGGAATTGCAAGTTGTGTTATAGTTTATATTGTAAATCCATTTATTATTGGAAAATTAAGATTAATACCAAGTACTGTTCAAACAGTAATAATTTTAATACTTTTAGCTATTCATTTAGTAGATAATATTGTTTCATACAAGATTATTCTTAACTTGAAACAAGTTTCTAAAGAAGTTAAAGACAATACAATTGAAATATCAGAAAAAGTTAGAAAGATTATACACAATAAATCTATATTCCATAGAAGATTGGTAAATGCTTTCCCTAACATAAAAGAAAAAGTTAATTTTAAGAAATGGACTTTAAAAGAAAAATTAGAAGATATTAAAAATCAAATAAAAAAATAGAAAATTCAACAAAACATATAATGCAGATGTTCAAATAAATACAGTAGGTAAAGAAAATCCATTTATATTAAATTTAAGTATAGCAGGAATAAAAGAATTTGAAATGGTATAAGAAGGTGACAAAATTGCTAAATATACCAATCACAATGTTTGAAAGTAATATTTTCGAAGCAGTAGAGAAGATAGATGACCATCCATGTTATGTATGTGCAAGAATGAGAAGAGGATATTTATATAGAAAAGCACAAGAATTAGGATGTAATAAAATAGTATTATTACAAAAAGAAAAAAACAGATAATTAGTTGATAATTATCTGTTTTTATGATATATATTAATAGAAGAAGGTGTTACTTTGGAAGATAAAATATCTATATTAAAAAGTTTAATTCAAAGTAGTGACAATATTGTTTTCTTTGGAGGAGCAGGAGTTTCAACAGAAAGTGGGATACCAGATTTTAGAAGCAAAGACGGATTATATAATCAAAAATACAAGTATCCTCCAGAAGAAATATTAAGTCATTCTTTTTTTATGGAAAACACAGAAGAATTTTTTAAATTTTATAAAGAAAAATTGAATTCATTGAAATATGAACCTAATATAACTCATTTTAAATTGGCTGAATTAGAGAAAAAAGGCAAGATAAAAGCAATAATAACTCAAAATATAGATGGATTACACCAAAAGGCAGGTTCACAAAATGTTCTTGAACTACATGGAAGTGTATTAAGAAATTATTGCATGAAATGTGGAAAATTTTATAATGCTGAATGTGTATTTGGTAGCAAAGGAGTTCCTAGATGCACTTGCGGCGGAGTTATTAAGCCGGATGTAGTTTTATATGAAGAAGCATTGAATGACGAAATTTTAAATAAATCAATATCTGCAATTAGAAATGCAGATTTAATGATAGTAGCTGGAACATCACTAACAGTATATCCAGCAAGTGGGTTAATAAATTTTTATAATGGTTCAAAACTAATAGTAATAAATAGAGAAAAAACTCAATATAATAGAAAAGGTAGCTTAGTTATAAATGAAAGTTTAGGAAAAATATTTAAAGAAATATAACAAGACAGGAGAAGAAAAAATGGGAATTATAGAATTATTATTATTAAGTGTAGGATTAGGAATGGATGCCTTTGCAGTATCAGTGTGCAAAGGTATTTCTATGAAAAAAATGGATTGGAAAAAAGCAATCATAATAGGATTGTATTTTGGTGGTTTTCAGGCACTAATGCCAGTTATAGGATACTTTTTAGGCTCAGCATTTGAAAGTCTAATAACTAATATCGATCATTGGATTGCATTTATATTGTTAGGAATTATTGGCGGAAAAATGATAAAAGATTCTTTTGCAGATGAAAGTGATAATTGCAATGATGATGTGAGCTTTAAGACAATGTTTGTTTTGGCAGTAGCTACAAGTATTGATGCATTGGCTATTGGAATTACTTTTGCATTTTTGAATGTTAATTTGATATTAGCTGTTGCTCTAATAGGTGTTATTACTTTTATTTTAGCTGTTATTGGTACTAAAATTGGAAATAGATTTGGAGATAAATATCAGAACAAAGCTGAATTAGTTGGTGGAATTATATTGGTTTTACTTGGAATAAAAATATTGTTAGAGCACTTGAATATTATTAAATTTTAGAACGAAAATTAGTGTAATTTGCTAGACAAAAATAAAACTGTATAGTATAATAACAAATATAGGAAATATATAACTAATTTGAATTTTTGCCCAATAATTAATGAAAGGAATTATAAAATATGAGTAAAAAAAGTTGGTTAATAATATTATCATTAATAATTATTCTAATAGTAATGTTTGTAGCACTATATTTTTATGAAATAGACAAAATAAGAAGTGAGACAGAAGGAAAACGTAGTTCATCAGTGATATCAAATTTTAATGTAGTACCATCATTAGAAGATGAAATTACAGAAAATACAACATGGTGTGGAACATTTAATTTAATATGGAATGACTTAAAAAATGACTTAGTAAAGCAAGATATTGTATTTGAAAATCAACCTAAAATAGTAAATAATCTAAACAAAGGAACATTTAATACATCATATTTATCAGATAAAAGTTATTACAAAGTATATGGAACTCCATCAATTGAATTAAAACAAAGAATAGAAAATGCTATAAAAGAAAAATTTAATGAAACAAGTGATATATTAAATGACTTTAATTGGGAAAGCCGTGGGCCAAGAGACTATTTTTTATATGCAATGTTAAAGAAAGAGTTTGAGTTCCCAAAAGTATTTACAAAATTAGATAAAGGAACATTTGGAGAGTATAAAAATGTAAGTTATTTTGGAATAAATAGTTCAACAGAAGAAGCTGTAAGAGACCAAGTTAAGGTATTGTATTATAATTCTAAGGAAGACTTTGCGGTAAAATTACTTACAAAATCTGAAGATGAAGTAATTATTTCAAAAGGAAATTCACAAAATACATTTGCACAAATATATGGTGAAATACAAAATGCAAGTGAAAATTATGCAGGAAATAAAGTGTTTTCAGAAATGGATAGATTACGAATTCCAAATATAGATTTTAATCAAAAAGAAGAGTTTACTGAGTTAGAAAATAAAACATTTTTATTTTCAGATGGAGAAGAATATGAAATAGAAAAAGCTGTACAAACAATAAAATTTTCTTTAGATGAAAAAGGCGGAAAAATTAAGAGTGAAGCTGGAATGATGGCAAAAAATACAGCAATTCTTGCACCAGGAGGACCAAGAGAATTTATTGTTGATGATACATTTTGTATTTTCTTAAAAGAAAGAAATAAAGATTTACCATATTTTGCAGCAAAGATTTCAGATATTTCACAAGTTCAAAGCGATGTAAAAAAATAAAGGGATTTTTTTACATCGCTTAACTTTTTATAAAGATTTCATTAAATCTTTTATATTAATTTGGATATTATCAACACCATTAAAAGAATTTATTTCAAGATTTCCAACCACATCAATTTTGTCGTCTATTTTATACTCAGAAGCAAGAGAACCTAAATTAAATCCAATAGCATTTACAATATTTTTATTATCTTTTAAAGTCAATTTTAAATGTTTTCCTTCAGAGAGTGCTCGAATAGAATCTATTTTTAGATTTTTAAATACAAATAAAGGATTTTTATTTTCTTCACCAAATGGTTCTAATTGCTTTAAACTATTAACCATATCTTTATTTATTTCATCTAAGCTTATTTGAGCATCTATTGTTAGAATTGGTACGAGTTCGTTTATATGTTTTTGAATAGAGACTTCTTCTAAAGCATTTTTAAAGTTCTCAAAATCAGATGTTTTTACATTTATTCCAATAGCCATAGAATGACCACCAAATCTATCTATGTAATCTTTACATTCTGTTAAAGCTTCATATAAATCAAATCCGGGTATGCTCCTTCCAGACCCTTTTCCATAATCACCTTCTTCACAAAGTAAAATACTTGGTTTGAAATACAATTCTGTTATTTTAGAAGAAACAATACCTATAACTCCGTGATGCCAATTTTTTCCCATTACAACAATAGTATTTTTTTCTGCTAAATTATTTTGCTCAATTTGAAGAATTGCGTCAGAATAAATACTTTTTTCAGTATCTTGCCTTATTTTATTATATTCATTTAGTTTTTGAGTAAGTTCATTTACTTCGTTTATATCTTTAGATAAGAATAATTGAAGAGCATCTTCTTGATGACCCATTCTTCCAGAAGCATTAATACGAGGAGCAATTCCGAATGATATTGTTGTAGAATCTATTCTGTTATAACCAGAAGCTTGAAGAATTGAACGTAATCCTAAATTTCTTGTTTGCTCAACAAGTTTTAAACCTAATTTAACAATAACTCTATTTTCATCAACTAAAGGAACAATATCTGAAATTGTACCAACACATACAATATCTAAATATTTTAAATAGTCTTTTTCCTCAAGACCTAGTTTCATACTAATTGCTTGAGTTAGTTTAAAGACAACTCCAACACCAGCTAAATTCCTAAATGGATATTTATTGTCTTTGCGTTTTGCATCAACAACTGCTAGTGCTTTTGGAAGTTCTGAACTTGGTTCATGATGGTCTGTAATTATAGTTTCAATGCCTAATTCATTTGCATAATTTACTTCTTCTACAGCAGAAATTCCACAATCTACAGTTATCATTAAAGTATAACCTTGATTAGCAATAGATTCTACAGCTTTTTTATTCAAACCATAACCTTCATTTAGTCTATTTGGAATATATTCATCAACTTTAAGACCTCTTTCTTCAAGAAAGCTTTTTAATACAGTAACACTTGTAATTCCATCAACATCGTAATCACCATAAATAATAGTTTTTTCACTATTTTTTATTGCTTGTAAAATTCTATTTACAGCAATTTCCATGTCTGGCATTTCATAAGGATTATAAAAATCATTTCGTTTAGGATTTAAAAATTTTTGAATTTGTTTTTCTTCAGTAATCCCTCTATTTACTAGAATTGTTGATAGTAATTTATTGATATTATATTTTTCTTGTAGTTCTTTTACTTTCTCATCATTTACTTGATATATTTGCCACTTTTTGTTCATATCTATTTCCTTTCAAATAATAAATTTTCTGAATTAATTTTACTATTTTATACACAAAATAGCAAGAGTTTATCAATATATTGACTAAACTAGCAAAAAATGGTAAAATATAATAAGGCACAGCTTTGTGAATGCGACAAGTATATTGTTGCAACATATACGAATGATGTGCAAATAAAAATAAAGAGGTAGTTAGAAATGGCAACAGCACAAGTGAGAGTTATCGGAAATTATTTTATTATTCCTAATAATGAAAAAGGAGGCTTTCAAAAGGTACAAAAATGTGAAATGCTTGGTTGGAAATGTTCGATTCAGCCAAACGAAACCATTATTTGTTATAATGCTCAGGAAGCGTATGACGGATGGCACATTAAACGGCTGATCATCACCAAGAAAGGCCAAGTTAAAATTATTGAAAAGCTTGGTGAAAACGACAAAAGTAGGACTGTACAAAAGTTTTACTTGACCCGTAAGGGGGAGAAACTTGGAATTATGAATCTTCTTATTGGCCTGTCTGATGGATGGGTTGATGGAAGGAAGATTTATGTTAGGAAAGGAGACTTAAATAATTTCATGCATAGTCATGGAATTACGGCAATTCATCAGGCAAATCCGAACACGTTATATTCTATTCAGAATAAAACGTGTAAAACTGGAGATGGATATCAATACGAAAGACTTCTGACCGATGGCCATTGTGAAGTAACATCGACCATTGACATTCCGAATGGGTTGATGGAAAACTCCATTACTAAAGTAAGGGTAACAGGCGCTACATTTGTTATTAAGGAGCAGATGCAAAACCTGAAGTACAATTTTGAAGAAAGAACTTGTGTTATCTTTACGAGAAGTAAGGATATCACTAACATGGAATTACCTATTCTGTAACGGAATAATTCGTATATGTTATAAAGAGGTGAGGAGCTATAATTAGTTCCTTACCTCTTTAATATTATGAAAAAATTTTAATAACCTCTTTTAATTTATAGAAAATTGATATAGAATAAGAGCTAGCAAAAGGGGGAAAAGATATGACACAAAATTATACAATAAAAGATATTATAGATAAAGTAAAGAAAAATAAGAGATGGCCAGATGTAAAGCTAATTCAAAGAGCTTATAATTATGCTGTTGAAAAACATGGAGACCAAAAAAGAAAATCTGGAGAACCATATATAATTCACCCAACAAATGTAGCATATACAATAGCAGAATTAGGACTAGATGAAAAAACAATTTGTGCAGCTTTGTTACATGATGTTGTTGAAGATACAGATGCCACATATGAGGACATAGAAAAAGAATTTGGAACAGAAATTGCAGAGATGGTTGATGGTGTAACTAAATTGAAACTAATACAGCATGCCTCTATTGAAGAAAATCAAGTTGAAAATTATAGAAAAATGTTTTTAGCAATGGGAAAAGATATAAGGGTTATTATAATTAAACTTGCAGATAGACTACATAATATGAGAACATTAGAATATCTAAAAAGAGATAGACAAATTGCTATAGCTCAAGAAACTATGCAGTTATATGCACCATTAGCAAATAGATTAGGTTTATATTCTATGAAATGGGAATTGGAAGATTTAGGATTTAAATATTTACATCCAGAGGAATATAGAGAATTAATAAAAGGAATAGAACAAAAAAGAGAAGAACGCCTTAAGTTTATAGAAAAAATTATGTCAGATATAAGAGTGCAATTAAAAAAACAACATATTGAAGCAGAAGTAACTGGAAGAGCAAAACATTTATATAGCATATATAGAAAAATGGAAAGAGATAATAAAACATTAGACCAAATTTATGATTTATTTGCTTTAAGAATTATTGTTAATTCAGTAAAAGACTGTTATGCAGCATTAGGTGTTGTACATGAAATGTATAGCCCTATGCCAGGGAGATTTAAAGATTATATAGCTGTGCCTAAGACAAATATGTATCAATCAATACATACAACATTACTTGGAGAAAAAGGGACTCCATTTGAAGTTCAAATACGTACTTGGGATATGCACAGAATAGCAGAATATGGTATTGCGGCACATTGGGCATATAAGGAAGCAAATTATGGAAGCAAAAAAGGGCAAAAAATAGTAGCTGTTCAAGAGGATAAATTAGCTTGGTTAAGAGAAACGTTGGAATGGCAACAAGAAATGCAAGATCCTCAACAATTTTTGGAAACCTTAAAAACAGAACTATTTGAAGATGAAGTATATGTATTTACTCCAAAAGGAGCAATAAAAGTTTTGCCAAGAGGAGCAACTCCAATAGATTTTGCATACAGTATTCATGCAGAAATTGGTAATCACATGGTAGGAGCTAAAATAAATAGTCAAATGGTTCCAATTATTACTCCAATAAAAAATGGGGACATTGTAGAAATTCTTACATCGGATAATTCTAAAGGGCCAAGTATGGATTGGCTAAAATTCGTAAAAAGTTCTGCTGCCAAGAACAAAATAATGTCATGGTTCAAAAAAGAAAATAAGTCAGAGAATATTGAAAAAGGAAAAGAATTAATTGAGAAAGAACTAAAAAGAATTGGAATGTCATATGCTGATTTATTTAAACTAGAATATATTAATCCAATGTTAGATAGATATAAATATAAGAGTTTAGAAGAGATGTATGCAGCAGTTGGTTTTGGAGCAATTACTGCACAAAAAATAATTGCGAGAATGCTAATAGAATATAGAAAAGAACACAAAGAAGAGCCAATTGAACAAAAAATAGAAGAATTATCAATAGCCAGACGAAACAATACAAAACCATCAAGTTCTGGAATTGTTGTAAAAGGTATAGATAATTGTTTAGTAAAACTTTCAAAATGTTGTAATCCATTACCAGGTGATGAGATAATAGGATATATAACCAAAGGAAGAGGAGTTTCTGTTCATAGAAAAGACTGTGTTAATGTAAATGAATTGTTAAAAGAAGAAAATAGAATAATAGAAGTTCAATGGTATAATCAAGAAAAAGTAAGTTATACTGTAGAAATAGAAGTTTTTGCTAATGATAGAAATGGGCTTTTAGCAGATATTGTTCAAAAAATAAATGACTCTAAAGCTAAAATTTTAGGAGTAAATGCTAGAGCAACTAAGGAAAGAATTGCTATAACAGAAGTAACTCTTGAGGTTGATAGCTTAGAAAGTTTAAATAAAATTATACGAGAATTAAGAAGAATAGATAGTGTATATGATGTAAATAGAAAAAAGTAGAAAGGACAAATAAGATGAAAAAAGTAAAAGAAAAATTAAAATCAATAACATTAAAACAATGGCACATTGTACTAATAGTAGTAGGAATAATATTTGTATCATTAGGAGCTTTTCACAATAATTTATGGTTTGACGAATGTTATTCGGCAGGATTAGCAAGACACACATTTGGAGAAATTTGGACAATAGGAGGAAATGACGTACATCCAATCTTATATTATTGGATGTTAAGAATAGTATATTTGCTAACTGGTGGTTCGATTATGGCATATAAAATTTTTTCAGTTATACCAATAGCAATTATGATAATTCTTGGATACACACATATAAGAAAAGATTTTGGAGGAAAAACAGGATTTATATTTTCATTTTTATGTGCATTTTTACCAGAAATGGCTCAATATGCAATAGAAGTAAGAATGTATTCATGGGCAATCCTTACAGTAACAGTACTTGCAATATATGCATATAGACTAACAAAAGAAGATAACACAAAAGATTGGATAATATTTGGAGTATCAAGCTTAATGAGTATATATCTACATTATTATGGATTAATGGCTGCAGGATTAATAAATGTATTTTTATTAATATATTTGATTGTAAAAAAGAGAAAAAAAGGAATAATTTTTATAGTTTCAATGGGAATTGTTCAAGCAGTTGCATATCTACCATGGTTAGTAAATTTTGCAAGACAACTAGGAAATGTATCAAGTGGATATTGGATAGGATTTTCATTTCCACAAACTCCAATGGAATTGCTAAGTTCACAATTAGCAGGATATGTTAGAACATCAGGATATACAGGATTATTAGTACCAACAGTATTGGCTTTGGAATTATATGGATATATGATATACAAAACATATAAATATGCTAAAGCAAAAGAAAATTTAAATGCATTTAAATGGTCGGTAATTGTATATTTTGCAGTAATACTAGCAGCAATTATAATTACAGCAGTAATGAAAACATCAATTTTATATTATAGATATTTATTTGTAATAACAGGTTTATACATATTTGCAATAAGTTTTATATTAGGAAAAGAGCAAAACAAAGTTGAAATAGTTTCAATACTTTCAGTAATTGCAATATTAGGAATTTATAATAATGTAGGATTAATGCAAGAAAATTATAGTAAAACAAATATGGAACCAATTAATTATATGAAAGAAAATATCAAAGAAGGAGATACAATTGCATTTGCAAATTTAGGTGGAGGATTTGTTTTATCTATTCATTTTGCTGACAATCAAGTATATTTTTATAATGCTGATAATTGGGGAGTAGAAGAAGCATATAAAGCTTTTGGACCTAATTATGATACAGTTGTAAATAAAGAATTTGTTAAAGAATGTTCAAATAGAGTTTGGATTGTTGATGATCCAAATGGAAAATTCTATGAAGATGTGTTTAAAGAAGAAGGATATAACAAAGTTTCTGAAAAAGTATATTATACTAAATATCATGGATATAATTACAAAATAATGTTAATAGAAAAATAAAAAAAGTGGCTTCGTATGAAAGCCATTTTTTTATTCAAGACCATATTTCTTTTTAAATCTGTCAGCTCTACCACCTTTTGTGTCAAGTCTTAAGTTACCTGTCCAGTATGGATGACATTTTGAGCAAACATCTACTTTTAAATCTTTTTTTGTTGAACCAACTTCTAAAACATTTCCACATGCACATGTAATTGTTGTTTGGTTATATGTTGGATGTATTCCTTCTTTCATGTAAAATTCACCTCTTTCTCAAAACAGTAATTTTGCCAAATATTATATTAACATATTTGTATTTTTTTTTCAAGTTATTTGTCTAAATTTTTATTTTGCTCTTGTTCTTGTTGATTTACATATGTTGCTGAAGTTTCTAGTTCATTTTTTAAAGATAGTTTACGAACACATTTATTCATAATATTAAATATACATGCAACTATTAAAATAAAAAAACCAATCTTTTTCCAATACTTAGCTAACATAATAATCTCCTTTAAAAATTTATACATTACTAATTATACTATATTTAATATATATTTGTCAATAAAATTTGAGATTTTGGGGTAAAATAATTATAAAAGAATGAGAAATTTTGTGAAGGAGAAGGTTAAATGAAGAAAATTGCTATAAGTCTAATAATAATTGCAGTAACAATAGCTGGAGGTGTGATAGCTTGGAATCTCTGGGATTCGAATAATAATAAACAAGCACAAACTAATACTTCAAATTATCAAGCTCAAAGAAGTAGTACAAATACACCTAATAATAGCACAAATACAAATAGTACAAATCCAGTAGCTCAAAATGAAGCAGAAATAGCTACATTTTCAACTAAAATTCATAATAAAGATCCAAAGAGACAAAATAATGTAACAATTACTTGTAATACTTTAAATTCAAAAAAGATAAGTGCCGGAGATATATTTTCTTTTTGTGATATTGTAGGAAAAGCAACTATTGAAAAGGGATATCAGGAGGCAGATATTTTTGTGAATGGTGAGAAAAAGCAAGGACTTGGTGGAGGAAATTGCCAGGTGAGTACGACATTGTACAATGCAGTACTACAAGTTCCTGAATTAGAAGTGTTAGAAAGACATCAGCATAGTGCACATGTGCCATATATAAAAGATGGTAAAGACGCAGCAGTTTCATATGGTGCATATGATTTTAAATTTAAGAATAATACAGCAAACACGATAAAAATAGTAATGGAAAATACAGAGAATGATATTACAGCTAAAATATTAAAAATAGAATAAAATAGGGCACTTTGAGTGTCCTATTAATTTTATAAATTAAAATTAAAATATTGTAAAAATAAAAAGGTATAAAATGCAGAAAAGCAAGCATGTAGTAATTTACCTAAAATATAAGGTTTGATAGATAAATCAGTTTTAGAGATAACACTCCAAACTTGTAATAAAACAGAAATACCACCAAATCCAAGCAAAAAAGAAGCGAGAATAATATTAATGGATAAATGTTTTTCAGTTATATTGCAAATTATATTAAGACCATTAGTCAATTCTAAAATTCCACAAGAAAAGCCTTTACAAAATTTTGTAGGAATGTGCAAAAAGCTAAATATAGGAGATAACAAATCCGCAAAAACATCTAATAAATGACTAGTGTTTAAAATTGAAATTACAACTGAAAACAACACAACAAATCCACCAATCAATAAAATAGTATTAATCGAATTTGAAATGCTGTTTCCTATAATTCCGCCTAAATTAGATAGTGTAAGACTTTCTTTAGATGAAGTGTATTTATTAGAATTAGATATGTACGAATTTTTCTTATATTTCCAAAATCTAAAAACTATTCCAACAGTGATAGACGCAAGAAGATGAGTAATAAGCAAGATAAAGCCAATAGTAGAATTAGCAAACATACTTATACCAACAGTTCCAACAATAAATAAAGGACCAGAATTGTTAGTAAAACTTAAAAGACGTTCACATTCTTCTTTGGAACAGATATTATTTGTTCTAAAATCAGCAGCAATTTTTGCTCCCATAGGATATCCACTAATAATTCCCATAATAAAAGCAAAGCTTCCTTCACCACGAATATTAAAAACAGGCTTCATAAATCTATTTAAAAGTTTTCCAAGATAATATGTGAATGGTGTATGAGAAAGAAGTTCTGTTGCCACAAAAAAAGAAAATAAAGATGGGACAATAGAATTTGCCCACAAAGTCAAACCTTTTTTGGCAGCAGATAAATTACTAGTGGAAAATAGAATAAGGCAAATAGTAAACAAGGTTAATATAAAAGGCAATAATAATTTTTTGATTTTAAAAATATAAAAATAACTTTTTTTCATGTCACACCTCTATAAAATCTATGCAAAACAAGCTAAAAATATGTTTCGAAAAAATGTTCGAAAATTTTACAAAAAAGTATTGACAAAATGAAAATTAGGATATAAAATAGGAACAGAAAAACGAACAAGAGTTCAAATGACGAGGAGGAAAATAAAATGAGTATATTTGGAAGAAAAGAAAATGTAATAACATACACTGTAAATAAGGCAGTAAACAGAAATATGTATATAACAGTTCAAAATGGTGAAGTTGTTGTAAATGCACCATGGTATTTTACATCAAATAAAATTCAACAAATAGTTCAAGAAAAGAAAAATTGGATCTTAAGCAAAATGCAAGAATATGAAGAAAATCTTTCAAATATACAATCAGTAAAGATTTTTGGAAAAAACTATGATGTACAAGTAGAATACAAAAATATAAAAGCACCAGAATTGAATTTAAGAGAAAATTATAAGATAGAAATAATCTTACCAGCAAAATATAAAAAAGTTGGAAATGAACAAATCTTAAAAATGTCAATAGAAAAAATGTATGAACAAATAGCAAATACAGAAATTGAAGACATAATGGAGAAAACAAGAAAAATGTTAGGAATAGCTCCAGAAGATTACGAAATAAGAAAAATGGAAAAAACATTAGGAAAATGTGAAGATGGAAAAATCACAATAGCTCCTGAGCTAATGCAATATAAAAGAGAAGTAATAGAATATGTAGTTGCACATGAATTCTGTCATCTAAAATATAAAACACACGGAAAGAGATTCTACCAAATTATAGAAAAATATATTTCAGATTATAAAAAATACGAAAGAGAAATTCAAGAATATGAATATTAAAATAAATAAAAATTTGCAATATAATAGTTGCAAATTTTTGTTTAATATGTTAAGATAATTTGCGGTAGAAGTACTATAATTTTATAATTGGGGCATCGCCAAGCGGTAAGGCATCGGACTCTGACTCCGACATTCCTGTGTTCGAATCACAGTGCCCCAGCCAAATTTTCAAAAATATTTTAATTTTTAATTCTTGATAGTTTTATCTATAAATTTAAATAACTAATAAAAATTCCAATAAAAATAAGAAATAATTGATTTGATGAATAATGTGAAATTTAAACAATAAATAAGTTTATATTGGGGAATAAGACAGGAAATATATAACCAACAACAAGAAAAATGTAGAAAATCTCGCACCATTAGTGGCAGAATTTAGCTGGAGCAAGAATGTGGCTATAATGGAAAAATGCAAAGACCAAGAAGGGTTAAAATATTAATAAATAAAGGAGAGATTATATGCAATCAGAAACAAATAGAATAGAAAACAAAGAGCAACTAAACGAAGAATTTGAGCAAGAAGTTATTGCATTTCTTAATTACAAAGAAGGTGGAATAATTTATATTGGTATTAATAAAAATGGACAAGCGGTTGGCATTAAAGATATTGATTTAACTCAGTTACAAATTAAAGATAGAATAAAAAATAATATACAACCATCTACTTTAGGATTATTTGATGTAACTGTTGAAACAATAGATAATAAAGTAGTAATAAAAGTTACAATATCAAGTGGAACTGAAAAGCCATATTATTTAAGAAAAAGAGGAAGAACACCAGAGGGATGTTATATTAGAGTTGGAAGTAGTAAAGAAAGAATGACTGAAAAAATGATTGATGATATGTATGCCAAAAGAGTTAAATATACATTAAAGGAAATAGAATCACCAAGACAGGAGCTAACATTTAATCAATTAAAGATTTATTATGAAGAACATATTTTAATGCTTAATGATAATTTTTTGCAAAATCTTGATTTGTTAACAAGTGATGGAAAATATAATTATAATGCTTTTCTATTAGCAGATGAAAATAATGTTTCTATAAAAGTGGTAAAATACTTAGGAACAGATAAAATGGAATTAGTTAAAAATTAAGAATATGGATATCGTTGTTTAATTACTGCTACTCAAAGAATTTTGGATAGACTTGATGCTGAAAATACAACATATGCTAAAATAGAATATTTTGGAAGGAAAGAACAAGAAATGATTGATAGTGCAGCTTTAAAAGAAGCAGTTATCAATGCAATAGTTCATAATGATTATTCTTATGGAAATTCTCCAATTATAGAGTTATATTCTGATAGAATTGAAATAACTTCTGCAGGAGGCCTACCACAACAATTATCGAAAGAAGATTTTTTTGGAGGAGTTACTGCTCCGAGAAATAAAGAATTAATAAGGGTATTTAAAGATGTAGATTTGATTGAAAATATCGGATCAGGAATATTAAGAATTTTAAAAGTATATGATAAAGATTCATTTATATTTTTGGATAATTTTTTACGAGTATCATTTAAATACAGAGAAAATCCATTTGAATATGATCAAGAAATTAGCCAAGAAAGTTACCAAAAACAATTAAATGAAACTCAAAATAAAATTATAGTACTTATTAAACAAAATCCCAATATTACGCAAAAAGAAATGGCTAAAATGCTAGATATGTCACGAGAAAAAGTAAAATATCATATAGCTGTATTAAAAGAAAATAACATGATTATTAGAGAAGGTTCTACTAAAAAAGGAATTTGGAAAATTTTAAAATAATTTCTTGGTTGAAAAAACAACCAAGAAAACGACCAAGAAATAAAAATGAAAAAAATATATATGGTGAATTTAACTTATAGATATTGACTTTTATGAGTAGTAATAGTATAAAAAATATAGAATAATAAACTTATGAAAAGAGGAAAAAATGGGGAAATTTACAGTTAGAAATGGGCAATATGTTATTTTTGCCAAAGATGTAAAACAAGCAAGAAAGGTTATAAGTCAAGAATTGCAAAGGGTCGATAAAATAAGAGAAAAAATGGCTAACTTATTAAGTCAAGATGGGGTAGCAATGCAAAATTTTATGGAAAATACATCAGAAGAAAATTTAAATATATATTTTTATGATGAGACATCTTTGATATATGATGATCTCAAAAATGCAACAACAAAAGGTGAAGTAAGACAAAGAAGTAATGAAAATGGAAAATTTACTTATGATTTAGCATATCGCTATCCAGAAATACAAGGACATAATGCTGACTTTAGGTTAGCACATGAAATGGGACACTTAATGTTAAATCCATCGAATGCAAGAAGACAAACTTATGATAAAGAAACTGATACTAGACAAGTTTCTGGCTTAATGAGAGTGCCTAGAGAGCAAGAACGTAATCCTAATGCAATTTATGGAACAAGAATGCAAGAAAATGCTATAAATTTAATTGCTGAATTAGCAATCAGAGGAGAATATAGTGCAGATGATATAATGTCTGGAAAAGTAGATGTATCAGAATTTAATTTATATAAAAAGTGTGATGACTTAGTAAAATTACTTGCTGTTTCAATGAGGAATGATTTTGAGAATGAGATGAGTTTTGAACAATTAGTAGAAAATAAAATAGATTCTTTTATCGAGCATTCTGATGGTAGCAAAGAACCAGCAAATACATTTTTTTATGGTGTTTTAAATGACTCTAGCATTATAGAGAATGAATTTGATAAGTATATGGGGAAAGGTGCTTGGAGAGATTTAGATACATTTATTACTAATTTGCATAACACTAATATTAGTAAAGAACAATTTGATATGGTATTTAAAGAAGCTCAGGGAATGATTATTGAATTTGCAAATACTAGAATTCAAGAAAAATATAAAGAAGCAGTTGCAAGAAATGGGCAATCGGTTCCAACTATTGCTAATAAAATAAATATGATTAATGAAATGACTGGAATTGAATTAGAGCAAGAACAATTTAAAGAGCAAATAATTGATAAGAATAATGTAGTTCAATTCCTAGAGGGATATAGTATTAATGAATATGGAGAAATAATTAGACCTGCAAGAAGAGAAATACAAGAGCAAGTTCAAGAAAGTATTGATGTACAACAAACTGAAAGTAAATTGACATTAAAGCAAAAAGTAGCACAATTTTTACAAAAAAATAATTTATTTATGAACTTATCATTTGTTGACAAATTTGTTCATAAACAATTAGATATATTTCCGGCACGTACAGAAATAGTAAGACAAACAAATGCAGGAATAGCAAGCAGAACAAGAAAAAACTTTATAAACCAATTAACCAATTTTGGCGCATATAGGAATCTTCCACCAATTCAAAGAATGTCTAATCCAGAAAAAATAGCACAAATGAGAAGAGAAATGGAACAAAAAGAGCAAAATAATGATGATAGCGAAAGAGGTTAGAGTTAAAATATTTTTGCTAAAAAGTATTACAAAACAACTGCAAAAATAAAAAAGGCTAGTTAATAAAAGCATCTTTTGGGTGCTTTTATTTTATGTTAGGAAAAATATGTTAGAGGAAGATAGGTTAAAACATTCACTAGCAGTGGTAAGAAAAATGGTTGAAAGATATTAAAAAAGATAAATAAATTCACATTTATAATAAAGAAAAAATATATTAGTTGAAAAGAACAAAAAAATATGTTATAATTCAAAAAGCATAAAAAATAGAAAATGAATATGATATTGACATTCAAAAAGTAATTTTTATGCTTGCGATAGCCATGAACTTGGTGAAACAGTTATTGGAGACTTAACACAGTTTCAAATTTCAAGAGATGAAAAAGAAAAAATTGAACATCAAGCAGTACACAAGATTTTGAGTGAATTGATTGATGGAAAACAAATCGAAGAATTGTTTTTGGAATTTGATGCACATGAAAGTAAGGAAGCACAATTTGCATATCAGTGTGATAAACTTGAATGTGATTTGCAATGCAAATTGTATGATGAGCAAAATTGTGTGGATTTGCATAATCAATCCAATAATGATACAATTCATGATAAACAAGTACAAAAATTATTCGAAAATGGAGCAACCTGGTCAGAGATGTGGTTAAAGTTTGGACAAGCTAAATATCCATATGATGAAAACTTTATGACTGTTTCTAAATATGCAATGCAACATAGCTTATTAAAATCAAAAGAAAAATAAAAAATAAAATTTAGAACATTTGCTGTAAAAAGTAAATGTTCTAAGAATTTTAGAAAAAGGAGAAAAGAAAAAATGAAAAAAGAATATGTGATAATAGGAATAGTAATTTTAATAATTATAATAGGAGGAATAGTAATGGCTTATACAAAATCAAAGCAAAAAGCAAATGAAAATGAAAATACAAATACAGTAAGTGAGCAAAATAGCGAAGAAAATAAATACAGTAAAGGAACACACCATGCAGAAATAGTAATAAAAGATTATGGAACAATTAAACTAGAATTAGATGCAGATACAGCACCAATAACAGTTGCTAACTTTGCCAAATTAGCAGATGAAGGATTTTATGATGGGCTAACATTTCATAGAATAATATCAGGATTTATGATACAAGGTGGAGATCCAAACGGAAATGGCACAGGAGGAAGCAAAGAAAATATTAAAGGTGAATTTTCAGCAAATGGTGTAAAAAATACAATATCACATACAAGAGGAACAATTTCAATGGCAAGATCAAGTGCATATAACAGTGCTAGTTCACAATTTTTTATAATGCATGAAGATAATACAGGATTAGATGGATTATATGCAGCATTTGGAAAAGTTACAAGTGGAATAGAAATTGTAGACCAAATTTGTCAAAATGTACAACCAGTAGATAATAATGGAACAGTATTAAAAGCAAATCAACCAGTAATAGAAAGTATAAAAATGATAGACTAATAAATTAACAGAGAAAGGAAATTAAAAATGAAAATAGGAATAGTAGGATTACCAAATGTAGGAAAAAGTACAATGTTTAATAGTATAACAAAAGCAGGAGCAGAATGTGCAAATTATCCATTTTGTACAATAGAGCCAAATGTAGGAGTAGTAGCTGTTCCAGATGAAAGAATAGACAAATTAGCAGAAATGTATAAACCACAAAAAGTAACAAAAGCAATTGTAGAATTTGTAGACATAGCAGGATTAGTAAAAGGAGCAAGTAAAGGAGAAGGATTAGGAAATAAATTCTTATCACACATTCGTGAAGTAGATGCAATAGCTCAAGTAGTAAGATGTTTTGAAAATCCAAATGTAATACATGTAGACGGTAGTGTTAATCCATTAAGAGATATAGAAACAATTAATTTAGAATTAATATTTGCAGATATGGAAACATTAGAAAAAAGACTTGACAAAGCAAAGAAAAATCTAAAAGCAGATAAAAAATATCAAGCAGAAATAGATTTAATAGAAAAAATTAAAGCAAATCTAGAAAAAGGAATACCAGCAAGAGCAATAGAATTTAACGAAGATGAACAAGAAATCGTAAAAGATATGTTTTTATTAACAGCAAAGCCAATACTTTATATTGCAAATATATCAGAAGATCAGATTGGAAATGCAGAAAATGAACCAATGGTAAAACAAGTAAAAGAATATGCTGCAAAAGAAGGAGCAGAAGTTATACCATTATGTGTAAAAATTGAAGAAGAATTATCTGGATTAGAAGAACAAGATAAAAAAGAGATGCTAGAAGCACTTGGATTAGAGGAATCAGGATTAGATAAATTAATTAAAAAGAGTTATGACTTATTAGGATTAATGTCATTCTTGACTGCAGGAGAACCAGAAGTAAGGGCATGGACAATAAAGAAAGGAACAAAAGCACCAAAAGCAGCTGGAAAAATCCATTCAGATATAGAAAGAGGATTTATAAAAGCAGAAGTAGTATCATTTGATGATTTAGTAAGAGAAGGATCTATGGTAGCCGCAAGAGAAAAAGGATTAGTACGTCAGGAAGGAAAAGAATACATTATGCAAGATGGAGATATAGTATTATTTAAATTTAATGTGTAAAACGTGAAAAAATGAGTAAAATAGCTTAAAGAAAGATACAAGAAAAAATTTACAACAAAAAAATAAAAAAAATATGCAAAAAAACTTGCATTTGACAAAAAAATGTAGTATAAATATAAAGAAGAGATAAATACTATAGATAAAAGAAAGAGGTATGAAAATGAAGAAAGAGAAAATATTGAAAATAATCGTTGTATTAATTTTAGGAGTTACATTACTTGCAATGTCAACAAGAGTATTTGCAGCAGTAGGAGATAGCGATGGACTTATGGATTTGTATGATGACACAACAAACCAATTAAATACTACAAATACAAATAATACTAATACTAATACAAATCTATTAAATACAAATACATTAAATACGAATACAAATATAACTAATACTAAATTAAATACAAATAATTACAATACAAATTTACCAAAAGCAGGTGCTGCTGAAAATAAAATGTTAGGAGTAGCATTCACAGTATTAGCTATAACAGCCGTATATGCATATAAAAAAGTAAAAGAATATAAAAACATATAAGAGAAAAGTAAAATAAAGGTTTCTTACAGAGAAAATTAGCCTTAGGTTGAGAACTAATTTAAGAAAACGTATTTGAAAACTAATTCTTTAAGTTTCTAGTGAATAAGCTAGACGTGTAAGATACGTTATAATCAATAAATTAAGTTAAAATTAGGATGGAACCGTGCATGCACTCCTATAGATGTAAGTCTATAGGAGTGTTTTGTAGTTTATGTCAAAAAATGGCCATATTTTGATATAAGTGCAAAAAACTCTGGTCCACACAATTATAAAATAGGAGGTATAATTATGATTAAAGTAACACTAAAAGATGGAAAAGTACTAGAGGTAGAAGAAGGAAAAACAGTATTAGAAGTTGCAAAACAAATTAGCGAAGGATTAGCAAGAATGGCAACATGTGCAACAGTAAATGGAGAAGTAAAAGACTTAAGATATGAATTAAAAGAAGATTGTAATTTAAGCATAGAAACATTTGAAAATAGTGAAGATGGAAAAAAAGCATATTGGCATACAACAGCTCATATCATGGCACAAGCTGTAAAAAGATTATTTCCAAACACAAAATTAGGAATAGGACCAGCTATTGAAAATGGATTTTACTATGATTTTAAAGTAGAAAAACCATTAACAGAAGATGATATGAAAAAAATTGAAGAAGAAATGAAAAAGATAATCAAAGAAGATTTGCCATTAGAAAGAAGTTCATTATCAAGAAAAGATGCAATCAAATTAATGAAAGATAAGAATGAAGATTTCAAAGTTCAATTAATAGAAGAATTACCAGAAGGAGAAGAAATTTCATTCTATACACAAGGTGAATATATAGACTTATGTGCAGGACCTCATTTAATGAGCACAGGAAAAGTAAAATCAATTAAAATATTATCAACATCAGCAGCATATTGGAAAGGAAATCAAGAAAATGATTCAATGCAAAGAATTTATGGAATTTCTTTCCCAAAAGCAAGTCAATTAGAGGAGCATTTAAAATTGCTAGAAGAAGCTAAAGAAAGAGATCATAGAAAAATAGGAAAAGACTTAGAATTATTTATGACACATGAATTAGTTGGTTCAGGACTTCCAATGTATTTGCCACATGGCGCAACAATAAGAAGAATATTGGAAAGATATATTCAAGATAAAGAAATTGCATTAGGATATAGCCATGTATATACACCATCACTTGCAAATGTAGAATTATACAAAACAAGTGGACACTGGGATCACTATAAAGAAGACATGTTCCCACCAATGAAAATGGATAATGAAGAAATGGTTTTAAGACCAATGAACTGTCCACATCACATGTTAATATATAAGAGCAAAACACGTTCTTATAGAGATTTACCAATAAGAATTGGTGAACTTGCAAATGACTTCAGATATGAAAATAGTGGAGCTGTTTGTGGACTTGAAAGAGTTAGACAAATGTGTCAAAATGATGCACACTTATTTGTAAGACCAGACCAAATAAAAGAAGAAGTTGGAAATGTATTAAAATTAATAAAAGAAGTATATCAAAAAGATTTTGGATTTTCACCAGATTCATTTAAATATAGATTGTCTTTAAGAGATAAAAACAATAAAGCAAAATATATTGATAATGATGAAATGTGGGAAACAGCAGAAGCACAATTAAGAGCAATTTTAACAGAGATGAATATAGACTTCTATGAGGCAGAAGGAGAAGCCGCATTCTATGGACCAAAGATTGATATTCAAATAAAAACAGCACTAAATCATGATGTAACAATTCCAACATGTCAATTAGACTTTGCATTACCAGAAAGATTTGATTTAAGCTTTATAGGAGAAGATAATAAAGAACATAGACCAGTAGTAATTCATAGAGCAATACTTGGTTCTTCTGATAGATTTATTTCATTCTTAATAGAAGAAACAAAAGGAGCATTCCCACTATGGTTGTCACCAGTTCAAGTTAAAATATTACCTATAACAGATAACCAAATTGAATATGCAAAAGAGGTTGAAGAGAAATTAAGAGAAAATAGAATAAGAGTAGAATTAGATGAGTCTAATGAAAAAGTTGGATATAAAATTAGAAAAGCTCAACTTGAAAAAGTTCCATATATGCTAGTTTTAGGAGCAAAAGAACAAGATGAAAAATTAATTGCAGTACGTTCAAGAAAAGCTGGAGATATTGGACAAATGAAATTAGATGAATTTATTTCAAAATTAAAAACTGAGATTGAAACAAAAGCAATAAGTGAATAGACGCCAAGAGGTGCTGGATATTTGTCCAGCACCTCTTGGCGTTGTAGAAGGATTGCAAACTTTTTTTGCAAATTACTTGGACTTCAAGAGCTTTGCAGCTTCTGAGATCATAGAGATAGCTTCTTTGCTTGCAATTACTTCCCACGGATCAAAACCGTTTTCGAGAATCTTCCCGTAACTTTCCAAGAAATTCTGGAAAAGTTCGGAATTTTCAACAATAGTTGTTGCGGTAATGGGCTTGAAACGTCTAAATTTTTCCATATGCTGTTTTCCTTCCTCAGAAGAAGAGACTTCATCTGAAATCACAGATTCGGAAATTTCAGTTCCTTCTTCTGCAATATCAGAGGCTTCAGAATCCTCGATTTTCTCAATTGAATTGAGGCTCTCATCCTCGTTGCAAATTGCTTCGGGATGAGCCAGACGCCAGGCGTCAAGCTGTGCTGCCATGGGCGTATAGGGAGGAACTTCTTGAGAAGCAGCAAGAGTTTCTTTTCGAAGAACCTCAAGCAATTGACTTAATTCAGCAGCATAATTCTTGAGGCACATTGCTTCGGCACGCCCAAAGTGAAGGCTCCGGATTCCTCCAAAGAAGTTTCCTTCTTTGGGACTGTTAAGCAAGTATTGAACCCGCTCAAAGTCCTTGTTGGAGGCTGTTTGACAAAACAGCTCACAGTGCTCATAAGCAGCAACCATGATAATTCCATCATTTGTGGCTTGGGAAAGGTTTTTGAAAGCTGCTTTGCAGCTCTCAGGAACGTCCAGTTCCATAAATGCGGGGTAGACCTGTTTGCGTTGGTAACGAAGTTCGTTTCGCAGTGGTTGGACCAGTCCAGACGGAATGCAGTAAGTAGTAAGCTTGCAACTCTCACCATAAACGGTGGCATCGCTGTCTACACGCAGTCCTAAAGGTTTAAGACCTGATGCCGGATCTGCGGTAAGCTTCCACAGAATCTCAAAGCAGGTATCATGATCATCGGATTTTACGAAAGAATTGATAACCTGTTTGATTTTTTCCTGGGTAGCTTCAGGCAGCTTGGAAAGCTGCTTTACAAATTTTGACCGAAGCTCGATCGAATAAGTGGTGTTGCGGACATTGTTGCTAACATTTTTCATGTTGCAATCCTCCTAGTATTAATTTTTTTTACAAGGCTTTTGCCTATACCGTATATTATATCATACAAGCAATGTTATGTCAAATAATGTCAAAAGTGTATAAAAGAAGAAAAATGATTGACAATAATACTAAAGGTGTGTAAAATAGTGATAAGGAAGTAGTATAAATGGAAGATATTGAAATTAGAAGAGTAAAAAAAGAAGACTTATGGCAAGTAAGTACTATTTTAGTTGAAAGCTGGAAAACAGCATATAGAGGAATTATAGATACAGAATATTTAGAAAATTTAAAAATAGAAGACAAATATAAAAAAAGACTAAAAGATTATGATAAAACAGGTTTTATAGTTGCAGTCTTGAAAGAGGAAATTGTTGGATTGTGTAGGTATAAATCAGAAAATGTATCAGTTAAAGAAGATAAAGATATAGATTGTGAATTACTTGCATTATATGTAAAACCATCTTTAAAAGGACATGGAATAGGTCAAAAATTAATGAAGTATGTATTTCAAGACCAAATAAGAAATAAAAAACAAAAAATGATATTGTGGTGTTTTAAAGAAAATTATAGTTCAAGAAGATTTTATGAAAAAATGGGTGGAACTTTATATGCAGAAAGTGAAGTTGAAGTTGAAGGTAAAAAGTATCCTAAAGTAAGCTATATATATGATTTAGAACAAATACAATAATATAATTTAAGAGAGCAACAAATTTGCTAAAATGGCACAAAGGTTACTCTCTTTTTTATAAAATAGCTCCCAACACCAAAATTCCTAAATTGTCCTCATAAATTTGTCTAAATTGAGTGACAGGCAGAGGGCTAACGCCTAGACCAGCTTCAATAGTATAACCAGGTCTATTGTAATTTTGAATAAACCAATCCTTATAGCCAGCAAAGCAAGAATCATATGGAGTAGGCTCAAGAGAGTATCCACTAACATTAGTAAATTGAGTTCCAATTGCAAAGGCTCCAGGAGGATTGTAATTTTGAAATTGCCAATAAATAACTTCACCTTGGGTATGATAAGCAAGAACCAATCGGAAGTTATGTTGCAATGTAAAATTATAAACAGCTATAGCTTCTGGTTCTGTAAGAGGTCCATAACCCACAAAATCTCTAGGAGAGGGTCCGAGTAAATCCTTGAGAATATTTTATTTCACGAGCATTTTCCCATCCTGCTGGAAACTGAAGATTCAAATCTACACCACGAATATTTGCTTTCCAGCCATCAGGAAAAGGAATTGTAGGATATTCATCAGCTATCTTTTGGGCTTGTTTGTAAGACTGAGAAGTTGCAGGCAAAGCACCAGTAACTAAATCGACACCATCAGGATTAACTAATGGCACAATGTAAATAGAAACAGAGTCAAATAATCTTCTGGCTGAAAAATTCCAAATAGTAGAATTATTTTGAATAGCAGTACAATATTCATATAAAAATTCTAAAAAAAGAATAGAAGTTATCCATTCATTAGCATGATAACTTGCTGAATAAAATACTTCTTTTTGTCCACGACCAACTCTAATAAAAGGAATATCTTTTCCTAAAACACTTTTCCCAATTGAACCAGTTTGTAAAAACGGATAAGATTGTTTTAAAATTTGTAAATTTTCATATAATAAATTAGAACTAAAAATGAAATCGTCCATAAAAACCTCATTTCTGAATATTTTCTTGATATGTGGCAAAATACATATAAGAAAAATACTATTATTATTGTAATATCATATGACAAAAATGTAAAAATGTGATATAAATATGTAGGAAAGGAATGATGCGAATGAACGAATATATGGAAATTGCCAAAAACAAATCAATTCAAGGCTTTAAAAACAAGGAGGGAGGTCCTTTTGGTGCAGTAATAACTGATAAAAACGGAAATATAATAGCAGAGGGGAATAATAGGGTTTTATGCAGTAATGACCCAACTGCACATGCCGAGGTTGTAGCAATAAGAACTGCTTGCAAAAAATTAAAAACATATGATTTATCAGATTATATCTTATATACATCATGTGAGCCATGTCCAATGTGTTTATCAGCAATAATTTGGGCTAATATTAAAAAAGTATATTATGGATGCACAAAAGAAGATGCAGGAAATATAGGATTTAGAGATGATATAATTTACCAATATTTAAAAGGCGAAAATAAAGATTTAATAAATTTACAACAAATGGATAGAGACGAATGTATAAAGGCATTTGAGGAATATAAAAAGGAAAATGGGGTAATTTATTAATACAGATTAGGAGGACAAAAGATGATTGATAATATAGAGGTGTTATGCCATAGTTGCATAAAAATAAGTGGGGATAAAACGATTTATATAGATCCTTTTAGGATAGAGGAAGAGATGAAAGATGCGGATTTGATTTTTGTTACACATAATCATTATGACCACTATTCAGAGGATGATATAGAAAAAATAAAAAAGGATAATACACAAATTGTTGTTCCAGAAGATTTACTTACAAATGTGTTGAGATTTGGATTTGAACCACAAAATGTATTGGCGGTTGAGCCAAATAAGAAGTATAAAATAGACGGAATTGAGTTTGAAACAGTACCTGCTTACAATATTAATAAACAGTTTCATCCAAAAGTAAATGAGTGGGTAGGATATATTATAACATTAGATGGATTGAGATATTATTTTGCAGGAGATACTGATATTACAGAAGAAAGTAAAAAGGTAAAATGTGATGTTGCCTTTGTTCCTGTTGGGGGAACTTATACAATGAATGCTAAAGAAGCGGTTGATTTAATGCATATAATTAAACCACGAGTTGCGGTACCAATTCACTATGGTTGTATAGTTGGAACTCAACAAGATGCAGATTTTTTTGTGAAATGGCTAGGACCTGATATTGAAGGTGAAATATTGATGAAATAAATAAAAAACACTGTAGCGAATTAAATATTCGAGCAGTGTTTTTTTGGTCCTAATTTGGAACCTTAAATCTTGGAATAATTTTGGTGGAGATGAGGGGAGTCGAACCCCTGTCCATAACAAAATTCACATAAACTTCTCCGAGTGCAGTTAATTGTAAAAATTCATTTAATAAACGACAATCAACAAACGAAAACTAAACATATCTGCTAAATACCAACTGTTTTCGCAGAAAAAACAGCTTTGTTTCCCACTAAATGACACCAAATTAGAATATGTGGGGACACTCTAATAGGCGTTGCCGCAAACTAAGCAGCAAATGCTAATTCTGTATTATCAGCGTTTATTTTTAATTTCTCGTTTTTTAAGTGGCCAACGAGAATCCACTACTCGCTATTCATGCTTCAGATGAAATGTCGAAACCATTACATCCCCATATGCAATATTTATTATAATATATTTTATGGATAAATTCAATATAAAAAGAAACAATAATAAAAAGAAATGCTTTCTATTGCAAAAAATGCCAATAGAAAGCATCAATAGATTAATTAGAATTCAGTTGAACTCTAAGCTATGAGGAAGTTTTATTTATGATAATGAAAAATCGGGTCTGTATCCCAGATGCAAGTCTTAGAATGGTCTGCAACAGCAGAAGAATATAACTGCAAAGCAGGAATATTTACAATTCCATTTTCGGAATTGCTATCAACAATTGTAGCAATATCATGTTCCAGTCCAATAAGAATGACGTAATGTCCGTCAGTAAGTTCCGAATTGTTATAATACAAATTATCACATACATACATTGGAACAGGAACGCCATATTTAATGTTTTTCTTAATTTGCTCAATATGCTTCAAGCGAGTGTTCGTATAAGGAACTGTATTATCATTCGCAACGAGAGCAATCAACTCATCCAAGAAAAAAACACATCCATCCATTCCAAGGGGAATGTCATAAAGGTTTTTGGCGTCATCATACTTCCAAGAGCAGTACCCTTTTTTTACCATGAGTTTAGTCAGAGCAAAAATAGAATTTTCACGTTCGTCAAAAAGTGAAGGTTTGTCTACTGTCAAATTAGCCCTGGCACAACATAAGATTAAAAGGTTATAAATAGCCAAAATTAAACTACTATCAACTTTTGCAGTGCATTTCTTGTTAAATGGCAGAGAGGACAGCAATGGATCTCTTTTTAATGCAAACATTTTTTGCTTGCTGAATTCAATTGCTGTATCTACAAGCCGATTTGCCACGATATTAAACCAGCAAATATTATCAGGGCCTAATCTATTTGCTTCATCTATGCTATCCAACAACAGAAGATAAGTAGATTTAAGTCTATCACTTGCTCCAAAATGATAAGATATTCGCCGATTGTTTAATAAGGGTTCTTTTTGAAATTCGGGTAGATGAGTTAAAGAAACAGCATGCTTGCAAAATCTTTTTGTGTACACGATAAATTACCTCTCAATCAATCAATTTTTTTAATGTCCGGATATATCCGACTTTTTACCTCCTCAATAAAAAAAGTCGCAGTACTATTATATAACAGTATTTACATAAAGTCAAATGAAAATTCATTAATCGCAAAAGAATATTTATATAAATTAATGCATATTTTTTTCCTTTTTTGTCATAATAAGAGTATACTTAAAAAACAAAAAGGAGGAAGAATATGAAAGCAACAGGTGTTGTAAGAAGAATAGATGATTTAGGTAGAGTTGTAATACCAAAAGAAATAAGAAAAACATTACGTATAAAAGAAGGAGAACCTTTAGAGATATTTACAGATAGAGAAGGACAAGTAATATTAAAAAAATATTCACCAATAGGAGAATTGTCAGAATTTGCAACAGGATATGCAGAAACATTATCAAAAACAACAGGACATATAGCTTGTATTACCGACAAAGATACAGTTATAGCAATATCAGGTGGACCTAAAAAAGAATTTTTGGAGCAAAATGTTAGTGAAGAACTTGAACAATTAATGGAAGATAAAGAAGTTTATACAAGTAAAGAAAATAGTGATGTAGCAGTGCCTATAACAAAAAATGATAACAATGAAAGAAAATATAATGCACAAGTTGTATATCCTATTATTTCTAATGGAGATACAATTGGAACTGTAATTTTATTATCTAAAGAATCAAATACAAAAATGAATGAAGTTGAAAAGAAGGTTGCACAGTCAGCAGCTACTTTTTTGGGAAGTCAGATGGAAATATAGTGACAATTTGGGGTCGGTGTTTTTTTGACAGCTTGTTAAGAAAAACACCGACCCCAAATTGTCACCAAAATTATAACTTCAAGCTTACAATCGTTACTCCCATCTCGCCTTCACCGAAAAGTACCAGGCCTAAAATTATCAACAATTTTGTTAGTTTTTAGATATTTTTGAATACCATTTCGCAACGCTCCAGTGCCTTTTCCGTGAACAATTCTGACAGGGGAAAGTTTAGCAATATAACAGTCATCCAAATATTTATCTACTATAGGAATTGCCTCATCAACAGTCATGCCGAGTAAGTTTATTTCTGGGCTAACTGATTGAGCTTTAAAGCTAGACTTTTGAGAATAATTACTACCATTACTAATTTGTGCTCCAGAGTTTTTTCCACTTTTGTTTTTGCCTGATGTAGATGCAGAAGAAGTCTCGTGTAAATTTTTAATATCGACTTTCATTTTCATCATACCAATTTGAACTTGAACAGTATCATCTTTTGAAATATTTGATACAACAGTCCCATTAGTTTTTAAATTGCTTACATACACATTTAAGCCAGGTTTAATATTTTCTCTCAAGATTGCAGGAGAGATAGAGTCAATAACAGCGTTTTCAGATGTAGCTGAAACAGAAGCAATCTTGTCATTTAATTTGTTTCTAAGCTTATTTGCTTGAGAAGCGGAATTAGTAGATGAAATGTCACGAATCAATGAATTTGCAGTTTCTTTAGCATCTAATAATATTTGCTTAGCTTCTTGTTTTGCATTAGAGATTAGTTCTTTTTCACGTTCTGAAACATTAGAATGTTGATTTTTTAGTGAATCACGTAATTTTTGTGCTTCTTCTAATGCTTTGACTGTTTGTGCTTTTTCTGTTTCGATTTTTGCTTTATCATCATAAATCTTTTTTAATAAATCTTCTAGATTTATTGTTTCTTTATCAATCATAGAAGTTGCACGTTGAATGATTTCTTCTGAAAGACCAAGTTTTCTGCTAATTGCAAATGCATTACTTTTTCCAGGGATACCTATTAGTAAGCGGTAAGTAGGGCGTAGGTTTTCAATGTCGAATTCTACACTAGCATTTTTGAAACCTGGTGTTACTAATGCATATTTTTTTAATTCTTGATAATGTGATGTAGCAATAGTGATTGCTCTAAGGTTTGTAAAGTATTGCAAAATGCTTATTGCTAGATGAGCTCCTTCAAGCGGATCTGTTCCAGAACCTAGCTCGTCAACAAGGATTAAGCTGTCTGATGTGGCAGAATGTGTGATATTTACAATATTGCTCATATGTGATGAGAATGTACTTAAAGATTCGCTGATGCTTTGTTCATCTCCAATGTCTGCAAAAATTTGGTCAAATACATAAATTTGTGAATGTTCGTCTGCAGGAATATTTAAGCCACTACAAGCCATTGCTGTTAAAAGACCAACAGTTTTTAAGGTTACAGTTTTTCCACCAGTATTTGGACCAGTTATGATTAGACTTGAAAAGTCTTTTCCGATTTCTAATGATGATGGGACAACCTTGGCTGGGTCAATTAATGGATGTCTTGCATTTATTAATTTGATGAATTTGCTTTCACTGATTTCTGGGGTTGTACAATGTAAATTTAAAGAATAATGAGCTTTAGCAAAGATAAAGTCAAGTTTTCCGATTAATTCTGTGTCAGTTTTTAATTCTTTGGTGTAAGGGTATAGAAGTCCACTTAAATTTTGTAAAATTCTTTCAATTTCAAGTTCTTCTTCAATATGTAAATTTGATAGTTCATTATTTAAATCAAATACAGCAAGTGGTTCAATGAAAACAGTTGAACCACTGCTAGACATATCATGTACAAGTCCTTTTACATTGCTACGATATTCTTCTTTTACAGGAATTACAAAACGTCCATTACGAATAGTAACAATATTTTCTCTCATATATTTAGAATATGTAGATGAATGTAAAATAACATTTAATTTTGAACGTATATCTTGTTCAATTTTGCGTTTGCGTCTACGAATATCTTGTAATTTTGCTGATGCAGTATCTGCAACAGTATCTTCATCTAAAATTGATTTTGCAAATGTAGATACAACACTTGGATTTATATATAAATCTGAAAAATATTGTTCAATTGCAGAAAAATCAGAATTAGCAAGATAATCTTTAGCAAAATAATCTTTTAAATCAGATGCCATTTGCAAAATATTTTGTAATTCTAATAAAGCTTTTATACTAAGAGAACCACAGCCATCAAGAGCTTTTAAATAAACAGTTATATCAGCAATTTCTCCAATAGGAGGTGTGCTGTTTCTTTGAATAAGGATTACTCCTTGACTAGTCTCATTTAAAGTTTGCATTACAGTTTCTTTATCTTGAGAAGGACGAAGTTCTGTTGCAAAATTCTTTCCTATATATGTTTTACAATATCCAGATAGAATATTTAAAATTTTATCAAATTCTAGTTTTTTTAAATTGTTATTCATTTTTTAAATTCATTCCTTTCATATATATTATTGCACAAAAATGCTTAGAAATCAATCAAAATATTGACTATTACTGGAAAAAAGTGTTATAATTAATTAGGTTAGCTTAAAGGAGGCTAAAAACATGATGTTGAAAGTAGAAGCGATAATTTGGCGGACTGCATTGGATTCTCTAGAAATTGAACTAGAAAGAAAGTTGACAGAACGCCAACGACAGAGTATTCTTCTGGGAATTCGGAAGATTATCTGGAGCTTCATACGAGAGAGGTATATCCTAGATATACTAATCTTACGACCGTTTAATGTCATCGGAGCATTTTACCGATTTGCGGACGATGAGATTCTCTACAACAAAGATGTGAAAAAGCCATCATTGAACATGTGGAAACGATTTGTTCACGAAACAGTGAAATACCCTGAGATGCTAGAGTGGTACCTTTAAAGGAGAGTGCTGGTGTAAAAACCAGCTTCTTCTTTTTTTATTGTATAAGAAAAATTACCTGGAGGAGATTTTTCTGCAATAACTCTTGCCAAAAAAAGGATTTGAATGTATAATATAGATATACTTAAAAAATAAAACGAAAAAGAGAGGAGCGATTTTTATGCAAATAAAAATAACAGGAAAGGAACTAAAGGTAACAGACGCAATAAACGATTACGTAGAAAGAAAAATGGAGAGAATTGCCAAATACTTTGACGATGCAGAAGCAGATGTGCTAATAAGAGTAGAAAAAAATGCTCAAATAGCAGAAATGAAAGTATCTGCAAATGGCGAAGTTTTCAGAGCAGTAACAGAAGATAAAGATTTGTATGCATCTATAGATAAAGATATAGATATATTAGAAGGACAAATTAGAAAATATAAAACAAAGAAAGACAAAATGCAAAAAGAATCTAGTTTGAAAAATTTAGATGTTAGTGCACCAGCACATGAAATAACAGATGAAATTTTAAAAACAGAATACTATGAAATAAAACCAATGACTCCAGAAGATGCAAAATTAAAATTGCAAGAAAGACCAACACAATTATTTTTAACATTCGTAAACGTTGAAACAGGAAAAGTTAATGTTATTCATAAATTAAAAGATGGCAAAAACTTTGGATTAATTGAGCCGGAGGCTTAGGTATAATAGAATAATATAAAATATTGAAATGAACTTCAATTATTAGACTAAAATGTTTAATAATTGAAGTCTTTTTTTGTGTATAAGCTTGATAATATATGAATTTACAAGTAAAGGAAAAAATAGAAAAAATTTGTTGAACAATATAAAAAAAAACTATTGAAAAAAATTTTTAGTAATGGTATATTGAATGTAGTATGAAAAAATTCGACAAAAAAATACAAATAAAAGTAGTAAAAATAATATTAATAATAATATGGATGATAACAGTATTTAGGTTCTCGAACCAAGGTGGTACAGAGTCTAGCAGTACTAGTGCAAAAGTTACAAAAGTAATTGTAGATGTAGTAGTAAATGACAAAAAAGAGGAGAATAAAGTGCAAATTGCGAATAAAATAGAGAAGGTGGTTAGAAAATTTGCACATTATACTATTTATACAATTGGTGGAGTTTTGATAATGAATTATGCATATACAACAGACAAAACTAAAAAGCAACAGACATTTGGAAGTTTGCTTTTTGGGGCCTTTTACGCGGCAACAGATGAAGTACATCAATATTTTGTGCCTGGAAGAAGTGCACGAGTTTTTGATGTTGGAATAGATACACTGGGGGTTATTACAGGTATTGGAATTTATTGCGGTTGCAGAGTGATTGGAAAAAAGATAATAAAAATGTCTAAAGACAAAATAAATGGGGGAATAAAAAATGAATATGAATCTAAAGAAAAATGAAGTTATGAGTGATGTTATTCAAGAGACAGCTATGTTTAATGGGACAATAGCAAATGAAGGGATAAATGAAAAAGAAAATAAATCTACATATATCTATATAAAAAGAGTAATAGATACAATATTAGCTTCTATTGCATTGATATTATTATCTCCAATTTTTTTAATAATAGCAATAGCAATCAAATTAGAATCAGAAGGTCCAGTATTTTTCTTACACAAACGTATAGGAAAAAATGGAAAAACAATAAAAATTTATAAATTTAGATCAATGGTTATGAATGCAGAAGAATTAATAAAAACATTTACACCAGAACAAATGAAAGAATATAAAGAAAATTATAAATTAACAAATGATCCTAGAATTACAAAGGTTGGTAAATTTTTAAGAAAAACAAGTTTAGATGAATTGCCACAACTTATTAATATTATAAAAGGTGATTTGGCTATTATTGGTCCAAGACCAGTTGTTGCAGAAGAATTAAAAAAGTATGGACCAAATACAGAGAAGTTTTTGAGTGTTACTCCAGGCCTTACAGGCTATTGGGCTGCTAATGGTAGAAGTTGTACTACATATGAGCAACGTATGGAAATGGAGTTGTATTACATAGATAATTTGTCTTTTAAAATGGATGTTAAAGTATTTTTTAAGACGATTGAAGCAGTAATTAAGAGAGAGGGAGCAATCTAATGATTGAAAACTTACAAGACTATAGTGTTTTGATGAGTGTTTACTATAAGGAAAGACCAGAATGGTTAAGAGAAAGTATAGAAAGCATACTCAATCAGACAATAATGACAAATGATTTTGTTATTGTTAAAGATGGAAAGTTAACAAAAGAATTAAATGATATTATATCTGAGTATTATAAAAAATATCCAGATATATTAAATATTATAGAACTTGAAAATAATGTTGGACTAGGTCCGGCACTTGCAATTGGTGTAAAAGCATGTAAAAATGAATTGATTGCTAGAATGGATTCGGATGATATTTCAATTAAAGAAAGATGTGAAAAACAGCTAAATAAATACAAAGAAGATCCAGAACTAGATATAGTTGGGTCAAGCATTGCAGAATTCATAGATAATACGAATAATATACAGGCATATAGGATTTTGCCAGAAACTGATGAAGAAATAAAGGAATTTGCAAGGAGACGAAATCCCTTTGGACATCCATCAGTAATGTTGAGAAAATCAAAGGTTTTGGAAGCAGGAAATTATCGTTCTTATTATTTGGTTGAAGACTATGATATGTGGATAAGAATGATAGAGCATGGAGCTAAATGCTATAATTTTCAAGAAATTCTAGTATTTATGAGAATTAGTGAGGAATTTTATAAACGTAGAGGCGGACTTAAATATTTAAAATCTATATTGAAATTTAAGAAAGAACAATTACATAATGGATTTTATTCAAAAAAAGATTTTATTGTTAGTTCATGTGCTCATATTATAATGTGCTTGATGCCAAATAAAATAAGAGATTTATTATATAGAAAAGTTTTAAGAAAAAAACAGAATAAAAAAGGGAGAATGCATGAAAAAGAAGATAAGTGTAATTACATTGCATAGAATAGTAAATTATGGTTCTGTATTACAGGCATATGCTACTCAAGAAGTTTTAGAAAAAAAAGGATATGATGTTGAATTCATAGATTACTATCCAGAACGAATGCATATGTTAGGAATGTTAAAAAGAATCAAAAATAAAGGCGATAAGTTCAAAAAGAGTTTTATAATCAGGAATGTTGCTAGGATTATAATGTTTCCATCATATATTTTGAGATTTAAAAGATTTCATAGTTTTATAAAAGAAAAACTTAATTTAAGTAACATGGTATATAAAAATGATGAAGATTTTATAAAAAATCCTCCTAAGGCAGATTTTTATTGCACAGGTAGTGACCAAGTATGGAATTCTGGCTGGAATGAGAAAATAGACCACCCATTTTTCTTGGATTTTGAAACAAATGGCAAAAAATGTTTTGCATATGCTGCAAGTTTCGGAAAGGGAAAATTAGAAGATTGGGAAAAAGAGGAGACAAAAGAATTATTAAAAAAGTATTCAAATATTGCGATGCGTGAAAAATCAGGTGTTGAAATTTTAGAGAATCTAGGAATAAATAATGTAATTAATGTATTGGATCCAACACTGTTATTAAGTGGAGATGAATGGTCAAAAGTAGCTTCAAAAAAATATGAAAATAAGAAATATATATTTGTATATAACTTGAATAGAAATAAAAAAATTGATGCATATGTTGAAAAGTTAGCAAAAGAAAAGAATTTAGATATATATTATGTTTCATATGCACTACATGAATTTTATAAAAAAGGAAAGATGAAGTGTAATGTTAAAGTTGAAGATTTTCTTTCACTAATTAAAAATGCAACATATGTTGTAACAGATTCTTTTCATGCGACTGCTTTTTCTATTAATTTTAATACACAATTTATGATTGTATTTCCTGAAAAATATAGTACAAGAGTTAAAAGTATTTTAGAAATTACTAATTTACAATCAAGAATTGTTGATGATTATAATGATGTTTCATTAGCAAACTATGAAATTAATTTTGAGGAAGCTAATAGAATATTAAAAATGGAAAGAACAAGAGCAAATGAGTATTTTGAAAATGTGCTAAAATAGACTTATAAGAATGTCGGATTTAAGTTATTAATTATTATAGAAAGTTAGGGGAAAAAATGTATACAGAAATAAAAAGTTATCAAATTTTAATTGCATTACTAAAAAAATATGGCATAAGACACTGTGTATTGTCTGCTGGTTCTAGAAATGTACCTTTTGTACATTCAGTTGAAGCAGATGAAGATTTTAAATGTTATTCTGTTGTAGATGAAAGAAGTGCGGGATATTTTGCTTTGGGGTTAGCACAAGAATTAAATGAGCCAGTTGTTATATCATGTACTGCATCTACAGCGTCTTGCAACTATTGGCCTCCTGTTGCAGAGGCATATTATCAAGGAGTTCCAATTGTCATTTTAACAAGTGATAGAGACCCTCAAATGTTAGGTCAAAGAGAAGATCAAATGATTGATCAAGTAGGGATGTTTGATAGACATGTGAAGAAATCAGTTAATTTGCCGATTATTAATAATAGAAATGATGAAATTTATTGCCAAAGATTAATAAATGAAGCATTATTAGAACTTAATCATAATGGAATTACTGGACCTGTTCATATAAATATTCCAACAAATTCATATAATATAACATTTAATGTAAAGAAATTGCCAGAAGTTAGAAAAATTGATAGAGTTTCATTATTTGATAAAGAAAAAATTTGGAAAGAAAAACAAGAAAAACTAATTAAAGCCCAAAAAATTTTAGTTATATGTGGACAAAAAAGTAATACATCATCAAAATTGAACGAAGATATTCATGAGTTTTTTGAAAAATATAATTCAGCAGTAATATTAGATCATATGTCAAATTTAAACTTGGAAGAAGGAATAAACAGTATTATTTGTATGGAATCTGATTATATAGACTATGATAGAATGAAACAATTAATGCCAGATATCGTAATTTCTTTTGGTGGACAAGTATTTTCAGGAATAAAAGGACAACTAAAGAATAATTATGGAAAGTTTGAACATTGGTTAATTCAAGAAGATGGAAGTGTGATAGACTTATTTAAAGGGCTAACTAATATTTTCGAATGTTCAGCAGAATATTTCTTTGAATATATGAATAATGTGGAAGAAATTAGTAATAACAAAGAATATTACACTAAATTTAAAAGCTATTCAGATATGGTCATTTATCCAGAATATAAGTATTCAAGTATTTATGCAATAAAAAATGTTATTGAAAATATTCCAGAAAATTCAATTTTACATTTAAGTATAAATGATAGTATTAGAATTTCTAATTATTTTAAGCTTAATAAGAATATTAAGACATATGCTAATATAGGAACTTATGGGATTGATGGATGTCTTTCTTCTTTTTTAGGACAGGCATGTGCTAGCAAAGAGAAGCAAAGCTATTTAATTATAGGAGATTTAGCGTTTTTTTATGATATGAATGCATTACGATTAAATATGATTAACAATAATGTTCATATATTATTAGTAAATAATCATGGTGGATCTGAATTTTATTATAATCATACTTGGATAAATGAACTGAGTGATAAACATACAACAGCTAGACATGATACAAAAGCAGAAGGCTGGGTGAAATCAAATGGATTTGAATATTTATCAGCTTATGACAAGAAGAGTTATGATGAAAACTTGAAAAAGTTTTTAAATAATAAAACAGATAAGCCAGTATTTTTTGAAGTATTTACAGAAATGAAAGATGATGCCAAAAACATACTTGAATTTTATAAGTTAAGTAGGTCAACAAGTTTAAAAACAACAGTAATGAGTGGAGCAAAAAAATATATAAAGAAAAGTTTTGGACAAGAAAAATTCAAAAAAATTATTAATGCATTTAAATAAATGATATTAAAAAGTAAAGGAAAATAAGACTGTGAAAAGAATAAAAATATTACAAGTTGTACCAAGTCTAAGTAGAGTAAATGGTGTTGCAAGTTATGCAATGAATTATTATAGAAATATTTCCAATATTGATATGGATTTTGTTGTAGCTAATTTAGATACAAAATCTGATTATTTTGAAGAAATAAATGCGAATGGAAATAAGATATATAATTTATCTAAAAATTTATCAAAGAATTTTATTGATTATATATATAAAATAAAAAAATTTTTTAAAGAAAATGCAAATAAATATGATATTATACATTGTCATGTAGCAAATGCAGGAGCAATATTTTTATATTATGCAAAGAAATATGGAATAAAGGTTAGGATTATTCATTCTCATGCTACAGCAACAAGTGATAATAAAATAAAACAAATTAGAAATAATTTAATATTACCATTAACAATACATAATGCTACTAATTATTTTGCATGTTCAGATAAGGCTGGAAAAGCTATGTTTAAAAATAAAAAATATTATGTTGTTAATAATGCAATAAATTGTGAAAAATATGAGTTTAATGAAGTGTATAGAAAAGAAATTAGAAATGAGTTTAACATAGAAAACGATGAATTCCTAATTGGAAATATAGGTAGATATGTAAATCAAAAAAATCAAGAATATTTATTAAAGATTGCCAACGAGTTGAATAAGAAAAAAATTAAATACAAGATATTTATAATAGGAACAGGACCTTTAGAAAGCAGATTACATGATCAAAGAAGAAAAAATAATTTAGAACAAAATGTCATTTTCATTGATCCAAGAAATGATGTATATAAATTCTATAGTGCCTTTGATTTGTTTATATTACCATCATTATATGAAGGGTTACCAGTTGTTGGAATTGAAGCACAATGTAATGGATTACCATGTTTATTTTCAGATACTATAACTAAAGAAGTAAAAATAAATGATAATGTTAAATTTATATCTTTAAAAAATTTGGCTGACTGGAAAGAATGCATTATTAATAAATATTTCAAAAGAGAAGAAACTAAATATTTTGATAGCAGTTCATTTAATATAAAAGTAGAAGCAAAAAAGTTAGAAAGAATCTATATAAGCATTTATGATAAGAGGGATACAGAAAATGAATAAAATTGTTATAAGAAAGATATGTTCAAAGATATCAACAAGAATTAGTGAAAAGTACATATCAAAATTTAGAAAAAAAAAATTACTTAATAATGATTTTTCTATAATATCTAATAATTGTTGGGCTGGCTGGGTGTATAGGAGATATGGCGTCGAATATAAAACTCCAACAGTTGGATTATTTATAATGCCAAGTGACTATATTATATTTTTAAAAAATTTGAAAGAATATATTGAGATGGATATGGAATTTATAAAACCAGAAGATTCAAAATATAAGGAATATATTTCTTCTAAAGACAAGAGATTTGGTAGTTATCCAATAGGTAAGCTAAATGATATAGAAATACATTTTCTACATTACAAGTCTTCAAAGGAAGCATATGAAAAATGGAATAGAAGAAAGCAAAGAATTAACTTTAAAAATCTTATTGTTAAATTCAACGATCAAAATGGTTGTAGTTATGAAGAGGTAAAAGAATTTTTTAAATTGCCATATAATAATAAGATATTTTTTACTGCAAATAAGGACTGGACTAAAAGTGAAGCAATATATATAAAAGAATATGCTGAATCTAGATTTGTGGAAGATGATATGTTGTTTTGTACTAAGTATTTAAACCTTACAAAATATATTAATAATATAAAAATAGGAGAAAGCAAAAATGAATGAAAAAAATAAGATTGAGATATTCGTGGTTATGCATAAAATAGTTGATTTAAATAAAATGAATTTAGACAAAATGTATAAAAGATTATTGGTTGGAAAAAAGAGTTCTGCGGAAGAAAATATAATACTTGATTCAACTGGTGAGAACATATCAGAAAAAAACAAATTTTATTGTGAGTTAACTGGATTATATTGGATATGGAAAAATGTAGAATGTGAGTACGTTGGCTTGTGCCATTATAGAAGATTTTTTAAAGAGAATAATAAATATTTGACTAGAAATGATATTTTAGAAATATTAGATAAACAACAGGCAGACATAATTTTACCACCTAAATGGTATACTATTTCGACAGTTAACGAAATGTATAAGAAGGAGCATATTGCTTCTGATCTGGATATTTGTAGAGAAGTAATAGGGGAAATATATCCAGAATATTTAAACAGCTTTGATAAAATAATGGAAGGTCATGCTATTCATACATTAAATATGTTTGTTGCGTCAAAAGCTTTAATAGATAAGTATTGTGAATGGTTATTTATGATATTAGGCAAAGTGGAGGATAAAGTTGATCTTAATGTCAGAAGTGATTATCAAAAAAGAGTTTTTGGTTTTTTATCTGAAAGACTATTTAATGTTTGGATAGAAAAAAATAATTTAAAAATACATGTATGCGAAATAGAAAATACAGAGCAAAAATTTAAGGATAAAGTGAAAATAAAAATAGTTAATGTAATGGTTAAAATTATATTGAAATTAAAAAGTCTAACAACTGATAAAGTTAAAGTATATAAAAGAAAAGGAAAATTTTAAAGTGAAAAAAATTAAGGAAAAAGATGGAATATTAAAAATATTAATAGTAATTAATATAGTTAATTTTGTAATTGGATGTTTTGGAACTCGTTTTTTAAATTTAAAGATTCTACTAGTGATTTTGAATTTAATTGTTATATTTTTTGCTGACGAAAAAACATTGCTTGCAATACTTTTTTATTTGCATCCAAATTCAGCATTATATGATGATATTGGTTTTAGATATATTTTTAATTTTGGAATTTTTATTTGTTTATTAAAATTATTGATTGTTTATAAATGGAAATTTAATAAGAAATTACTTGTGATATTCTTAACTATTATTATGTATGATATTGTACTGATGGGAATAAATGGTCAAATAGATGCATCAATATTATCGATGATTTCTTGGGCTTCTTCTTATTTAGTTTTGATTTTGTATATAGAACATCAAAATAAAATTAATAAAAATAAAGTGTATAAATATTTTGCAGTAGGGTATGCTTTGGCGTTTTTGTGTGCAATTATTTATCCGATTACAAAATATGGTATTAATAATATTCCTACTGCATATAGGTTTATTGGTTTGTTAAGAGATCCTAATTATTATTGCGTTGATGCCCTAATTCTAATTTTTTCAACTGATATATATATAGAAAAAAAATGGTTACAATTCCTGTTAAAGTGTATGTTTGGGATTATGGGAGTTTTATCAATATCAAAAACTTTCATAATATTATTGATAGTAGGCTGTGTTATAAAAATATGTCTAGATATATGTAGAAGCAAGTTAAAAATAAAAAATATGATTTGTACTTTTTTTATAGTTTGTGGAATAATTGGTGTAGTATTTACTACAAATAACTTTGATTATATTGTTGAAAAATATTTATACAGAACATCCACAACTTCGGCGTTTACTGGAAGAGATTATATTCAAGAATATTATCTTAATATTTTAATAAATAATCCATCAAGATTAATATTTGGAAGTAGTTCTAAATATAATCATTTGTTAGGAATTGGACATGAAATTGGAAGTGAATTTTTTGAGGATATGGTAGCACATAATACATACTTAGATATTATTTTGGCATGGGGAATATTAGGTTTTTTGTGGTATATGTTCTTTATATATAATTTACAAAACAGTTTAAAAAGGCAATATAATTTGAATACTAATGAGAATAAAAATAGTTATTACACATTGCTTATATTAGTATGTGGATTTCTGTTTGTATTAAGCTATATGTTTGTGGATTTCTTTGCGATAATGTTAATTTATATTTTTATGTCAAAATATCCAAAAGAGAAAATGATAAATGATAATGAGGTAAAAGATTATGTATGATTATTTAATAGTAGGTTCAGGATTATTTGGAGCAATATTTGCATATGAAGCAAATAAAAAAGGAAAAAAGTGCTTGGTAATAGATAAAAGACAACACGTTGGAGGAAATATATATACTGAAAAAATTGAAGATATAAATGTACATAAATATGGTGCACATATATTTCATACAAGTAATAAAGAAATATGGAATTATATTAATCAATTTGCTGAATTCAATAGATACACTAACTCACCAATTGCAAGATATAAAGATGAAGTATATAATCTTCCATTTAATATGAATACATTTAATAAATTATGGGGAGTATTTACACCAGAAGAAGCACAGCAAAAAATCAATGAAGAGTTGAAAAATATTAATATAGATGAGCCTAAAAATTTAGAGGAACAAGCAATAAAATTAGTAGGAAAAACTATATATGAAAAGTTAGTAAAAGGATATACCGAAAAGCAATGGGGACAAAAAGCAACTGAATTGCCAAGTTTTATTATAAAAAGATTACCAGTTCGATTCACGTATGATAATAATTATTTTAATGACAAGTATCAAGGAATTCCAATTGGTGGATATACGCCAATCATAGAAAAGATGCTTGATGGAATTGATTTAAAACTAAATTGCGATTATTTTGAAAATAAAGATGAATTGGACAAAATAGCTGAAAAAATTATTTTTACAGGAACAATAGATCAATATTATAATTATTGTTATGGAGAACTAGAATATAGAAGTGTAAGATTTGAAACAGAAATATTGAATAAAGAGAATTTTCAGGGAAATGCAGTAGTTAATTATACAGAATATGAAGTTCCATATACAAGAATAATAGAACATAAACATTTTGAGTTTGGTACACAACCTAAGACTGTAATTTCAAAAGAATATTCAGATAAATGGACCAAAGATAAAGAACCATATTATCCAATTAATAATCAAAAGAATAATGAGTTATATAAGAGATATAAAGAATTAGCGGATAAGGATGAAAAAGTTATATTTGGTGGTAGATTAGGACAATACAAATATTATGATATGGACAAAGTGATATTTGAAACATTGAAATGTGTAAAGGAAGAGATATATGGCTAAAAGTTTAAAAAAAAATTATATTTATAATCTGACATATCAAATTTTAGTAATGATAGTTCCTTTAATAACAACTCCATACTTATCAAGAGTATTAGGGGCAGAATCAATTGGAATATATAGTTATACACTTTCAATAACAACATATTTTATATTGTTTGGCTCACTTGGAGTAGCAATGTATGGGCAAAGGGAAATTGCATATGTGCAAGAAGATATAGAAAAGAGAAGTAAAGTATTTTATGAAATATTATTAATGAGATTTACTACTTTGGGAATATCAATTATAATATTTTATATTACATTTGCAATGAAGGGACAATACAGTGTTTATTATAAAATATTGCTTTTAGAAATAATAGCGAATGCATTAGATATTAGTTGGTTTTTTCAAGGAATTGAAGAATTTAAAAAGACTGTTATAAGAAATACAATTGTAAAAGTAGTTAGTGTAATGTGTATTTTTACATTTGTAAAGAGTTCTAATGATTTAAATAAATATTTTTTAATATATGTATTGTCAACATTTTTAGGCAATATATCATTATGGATGTATATGCCAAAATATATAGAAAGGATTTCAATAAAAGAATTACAAATATTTAGACATCTAAAACCAACGGTTGGATTGTTTGTACCTCAAGTTGCAGTTCAAATATACACAGTATTAGATAAGACTATGATTGGGGCTATAGTAGAAGATAAATCAGAAGTTGGATTTTATGAACAAGCTCAGAAAATGATAAAATTATTAATAACAATATCTACATCATTGGGAACAGTTATGGTTCCAAGGATGGCAAATACATTTGCAAGAGGAGATAAAAAGAAGTTAATTGAATATATAAATATGTCTTTTAGATTTGTTCTTATACTTGTTTTTCCTTTAATGTTTGGAATGGTAAGTGTTGCAAATAAGTTTGTACCAATTTTTTATGGTAGTGGTTATGAGAAAGTTATTATATTAATAAATATAATTGTTCCTATCGTTTTAGCAATAGGACTAAGTAATGTTATAGGAACGCAATATTTATTACCAACAAAAAAACAAAAAGAATATACTATTTCAGTTACTGTAGGAGCATTTGTAAATTTTATTTTAAATATGATTTTCATAAGATTATGGAAGTCTGTAGGTGCTTCAATAGCAACAGTTATTGCTGAATTTACAGTGACTGGAGTTCAATTTTATATGATTAGAAAAGAAATAAAATTTGTTGATATTATTAAACTTATGAAAAATTATGTAGTATCAGGACTAATAATGCTTTGTATTAGTGTGATAATAGGAAAGATTATAAATAATAATATAGTTTCAATTACTATTCAAATATTGGTAGCAGTACTTGTATACTTTACAGTATTAATTGTTCTAAAAGATGAAATGATTATTGATGGAGTAAAAATAATAAAAGATAAATTAAAAATAGTTAAGTGCCAAAGGGGAAATAAATGAAAGAATTAATTTCCATTATTATTCCAATTTATAATACAGAAAAATATTTAGAAAAATGCATAAATAGTGTAATTAGTCAAACATATAAAAATATAGAGGTTATACTTATTAATGATGGCTCAACTAATGAATGCTGTGTGAATATATGCAAAAGATTTGAAATGCTAGATAATAGAGTAAAGTTTTATGATAAGAATAATAATGGAGTATCAGAGACAAGAAATTTTGGGATAGAGAAAGCAAAAGGAAAATATCTGATATTTATTGATAGTGATGATTGGATAGGAAAAGATACAATTAAAATTCTATATGAAAAGATAAAAAATAATGACTTAAGTATATGTTCATATAGAAGGGTATATGATAATTTTCCAATTAGTTATAATGAAGAACAGTTAAAGAGGGACATTATTTTAAATAAAAATCTACAATTTATTGTGTAAAAAAAAAGACCTAGAAAATTTGACGTTTTCTAGGTCTTTTACTAATCAGGACTTATTGCTAGTATTAGTTCTCTCCAAAAGTTGATTATATTTTAATGCCAAAGAAGTATAAGCCGAGGACAAATTAAGCCTTTCAGTTTGAACTTTGTAAAGAGAAGCGCTAATAGCAATGTTTTGCTCTTGCAGTCTGCGAATTTTCTCAAGATACTCAGCTTTATTGATTTCGTGCAATTGAGCGAGTTCAGTTGTATCATTGAGATACTGATCTTCAGATTCTTTCAATTTCCGAACATAGTAATTTTTCTTAAAAATAAGAAGAACTACGATTGTAATAGTACAAAAAATGGTTCCGAGAACAATAATAAATAAATTAGTAAATAGAGCATTTATTGTACTAGAATTTTGACTAAGCTCAATCGAAAGAATACGGATTGTTGGAATAATTACAATTGCAATCTCAGCTAAGAAAAGTGCAATAATAACCTTTTCTACAGTAATACGTCCTAATAGTTTTTTCATCATTTGTTAAAAGCCTCCATCCTATAGTATAAAAAAATAAACAGAGCAAATTAGCTCAAACATATATTTATTATATAATATTTTGGCGGAAATTGCAAATTTTTGATGAGAAAGACAACAATAACTTTTTTATGCTAAAGTATTGAAAAAAATATCCAGTAATGATATAGTAAAAAAGCAAGAAAAAATTATGAAAATGGAGAGAATAGAAGTGGATAGTATAAAGATAATTATAGCATCACATAAAAAATATCAAACAGCAGAAGAAGAGATGTATGTACCAATACAAGTAGGAGCAGAAGGAAAAGAAAAAATAGAAGGATATATTCAAGACAACACTGGAGATAATATTTCAACAAAAAATCCATACTACTGTGAATTAACAGGGTTATATTGGGCATGGAAAAATTTAGATGCAGATTATATTGGATTAGTACATTACAGAAGATATTTTACAAATCAAAAAAGATTACCAAAAACAGAAGAAGAAAAATTTAAAGTAGTATTAACAGAAAAAGAACTAAGAGAAAAATTAAAAAATGTAGATATAGTATTACCAAAAAAGAGAAATTATTATATAGAAAGTATTTATTCTCATTACAAGCACACAATGTATGTTGAGCCACTTGACGAAACAAGAAAAATATTAGAAGAAAAATATCCAGAATATCTAGGAGAATTTGATAAATTATACAAGAAAACATCTGCACATTTATTCAATATGTTCGTAATGAAAAAAGAATTATTAGATGCTTATTGTACATGGTTATTCGATATATTGTTTGAACTAGAAAAAAGAATAGATCCAAGTCAATATGATAGTTTCCATGCAAGATATTTAGGAAGAATATCAGAAAGATTATTAGATGTTTGGATAGACAAAAATAATTTAAAATATGAAGAAGTAAAATTAATGGATATGCAAAAAATAAATTGGTTTAAAAAAGGCAAATCATTTTTAGTTGCTAAATTTACAGGAAAAAAATATAAAAAGAGTTTTTAAAATAGAGGACATATGGAAAAAGAAGATTTAATAAGTATAGTCATACCAGTATATAAAGTAGAAAAATATTTAGAAAAATGCGTAGAAAGTGTAATAAATCAAACCTATAAAAATTTAGAAATTTTATTAGTAAATGATGGTTCACCAGATAACTGTCCTAAAATTTGTGATGAATATGCACAAAAAGATAATAGAATAAAAGTTATACATAAAGAAAATGGAGGACTATCAGATGCGAGAAATGCAGGAATTGATGTTGCAACAGGAAAGTATATAACATTTATAGATTCTGATGATTATATCTCAAATGATTATGTTGAATATATGTATAATTTAGCTCAAAAACATAATGCTCAAATAGCAACATGTGAATTTGAAATTGTATATTTAGAAGATGAATTGAAAAATGATTCGGAATACATAGAAGATATAGAAGTCTTAACTCCAAGAGACTTCTTCTATAATATGTTATTTGCTAAAAGAAGTGATGTTACTGCATGTGCTAAATTATATGAGATTGAATTATTTAAAGGAATAAGATATCCAAAGGGAGTTGTCTATGAAGATACAGCGACAACTTATAAATTAATTGAAAAATGCAATAAAATTGCAACAGGAAATAAAAAATGTTACTTTTATTTTACAAGGCCTAATTCAATATCTAAAATAAGTGGTTTTAATTCAAATGAATTAGATTATATTAAAAATACTAATGAAATGTTAGATTATTTAAGAAATAAATATCCAGATTTAGAGCAGGCGATTGATAGATTTGATTTATATGCAAATTTTAGAATATTAAGGTTATTATTATTTACAAAACCAAGAAATAAAAAGAAGGAAAAAGAAATATTAAAAAAAATAAAAAACAAAAGAATGAAAGTATTAAAATATAAAGATACACCTAAAAGAGATAAAATGGCAATTGTTTTATCATTTTTTGGTTTGTCAATATTTAAATTTTCATGGCTTATATATAGCAAAATGACTAATAGAATAAATTAGAGTGTGAGGTAGAATAAAATGTATATATATATAATAACGTTTTTGCTTACAATAGCTTTAATATGGCTAGCTGAAAATAAAGCAAAATCACCAAAAGTCAAAACGACATTACTAGTGTTGGCAATAATTCCAATGTTTTTGGTATCAGCTTTTAGATACAATGTTGGAACAGATTATGATAAAAGATATGCATATGACTATTATCAATTAGCAAAAGGACATGATGTAGATAACCTGGAAATAGGTTTTAAAACAATTGATTACATATGTTTATTGTTTACAAAAGAACCATATTTATTATTTGCGGTTACATCTTTGATAATATTGGCACTTATATTTGAGGTAGTATATAAAAAGTCTACTAATAAAATATTGAGTATAGCAATCTTTTTCTTAGGAGGATATTTTTTCGCTTCATTAAATATTGTAAGGCAATATGTGGCATTTGCACTTGTATTGTTAGGATATCAATTTTTGATGGATGAAAATAAGAAAAAAGCATATATAGGATTTGTGATATGTGCAATTTTAGCATTTTTAATGCATTCATCAAGCATAATATGTTTTATTATATTAATAATGACTAAGAAGAAAATAATGAATGCAAAATGGGTAATTCCATTAAGTGTATTAATTTTAATTTTAAATAAAAATATAATGGTAATTTTAACTCCAATAATAAAAAATACGAGATTTAATGTGTATTTAACTGGAAAATATACAGCTGGAGAATTATCATTTTTACAGATTGCAGAAAATTTAATTATGTATTTAGGAATGTATTTTACTTGCTATTTTAAAAAGAAACAAGGAAATGAGATAGATAAACAAGGAATAACTTTGCTTAATATTCAAGGAATGGCAGTATTACTTACAGTATCAGGAGTTATACATGCTTTATTTATAAGAATGGCTGCATATTTCGTGGCATTCCAAATTATATCAATTCCATATTTCTTAAGCATATTACAGTTTAATAAAATAACAGATATAATAAATGAAAAATTCAAAAAGAATTTGAAAGAAAAAACACTAAAAGTAGTTGTATATTCTTGCATTGTTTTAGGATTCAGTACAATGTTTGTTTATACAAATGTTTTGAACAATGATAATGAGGTATTACCATATAAAACAATATTTTCAGTAAAAAAATAGAAAGGAATCAAAAAATGATATCAATAATACTGCCAACATATAATTCAGATGATATTCTAGAAAATGCAATAAAATCTGTAGAAAAGCAAACATATACAAACTGGGAATTATTGGTTATAGAAAACGGAAAAAAAGAAAAGGCAGAGCAAATAATAAATGGCTTTAATGATAAAAGAATAAAATATATTTATCAGGAAATTCCAAATGTAAGTAATGCACGAAATGTAGGATTAGAAAATGCAACAGGAGAGTATATTGCGTTTATAGATTCAGATGATCAATATGAAGTAGATTTTTTGGATAAAATGTTTTCAAATTTAATTGATACTGAAGCTCAATTAGTAACATGTGGATATAAGAGAGTAATTGCTAAAGATGAAGTGTTGTTAAAAGATTACGAAAACATAGCAAATACTACTAATATAAAAGAGTATTTAGAAATAACAAAAGAAAATTATTTATATAATGAACTTTGGAATAAAATATATGTTTCTCAAATCATAAAAGAACATAATATCAGATTTGATAAAAAATATGAGCTTGGAGAAGACTTTTTGTTTAATTTGAATTATACAAATTATATACAAAGAGCAAGTTTTGTGAATGAATCATTATACATATACACAGATGGAGAAAATGGATTAAATTTAAAATATAGGCCTAATAAATTTGAAATAGAATATGAATTAACAAAATGTTTAGAAAAATTTTATATCGAAAAAAATTGGAATATGGACTATATTTATAATAGATATGCAAGGGCTTATTACAATCAAATAATAGACATATACAAAGAAAATAATCCTGCAACAGCTGAAGAAAGAGATGAACAATTAAAACGAATTGTATCTAGCAAAAGATATAAGCAAAGCTTGAAAGAATTACAGAAAAAAGTAACTGATAAAAAAATGAAAATAGCAATAAAATATTTTTTCTTAAAAGGAAAGAATATGACAAAAATATTTGTTAGATTAAATAATATAAGAAAAAGGAATAAATAATATGAAAATATATGTGGATGCGTATTTTGCTAAAAATTTAGGAGATGACCTTTTTGTTAATATATTAACCAAAAGATATCCTAATCATAAATTTTATGCTATAGCTGAAAATGAAAAAGGATATAGCAAAGGTAATTTAAAAGTATATAGTAATAAGTATTTTTTTAAAACATTGAAAAAATTTCAATTGGAGAAATATTTAGTTAATAGATATGACACTGTTGTAACAATTGGCGGAAGCATGTTTATGGAGAAAAATGATGCAGATAGAGATTTTTCATTAGGAAAAAATAAAAGATACATATTAGGTGTAAATTTTGGACCATATAAAACAGAAAAATATTATCAAAATATTCATAACATGATGAGCAAAGTAGAAGATGTATGCTTTAGAGATAAATATTCGTATGATTTATTTAAAGATTTGCCAAATACAAGATGGGCATCTGATATAATATTTTCAATGGATACCTCAGATATAAAGCTAACTAACAGGAAAAGAGCTATAATTTCTATAATTTCACCAAAAGACAAGCTTGATGAAAAATATCAAGAAAAATATGAAAACAAGATGATTGAACTAATTAAGTTTTTGGATAATAAAGGATATGAAATATGTTTAATGTCATTTTGTAAAGTGGAAAATGATGAGCAAGAAATCGAAAGTATAATTGATAAATTGCCAGAAGACTACAAAAACAAAGTAGAAAAATATTACTATAATGGAAATATAGAAGAAGTACTAAATGTTTTGGGAGATTCACAATTAATTGTAGGTGGAAGATTCCATGCAAATATTATTGGTTTAGTTTTAGGAAAAAGCATATTGCCAGTTTTATATAGTGATAAAACTTTGCATGTATTGCAAGACATGGAAATAGATGTTCCAATAATTGATATAAGAAAATTAGATGAATTTGATATTCAAAAATTAACAGACGAACAATTAAATATACATTTTGATGTAGAAAAACAAAAAAATGATGCACAAAGGCATTTTGAAAAATTAGATATTCTTTTAGGAGGAAAAATTGATGAGTAAAGGTAAAGACTTAGCAAAAAACACAGCAATAGTATCTATTGGTAAAATATGTACACAATTAATAACGTTTTTCTTATTACCAGTATATACAGCAGTATTAAGCAATGAAGAATATGGAGTAGTAGACTTGTTAAATACTTTAACAAGTTTACTGTTGCCAATAGCGACCTTACAAATTGAACAAGGAGTATTTAGATATTTAATTGATTGTAGAGAAAATAAAGAAAAGCAAACAACATTAATAACAACAATAATGAGATTTATGATTATACAATTAATAATTTGTATAATCATTTTTTTATGTGCAAGTCCATTTATACACAATGAATATAAATATTTCTTGATGGCAAATTTAGTAATGGGAATGTTTTCAACAATATTATTACAAATATGTAGAGGGCTTGGAGATAATCCAACATATGCAATTGGAAGTTTTATAACAGGAGCACTTACAGTTGTATTAAATGTAATATTTATTGTATCTTTCCATTGGGGAGCTTATGGAATGCTTGGAGCTACAGCAATTTCTAATTTGTTGTGTTCAGTATATATATTTATGAAAAAGAAAATTTATAAATATATAAAGCCAAAACAATATGATAAAACAACTTTAAAAGAAATAATAAAATATTCTGTACCATTAATACCAAATATGATTTCTTGGTGGATTGTTAGTGCATCAGATAGAACTATAATATCAGCAGTGATAGGAATTGCACAAAATGGAATATATTCAGCTGCTAATAAATTTTCAGGAGTGTTTACAACATTATATAGTGTATTTAATTTGACTTGGACTGAATCTGCTTCAATAAATATAAATTCAGAAGATAGAGATGAGTTCTTTAGTAAAATATTAGATTTTGTAATTAGATTTTTTGGATGTCTATGCTTAGGAACAATAGCAGTAATGCCATTTGTGTTTAATATACTGATAAATGAGAAATTTGCAGAAGCATATTATCAAATACCAATTTTAATATTGGGTTCTGTATTTAATATATTAGTTAGTTTTATTGGCTCAATATATGTTGCTAAAAAATTAACAAAAGAAATTGCTAAAACATCTGTAATTGCAGCAATAATTAATATTGGAGTAAATGTAGTGCTAATAAAGTCGATTGGTTTATATGCAGCTTCAATTTCAACAGTAATTGCATATGTTTTAATGTTTATTTATAGATGGATTGATGTAAAAAAATATGTTAAATTTAATGTTAATAAAATTTTGTGGTTTGTTTTAATAATAATGTATGGTGTAACAATTTTCACTTATTATTTGAGAAGTCTAGTGATTTCTGCAGTTGTTTTAGGAGTGGTAGCGATATTTGCTGTTATAGCAAATATCAATAGTGTTACATATTTGAAACAGATTGTTAAAAGTAAAATAAAGGGATAGGAGATAATAAAAATGAAATCTTGTGTATTAAAAATTATTTTAATAGCAATTGCGATTATAGCAATAAGAGCAAATATTTCACTTGCAACAGATGAAGTTGCTTCAGGAGATTGTGGTCCAAAAGTAAAATGGTCATTAAACAGAAATGGTGTATTAACTATTTCTGGAAGCGGAGCAATGTATGGAAAACATTTTACGGGAGAATACAAAGATGATAGTTCATGGGTAAAGTATCAAGATCAAGTAAAAGAGGTTGTATTTAAAGGAGAAATAACATCAATAGGAGATAGTGCGTTTGAATTCAATAAAAATATTACTAAAATAACATTACCATCTAAAGTATCTCAAATAGGAATAAGAGCTTTTGCAGAATGTTCAAATTTAAAAGAAATTGTAGTTCCAGAAGGAATAGCGAGAGTATGGGAAATTGCATTTTATAGATGTACAAGTTTAAAAAATGTAACATTAAAAGGTGATGTTATATATTTATATGAATATTCATTTGCGGAATGCCCATCATTAGAAAATATAACAATTAATACTCAAAATATATGGATTGATGACAAAGAAAATGTAATAAGTCCAAATACAATGATAACAGGATATAAATATTCAGGAGCACATTATTATGCTCGTTATTATGGAAGAAAATTTAAAAATATAAAAACAGGAGAAACATCACAAACTCAAATAACTGCACAATCATATTTAGATTGTATGCCAACAAAAGATGTGCAACCAATAGGAGTATCTTCAGTAAAAGGATATTCATTAGATGAATATGGAGATAGAGATTATGACACGGCATTTTGTTTTGAAAAACAAATTGATAATAGTACATACAAAGCAATAAAAGCAAAAGTAGATGAACTAGTAAAAGATTGTAAAACAGATGAAGAAAAAGCAAAAGCAATAACAAGATGGGTATATTTGAATATAGATTATCAAGGATATTATGGTGCAAGTGCAGATATTGATAGAATATATAGAATATTTACAGAATTAAAAGGAAGTTGTGAAGTATATACGATGCTTGAAAATTATATGTTATATTTGTGCGGAATTCCAACTGGAACTGCTACAAATCTAACACATGAATGGACGGTAGCATTTATAAATGGAAAATGGGTACCAATAGATGCAACAGGTGGAATCTATAATAGAATAATAAATCCATATACAATATGTTATGCATATGAAGGAAAAATTTATGTAATAGATGATCCATATGTCGGAGCAAAGCCTGCAAATTCAATAAAAGAAGTTCCTTTTACAGATGTTCAAATAACAGATTGGCATTATTCAGCAGTAAAATATATGTATCAAAATAGATATGTATCAGGAACAAGTGCAACAACATTTTCGCCAGATATGAAATTAACCAGAGGAATGTTAGTAACAATATTGCATAATATGAATGGACAGCCAAATGTGGCAACCAAAAATACTTTTCCAGATGTACAAGATACAAAAATGTATTATTATAGAGCAGTAAATTGGGCTGTTCAAAATAAAATAGTAAGTGGATATTCTAATGGAAAATTTGGACCAGATGATTTAATAACAAGAGAACAAGTAGTAGTAATACTATATAACTATAGCAGATATAAGGGAACATATAAAACCGTAAAAGCAGATTACAGTCAATTTAAAGATATCCAAAATATTTCAAGTTTTGCTAGAGAAGGAATGAATTGGGCAGTTGGCTCAGGAGTAATTACAGGTTCAAAAGGAATGCTTAATCCTCTAGGAACAGCTACAAGAGCTGAAATAGCATCAATGATTTTAAAATACTGTACAAAAATAAAATAAGACTGGAAAAAAATGTCTAAATATATGTACAAATTTTGAAAAATATGATAAAATATTGGCGAAAAAATAAAAAGGGGGAATTTAAGTGAAAAGTAAGAAAATTTTATTAGCAATACTAATTTTCTTAGGAATGATATTGTTAGGAACATCAAAAAGTAGCGCAACAACAGTTAACGATTTAAGAAATAAATTTCCAAACGGAAAATATTGGAATCATGTGGTAGGAAGTGACCACTATTATGAGGGCAACTTAGTTGATAAGGGAAGTTGTAATACACCTGATGGATATACAAGTTCTCCATGTCATTATCATTCTGGTAGTCCTGCACCATATGGGCAAGTAGATTGCACTAGTTTTGATGGGGCACAAGAATGTTTAGGGTTTGCAAGAAAATTATTTTACGACTATTATGGAACATATGCAAGTGGGCGAATAGGATATCCTGGAAAAACAAATTTAAAACCAGGAGATGTATTAACTTATTATGCAGATGATGTGGACAAGGAGTATGGACATACTGTATGGATAATTGGAAAAACATCAGACCATTATATAATAGCAGATTGCAATTACGGAAACACATGTCAAATTAGATGGGATGTTAACTTATATTTTTCACAAATAGGATCTGTAAAGTCAGCAAGTATAGCACCATGGAAAATAAATGATGGAGATACTGAGGCACCAAAACTTTCAAACATACATATACATTCACAAAGTATAGGTTCAGATAGTATAAGAGTTCGTGTTTATGCATCAGACAATGTTGGAGTAAAATCCGTAAAATTCTCAACTTGGCAATCAGGAAATTCAGCTACTAGTGGAACAACAAAATGGGCAAGCTCAATGGGAAATGGTTACTGGGAAACAACATTTACTAAAAAAGAAGCAAATATAGTTGGAGATAATTTAGGATGTATAAGAGCTTGGGCATATGATGAGGCTGGAAATGAGTCTGCATATGACGGAATATATGATTTTGTATTTGGACAAAAAGTTAATTTAGGAAATAGTTTTGTAGCAAGGATAGCCTTAAAAAGTGATTCTAATTATTGTATAGGATTAAGTGGAATTAATAATGGTGATGATTTAAAATTAAAAACCAAAAATCAAAGTGATGATTCACAATTATGGTCATTTATAAGAAATTCAGATGGAACATATCAAATAATAAATTTAAAAGCAAATAAATCATTTGATACAGATGGCGGAGAAGAAGCTAGAGATAATGGAACAATAATGCAATTATGGTCATATGTAGGTTCTGCACCTCAAATGCAATATGTAATTCAATCATATAATGGTGGATATAGATTAGTGCCAACAAATCAGGATAGAGTAAGAGGTGTTGATTTAAAAGACGGAAAAGTACAAAATAATCAACCAATTATAGTATACCAAGTTGGTTCAAAAGATAATAAAGCTCAAACTTGGACATTAGAAAAAGTAGCAACATCAATCTCAATGAATGTTAGCAGTGCAGTAGTAAGAAAAGGTGAAACAAAGCAATTATCAGTAAAATTTAACCCAACAGATATAGCAAATAAATCAGTAAAATGGACAACGAGTAATTCCCAAATAGCAACAGTAAGCTCAACAGGAGTAGTAAAAGGAATAAAAGAAGGAAAAGTAACAATAACAGCCACAACAACAGATGGAAGCAATAAAAAAGCAACATGCAATGTAACAATAACATTGCCATTTAAAGATTTATCACCATCAGATTGGGAATATAGTGCAGTAGAATATACATATAGTAGAGGATATATATCAGGAACAAGTGCAACAACATTTTCATCAAATATTAAATTAACCAGAGGAATGTTAGTGACAATACTACACAATATGGAAGGAAAGCCATATGTAGCAGGAAAATGTAAATTCCCAGATGTACAAAATACACAAGAATATTATTACAGTGCAATAAAATGGGCATCTGTAAACAATATAGTAAGCGGATACAGTAATGGAAAATTTGGACCAAATGATAATATAACAAGAGAGCAATTAGCAGTAATACTGTATAACTATAGCAGATATAAAGGAACATATAAAACAGTAAAGGCAGATTACAGTAAATTTACAGATAGTAAAAATATTTCAAGTTTTGCTAAAGAAGGAATGAACTGGGCAGTTGGATCTGGAGTAATAACGGGGTCAGGCAATAAGTTAAACCCACAAGGAGAAGCCACAAGAGCAGAAGCAGTAGCTATGATACATAAATACTGCACAAAAGTAAAAAAATAAGACAATTAAGACAATGCCAATCATGAAGTTTATGATTGGCATTATCTGTAAAAGGTGAATAAATGAAGAAAAAGATTTTAAATATTATAATAGAATTAATAATTATGATAATAATTTTGGAAACATTTTCTTTACAAGTATTTGCAGCAAGTGATACATATAATCAAAAAATAATTAGTGCACAGCAAGTAAGAAAAAATGGAATAAACAACTTTCCAGAAAGTTATCAAATATTATTGAATAAATTAGTAGAAAAAAATGGATACACGAATTGGAAATTCAAAGCATTTTATACAGACATAGATTGGAACGAATTAGTTGAGAATGAATCAACTCATATGAAAAATACAATAATAAAAAATTCAGAGACATCATATCCTGAAAGTTGGTATTGTAGTTGTGGGCAAGAAGGAGATAAAGATTATTATTGTGCATCAAAAGAAATAATAGAATATTATTTAGACCCAAGAAACTTTTTAACAAATATTACAATATTTCAGTTTTTAGATTTATCAAATGGTTCAAATGTATCTGTAAATCAAATTGAAAATATAGCACAAGGAACATATTTAGATGGAAAAACAGATACAGGAGTGAGATATGCTCAAGCAATAAAAGATGCTGCTGATGCATCTGGAGAAAGTGCATATAGTATTGTAATAAGAATATTTCAGGAGCTAGGAAAAACTAAAACAAAGCCAAAGCAAATTTCTGGACAAGATGAGGATTATCCAAATGTATATAATTTTTATAATTATGGTGCAAATGATGGAGAAGATAATATAAAAAGTGCATTAGCATATGCAAAAAGTCATGGCTGGACAAATGAATATAAGGCAATAGTAGATGGAGCTAAATTAGCATCAACATCATATTTAAAGAGAGGTCAGAATACAAAATATTTATATAAATTTGATGTAGTAGGAAAGACCAAAAGTGATTTATATGAAATGCAATATATGACAAATGTGGAAGATCCAAGTAGTCAAGCACAACAATTACAAAGTGTGTATTCAGAAAATGGGTTATTAAATAATGAATTGACATTTATAATACCGATTTATAAAAATATGCCAGCATATAAAAAATTGCCATCAATTCAAACAGGAAATTTGTACTATGTAAGTTCAAATTATTCTAAAGTTGGATTTAGAAGTGAACCAAGTGTAACAACTGGTTCTAGAATAAAGCAATTGAGAAAAGATACTATAGTAAATGTGTTGCAAACAGGAATTAACAATGGTTGGGCAAAAATTGAAGTAGATGGACAAACTGGATATATTTCAGAAGAATATATAACAAAAGTAAATACTAAAAAAGATACATATAAAGTGCCAACAGACACAGAGTTACCATTTGAAGATGTTGATAGAAATGAATGGTATTATGATGCAATAGAATATGCATATAATAAGAAATTTATATCAGGAACGAGTGCAACAACATTTTCACCAGAAATGAAATTAACTAGGGGAATGTTAGTAACAATATTACATAATATTGAAGGAAAGCCATATGTACAAGGAAAATGTAAGTTCCCAGATGTACAAGATACGCAAGAATATTATTATAGTGCAATAAAATGGGCATCTGCAAACAATATAGTAAGTGGATATAGTACTGGAAACTTTGGACCAGATGATTTAATAACGAGGGAACAATTAGCAGTAATACTATGGAAATATAGTCAATATAAAGGAACATACAAAAATGTAACAGCAGATTACAGCAAATTTAGTGATAGCCAAAACATATCAGATTTTGCACAAAAAGGAATGAACTGGGCTGTTGGAGCAGGTGTAATAACTGGTTCACAAGGTAAACTATTACCACAAGGAAGTGCTTCAAGGGCTGAAGCAATTTCAATGATTTATAAATATTGTACAAAAGTAAAATAAAATGTAAAATTGGAGGATGTAATAATGAGAAAATTTAAAGGGATAATATTTATGTTAGTTTTTTCTATTGTTTTTAGTTATTTAGCACCTATTGTAAAGGCAGTTGAAAATTACTCAAATACAACAGAAAAAACAACAAAAACTCAACAAACTCAACAAGTACAAAAAGAAACAGAAAAAGAGAAAGAAATAGCAAAACAACAGATACAAGATAATGAAGAAAATGAAAATGTAATAAAGCAACAAAGCGAAAGTACGGAAGAAGAGAATAAAGGAGTAAGCCAACAAGGAGAGGATGTAGAAGAGGAAAAAATTCAATTTGCAAGTGAAGAATTAAAAGCAAGGTTAGTAAATGAGTATGATACAAATGGAGATGGAAAATTAGTTCCATCAGAAGTAAAAGATGTAACAAAATTAGGTATATACTGGTCAAATAATGAGCCTACTGATATTTCAGGAATAGAAAATTTTGTGTCACTAGAAGAAATTTATTTAACCAATTGCAAGAACTTTCAAATATTAACTCAATTACCAAAATTAAAAACAGTTAGAATATCTGAAAGAATTGATGCAGAGGAACTAAAACAATTAGAAAACATTAAACTATTAAATGCTTTAGGTTTTGATGAAATAGGGTTTAATGAATTGGATATTTCAAATTTAGCTGATAGACTTGAAAAACTAAGTATATCAAGTATTAATGATATAAATTTAAAAAGATTACAGAATTTTTCTAAATTAACAGAGTTAAACATTAGCTATATATGGAATGGAATAACGGGATTAGACATGATAAATAATTTTACATCATTAAAAAAATTGCAAATTTCAGATTGTTCAATAGTTAAAGATATAGAATTCTTAAGAAATAACAGTACAATAGAAGAATTAGATATACATGGAAATTCAGTAGAGGATTTATCTCCTATTGAAACAATGAGCAATTTAAAAAGCTTAAGTTGTTATTCAAATAATATTAAAGATATTTCTATATTAGAAAATTCAAACTTAATAAATAGTTCTAGAAATATGCAACAGAGCTTAGTAATAAACAATGTACTAGTCGAAAAAGGTAAAAAAATAGAAATTGAGTTACCACAAACTATAAGAAAAGCATTTGATGAAACAAGTAGATTCTATATGGAAGATGCTGAATTAGTTATTAATAATGAAAATAGTGTTTTATCAGTAAATGATGATAAAACAAAAGTAATAATAGATGCAACTCAAATGGATATAGGAACAAGGTCAGAAAATTTATATTTAAATGGAAATGGGGCATTGGCAAATACAAGTTTAACAATTAATTTTTATGTAGTAATAGATGGAGACAAAAATCAAGAAATTCAATTTAAAAGTGATAAACTAAAACAATATTTATTAGATCAGGATATAGATATAGATGGTGATAATAAAATAACAGCATTTGATATGGCTCAAATTAGAACATTAAATTTGATGTGGCTAAATGAAGAAAAAATAGATTTGCAAGGGCTAGAATATGCAACATCATTAGAAAGTTTAAATGTCAAAAAAGCAATTAATTATAATGTATTAACAGGTTTGCAAAATTTGAAAAGCCTATATGTAAGAGAAATATATTATCAAGATGATTATAATTCAATATGTAACTTGCAAAATTTACAAGAACTAACATTAGATGATGTTGATTTTGTTGATAAATACGATTTTAATCAATTGCCAAAAACATTAGAAAAATTAGAAATACAGTCTTCAAAAATAAATAATATTGAGAGAATAAATGAGTTTACAAATTTAAATGAGTTAAGAATTTTATGGCTTGATTATGATATAAAATCAATAAATGGGTTAGAAAAGATAAATGAGTTACAGAATTTGAAAAGATTAAAGCTTTCTTTAAATGATTGTAAAATAGAAAATGTAGACTTTTTAAGAGATAATGAAAGTATAGAAGAATTGGATATTTCAGATAATGCTATAACTAATATTGATGCTTTAGAAACAATGAAAAATTTAAAAGGTATTAATATAAGTAATAATAATATCCAGGATTTGTCTGTAGTAAAAAGACTAAACTTACAAACAGATGAGTATTATAGTGAGTTATATCAAAATCTTAAATTGAATGTAGAAATAGAACAAGGTGAAAGTACTGAAATTGAATTACCACAATTAATAAAAGATATGATGAATCCAGATGATGAATTTTATTTGAGCAATTTACAAATATCACGTTCTGCAAGATTTGACGATAATAGTATTGAGCCGATTGCAAAGCTAAATGATGAAAATACAAAAATAATTTTAGCGCCAACAACAAATGAAATTGGAAAAGGAATTGAAGAATTTAACTTTTATGGTGGTGGAAAACTAAGTTCAACAAGTATAACAATTAATTATATGATACTAGGAAAAGGTGACAAAAACAAAGAAGTTCAATTTGAAGATGAATATTTAAAAAAGCAATTAGAAGATTATGATAATGATGGAAAAATAACAGAATTTGATATGGCACAAATTAAAAGATTATATTTAAATAATGGAAACGGAATCCAAAACTTAAAAGGATTAGAATATGCTAAAAATTTAAAAGAATTAGGAATATACATTAAGAGTACATATATTGATGATGAACTTCAACCAGTAGATTTGAGTATATTAGGACAGTTAACAAATTTGACAAATCTATTAGTGGAAATGTAGCAGATATTAAATTTATAGAGAATTTAACAAATCTAACATATTTAAACATTGATTTGCCTAATAACGTAAAAAATATTGAATCTATGAAAAAATTAAATAATTTAAAAAGATTAGAAGTGTCATTAGGAGATAGTGAACAGATTTATATAATAAAAGATATGACAAATCTAGAGAGCTTGAGTATTTCTGGCAAGGTTAATACAATAGAGCCATTAGTGAACATTGCCAATTTAAAAAATTTAGAAGTTTCTGGAGTTGATTATGAAATAAAATCAATAAACGGTTTAGAAAAAATAA